>Ga0163144_10009300_pt1 | contig 21126 bp, 15 predicted proteins | sample OliLak19BULKMAT1_FD_123175 | JGI IMG/M metagenome (GOLD analysis project Ga0163144, IMG submission 123175) | Freshwater microbial mat bacterial communities from Lake Vanda, McMurdo Dry Valleys, Antarctica - Oligotrophic Lake LV.19.BULKMAT1 | ecosystem: Environmental > Aquatic > Freshwater >... | reverse complement strand
TAACCTTCGGCTTGTCGTTAGGGCGACCAACAAATCGAGTCCAAAACTTTGTGTTTTATTTTCTGGTCAGATGATTCAAAAAAAGTGGTTAGTGTCAAAATAGCTTAATCAAAATACTACCTTGAAACTAAATTATGAAGCCATTTTTTAATGCTTACCATGGAGTAAAACTCACCATATTTCCGCTGTCTTGTGCTATTGCCATTATGACCACCTAATCACATAAAAGAGTCCAAATTCAAATTTGGACTCTTTTAACAAATTTAAAATACTGATAATCAGTATTTTAAAACAAATAATTTATAACCTATCACTAATTTCTTACTTATTTGGTTGAGGAGTAGTTCGTAAGTAAGATTTAATCTCTGTATGTCCTTTTGGAAATTTAGCAGGAATATCCTCATTGGTAATAGAAGGAGAAATTACTACATCTTCCCCATCTTTCCAGTTGGCAGGAGTAGCCACACTATAATTAGTAGTCAGTTGTAAAGAATCAATTACTCTAATAATCTCATCAAAATTACGTCCTGTAGAAGCAGGATAAATAAGCATCAATTTAATTTTTTTATCAGGATCAATGATAAAAACAGAACGCACCGTGAGATTTACAGTAGAGTTAGGGTGAAGCATATCATACATTGTAGCAATGCTTTTATCTTCATCGGCAATGATTGGATAATCTAAAGTGGTATTTTGAGTCTCATTAATGTCTTTAATCCATTCGTGGTGTGAGCCAAGAGGATCTACACTGAGTGCAATGGTTTTGACATTTCGTGCCTTAAATTGATCTCTGTATTTAGAAACTGTTCCTAGTTCTGTGGTACATACAGGAGTAAAATCTGCTGGGTGTGAAAAGAACACTGCCCAGCTATCTCCAAGCCATTCGTGAAAGTTAATTTCGCCCATAGTAGTTTGAGCTGTAAAATCAGGAGCTTCATCGCCAAGTCTTAATGCCATAATAATGTTGTTTTATGTTTGAGAATAAAATTAAATTATACATCCATAACAATAAAAATAGAAATGGGTTTCCTAAAATTTCACTTACTTATGCATATTTTTGCTCCTACAATACAAATTATCATTCATTAACTTATCTCAAAATGCGACAAATTACCACACTAGTACATCTAGAAATGCAAATCACTCTCTTTTCTTGGAATCAAAAATACCTGCTCAAATTTGAAAAAGGAGTATTAGAACAGACTTACAAAATTCCAGAAATGGATGTAAGTGGTTTAGAAGAAATAAAATTACTTACTCAAAATGAGTTGTTTTTAAAGAAAATTCAGCAAAGATTTGAAGAAATGCAAGAAGATTTACATCAAGTATTAGAGACGCTTTATTGATAGATTATTCTTTGACATCAGAAACACTTGAACAAGGATTTAAAAAGTTATGAGCAATTTTTTTATCTTAAAATTGTTTATATTTGTAATACAAAAATTAATAGCACATGAGTTACGTAAAAGAAAGTTTAACAAAAGGGGAGCGTATCATCTATACCACCAATCTACATTGGATTATTTTTATGGAGTCGCTGTCTATTATCATTATAGGACTGTTCATTAGTTATTTGGGTGTAATATATGAGGCTATTCTTGGTAGTTTTAAAACATGGTTAGAGTATATTGCTTTGGCAGTACTAGTTGTTGGAGGGGTTAAATTTTTATTAGAATTAATTAGGCATAATACTTCTGAGTTCGCTGTTACTACCGAGAGAGTAGTCATTAAAGTGGGAGTGATTCAGCGTAAATCATTGGCAATGCACTTAACCAAAATAGAAAGTATAGAGATTAATCAGTCTATCATCGGACGAATATTTGGCTTTGGGACTATCAGTATTACAGGTACTGGAAATGCAGAAAGTGATTTTGATTTGCTCCGAAACCCCAATAAGTTCCGTGAGAAAATGCAGTGGATTGCTGCCTCTGATGACAATGAGATAGAGGCTGTCCATCCAAACCCTACTACTCAAAGACAAAGACAATCTCAAGCAAAAGCACAAGAAAATGTAGTGCATAGAAGTAGTACTACTCGTCGTCGTCGCAGAAGAAGATAAATTTCAATACTTTTTTAGTCTATCTGATATGAAGAAACTATTACTTCTTTTGCTTCTATCTCTGAGCCTTATTCCTCTAGCTCAAGCACAAGAAAACATCCTAGATGGCTTAGAAAGTGAGGATGCCTTAGGGCGTTTATTTGTGCAAGCATTCCAAAAAAAAGACTTCAAAAAACTTAAGAGTAGTTTTGTGCCCGCAGAACTCTACCCAAAAATCTCCCCTAATGAAACTCAAGGTAAATCAGAGGCAGAACTATTAAAGGATAAGGAGGTAGTAGAAAAACGCATTCAATCAAAATGGGATATTTTAAAAGTAGAAGCCAAATTTCATAAAATCAAGAAATCAAATCTCCAATTTCAAGAAACCATCCTACAAGAAATTCCTATGCAACAAGGGATGTTGTTTGGCCTAGATATTATCACTAAGTACAGTCAAAAAACACTGACTTTTACGCTCATTGTTGTACAAAATAATGAGCGTTGGTATCTGCTAGACATTGCCATGCAGTCAGACATATTTGATGATTTATAAAAAAACATCTAAATGGTTTATCAACTTTAGAGTGTGAATCTTTTTTAACTTTTCGTTAGAATATTTACCTTATTATTCCTTATCCTCTTGTTTACGAACCCTAATCAAACTTAGGTCAATCTCCTCATCATCTGCTTCAAAAATAGCACTTTCATCATAGTAGTCTATGAGTTGAATCTGAGAACGACGGTATTCTTTAGAACCAAAAGTAATCAGTAAAGAAGGTAATAAAATCAAATTAGAAACCATGGCCAAGAGCAAGGTAGAAGAGGTCAATGCACCCAAAGCGACTGTGCCATCAAAGGTAGAATAAACAAACACAATAAAGCCAAAGAATAAGATAATAGAAGTATAAATCATTCCAGTGCCTGTTTCTCTTAGACTTACTGAGACAGCTTCTTTAACATCATAATTTCTGATAAATAACTCCTGACGATATCGAGCCAAAAAGTGAATAGAATCATCAATAGCGATTCCAAAAGCAATACTAAACACTAAGGCATTGCTTGGTTTAAGATAAATATCAAAATAACCCATCACACCTGCCGTAATCAGCAAAGGTAAAAGGTTAGAAATAATAGAAATCACAATCATTCTAAAAGAACCGAATAGCAATGCCATCAAACCCGAAATCAGAATAATAGCTAGTAATAAGCTGTTTCTAATGCTTTTGACAAGGTAATCATTCCCCCTCAAAAAAATCAGTGTTGTGCCTGTTACACTTACATCCATTCTTTTATCCTTAAAGCTTTCTACGATTTTTGGGCGAATGACTTGATTTACGAGTGAATCAAGTTTATTAGAGCCTACATCTTTTACCTTAAGGGAGATACGCATCTGCTGTCCTGTACTATCCACAAGCGTATTCAAAAAAGATTGGCTGGTACTATCTTGTCCGCCTTGTAGATAACGCAAAATAAAAGGACGTTCTCGTTTATCAGGAAGGGCATAATAAGCAGGGTCATTGTTATAAAAAGCTTGACGGCTTGCTTTGATGAGAGCCAAGATAGAAATAGGTTCTGAAACCCATTCTACTTCCTTGAGTGATTCCATAAATTTATCCACTTGGTCAAGTGTATTGCCTGTCATCACTCCTTTTTTACGTTTGGTGTCCACAAGTATCTCCAAAGGCATTGCACCTGTAAAGTTATCTTCAAAAAAAGTTAAGTCTCTCTTAGGAAGACTATCTTCGGGAAGGTTATCTACCATAAACGAGATTACTTTGATTTTTAAAAAACCCATAAAAGCAACCACTATTAAAATCAAAACAACAACATAAGTCAATCTACGGTATTTGGATACAATGACATGTAACCATTCTAAGGTATAATGAAGAGGCTTGCGGTCTAGATGTTTAAGTTGCTTCTCTGTGGGCGGAGCTACCATGGAGTAAAAGATAGGCAGCAAGATAATACTCACCAAAAAAGTGCTTACAATACTCAAACAGGATACTAAACCAAAATCACTGAGATTTTTATTATCCATAAAGAAAAACACAGCAAACCCTATGGCCGTAGTCATATTCGTCATTAAGGTAACTAACCCTATTTTACGGATAATCCTTTGCAAAGCTTTGGCTTGATTTTGATGATATCGGTATTCTTGATGATACTTATTGAGTAGATAGACGCAATTAGGAATCCCGATTACTACCAAAATAGGAGGCAAAAGCCCCATAAGAATAGTAATCTTTAGACCAAATAACTGAATCATTCCTACACTCCATATCACTACTATCCCAATGATAATCATAGGGAAAATCACTGCAATAAAAGAACGAAAAAACACAAAAAGAATCAGTGCTGTAGCAATACCTGATAACATCAAAAGCACTTTGAGCTCTGCGGCTACTTTTCCTGCCAAGATAGAACGTATAAAAGGAAGCCCTGCATAATGAATAGTGATTCCTGTCTTTTCAGTAAAATCACTGCCGAGATTTTGTATGTTTTGAACCAATACTTGGCGATTAGCAGATTCTATTACATTCTTATCAATAGAAAGTAAAACAGCAATCGCCTTGTTTTCAGGATTAAAGAGAATTTCTTCATAAAATTTTTGATTTTGTGCAAATGATACTAGAGAATCAAGTTGCTTTTGGCTAGTCAAAGCTTGATTTTCGGGGAAAACGGGTCTGGCTTCAAAGCGTTTACTCACAGTATCTTTAAATAAATACTGCATTTGTGGGAGAGCCACTACTTGTTTGACACCATCAAGCTTTTTAAAATTATCTGTGAGTTTTCGGAGTTCCTTAAAATGCTTCAACTCATAAACCTTATCATTTTTAAGCCCTACTGCTAGGATAGTACCATCTTCGCCAAACTGTTGTTTGAAGCGATTAAAATAAATCATATCAGGATCATCTTTAGGCACTGCTGAGGTATAATCATAGCTCATCTCAGCAAATTGAGCGTGGTAAGCCATAAAAGCCGTAATCAATGAAATCAAAACAAGAAATAATATCCTGTTGCGGAGTATGATATGGGCAATTTTATTCCACATAGGTAATTTAGAAAATGCTTTGGTAGCTTGTTATACAAAAATTATATCAAAAATACTTGTATTGCAAAGCTAGTAAAAAACTTATAAATTGTTTGCTAAGAAGTATTTACTTATAAAAAAGCCTTTCGTTTGTAAGTTTATTTTACTTTTTTTTAAATATAAACTTCATATATAGCAATAAATCCAAAAATATATTTTATCTTTAAGATGTAATTTGTATAATTAATCCCCAAATTAACACCACAAAGGATAATATTTTATTTGTTGAAGTTTTTCAGCCTTAAATCATACATACTATGTTTTTAAATCTTTTAAAGGGAGAAGAGAAAGCGGCTTTTTTAGCCCTTGCCAAAAAAGTAATCGCTGCTGATAGTGATATTGCAGAAAAAGAAATGATTCTGCTTGAGTCTATGAAAAAAGAACTCGAACTAGACGAAGAAGCCATAGAAGATATAGACGATTCAATATCTATTGAGTCTATTTGTGCCAAGTTTGCATCTAGTAAATCTAAAGTATCTGCTCTCATGGAGCTTATCGGGATTGGGTTTGTAGATGGTAAATTTGTACATGAAGAGCAAGAAGTCATTTTTGCAATTGCCAAACACATGGGTATCAGCAACGAAGAGACTACAATGTACATAGACTGGGCAAGACGTGTTTATGTAAACTAATCAATTACTGAAAGAAAGTAAATGATTAGTAATTAGTATAATTTTTCTAACTAAAGGCAAATCTATTATTTTAGATTTGCCTTTTATTTATTGTTGCTGTATAGTGCCAGAACCCGAGACGGAACTCTCCAAATTAGTAGGTTTGCCTACGTACCTCACTTGCCCTGTACCACTTACACTTGCTTCTAAGCGTCGGCTTACTTGTACAAAGACCTGCCCTGAACCTGATACACTGCATTCAGTATGTTCGCTTGAAAGTCCTATATTGTCTATTTTGCCTGAGCCACTGATGCTTAGTTCTTGTCTTTCGGCAGAACCCTTTGCTACGATAATCTTTCCTGAGCCTGAGCCACTTGCCTCTAAATAGTTACCCCTGAACTCTTCTACAAAAATATCTCCTGAGCCACTATTTCTAAGTGATAATCGCTCACCTATAAGAGGCTGGCTTACCTTAGCCCATCCTGAGCCACTACGAGTTAAACTATTAAGTTGTTGGTAAGTAATTCTTAGCTTGATTCTGCCCTCTACGCCCCACGACTCATTATTATCATCCATATATTTAATACTCTGATAGAGATTGAATTTTCCTTTGACTCTGACAATGAGTTCTCCTTGTTTATTAATTTTTGTTACAATTTTTTCGGAATCAATTTTAGTAGAAGAAATCTCAATTTTTTCAGACTCACCTGAAATAAGTTCTACCCAGAATCCTCCTTGAATATTGACAGAATTAAAGGCAGGTAAAGTACGCACCTCACGTTTTTGGGCAGACACTGGCTGAATAGCATGTGCAAAGCAGCCTAGCCATAAAATTAAAATGAATAGTTGTTTCATGATGTATAGTATTTATTTTTATAGTAGATGCAAAAAAAGGCAAAGAGGTTGCACCAAGTAAAAGATTAGTTATAAATTATTGGTTATTTGTCTATAATATCCTGATAATGAGTGTTTCACTAATGTTAAATAGTGCTTTATTTTAAAAGGTTTATTAAAGGTGAAAATAATTTTATTTCCTTGAAAATTTGATTGTAGAACATGATTTCTCATTTCATGCCGATGCCTGCGTCCTCACAGGTGACATTGATTGTTTACGGTATCAATTTTGTATTATTTTATTCATAATGAAAGGATTAGCTTTCTAGACCGTTTAAAAATCAAATTTTTGAAAAAAAATATCTACGCATGAAAAATTTACTAACCTTCACTTTACTACTTATTTTTGGGTTTGCCTGTGTGCCTGCCAAAAAATACAAAGCACTCGAGTCTGATTATCAAGAAGCGAGTATGTCCACAAGAGGGCAAGAAAATCAAACGGCTCGCTTAGAATCTGAAAACAAACGACTAGAAAATGAGCTTTTTACCGTTCGTAAGCAAAATACAGAACTTCTCAAAGAAGTCAGTACTCAGCAAAGTAACAATGATGTAGCTTTCAAACAGCTTCAAGAAAAGTATGACAGACTAAAAGCTGAACACGAACAACTTAAAGATGTAAGCAACATGGAAGCAGCATACAATCGTCAAAAGTTGCAAACTGCACAAACACAGCAAGGCAATACTGCCACTACTCCTCAGCAACAAATCACGATTTATAATAACCCAACCAATCAGAACCCTTCAAATATGAACCCAGAAGGGATGATTATGAGAGGTGATATCAATAATCCTAATTCTGTCAATAATCCTAGTACTAGCTTGCTACAAAATCTCCCTGATGAAAAGCCTATGACCTCAAATCCAGTAGATGTTAATAAACTATATGAATTTCAAAATCGTCTAGCGTATGCTCTTTCTGGATATAGTGCCAATGATGTGCAAGTCAAAGTGCTTAATAATCAAGTATATGTGATGCTAAGTGATGCAATGGCTTTTGAGAATAATCCCAATGCAAGCCTTAGTATTAATGGCAAAGATGCACTTCAAAAGATTACTCAGGTGATTTTGCAGCAAGGCAAAGTAGCTATTTCAGTTGAAAATGAACCTAGTAATGCTGGAGAAAACAATATCGGATATCTCAAATCTCAATCTATTGCCCAGCTTTTTTCATCTAAAAACTTAGCTTGTACATTTAATAATAAGAATTTTTCACCACTTGCCTATGATACAAGTGGAACACAAGCTAAAAACTCCATCACTACACTTGTATTGAGTTTATAAGCTTTACGATTCAAAAATAAAAAATAGGCTTTCTAAGTTTTTGTACTTGGAAAGTCTTTTTTTGTACTTTTCTTTGTAGATAAACTTATTTACAAAATCTATATCACCGTGAACGAAAACGTATTCAACACTGTATTTTTGCCACTTGCCTTGTTTATTATTATGCTTGGAATGGGGCTTACACTCAGAATAGCTGATTTTACTCGTGTATTTACTTACCCCAAAGCGGCTTTGATTGGCTTATTTAATCAATTAATACTGCTGCCTTTAGTAGGTTTCGCGGTGGTTTGGTGGTTTCCACTCAATCCTGAGTTTGCGGTAGGGATTATGCTCATCGCACTTTGCCCAGGAGGTGCTACTTCTAACCTGATTACTCATTTGGCAAAAGCTGATTTAGCTCTTTCTATTACTTTGACGGCTTTTAGTAGTGTGATTACTGTTTTTACTATTCCGATTTTATTGGGTTTTTCGATGGAGTATTTTCTAGGGGAAGCCAAGATGATTGCCATTCCTTTTATTCCTACTATCTTGAAGATAATGGCAGTTACTGTTTTTCCAGTATCTATCGGGATGCTTATCAAAGCAAGGTTTTCACAGTTTGCTGATAGAGTGATAGGGACAGTCAATATCATTTCTACGGTGTTTTTTGTGCTGGTGGTCATAGCGGCAGTAGCTCAAGACAAGGAAAATATTGTGAGCTCTCTCCTCTTAATCGGTCTGCCTTTATTTGTGTTAAACGTAACAATGCTATTCCTCGGCTTTTTGATTCCTAGAATGTTGAAGATAGAGCTAAGACAAAGCCTTACGATTTCGATAGAAACGGGCATTCAAAATGGAACTTTAGCCATCGCCATTGCACTCGGTATCTTAGGAAATTCTTCTATGGCATTGCCTGGAGCTTTGTACGGTTTGATGATGTTTTTTACGATTATTCCTGTGGTGCTTTATGGTAGGATGAAAGTGAAAGAATCTTGATATACAATCATTTAGAGAATATACATCTCTTTAGAATCCTGTATTTGGTGTCCAAATGACTGTAAATTACCTATCATTCCCTTGCCAACTTCTTAATAATCATCTTTAAAACATTAAACATTTATCAACTTACTTTTATTCACATAAAAAAGCCCAAATGTGAACACTTGGGCTTTTTTATGTGATGTTTTTCACTAGAGTGAACCATTCAAAATAAAGCTACTTATTTTAGATAAATACTTCACTATGAGAATTTTACAAACTTCTAACCCATCACTTATCTCTCACAACTCATTTAGCATTCATATAATCTATCACCAAATGACAAAATGTTTTTACACCTAAAGTCATGCCACTTTCCTCTATATAAAATTTAGGAGTATGGTGAGGAGCAGCTTCTAAGGGAGATTTTCCAACAGGCATTCCACCCAAAAAGAAAAAGAAACTAGGCACTTTCTCAGCATAAAAAGCAAAATCCTCTGCACCTGTCATCGCATCCATCAGCATTACATTGTCTTTGCCTGCTGTTTCTTGGAGTGTAGGTAGCATTTTAGCAGTAAGAGCAGGGTCATTATAGGTAATAGGAGCCATTTTTGTGATTTCAACCTCTGCTGTGGCATCCATGCTTTCGGCTATTTTAGTAGCAGTATGTCTGATTTTTTCGTGAAGAATTTTTTGCATTCCTTCATCTAAACTTCGGATAGTACCTACCATTTCTGCACTCTCAGGGATAATATTATTTCTTACTCCAGCTCTAATCATTCCTACTGAAATGACTGCTGCTTCTTTGGTAAGCTCAGTCTGTCTGCTGATGATGGTCTGTAAGCCATTGATAATTTGAGCAGAAGTAACGATAGGGTCTATTCCAGTCCATGGTGTAGAACCATGAGTTTGTTTGCCTGTTACAGTAATCTTGAATATGTCAGCTGCAGCCATCGTGCCACCTGGTTTATAGCGTATTTTGCCTACTTCGGTCAGAGAGTTGATATGCAAACCAAAGACTACATCCACTTTTGGATTTTCTAATACTCCCTCTTTCACCATCATGCTTGCTCCTCCTTCTTCTCCTTCGGGTGGACCTTCTTCGGCAGGTTGGAATATAAATTTGATAGTACCTTTGAGTTCTGATTTATATTTTGATAAGATTTCAGCTACTCCCATCAAAATAGCCACATGTGTATCATGCCCACAAGCATGCATCACACCACAAGGCTGCTCATTATAAGTAGTAGTAACCTTAGAAGCAAATGCTATATCTACTTGCTCAGTTACAGGCAATGCATCCATATCAGCACGCAAAGCAATCACAGGGCCAGGTTTGCCTCCTTTCAAAATACCTACGACTCCTGTGTGAGCTACACCCGTTTTGACTTCTAAGCCTAAAGAAGTAAGGTGTGCAGCTATTTTTTCGGCTGTCTTAAATTCTCTGTTAGAAAGTTCAGGATTTTGATGAAAATCTCTTCGCCAAGTTACTACCTTGTCGTAGATTTCTTCTGCCATTTTATCTGTTTTGGCTTTAAGTGAAGCTTGGGCTTGAGATAAAATCGGAAATCCTATGCACAGAATGAGCATCCCAAGCCAAATTTTTGTAAAATATTGAACCATATTTGTATATATTATTTGAGTAAATATTTGAAACTCTCTAAACTAATAAAGTTTTTTGTAAATATAAGAAGCTTTAATTTTTTAAATTTTTGTGCTTAGGCGATTTCAGACTTATCAAATAGTTTTTAAGCATTTTTCAAAGTGCTACATAACTTAAGATGAAAGAAAACAAAAAATAAAATCATTTTTTTGGTGATATACAGGTATTTTTGTACCTTGATTTCTTAAACTAAGGTTCATAAAGAAAAGCCCATTTAACTCATGGAAGAAAACGAAAACTTACCCTCTAATGACGATAACAACCTTAGCAACCGAAGAGGTACTTGCCAAAAGGGTTTCTTTGTATTGAGAAGATGTGATAAACCAGCCATTGCTAAATGTGCATTGAGTCGCAGGTATATCTGTGAAGATTGTGCTGTTCAGTATGAAGGTAAAACTGTAAGCCGTGATGCGTATGCACAGGAAATGAAAAGGCTCAAAAAACCTCGCCCTAACGTCAAAAACATAGAAGTCTGGCAAAATCGTGATGACCATGACAATGACTATGGTCTTTGGTATTATTATATGCGTGAAGATTTTTATAGCAGTAATAATTATGAGCCTTTTAGTCATTTTGATGGAAGTGCTTTCAATAACAGTGGTGAATTTGGAGGAGGAGAATTTGGTGGTGCAGGTGCAAGTGGTGCTTGGGATGATGAGTCGGGCAGTGGTGGATTTTATGATAGCTAAAGGCTAAAGACATGAAGGGTGAAGGATGAAATATCAATCTATCTGTATGATACTGTTATATACCACTGTTTATCTTTCCAACAATACAAAAGCCGCCCAATAATAAGGATGAGGATATTTTTGGCGAATTTCAGCACGAGTGATTTTTAAAGCTTCCCCAGGTGATTGATTTTTGAGTAGATTTTCATAAAAAATGCTCATAAACTCTTGTGTTACTTGGTCATTGACTTCCCATAAACTCATGAGTAGTCTTTTGGCACCTGCCACTTGAAAGGCTCTCTGTAATCCATAAACACCTTCTCCACTTTCTACTTTTCCTAGACCAGTCTGACAGGCTGAAAGCACTACTAACTCGGTTTCATTGAGAGGAAGCTGACTTACTTCTAAGGCCGTTAACTTGCCATCTTCATTATTAGAGAGTAATTGAGGTGTATTAACTCCTGCCCATACCAATCCAGATCGAATCAGAGGATTTAACCAAGTTGTTTCACCTAAGTTAGTACCCATTGGAGTATCCTCACTTACGAGTGCTTTAGTTTCTAGCTCAAAATAACCGTGCGTTGCAAGGTGTAAAATAGCTGTTTTAGGCATTTTTTTAAGATTTTCTTCTCTTGCTTGTTCTCCCAGTGTAGTGCTTACCTTCCAGTTTTTATCCTGTAGAAGCGTTTCTATTGCTTTGATTTCTGTTTCTGTATGTATCAAATCTTGATAATCTGTATTTTTCTCTTTTTTTTCTGTTAGTGAATAGGCAGGGCTTCCCCAAAGCGAAGCATCTGCTTTTGAAAGTCTTGCATCATCAAAGTCTTGTAAATCTTGTAAACTCGCTAGCTGAATGATTTCTAGCTTTTTATCTAAATATTGCTGGGTAGATGGCTCATAAAAAGAAGCAATATTGAGCAAATGATAAACACCATCAGGTGAAAAATAAAGTTTTTGGATGCCTTCCTTGTCTAACACAGCCTGAATATCTGCCCAGTATCGGTCAAAAGATTGTGTATCTTTTCGTTGAAAACGAATATTATTTCGATAATAAGCCCAGTAAGATTCGTCCATCAGTTGTCCTTCTCGCAAAAGTATTGGAATAGGCTCTGCAGGAGCAGGTAATATAATCAAAGCCAAGTACCATACTTCTTCTTTTTGTTCGGGCAACCGAATCATCTCTAAAGCTGCTTCTTTTTTCTTAAGACGGCTCTGTATTTTTTGCCAAGTGAGCTTTTTTTGACCTAATTCTTCGGCAAAACTTTGTGTGCGTAAGGTCAGTTCTTTTTCTAGAGATTCGCTTACTTTTTGAAGACTATCTATTTTTTTATCTAGGTTTCCTGATGATTTTCTAGCATAATGATGTGCCAACCACTCTTTATTGGCAAGCCATTGTGTATAAATAGCTTTTATTTCAGGATTATTATCTTGCTCAAAATCACTCTGTGCATTGCGGGCTTGCGTTAATAATAATCCTTTGGTATCTAGCCTAAGATTGAGAGCTTCTCCCCAAAGCCTAGGCAAGTTTAGTTCTTTGAAGGCTTCCGGAGTCGCTACAGACTGTGCTGTAAATGATAAGAAATTTTGTATCAAAATTTGATTTGATTGCCAAAACTGCCTTTTTTCCTGTTCACTCAGTACAGACATATTCTGCTTCACAAATATTTTTAGCTTTTCAAGTGCCTCTTGATAATACATAAAGGCTTTTTTAGCAGCTTTATTTTTTTCATAAAAAGTAGCCAAATTATTCAAGGCTTGGAGATAAAAGGGATGCCCCTCCCCTAGTTTTTTTCGGATAATTTCCAGACTTTCTAAATGTAGTCGCTCTGCACCAGTTTTATCTTGGCGATACTCAGCAAGCAACGCAAAATTATGCTTAGAGATAGCAAGGGAAGGATGACTTTCTCCAAAAATCTTCTGTCTTAAGCTTTGGGCTTCTTCAAATAATTTTTGGGCAGACTCATAGTCTCCTTTTTGGCGATAGAGATACCCTAGTTGATCTTGTGCAGTTGCAATATCAGGATGCTGTATTCCCCAATATTTTTTACGGATAGAAATAATTTTTATGAGCAATGCTTCAGCTTTCTCAGCTTGGTTGGTTTTTTGATAGGCAGTTGCAAGTTGTCCTCCTAACTCACCTAGCAGTATTTCATCTGATTTTTTGGAAAGTTGCTCAAGCAATAGCACAGCCTGCTCATAGCGACCCGTCTGGAGATACAGCAAACCTAATTGTCTTGAAGCTTCTTGATAAAATGAAGCATATTCTACTTTTTGCTCAAAAAATACCAAAGACTTCCGATATAAAATTTCGGCTGGTGCAAATTGCCCTTTTTGGCGTAGAAGATTGGCTTGTGAGAGTAATATTTCTTGCTCTACGTTTTTAGAAGTTTCTTTTTGATTTTTAATTACTTTTAATGCTTCTTCTATGAGCATTTCAGCTTCTAAGTATCGCCCAAGGCTTCTGTATAGATTCCCTAAATTATTGAGGGTATATGCTTTTGAGTCGGGTGAAATAGAAGTTTCCGTTTCACTGATATTTTTTGCTTTCAATAATACGGTTTCTGCTTCTGAGAAAAATCCTTGATTTTTATAGAGATTTCCTAAATTATTGAGAGTAGATAAAAGAACAGATGAAGAAAGTGATTTTTGCTGTAAGAAATCTAAAATTGCTTGATATTGTTTTTGAGCTTCTGCATATTGTCCATTGAGATAGGCTACCAAAGCCGATTGAGTGCGTATTTCTATTTCTTGGGAAGGAGATGCCAAGCGAAGCAGCTTCTTTAAAATAGCTTGTGCTTGCTCATATTGACTGTCATTTTGATAGATAAAAGCTTCTTCTTGCCCTGCTTGATAATAAAGCAAGGGTAATTCAACTGATGATTTTTCCCATGTATCTCTTGCTGTCTGATACGAGTTAAGGGCTTTTAGGCTTAAACCTTGAGACAAATATAAACGAGCCAATTGCACATTAACCAAGGCTTCCAAGGTGTGAGAAATTGATTTTTGGTCTAAAATATATTCATAGTTGGTCTGTGCTTCGCTTAGTTTTTTGTTTTGTTGCTGTGCTGTAGCAAGGTTATATCGGATATCTAAAGCTGCTAATTCATATAAATTGGAAGTCTTGTGATATTCTATTGCTTTTTCCCAGATACTCTCAGCTTGTACAAAATCTCTTTGCTCATAGCACCAAGCTCCCCAATCATAAAGTACTTGCAATACCTGTGTGCTATCTTGTAGAGCATTATCCATCTGATATGACTTCCAAGCATTTTCAAATGAAGAATTGACAGCCTCTTTGTGATTCTCTTGAATGGCTAATTTCCCTTTTAAATACCAATACCTACCTAGTAAATAAGGATTTTTTAGGTTTGTAAGCGTTTCAAGTGATACACTATTTAATAAACTCTCAGCCTTTTTTGAGTTTTGAATCAATAGATATGCCCAGCTTACCTCTGAATTTATTTCATAAAAAACCTTACTTTCTTTGTCTAACTCTTGCCAAGCCAATGCAGGGATTCGCTCAAATAACTCTATAGCTTCTTGGCTTCTGCTTGCTTGGTTATAAAGCCGCATTTCTTTATACACACTAGGCAAATAATAAGGATGTAATACCCCATAAAATTGCTCTTGAAGAGGCAGTAGTTTTTGATATACTTGGAGTGCTTCGGTTTGCTGTTGAGTAGCTTCGAAGAGTTGGGCTTTTCTCTCTAGATGGATGATTAAAAGCAATGTATCTGTGGGCTGAATAGATGCTAAATATTTCTCTGCAATCAAGTATAAACTATCTGTACTTGCCCATTTTCTTTGGTGATATTTCAAAAACCCTAGATTACTATGCGCATTAAACAGTACAGAAAAAGACAAGGGAGCTTCGGGGTTATTGACCGCTAAAATCTCTTGATAGCTTGAGTTGGCCTCGGAATATTTTCCTAATTTAAAATAAAGGTTGGCGAGTTTGTTAAGCGTTTTAAGGTATTCTGGATGGTTGGAAGCGAGCGTTTTGGAGCGAATCTGAGCTACTTTTTGATAAAAAGGAAGTGCAAGACTTTCTTGCTGAGTCAATTCATAAAACCCCGCTACACTATTGAGAAAGTTACTAAGATTTAGGCTATTCTCTCCTAATACTTTCTCTGCTTGAGGGAGGATAGTCTCAGAAAGTTGGAGTGCTTTGGTATAGTTTTGCTGACGAGCTGCTTGCACTACTTGGGCATAGACTTCTTGAAAGTCTTGTGCTTGGGCAAAGGCATGCTGAATCAGAAAAAACCTTAAGCAAAAAAAGCTTATAGATAATCTGTAGAGCATATTCGGTGTCGGTTATTTTCAAACCTTAAAAGAACGTAAAATTATTGAGAAGTGTAAAACAAGATTGATGCCTTTTCTAAAAAAGTAAAAAAAAAGGCCTTTTTTACCTCAAAAAAACGAGAAGTCCTGAAAAATATCACAAATATTGTATTTTTAGGAAATTATTTACACCAATCTTTGAAAAAGTCTAAAATTAAAAGCTTTTAAGACGAAAAAGCACTTATGAAAAATTTGGCAAAATCTATAAAGAAGCTTCTACAAGTGAGTTTACTGTTTTTTGGAACCGTAAATGTCTCACTATATGCACAGACTCTCGAGATAGATAGCCTCAAAAACACTCTTGTAAGCCTTAAAGGAAATAAAAAAGTAGATGTCCTCAATAAACTTTCACTACGTCTGATTAACTCCGACCCCAGACAAGCTTCTGAATATGTCAATACTGCCCTCAGTCTAGCTCAAAAACAAGAATATATCAGAGGAACGGCTGATAGTTACAATATCATTGGTACTTTTCATCACTTGCAAGGCAACTATCCCAAAGCACTGAATCACTATCTAAAATCTTTGGAGGTTTATCAAAAAAACAAAGACCTACCTGGGCAAGCAGCTACACTTCTGAATATAGGAGCACTGTATCAGTCTCAAGGTGATTTTAAGCAGGCAACTAGTAGGTATGAGCAATCACTCAAAATAGAAAGAAAACTAGGTAACACGCTAGGCATTGCCAATTGCTATATCAATATGGGCAATGCTTATAGCATACAAAAAAACTATAATACAGGTATTCGGTATTTGGAAAAAGCACTCAACATTTACACCAAAGAAAACTCTATCAAAAATATAGCAACTTGCCTTAATAATATAGCAAATATCTATGATGACTTACAAGACTACCCTCAAGCACTCAAATACTATCAACAGGCTCTTAGCAAATTAGAAAAAATAGACAATAAAATAGGTGTCTCTGTCTGTCTAGCCAATATTGCAAATATTTATAGAATTTTAGGTGAAAATGAAGAAGCTCTCGAGTATGCTCTCCAAAGTTTTGAAGTAGCCCAAAGTATAGGCTCAAAAGATGATATGAAGAATGCAGCTTTTACACTCTCCCAAATCTATGCCATGGAGGAAGATTATGCTCGTGCATATCAGTATTTAAATGTTTACCTGACTTGGCAAAAGATGATGTTTAATGAGGAAAATGTCAAGAAAATAGCAGGTCTTCAAGCTACTTATGATATTGCTCAAAAAGAAAATGAAATCGCTCTCTTAGCCAAAGAAAATGAGTTAAAGCAGTTCTTTATCTATGCCATTCTGGTAGGGCTAATCTTGGCTATCGGACTACTTGGCTTTGCATTTTGGGCATATAAACAGAAAATCAAGTCTAATAAAGCCTTAGAAACTCAAAAAGAAGTCATAGAAAATAAAAATCAAAAGCTCGAGCAGAGTGAACAGATTCTACGACAAACGAACCAGCAACTCCATGAAAAATCTAAAGAACTAGCCTCTTCCAGAGATATACTCGAGAAACAAAATCTACAAATAGCTGATACCAATAAAAATATGCGTGCCAGTATTAGCTATGCCCAACGAATCCAAGAGGCTTTACTGCCACCTTTGCCTACCATGAAAACTTTCTTCTCAGATTGGGTAGTTTTTTATGAACCTAAAGATATAGTCAGTGGTGATTTTTATTGGTATGCTGAGCTAGAAGGGATTTACTACATAGCTGCGGTGGATTGCACAGGGCATGGAGTTCCTGGAGCATTTATGAGTATGATAGGACACGCCTTCTTAAATCAGATTCTAAAAATACAGAATATCACTGAGCCAGGCGATATCCTCAACAAACTTCACGACAATGTCCGCCAAGCCTTGCACCACGATACTGCTCGCCGACAAGATGGAATGGAAATGGTGCTGTGTGCCATCAATCCAGACAAAAAAGAAATAAAGTTTGCAGGAGCAGTAACTCCAATGCTGATGTTTGAAAAGAAGGGGTATCGTGTGCTTATGGGTGAGCGACAGTCTATCGGAGGTTCATATAATTTTAGAGATGAAGATGTGCCTTTTACTACCCAAACTATCTCCTACGAATCTCCAACTATGCTTTATATGTTTTCGGATGGCTACCAAGATCAGTTTGGAGGTGAACGAGGGCGTAAATTTAGCAAAGCTCGCTTTTATGAGTTACTCGAGACACTCCATACACTCCCAGTAGGCACTCAATACGACAAACTCAAGAATAACTTCTTAGAATGGCAAAAAGACAATAATCAAATAGATGATGTAATGGTCATTGGGCTGAAACTATGAGAATAGTTTTGAAAATCAATCTTTTTCCCCGTTCCGTTATTGACATTTTAGAAATGACTGTTGAGAGGTTAGGAAAAGGATAAAAAGTTATTTTGACATCAACCATACAAGTCCAAATTTTTATGATTTTTAAATCCTAAGGGTCTTGTAGTGAAGATGCTTGAAGTTTAATGATAAAGAACTTCTAGATGTTTTAGACTTTCCAAGTCTGGCAGACTTGGAAAGTCTAATATCTTAATCCTCAAAATTGAACTAAAATTAATTGTCAAATGACCCAATTAGAAGATTCTTAGAATTTTTATTGTTTAAGAGTTGATGTTGAAATGGCTAAATCAAGAATGTATTCTGAGATGAAGATTTGGCAGTCATTTTTCAACACAAATAACGGAATAGTCATCAAACCTTTAAAAACCCATATTCATAGACTTTGAGGGCTATTTTCTCAGCCAATGTTTTGAGTTCTTCTCTTAAGTTGTCTATCAATACTGTATAGGTTTCGTCTTCGCTTCGGTTATTCATTCTGCCTTTGTCATTTCTGCCCTGAAAGTATGCCCTGATGTCGTACAAACTTGCATTGACATTGCACTTGGGTTGTTGGTGATAATATTGCCAAAGTGATCTGCCTGCCTCAAAAACGGCTTGGGCTTCTATACTAAATTGTATTGATTTTTGCGTTTCTTTCTTTGGTTTGCTAAATAAATCATAAGTGATTTCGGTGTTGATTTTTCCTACTAAATATTGTGTCATAAAATTACTCTCAAATTTCTCCCTAGAATCCACCTCTTGCTCTGTAAAAGGTATCCAATGATTAGTGCCATATTCGGATTGTATGTTGTTAGTAAATAGAGTATGAGCTATACAATCAGCTTGAAATTCTTCATCTTTTTCCCAGCCTTTTTTAGGATATAAAAACTGGTCTCGGTCATTGAGCCAAGTAGCACTGATACACTTGCAAACCGCAAAATACACACAAGCCTCTACAATATTTTTTTGATTAATCAGAAATTGCCCTGCTTCTGTGTTATAGTCCATCTTGTAATGCACTATTTGTATCATATTTTGGTTTTGAAAATCATTTCCTTTGAAAGGGAATTTACCAATTAGTTGATTTTTTTTAGGGTCTGCTCTGTAAGGCTTTACCCAATCATTGATGTATTGACTATCATCATACGCAAAATAGTTTTTTTTACCAATCAATTTACCATCTTTGTCATATATATCAGCCTTCATTTTTACAAATCTTTCCTTTTCCGAAGTATCCCAAATCATAAAACCAATCGGAAATATTCCTTTTACATTGTCAAAAGTATTGGCAGGTACTACAAAAGATTTTTTGATTTTTGCTAAGAAGAATTTTCTGAAATCAATAAAATGCTGTCCATTCAAGATTTTCAGTTTTGAGAATTCACCGATGATACAACCTTCCATTTCAAAATAAATTTTTGTCAAGAATTGGGCAAATAATTCTGCATTTCCTTGACCTAAAAGTTTTGCATATTTTTTATTCGTATTGTTTTGCTCCACCCCTCTATTACCTTGTATGCCTGCTTGCAAAGTTTTCTTATTACTTGCCTCCGCATAAGGCGGATTGATATAGACGACTAATTTTTTCCGTTTTTGGGGGTCATTGATGATGTCTTGTAGAGGTTTGGGAAGTTTGGAGAAATCATCATTCAAGAAATCAAACTGAAAGACGTGGTCTGAGAGGAGATTTGCCCCGTTGCGGATTCGGTCTTTCATTACTTCCACATCTTGAGTATCAAGGGTGCTTGCCCAGACGTTGTATTTGTTGGTCATTCCTGCGAGGAGGTTACCCGTACCAGCGGCACAGTCCCAGACATAGTACTCATCTTGCCAATCTTCGCCTAGCACATCAGTGAGGTATTTTTGTGAGAGTTCTACCCATATTTGAGGAGTGAAAAAAGCTCCTTTGCGTTCTCTATCTTCTGTCATTGCTCATTTTTTCACTTCAAAAAAGCATCTTATTCTATGCTTTTCCTTACATTAATAGCAAAATTTGAATAGATTTAATTGTGTTTCATACTTTATATTAATCATCAAACCTTTAAAAACCCATATTCATAGACTTTAATGGCTATTTTCTCAGCCAATGTTTTGAGTTCTTCTCTTAAGTTGTCTATCAATACTGTATAGGTTTCGTCTTCGCTTCGGTTATTCATTCTGCCTTTGTCATTTCTGCCCTGAAAGTATGCTCTGATGTCGTACAAACTTGCATTGACATTGCACTTGGGTTGTTGGTGATAATATTGCCAAAGTGATTTGCCTGCCTCAAAAACGGCTTGGGCTATTTCTGAAAATACCAATGGCTCTGGCTTCACAGATTTACTATTGCCAAACAGACCTTTTTGCTCACCTCCTCTAGATGAGATTTTCCCTTTGATAAAATCCGTCATAAAATTACTCTCAAATTTCTCCCTAGAATCCACCTCTTGCTCTGTAAAAAGTATCCAATGATTAGTACCATCTTCGGAAATGATTCGATTCTGCCCATGAAAAAGAGTGTAAGTCAAGCAATCATTTTGAAATTCCTTGTCTTTTTCCCAGCCTTTGTTGGGATATAAAAACTGGTCAAGGTCATTAAGCCAAGTGGCAGCTATACAATGACGAGCAGCAAGTAAGATTGACGCTTCGATAAGATTTTGGTTAGTAATTGAAATATGTAAGCCTCCAAAGGTTTTTCTAGCTTCTGAATTATCTATAAAAACATCATTTTGATGTTGAAAATCATTGCTATTTGAATGAATAGTACCAATTTCATTTTTAATTATGACTTTTTTTGAAATTGTAGATAGCCAAATATTTATTTTACCTTTATAACCGTCATAATTATAGATACCTAACCCTCAGTTCGTGTCTTCACGAACCGAAATCAGTGGTGGTTCGTAAAGACACAAACCATGAAGTAGTTTCCTTATGAAAAAATAAAAGTAGCTGTTTTTAACCACATTGACTAAACCTTCAAAGAACACTCTATTGGCTAACTTAACGATAATTTAACATCGATAAGCAAAAAAGGAAGTTAATTTTGAAACAATAAAGCGATGCCTCATTGTTGTCTCTTGAAATGAATCACCATTGAGCGTTTAAATCCCATTTTTTTCATGCTTAACTGTAATACAATACCATGCATTTAGAAAGAATTCCTCTTGCACAGACCCAAGCTTTTTCTCCTATTTTCTTAGATTATATTAGTCAAGACCCCAAATTAGTCCCTTTTTATCATTTAAGCCCTACAGTTGAGTCTTTTGCGAGCCAAATAGAGCAGAAGCAACAATCTAAAAAGGGAG
>Ga0163144_10009298_pt1 | contig 21126 bp, 13 predicted proteins | sample OliLak19BULKMAT1_FD_123175 | JGI IMG/M metagenome (GOLD analysis project Ga0163144, IMG submission 123175) | Freshwater microbial mat bacterial communities from Lake Vanda, McMurdo Dry Valleys, Antarctica - Oligotrophic Lake LV.19.BULKMAT1 | ecosystem: Environmental > Aquatic > Freshwater >... | reverse complement strand
TGGGAGCACTACCACCAACCAAGCGATACGCCGGAGAAGCTCAATTACACCAAACTAGCCGCGCTCACCGATTGGGTCACCGAGCTTATGCTCCGCTTGGACAACATTTCATTGCTGACTGCCAGCACCGACCTGAAACCCATCTTCTTCCAACGGTTTGCAACTCACGGTCGGAGCGAAGGATTTTCTTAGTGATTCCATAAGAAATATCTTCTTCGGTCGGGATGGATTTTCTTCCCTTGTGAACTGAAGGAGTGCGACGGCGGGAGCGTTTGTCGTGGCGCGGGCGGGCGGCGAGGCTGACTGGCAAAATGCATCTAGCCGGTGAGCGTAAGTGTCCGCATTGCGAAGGGTTTTTCGTTCCCGATGCTCGTAATCGGAATCGTCAGCATTATTGCGAGAAAGCGCCGTGTCGGCGGGCGAGCAAGGCGGCGAGCCAGCGGCGCTGGCTGGAGCGAGCGGAGAACGCGGATTAATTTCGCGGGTTCGAAAACGCGGCGCGGGTGCGAGCGTGGCACGCGGCGCATCCGGGCTACTGGAAAAAGCGTCGGACGAGGTCTCTCGTGGTCGTACAAGGTGACTGCCGGACGCAAACCACTCCCGTGCAGCAGGACACGGCGCCTGACGGTGGAGTTGTCTTACAAGACTACTGGCTGCGGCAACCCCCGCCGGTGATCGGACTTATCGCGCATCTCGCGGGCGTGACCTTACAAGAGGACATCGCCGCGATGACCGGACGCTTGCTGGCGATGGGGCATGCCGTGCTGGGCGCGTCGCCCGGCTTGGCGCTCCCTCGATGTTAATTGCGAAACGAATCTTACAGGCCGAACGGCTGCGGCGGGTGCCAACACACTACAGTTGGATCGATCACCGCTTGGTGCGGGAGGGTTATCGCCTGAGCAATTCCTCGCCGAGATGAAGTGCCTACCCGTCGAAAGCAAACGCGAGCCTTCAAACTCAAGCAGGAAAAGTCCCAGCCGCTCAAAAAATGGTTCAAATAAACGCCAAAGCCCCGCCAGGACTAAGTTTCTTGCACGGATTTCCGTCGTAGCTTTCGGGACTTGGCTGTAAGGTTTGCCGTCCCGGCCAGGCGGCAGGGGTTTCCCAGAAAGGTCCGGTGCGGTCGCCGTAGTAGGCGGTCAAGGCCGCGTCCATGACGGCGGAGGTGCGTCGGGCGGATTCACCGGTGCTCGGGCAACAGGCGCGGCCGAGCATGTCGTCGACGACCTGTTGGATAAGCGGTTGCTGCACGTGCGGGGGGTGGGGAACCTCGACGGACTTAGTGCCTGTGGCTGTAGTGAGCTGGATCGGTGCATTGTCGAACGTGGAGTATTCGATACATCCTTCGGTGCCGGTGATGCGGCAGACATCGCGGGCGACCCCGGAAGCGAAATTCCAGCTGGCGACACCAAGCACTCCCTTTATGGAAAATTGCAGGGCGACGGAGTCTTCTGCGTCCCCCGGCGTGGCCCGATTGACTGCTTGGCCGCGCGCCCGATCAAGTGGTCCAAGGAGGAAGTCGAGCAGGTCAAGGGCGTGCGAGCCTAGGTCTAGGAACAGGCCAGCCCCGGCCGATGTCACGTTGGTTCGCCAGCCTGAAGCGGTCCGGTGCGCTGACGAAGCGAAGTGGTAGTCCACACTGGTGATGCGTCCGAGAGTGCCTGCGTCGAGCCATTCTTTGATGTGCTGGAAACGCGGCAGTCCGCGCCGATAGTAGGCCACATAAAGCGGTACCTCACGGGAGCGAAAGGCCTCCGCCATGCGGTCGCACTCCACCGTCGAGCGGGCCATCGGCTTCTCGACGTAGGCGGGCTTACCCGCCGCCGCGACTTGTAGAGCGTAGGTTTGGTGGGAATCTGGAGGGGTGGCGATGTAGACTGCGTCTACTTCGGGGTCAGCGATCAGTTGCTCAGCGGAATCGTACCACCGGGGCACGCCATGCCGGCGTGCATAGTCGGCAGCCATCGAGCCATTTCGACGCATGACCGCGACTAGCCTTGAGCGTTCGGCAAGGCGGAAGGCCGGGCCACTTTTCACTTCGGTGACGTCACCACAGCCGATGATGCCCCAGCGCACCACGGTTGGGTCGGGGCGCCGGGTAGCGGGAAAGGCGAAAGGAGGAGGGAGCGTTTTCATATAAGAGGCGCAGAGGGGTGGAAGAGGAGACGGGCAGAATCAGAGCGATCCATTCCAGCTCGACGGGCCGAACCTATTTCCGAAAGGTAGGGTTTAGGTCGGTAGCGGCTTCCCCCGTGTCTCCGGCGCGATCCAGATGACGACAAGTCCAACCAGGTAGATTAGGGTGATGACTGCGCCGGCCTGAGCATAGTCGCCATTAAAGTGCTGCATCAAGGCACCCATCTGGAGCGCTCCCGCTGCGGCAAGGATGCGACCGGCGTTGAATGAAAGGCCCTGTCCCGTAGCGCGGACCCGAGTTGGAAACAGCTCGGGAAGGTACAGCGGGAACCAACCGTAGAAGGCGGCCGTAATACCGCCGACCGCGAAAGTGAGTACGAGGAAGGAATTGCTGTACGTGGAGATCCCGCGAAACAGCCAGGCGCAGCTGATCAACGAAAGCAGGCTAAGGAGGAAGTAACCGTGGCGGCGCGCGAGCTTTCCACCCAGCCAACCGCCAAGCAGGCAACCCAGAACGGCACCGAAGGCGGAGTTGATCTGGGTGTAGGCTTTGGCGTTGTGGTCCTTGAGTTCTTCCGCACGCGCGAGCACTGCCGGCGTGGTTGCAGTAGCGATTGAACCCACGGAGTCGCGGGCGTGCCCGGATTCTATCAGCGCGTCGTGCAGACCCTGTTCCTGCGCCATTTTATCTGCCCAAAGAGGCAACCACTGTACGGAGCCCCAGGTGCCAATGAGGGCGACGGATGCGAGCACCATGGCCAGTATCGTCGAGCGCAGCAATGGAGGCCGAAGAACTTCGCGCAACGGATGATGTGTGGCGGCGAAGCGTTGGCTATCCTGCCAACTTTCTGACTCTGGGACGAAGATACGCATAAAAAAGGTCAGAAGTGCCGGAGCAGCGCCGACAAGTGCCACCCATCGCCACGAATCAATGGTCACCTGAACAAACAAGCTGATCACCGCAATGAGAGCGAAACCCACATTTGCAGCGGCCCCGATAACGCCAGCGAGCCAAGGACGGTGTTTCTCAGGCCAGACCTCCATCACCAAGGCCACACCCAGGGACCACTCGCCGCCCATGCCCAAGGCGGCGATGAAACGAATCACGATCAGGTGCCACGGCTCGGTTGCGAAGTACACCAGCCCGGTGAATAACGAATAGCAAAGGATGCTAATGGCCATAGCCCGGACCCGGCCGATTTTGTCACCGAGCCAACCGAAGACGACGCCACCGGCGGCCGCGCCCAAAAGAAAGGCTGCTGTCACGTACCCCATCCATTCCCCGACAAACGCATCTGTGGTCGCCACACCTTGCGCCGCTTGCATCGATTGTAGGGCAGGCCGGGCGATGAGGGGAAATATGCCCATTTCGAGGCCGTCAAACATCCATCCCAGGAAGGCAGTAATCAGGACGGCACCCAGCTTGCGGTGCTGCGTGGCGGCGGGAGGAGCGGAAGGTTTGGACATCGGATAGAAGGGTTAGAGTAGGGGTGGGGGCGACACGGGAAGGTGCAGCGCATGGAAGCGTCAGGGCGGAGTCGGTGGGGTAGGGGTAGGCGCGGCCGGGGAGGCGGGCGCGGCCGAGATCGGGGATCGCGGAGGAAGTGCCGAAGGGACGCCGCGAAGAACCTTGAAGGTCTCGGATCGAATCCGTGCATCTAGCTCAGAAATCTCGCTACGCCACCGATCAAGTTTTCGTTGGTCGGTCTGAGTGCGTCCCAACTGTGCTAGCGCCTCGTCGCTCACCGAGGTGTTCCAAACGAAGAGTGTGCGCAGGCGTGGCAGCTTGGCGAGCGCGGGGAGGTCAGCGTCAGTCAGGAGAATGCCGACCAGATTTAGCGACTCCAGTTGGGTCAGCCCGGCCAAGTGGACAAGGCCCGCGCCTGTCACGACGGTGTGATCGAGCTGAAGCCGTCGCAGGTTTTTCATTCTGGCGAGTCCCGCGAGTCCCGAATCGGTCACGGCGGTTTCTCCGAGGTCGAGCCAGATCAGGGCGTCGGCCACGGGTGTTAGGGCGGCGAGGTCGGCGTCCCCGAAGGCGTTGCGGCGAAGCCGTGCGTTGGCGGCGAGCCAGGGGCCGTCTTGAGCAAGGGGGCGCAGCACGATGCCAAGCCGTTGCTCGATGTGCAGGGCCTCGCTGAGCATTGCCGCTCTATCCGGCAGTGGCGCTGCTGGAATTCCGACTCGGGCGGCTACGAGGTCGGCGATTGAGGCGGTGGGGGCAAAGTCGGCCACGCGGCCGTTCACGGGTGCGCCGGCGTCAATCCACCATTTTAGGAGTGCTATCTCGTCATCGGTCGGCTGAGGTTTGCCCTTGGGCGGCATGTGTTCTTTGGCCTCCAAGGGCAGATGAATACGCTTCAGGAGCAGGCTGGTGGGTGGGGGGCCGGGCTTGAAGGTGGGTCCGGATTTTCCGCCTTTCAGGACGTAGTCGCGGGTATCGTACCGCAGATCTCCATTGCTTTTCGTCGGGCCGTGGCAAGCCACGCAGCGATCCATCAAAATGGGGTGAATGACTTCGTCAAAGAGCTTTGCCTCCCCGGGCACGGTGTAGGTGGGAGTTGGCGACTTCACACTGGGCCAGGCGAGGTAGTGTTCTCCGTGCGTCAGTGAACCCCCGTTGTGGCCGGCTGCGCCGAGGAGGGCAAGCGACACGACCAGGCTGATCGCGTATATTCGCGGATGCCGGCGCAGAAGGAAAAGCCCAAACGCCATTCCGGCGAACCCCGTTCCCAGCCAACGGTGTCGCTCAAGCAGAACGGCATCGTACTCACCTTGACGCGCGAGCAGCCAGCCAAACACCGAGGCCGAAACGGCGAAAAGCAGCCCCAAAGCCAGAAACACCGTACGCTGTGCGGACGTCAGACGCGCCGCCGGACGGAGGAGTCCGATTCCTTCCACTACCGCCAAGAGAATAAAAACTCCTATCGGGAGATGGACAGCAATCGGATGAAGGCGCCCGACCAGGTGGAGCCACGGTTCCATGGTTCAGGTCAACGCGGTCCGATCCCGAATGCGGGAACTTTTGACAGGCTGGCGGCGTGAGTGGGTTTGCTGAACCAACGGGAATGACTCTCGCGCAGAGGTTGGGTCATCACCGTGAACTCACGCCAGAATCCCTCGGGCTACTTTGCCATGCACGTCCGTTAGGCGGAAGTCGCGCCCTTGGTAGCGGTAGATCAGGCGTTCGTGGTCCACTCCGAAAGCGGCGAGCAGCGTCGCGTGCAGGTCATGGACATGCATTTGTTGTCCGTCGTCCAGATAACGGTAGCCGAGTTCGTCAGTCGACCCCCAGGTGACTCCCGGACGGATACCACCGCCGGCCAGCCAGACCGAGAAAGCGTTGATGTGGTGGTCGCGGCCCGATCCCTGCCCCATGGGTGTACGGCCGAATTCTCCGCCCCAGATTACCAAGGTGTCCTCCAACAGTCCCCGCTGCTTGAGGTCCAAGACCAGACCAGCCGACGCTTGGTCGACGAGCCGGCAGGCGATAGGGAGATTTTTGTCGATCTCGGAGTGGTGATCCCATCCCCGATGGTAGAGTTGCACGAAACGCACCCCCCGTTCGATCATGCGACGGGCGAGCAGGCAGTTCGACGCGAAGGAGCCGTCCCCCGGATGTTTCACACCGTATAGGTCGAGGGTGCCTTGGGACTCGCGGCTCAAGTCCGCTAGATCCGGCACGCTGGACTGCATCTTGAACGCGAGTTCGTACTGGGCCACCCGGGTCTGGATCTCGGTGTCGAGCGTGCGTTCGGCGCAATAGCCGTTCAGCTCAGCCAGTTCGTCGATAAGCTGCCGCTGCATGCTTTGGCAGACGCCGTCGGGGTTTCCAACGTAGTGGACCGGTGTGCCCTTGCTCTGGAATTGCACGCCTTGGAACTTACTCGGGAGGAAACCGGCGGACCATTGGCGGGCTGAAACCGGCTGGTCGTTGCCGGGACCGTTGGACATCAGCACCACGTAACCTGGAAGATTGTCCGCCTCGGAGCCGAGCCCGTAGAGCATCCACGAACCGAAGCTGGGGCGACCTTTGATGATCGAACCGGCATTCATGAAAGCGTGCGCCGGATCGTGGTTGATCTGCTCCGTGTGCATCGAGCGGACAATACAGAGGTCGTCCGCGATGCCCTGCGTGTAAGGCAGCAGGTCGCTGATCATCTGACCCGAAAGACCGCAGCGGGTGAATCCCACCGAGGTACCCCGGGCGCGCAGGCCGCCGCGCTCGTGTTGGAGTTGCGCCAGCTGCTGTCCGTGGGTGAACGACTCCGGAAAGGGCTGTCCATGGAGGTCGTTCAACCTCGGTTTGGGATCGAACGTCTCCATGTGCGATGGCCCCCCCGCCATCGAAAGCTGGATGATCCGCTTTGCCCGGGGAAGGAAGTGGGCCGCGCCGAGCACGCCCCGCCACCCACCGCTGGCCAAAAGCGGGGCTGCGGGTGTGGCGGAAAGCTGTTTAGGGGTAAGCAGGGATCCGAGCGCAAGCGAACCGATCGCCTGCGCGGATTTCCCGAGGAAGGTACGACGGGACCAGGCAATCTGCCGTTGGCGAAGGAGCGAAAAGTCGGGCGATGGCATGGGAGTCCGACGTGCGCCGGTCAGTAGCGGACGATCGTTTCGTTGAGGTTGAGCAAGGCGCGGGCGACGGCAGTCCAAGCGGCGAGTTCGACGCGGTCGGTCGACTCCGCGACGGGCTTGAGCCCTACAGAAGTCAGGGCGGTAGCATCCTTCGGTCGTTCCCGGAAGGTGGCAAGTTGCAGAGTGTGGAATGCATCCAAGGAGGCGCGCTCGCGCGGCTCTGGCGGACGGGAAAGCACGCGAAGGAAGGCCGCCTCCATGCGCTGGTCGGCCGGGACGAGGAGCAAATCTTCCGCCAGCACTCGAGCCGCCTCGACGAAGGTCGGGTCGTTGAGGAGTGTCAGCGCCTGCTGCGGCGTGGTCGAGTCGTTGCGCGACGCCGTGCATTCCTCGCGCGACGGAGCGTCAAAGTTAGCCAACATCGGGTGTAGAAATGTGCGCTGCCAATGACTGTAGAGTCCGCGTCGATATTGCCGCTCGTCTCGGTCGGCGATGTAATCGCGCAGAGGGAAGTTCAAATGTTCATAGTAACCCGGTGGCTGATACGGTAAGGCGCTGGGTCCGCCGATGTCGGATGCGAGCAGTCCCGAAACTGCCAGCGCCGTGTCTCGCACGAATTCGGCTTCAAGCCGTCGCGCGGACTGGCGGGCGAGCAGTCGATTACGAGGGTCGATCTCTCTCAACTCCGGACGCTCCCGGGATGACTGCTGGTAGGCCTGCGAATTGACGATCAGTCGGATCAGACCCTTGATGTCCCAACCGCTCTCGCGAAACTCCACCGCCAGCCAATCCAGTAACTCCGGGTGGGACGGATACTCGCCCTGCATGCCGAGATCTTCGACGGCGGCGGAGAGTCCGGTGCCAAAGAGCTGTCTCCATATCCGATTGACGAAGGTGCGGGCGGTGAGCGGGTTGGCTGGCGAAACGATCCAGCGAGCCAAATCGAGTCGTGTCGCACGGGTGGAATCCGGTGGTGGGGCACCGCTCGTAAGGAAACGCGGGGGGGCGGGAGCGACGATCTCGCCGGATTCGTCCTGCCAGTTGCCTCGGGCCAGCACGCGCGTGGTGAGCGGCGGGGTGGCGACGGTCACCATCGTGGCAGCCCGACCCCCGCGGCATTCCAGAATGTCACGCAAACGCTCTCGCTCTTCTGGTTGATCAAAAGCCCGGGTCGCTTGATGGCAGAAGGCGGACAGGCGTTCGAGTTGATCCGGTGAGGGCTCGGTGGCGGCGAAGGCGTTGCGGTCCTTGTCGGTCAGTGTCGATCCAGGCAGGAATGAAGCCAGCGGAGAAACGGAGAAGCGGATACGTCCGACCTCGCCAAGAAAAGCGCGCTGATGAAAATTAACAGGGGCGGTCAGGACCTTGGCGACCAGACGGTCTCCCGGGCTCAGGGTCAGTGGTTGGCGAAGCTGGAAGACCACCGCTTGGGCGGTTCGGGCGAGGGCGCGACTCGAACGCCAGCCTTCGAGCAGGGACAGCCGCGGCCGGCCGTTGAAGTAGGTTTCGGTCTCGCACTCTGCAAAAGCCTCGGCCGCCTCGATCCGTTCGTCCGTGGGCTGGCCGGTTCGTCGCACGGCCAATGTGACGCTAATTTCGAAGAGTTCACGCTGGTCCCTTGTCACATAACCGCCGTGGGCTTCGTCCGGCAGCACCTCGAAGCGCACGGTCGAAATCGGCATGGCACGAGACCGAAGCACCAGTTCGTGGTGGGAGGACGGAAGTGTATGCCGGTTTTCCGCAAAATCCTTCGGATTTAGAAGTAGCACGCTGCCGTCAGGAAGGGAGTTGGAGATGACCCCGTTGGTGCTGTCGACCCGATCGGGAGTCGCGACCGACCAGCCTTCAGGATGCAGCGCCAGCAGCGCCTGTACTTCCTTAGCCCAAGACCTCACCGTAGAGGATCCCTCGGTGGTCGATAGTAGGGCGGAGCCACCGGCACGGTGTGAAGCGACGGCGACCGCGCTCAGCCGCGCTTCCCTTTGTTGCAGGTACCGACTTTCGACCTCGATCTCCGGAGGGAAGGGGTAGTCGTCGGTGTGGACGGCCAGTTCGAGTTCCGGCGTGTAGACAAAATGCCGATACACTCCCCACTGTTTGACGTCGGCGAAGTAGGCCGAAAACGCATAAAAGTCACGGATGGTAAACGGATCGTACTTGTGGTCATGGCACTCGGCGCAGGCGAGAGTGGATCCGAGCCAGGCGGTGGACACGGTTCGGACTCGATCCGCTGCATACTTGGCCAGGTACTCTTTGACTTGGGCGCCGCCCTCGCGGGTGACCATGTTCAGTCGATTGAAGCCCGTAGCGACCTTCTGTTCGGCGGTGGCCTGCGGCAGCAAATCCCCTGCGATTTGCTCGATCGTGAACTGGTCGAACGACTTGTTCCGGTTGAACGAGTCGATCACATAGTCGCGGTACGGGAAGTTGTTGAGCAACTGGTCGCCGTGCAAACCCGTTGAGTCGGCGAAGCGGACGAGGTCCAGCCACGGCACCGCCATGCGTTCACCGTAACGAGGGGAGTCCAAGAGCCGGTCCACCTGGGCTTTGTAGGCATCCGGCCGGGTATCGGAGACGAAGGATTCAACCTCGGCGGGCGAGGGAGGAAGTCCGGTCAGATCTAGGCTGAGTCGCCTGAGCAGGGTGCGACGGTCCGCAGAGCGCGAAAAAACCAACTCGTGCCGGTTGAGTTCGGCGGCGAGGAAACGGTCAATCGGATGGGACGAGACGGCCGGGGCGCCCGGTTGGGTTAAGGCCGGAGGAGGCTCGGTCTTGACCGGTGGGAGATATGCCCAGTGCGGTTGGTACACTGCTCCCTGTTCTATCCAGCGTTTGAACACCGCCTTGTCCGTGGCGGAGAGTTGATGCAGGGCATCACGTGGCGGCATGACCGCGCCGGGGTCGGATGAACTGATGCGGCGCCAGACCTCCGATGCCTCCGGTTTGCCAGGGACCAAGGCGATCGTGACCCGGCCTGACTTGTCCTGGTGAGGAGCGTAGGCGAACGCGGACTGATCTAGCCGCAGTCCGGACGGATTGCCTTTCGCGTCCGGCCCGTGGCACTTCAGGCACGTATTGGAAAGTATCTGACGAACATCCCGGTTGAAGTCGATCCGCTCCGGGATCCCGGAAATCCCGTCCCCGCCCCACGACAGGAGCGGCGTGGCACCCGTTAGTAGCACGAGAAAAAGAGTCCGGAAGGAAGGGGACCAACAAAGCGGGGCCTTCACGCGGGAAAGCCCACGGCTTGGACCGTGGGCTTTAGCTTCGCCCTGTTCCTGCCCGCCGCACAAGACGCGGCGGTTGATTGCTCCGGAACGTGATGGAATCAACTCCATGCGGCCGTTCTCCTCAATATTTTAGGGTCGTACCGAAGTAGACGGTGCGCGGGGCGTCGACCGTGTTGCTGCCCGGGGCGATCGTGGATTGCGGAAAGATCACGTCGGTCAGGTTTTCGCAAGTGAGGGCGAAGTCCCAATTGTTGCGGCGATAGTTGAGGCCAACATCCCAGCGGGTGGCGCCTGCGACCCGGTAGGTATTTTCGGCAATTCCCCAGACGGCGGTCTGGTAAACCACGCCGCCGCGGATGGAGAAGCCGGCGGCCTTGGAGCCGGTGATGTCGTACTTGGCGAAGGCTTGGACCTTGTGCTTGGGCATGCCGCGGATTTCGCGGTTTGAACGACCGTCCGCCTTGAATCCCGGTGCCTTGGTCTCCGTGAAAGCGTAGCCGCCGACGAGAGCGAACTGGCGCGTCACACTACCGCTGAATTCGACTTCCCATCCCTTGGCGGTGTTGCCGCTTTCAATGATGTTCTGGGAGCCGCCAGGGACATTGATGATATCGTTGCTCGTATTGTTGCGCACATTGTCGACCTGTAGGATTTCAAAGTGGGCGACATTGATCGCGAAGGCTCCGTCGAGTAGGCTTACCTTTAGGCCGAACTCATCGTTCGTGGTGAGCGGGGTGACGGTGCGGAGGATCTGGCGTGGGTCCGTAAGTGGGATATTGGGGAAGATCGCGACCTGACGGCTGGCGGCACCGGCCTCGCTGTAGACAGCGTATGCGGCGAGCCACTTCAGGGGCTTGACCGTGAGGCCGTACATCGGGCTCTCAACCCTAGCGGTCTTCCGGACGTTAGAGTATGTGTTGGTGAAGTTGTTGCGAGTCCAAGAGGCCTTGCCTTGGTCCCGGCGCAAGCCACCGGTTGCAACTATGCGGTCGTTGAAGCCCGAGAGTTGGGCGTTGGCGAAGTACCCGAAGCTCCCCCCTTTATTAGTATTGTCGACCGTTTTGGTCAAGGGGGTGCGCAGCGGGAGCCCGTAGACCGGACTGCTGATGACAAAGGCCTCCATCTGGCCGGTGGAGTTGGTGTTGGCGCCGTCGGTGCGTCCAACGTCGTAGCCGACGAGGACAGTGGTGCCGAGTTTGTCGTCTAACCACTTCTTTGTTCCGACAACATCGCCTTGGGCGCGGAGAATCTGAGCCTCTCCCGTTCCCCGGTTGGCATTGCGTTCGAAAAAGATTTCGCCGTTATTGTTGTACGCAAAAAAGTTGGCGACCGCTGATCGGTACAGACTCGTCTTACTATCGAAGTATGAGACGGCTTGGCGGGCGGCGAAGATGTCGTTGAACTGGTGGGTGATGGTGGCGAAGAGAGAGTAGAGATCTGCGCGACTGCCCATGCCGACCTCGCCGCTGGTGTTAATGAACATGGATGCCCACTGTCCAAGGCGGAATTTCGGCGTCACACCGGGCGGGATGACGACGGCCTGCGCGGTGCTGGTCGTGCCCGTCTGGTTTACGGTATTGACCGGGGCAATGTAGGGTGTGCTGAAGCCGCCCGGGGTAAGCCCGTCGAAATATTCAAGGTCTATTGAAACCTGCGTTTTGCTGGTCGCCTGCCAAAGAAACGAAGGGTAGAGTGCGGTCTTTCGGATTTTTTCGTTGTCGCGCCAGCTGTCCGTCGTCAGGTGGATGGCATTCAGACGATAAGCCATGTTAGTACCCTGAATCGGACCCGTGGCGTCGACTGTTCCGCGAAGGAAACTGCGGGAGCCCATCGTGGCGGAGGCGATAATAGACTCTTTGTTTTGCGGTTTCTTGGTGATGAAGTTCACATATCCGCCTGATTCCGAGGAACCGGCAATGGAAGCCGATGGGCCCTTGATAATTTCGATGCGGTCGACATTGATCATGTCAGTCTCGAAGCCTGGGACGAGGAAACCGTTGCGGTAACGGTTTGAGACGATGAAGCCGCGGATGACGCTACCGTTCTGGACGTTCTGGCGCTGGGTGACGCCGGGCGTGTACCGTACTGCCTGTTCATAGGAATAGGCGGCCATATCCTTGAGTAGCGTCTCGTTGATGACGCTTATCGACTGCGGAACATTCTCCGCCGGCGTGTTAAGTCGCGTGGCTGATGCTAGATTGGAGGAACCGTAGGCGCGGGTTTTGTTTTCCCTTACGGTGAAGACGTCGAGCGCGATGGCCGATTCTTCGGAAGACTTTGCCGATGACGGACCGGGGGCCAGCTGAGCTTGAGCGAGCGCAGCAAGATAGAGGGTAAGCGCGGGAACGATGTAGCGAATGCGTAGGATCGGGGCAGGGTTCATGACGATTTTGGGGGCAGAGTTCATGACGATTGTGGGGGCTAAGCTCGTAGCCACTTGGAAAGTGACGGAGCACGGGTTTCTATCTGAAGGCGGAGAGGAGATCGAGAATTGTTAACAATGCGTCAAGCTTTATTGTTAACAAAATACAAGGTATTTGGCTCTTTCGCTTAGAGCTTTTAACGGCTGCAGAGAAATTAACTAAAGCGGCAGCCGCGTGGGCTTTCGGGTCATGCAGGCGTGCGGTGCGCCTTCCGGGCGGCAAAGAACGAATCTAATCGCGCCTTGGCATCTCCATCGGTCAGGCAGCGCCGGGACGCGATGGCCTCGATCTCTGCGTTCTCCTTGATCGTGGTGGTGCCGCAGGTCGCGAGGATCGCCTTCATTTCGCGGACCGCAGCTCGGCTGTTGGCGCCGACGGCGGTGATGAACCCGGCCAAGTGTTGCTCCAGTTCCGTGGATGTTCCGGACCAGTCGATCAGACCAATTGCGGCGGCTTCGCCAGCTTCGAGGATACGTGCGGTGAAGCACAGATCTTTAGCTCGGGAAAGACCGACGCGCCGGGCTAATCTGTAGCAGCCGCCCCAGCCGGTCACGAGGCCCAGCTTGGCTTCGGATTGGCCGAGTCGGGCGCAGGAGGAAGCAAGAATGAGATCACACGCCATGGCGAGTTCCAAGCCGCCCCCCATGGCGTAGCCTTCAACAACGGCTATGACCGGCACCGGAAGCGCCTCTAGGCGATTCATCACCTCATGACCTCTCTTAACCCAAGGAAAGATGGTGTTGAAGTTAATGGTCTCCATCACCTTAAGATTTGCTCCTGCGCAAAAAAACTTGGGCGAGGCGCTGCGTAGGACTGCGGCAACTAACTCACCTGAACGTGACTCTACTTCGGTGCACGCGGCGTCGATTTGGTCGAGGAGAGCGTAGTCCAGCGTGGGCGGTTTACCTTCAGGTGGACGGAGCGTGATCTGGGCGATTGACTCAGAGAATGTCAGGGTAAGCGCGGTGTGCATTGGGAGGCCACGGGGAATGGTGGTTGGAGGGCTAACTCGGGTAGAGAAGAGGGGGTGTCAAACGCATTGTTGACAATAAACAATCGAACTATGTTACATCGATGTCGATGAATTCCCCTCATTCAGCACTCACGGGTGTTTGTGTGCTCGATTTTACCCATGTATATCAAGGCCCCGTTGGAACGCAGATATTGGCCGACTACGGAGCCGACGTGATCAAGATCGAGCGGCCTAAATCAGGCGACTGGAGCCGACGGTGGGGGCCTTTTGTCAACGGAGTGAGCCTGCCGTTTGCAGGACTCAATCGCAACAAGCGTAGCATAGCAATCGATGTGAAGAGCCCGCTCGGTCGTCGTGCGATCCTTGACCTTGTGGAGAAGGCGGACGTCGTGGTGCATAATTTCCGTTCGGGCGTGATGGAAAAGTTGGGATTTGGCTATGAAGAACTCGCCAAGATCAACCGACGTCTGGTCTATGCGTGGTCTGGAGGATGGGGCGACCAAGGGCCGTCCGCAGAAAGGGCGCGAGGCGGACACGACCTGATGGCGCGCGCGGAGGCGGGATGGTTTGTTCAGCCAGATCCGGCGAAACCACCGATTCCGGCGGGTATCTCCGCGGACTATGCGGCCGGCCTGATGTTGATGCAGGGAATTCTGATGGCACTGCTCGCTAGGGAGCGCACAGGCGAGGGGCAGCGCGTGACAACCGACCTTCTCAGTGTCGCTTTTCATGCTCATTCGTGGGAGGGCCCGGCAGCGATGAATGCGGGCCGCATCACGGAGGTGTCGGGAGTGATCGCGAACGAGAGCATTATCGACAAATCATTCGCAACGAAGGACGGATACATCGAAGTCTCCCCTGTCTTCAGCGACAATTCGCTGAAGGATATCTCGGTAGCGCTGGGGCTGGGTGATCTTTCGCAAGGGACGCGTTTTTGCACCCACGCTCTCCAAGCGGAGAACCGCACCGAGCTAAATGCTCTGCTGGCGGAGCGTTTTCGCGATCAAACAACTTCGGAGTGGCTGGTTGAGTTAGAGGCCAAAGGCGTGCTATGCGCGCGGATCAACACGATTGTCGAGGCGGCGGAAGATCCGCAGCTAAAGGCCAATGCGATGGTCGTCGAGATGGAGCATCCGACCGCAGGAGCATTCCGCCTTCTTGGCACCCCGGTTCGGCTTTATGGCACGCCTCCTTGTCCTCGCGTCTTTGCCCCAGAACTTGGTGAGCACACTCGGGAGGTGCTGATGGAACTGGGCTATTCGGCGGAAGTGGTGACGGATCTAGAAAATCGCGGCGTGGTTCAGACTGCGTCTGTGGCAGAGACGGGCAAAGCAACGATCTGAACCGACACTGCTCCGGATGTTCCCGGAGTCCTGTCTTCTCGTGAACGGCCCCCTCAGACGATGTGCAATTTCAAGGCCTCAAGGGCCTCCCACTCGCGGCCCCCGTGCATGGAGCGCACGATACTTGCGTGCTCGTTGTGACTTTCCATCAGGTCTCGATGCCGCGAATAACGCAGAAACATGCGCATCATTATGGGCTGCCAGAGATCGACGAGACCTCCCTTGTCCGCTGTCTCAACCAGAAGCCGGTGAAATTCCATGTCGAGTTCCACGACTTTTCCCAGATCACTGCCGCCGCACGCGTCCTTGTACTGGGCAAGGTTGTCATCGAGACGCTTGAGCAACGCCGGATCGCGGTTCTCAAACCAAGCGGTCACGGCTGAAGCCTCGATTTCGCGCCTAAGGTGCACGATGACATTGCGTTTGAAGGCCGACGGTTCGACGGCCACGCGGACACCCACATTGGGCTTGGCGATAAGCAGGCCTTCCTTGGTGAGGTGTAGAAGCGCGTCACGAATCGGTCCGCGGCTGATGCCAAACTCCAGCGCCAGCGTTTGCTCTCGGAGGGGGGTTCCGGGAAGGAGTTGCCCGGAAAGTATCCTGCGGCGCAGGTGGGACGCGACCTGTTCCTGGAGATTGGCTGCGAGCTTCATGTGGGCGAAGGGATGCGGGGGATTAGGCGGTTAGCAACGCAGATTGTAGATCACTAATTGTTGACAACTGACAATTAAATAGAATCGTAATTACGTTCTGCGGCGATCTCGGTCGTCCACCCACGGTCCTTACCAAATTCCCCGGTGTTAGCCCCTATCGGATTTGTATGCCCCACCCTACTCTTGCTTCCCGACGCACCTTTCTTGGAACCACCGCCCTTTGCGCAGCCGGTCTCCTCGGGGCATCCCCCTCACTGCTTGCGGGCGCCCGCCGGCCTTTCGCCCTTCGATATGCGGTCGCATCGAGTCTTTACGGCGGTTTGTCCCTGTCTGAAATTCTTCCTGAAGTGTCCAAAACCGGGGCGGCTGCGATCGACCTGTGGCCGCGGCGGCACGGAACTCAGCGGGAGGAAGCGGACGAGTGGGGCCGCGAGCGGTTGACTGGGGAGTTGCGTCGCCATGGGGTGAGCTTGGCCCTAACTACGCGTTTTGACTTGGGACCGTTCGGTCTCGCCGACGAGATGAGGTACGTCGCGTCCTTTGGTGGTCGGATGATTGTCACCAGCGGCAAAGGCGAGGCGGGGCTGGCGGGGCCGGCGCTAAAGGAAGAGGTGCGCCGGTTCGTAGAGGCGATGCGCACGACGCTCGCGGTCGCGGCCGAAACCGGTGTCCACATCGCAATCGAGAATCACGGCAACAACCTGATCAATACCCCGGACTCTCTTCGCTGGATGCTGGAGTTTTCCAAGGGGCTTCCCCTTGGTGTTGCGTTGGCTCCGTATCACCTGCCGCAGGATCCGGCACTGCTTGCCGGACTGATTCGCGAACTAGGAGACCGATTGCTCGTTTTTTATGCGTGGGAGTATGGCCGCGGTTGCATGAAGCCGATGCCGCTTGAGGAGGAGTTGATGCAGTTACCGGGCCGAGGAGTCTTGGACTATGAACCTCTTTTGCGGGCGTTACGGGACATTCGGTTTGCAGGTTGGACCGAGATTTTCATGCATCCCACGCCCCGTGGACGCCCGATCCTCGAAACCGCTTCCTTGGTCACCGCCGAGATCAATCGCGCCCGCCGTCACCTAGAGTCCGTAATCACCAAACTTCCGCTCTAAATTGATCATGCCGCCCTATTTTCTTCGAGCAGCCCGGTGTTTGGGCTCGCTTGGGTGTGCGTTCGTGTTGTTCGCCGGAATCACTAAAGCCGCGCCCGTGGTTCCTGGCTTTGAGCGGTTTCATCGGTCGGCCGCGGATGACGCGCTGCTGGCGGAAGGTGGGTTAGTTCTCCTCAGCGAGTTGAATTGTGTGGCATGCCATCAGTTGCCGGGCGCTGTTGCGCTGCCCCTTCGTCCCCGACTGGCACTTGATCAGGTGGGGGAGCGGTTGGACGCGGCGGCGCTTGCCGCCTTTGTATCGCACCCGTCTTCCATCAAGGCTGGCAGCCTCATGCCCGCGCTAGCCCAGACGGATGCGCAAACGCAGGACCTCGTGGCTTTTCTTTCCTCTCTTACTGCCGTTCCGGAGCCAACCCAATTCGTGGCAGGAGAGATCGAGTCGGGGAAACGCCTGTATCATACGATTGGATGCGTGGCGTGTCATGCTCCCGATGAATCCGCCCGGCCGGAAGCGACGGCGGGAGTTGCGACGCCGCGCCTGTCCGGACCATCCGTCCCGCTTGAGCTAGCGAAGCATTATAAGCGCCCGTCCCTCATTCGTTTCCTCGTCGATCCTCTGCATGTCCGCCCTGCCGGCCGCATGCCCTCAAGCCATCTCGGCCCGCAGGAGGCGGCGGATATCGCGGCATACCTCCAGCGCGGAGATAAACCAATTGTTGCGGGCGGAACGAGCGTAGCGTCGACCCCGGCCATGGTCGCACAAGGGCGCCATCTTTTTTCGACCCTTGGCTGCATCGCGTGCCACACAACCGGTTCACCGGTAGACGCAACCCTTGCTTTGGTTGGCCCCGCACTCGACGCGCAGTCGACGTCGCTGATCAGAGGCTGTCTCTCCTCCGTGCCTGGAGGGCGCGCTCCGGATTTTGGCCTGGATGACGGGCAGCGTATCGCCCTGCGTCGAGCGATAGAGCGATTGCACTCGGATCCTAAATTTCTCCAGCCTGAGCCTCGGCAGGAGGTGGCGAGGTTCATGGCTAAAATGAATTGCTATGCCTGCCATTCCCGCGACGGGCGCGGCGGCGTGGAGCCTGCGCGTGCAGCCTACTTTGAAGTCACCGATTCCGGCGCGCATTCGCTCGGGGACATGGGCAATCTTCCACCGGCACTTGAGCATCCCGGACGGAAGCTGACCCGGAAGTGGTGGCACAAGCTCCTATGGGAAGGCGGTGGGGAGGTGCGACCCTATCAGGAGGCGCGCATGCCCGCGTTTGGTCAGGCGGTCTCCGAGCCGGTAATCGATGTCTGGGAGGTCGCTGACCGCCGGTCCGAACGCGTGGCAATCGATGTCAGCGGCCGACTCCTGCATCAAAGATCCGGACACGGCCGGGCGCTGATGGGAACTCAGGATGGCGGCTTGGGATGCATCACCTGTCATGGATTGCGCGATCGAAAGTCTCTGGGCATGCCCGTTGTCCCGTTGGACCATACGGCCGAGCGGCTTCAGCCGGCCTTCTTCAAGGAGTTGTTGCTCAACCCGCAGTCCGTGCAGCCGGGCACGTTGATGCCCCCCATGTTTCTTGGCCGGCCCAAGGCGGATGTAGAAATCGAACAGCTCTGGACCTACCTGAAGGAAGTCGACCAGCAATTGCTTCCTCAGGGATTACTTCGGACAGAGGAATACGAATTTAAAACGGATACGCTATCGCGGCCGATTGTCTTCCGCACCTTTCTTGAGGGTGCGGGGTTGCAGGCTGTTGCAGTGGGAAGCCCAAGGGGCCTCCACGCCGCGTTTGACGCGGCTGAGGTGCGCTGGGCGCTGACCTGGCGCGGACGGTTTCTCGATGCCCTGACGACGTGGGAAGAGCGCGCGATGACGCCGGCCAAACCGCTCGGTGAGGCGATCACCGCGCTTCCGGCATGGATGCCGCTGACGCGCCTCCCGGAAGCCGCGGAGTCCGCAAACGAGGTGGTGGGTTCGGAGGCCGGGTATCGATATCGTGGATTCAGTCTGGGAGAGGATGGAGTTCCTGCCTTTCACTACGAGGTGGGAACTTTGCGGATCGACGACACCCTCCGGCCCGACGAGCGTGCCTCCGGCTACCGGCGCGTGCTGGTGATCCGCGGTGGGAGCGCTGGGTGGTATTTCCGGGGAGCCTCCCTGCAGGCGTTGCCACGGCCGGTGATGTTCAATGCGGCGGGTGAAGCGACGATTGAGGAGACCTTGCCGTGAGCTGCCCACTTCCTGCGCACGTTGCCCTGCACGGCTATCGACACGTTCGTTTCAACATGCGCTGCCCGTTGGTCATAGCGCTCGTTGCCGCCGTCGTCCTACTGGTTCGAACGCTTCACGCGGCGGTTGCGGCGCCGCCGGAACGTCCCCTGGCGTACGAACGTCTTCCCTACGCTCTTCCGACTGAAAGCAAGTTCGAGGTGAGTGGAATTGCGGTACTTCCGGATGGCCGTGCCGCGCTCACCCTGCGCAAAGGTGAGGTGTGGATACTGGATAATCCCCTCGAAGATCCCGCGAAGGCGCACTACAGCCGGTTCGCTTCCGGACTGCACGAACCTCTTGGGCTGGCCTGGCATGACGGTGCGTTGTACACCACCCAGCGAAGCGAAGTAACCCGCCTCGAAGACCGCGATGGGGATGGGGTGGCCGACACTTACGTAACCGCAGCAAAGGGCTGGGGATTGTCGGGCAATTACCACGAGTATGCCTACGGTCCCGTCTTTGATCCGGCGGGCAATCTCTGGGTCACGCTCAATGTGACCATCGGCTCCCCGACAAAACTCGCCGGCCATCGCGGCGGAACTCCCTTGTGGCGGGGTTGGGCGATGCGTCAGGCGCCAGGAGGAGACCTTCTGCCGGTGGCGGCGGGTTTCCGTTCTCCCTTTGGTCTCGGATTGAACGCCGAGGGCGACGTATTTGCGACCGATCAGCAGGGCAACTGGTGGGGCACATGCCCCTTGATTCACGTCCGCCCGGGGCGCTTCTATGGACACGCAGACTCCATTGCGGACACCCGGCGCGCGGAGTCGCCGGTGATAGATCCGGGTACGTTGCCGACAGGTCTAACGGTGGTGGAGGCGGCTGCGCGCATCCCGGGCTTTGCGCTTCCCGCAGTATGGTTTCCTTACGTGAAAATGGGGCAGAGCACCACCGGGATCGTCTGCAATCAAACAGGCGGCGGATTCGGACCCTTTGAGCGACAGCTCTTCGTGGGTGATTTCACGCTGGCGCAGGTGAACCGTGTATTCCTGGAAAAAGTTGATGGAGAATATCAGGGAGCCTGTTTCCCGTTCCTTGACCAGATGCAGTCTGCGGTGCTGCAGATGGCGTTCCTCAAGGATGGATCCATGATCGTGGGCGAATCAAACCGAGGGTGGAATTCGCTGGGTTCCCGCTCGTTTGGCTTGGAGAGGATCCGCTGGACGGGGCACACTCCGTTCGAGGTGCAGACCATGGAGGCGCTGAGTGACGGGTTTCGTCTCACGTTCACGGAGCCACTCGCCTCACCGGGTTCGCTCACTCCTGCGATGTTCACTCTCATCAGCTATACCTATCTCTACCATGCGGCCTACGGTAGCCCTGAGACCGCGACCCAGCCGGTTGGCGTCGAAAAGATTCAGGTGAGCGAAGAAGGTCGGATCGTGACTATGACCTGCTCAGGTTTGCGAGCCGGTTTTGTTCACCAACTCTCCTTGGGGCCGATTAAGTCGGCCTCCGGGCAGGCGCTTCGCTACGATCGAGCCTACTACACTTTGAACCGGATTCCCGCAGCGAAGTGAACGAGTTTAACTGGTCGAGTTGCCTCACCAGAAATGTTACCGGCGACATTCGTTGCTTCATGAGAAATGTTACCGGACCGAAGCGGGCGGCTTGGTCGATTCCTGCGGCAAGATATTCGCTCGTGTCCCCGGAATCGACCAAGCCTGACGACACGATGGAATCGTCCGGATGCTCCTTCGCCCAATAACTTCCTTGGTGTGTCTAACGACAATCTGGAAATCCGGTCAGCGACAATCAGCCAGAAATGTAAGTGCGATGTAACCGAAAACAGATTCAATTTATCAACCAGATCGATAACAGCAATTTGCTACGGTCTGGCTGAGAAATTGAATTTGTGACTTACGAAGGCGGCTGATTGTCGTCGAAGCCTATTCCAGATTGTCGTTCTACACCTTGGAGAGGCAACCGGTTCTGCAACGACAATTATTTCCCGGCGGCGAGGTCTAATTGTCTCCGGGGGAACCGGTAACATTTTCCGTGAGGCAACGCGCCAACAAGGCGTTCAAGCACTGGCCCGCCATCTTCAATAACGACGCTGGCATCACTTCCGCGATTTTAGACCGGCTGCTCCACCAAGCCGAGACCCTCGTCATCGAGAGTTCGTCCTACCGCGTTACGGACCAGATCGAGTCGCCGAATTAAACCGCCAACTTCTCCGCCCCTCGCTCGGTCCGTCGGCCGGCGCTTCCTCCGAAGCGCCGGCCGCTTCGTTTTACCACTCCGCTTCCACCGTGGTTTTCAAATCGGTGAGATACCGTGACGTTCACGCCGTTGCTCGCAGCCGACAACCAAGGTGATGCCCGACGAAGACCCCACCGCAGAATTCGAGTCGAGGACTATCGCCGCCGCGCTCCCTGCCCAGCTCTTGGAGAGCCTGAAGCTGCCGGT
>Ga0163144_10009297_pt1 | contig 21127 bp, 21 predicted proteins | sample OliLak19BULKMAT1_FD_123175 | JGI IMG/M metagenome (GOLD analysis project Ga0163144, IMG submission 123175) | Freshwater microbial mat bacterial communities from Lake Vanda, McMurdo Dry Valleys, Antarctica - Oligotrophic Lake LV.19.BULKMAT1 | ecosystem: Environmental > Aquatic > Freshwater >... | reverse complement strand
GAGTCCATCGTGCGCATGGATACGGTGAACGACCACTACATCGTCGATATCGACTGCGCGCAGGATCTGGTGCACGTGGCGGACCGGCTCGGCTGTGAAGTCACGCTGCCGACGGCGGTCGACCCCAGGCTATAGCGGCGGTACAAGTGCTGCAGGCGATCGCGTAGCTGAGCGCATGAGGGCGCACGTACCGTGCTCAGACCTGTGCGACAGATTGCGGGGCAGGACACGAAACCACAACAACAGGAAGACAGCGGTGGACCGCTTGCGCCTAAACGCTTTTTTCAGGTGTATTCGAATCTGAAGTGGTCATTTCTGGCCACAATGCGTCCAGCCGTCGGCGAAGGGAAATGCCCGCTGAACAGCACAGTAGAGGTGTCGGCCAACCCGTGCACCATCGCTTCGCGCGTGCGGGCAGCCTGCACCGGGTCATGGCAAAAGCGCGACGACAACGACAGGTCAATCAGCTGTGCTGGCGTGTGCAGGATGTCGCCGGCGAAGACGGCATGCTCGCCCTGGTTGCGGACATCGAGCAGGCAGTTGCCCGCAGTATGGCCATGGGCTGCGTGCAGCTGTACGCCGGGTTCAAATTCAAAACCAGCATCGACCATCAGGGCCAGGCCCGCATCGACCACCGGGAGCACGCTGTCGGCAAACGAGCCGTGATTGGGGGTATCCAGGCCAAGCGCCAGCGCGTGGCGATGTTCTTTTTCCCAATGGCGGTATTCGGCGTTGGCAAACACATACCGCGCCTTGGGAAAGGTAGGCACCCAGTGGCCGTTTTCCAGCCGCGTGTTCCAGCCTACGTGATCGGCGTGCATGTGGGTGCAGCAGACAAAGTCAATGTCGTGCGGTTTGACGCCAAGCCGTGCCATGTTGTCGATGTAGGTGAACTTCTGGCGGTGCCAGGTCGGCCGCAGCGGGCGCTCCTTGTCGTTACCGGTGCAGGCATCGACGAGGATGGTGTGTCTGGGCGTCTTCAGGATGTAGCTATGAAAGCTCATGTTGACGCGGTTGTCCGCGGTCACAAAGGCCGGTTTCAGCCAGTGCGCATGGGCTTCCATCTGTTCGGGTGTGATCCCAGGCACTACAAAGTCGAGCGGCGAGAAAGCACTTTCGCTTTCAAGTAGCAGGTCAACCTGCAGCTGGCCGATTTTTTGGGTTTGCATCCAATTCGTTTTCCGGCCTAAAACATCAGGCGGCCGCCATTGATGTACAGGATCTGCCCGGTCATGTACCGCGACGCCTGCCCGAGCAGGAACAGGATCGGCCCGACAACTTCGTCGGGCTGGCCGACGCGGCCCTGGGGAATCGTGGCCTCTATGGCCTTGCGTCCCGCAGCAAACCAGCCATCCTTGTTGTTAACGTCGCCGCCGCGGCCTGTGCCGCCGGAGAGGAAGGCTGTTTCGATAGGCCCCGGTGCGACCGCATTGACGCGGATGCCGGGTGCGTTTTCCTTCGCCAGGTTGCGTGTCATCGCGTTGATCGCGGCTTTGGCGGCGGCATACGCCCCTACGCCCTTGTCGGCGGTGACAGACAGGCCGGAGGATGTCAGCACGATGGCAGCATCCTTGCCCTTGTCGAGCAGCGGCAGGGCTGCGCGTGCGCACAGGAACGCGCCACGCGTATTGACGTTCATGATTTCATCCCAGCTTTGTTCGCTGGTGTCGCGCATCGTAGCCGGCGGTGGTGTAAAGCCTGCCAGGTGCACCAGCCCGTCGATCGCGCCCCAATTTTCGCCAATGGCCGCAAAGCCGCTCTCAATGTCCGCAGCCCTGGACGCGTCGCATGCAATTTGCCATTCACCCGGCAAAGCAGGGCGCTTCTGCATGGAAACGGCCAGGTCCAGATTGGCAACCTGCATGCCTGCAGCCAGTGATGCTTCAACCAGCCGCGTGCCGATGCCGCCGCAACCGCCGACGATGGCCAGCCGCATCCCGGCGGGCGGCGGCAAGCGTGAAAGGTCGATGTTCATGCGGACGCTCCGAGCCTGCGGATGGGCATCTTCTCGATGGCGACCATGCTGGTCTTTTCTTCGGTGTACAGCGCCATGCAGCCCTTGCCGCCTTCGCGGCCTATGCCGGATTCACGGTAACCGCCGAAGGCTGAACGCAGATCGCGCACGACCGGAGTATTGACCCAAACCGTGCCGGTGCGCAGCTTGCGTATCGCCAGGTTGGCCTTGTCGAGGTGGCTTGTCCACACGTAAGCGACGAGGCCGAAGGTGCTGTCGTTGGCCATGTTGATGGCCTCTTCAAAGGTGTCGAAGGTCACAAAGGTGGCGAAGGGGCCGAATATTTCTTCCTGGCAGACCCGTGCTGCGTTACTGGGTGCACGTACGACAGTGGGTTCGATGTAATAGCCCTTACCCATGGACTCGACGCGCTTTCCGCCGGTGAGAATCTCCGCGCCGTCAGCCCGCGCGACATCGGCGAAGGACAGCACACGCTCCATGTGGGCTTTGGATGCCAGGGGTCCCATCTCGCTGCCCATCACGGAGGGATGGCCTATCTTGAGGTTTTTCACGCGCGCGACAAAAGCTTCAATGAATGTGTCGGCAATGGATCGTTCGACCAGAATGCGCGAACCGGCCAGGCACTGCTGGCCATTGCCGCCGTAAATGCCGAGCAGCGCGGCATCGAGTGCACGGTCGAGGTCTGCATCGGCGCAGATGATGCTCGCAGACTTGCCGCCCAGTTCCATGGTGCAGGCCTTCAGCCCTTTGGCCGCAGACGTGAGAATGGCTCGACCGGTTGTCGTGCCGCCCGTGAAGGAGACGACGCCGATGTCAGGGTGCTCGACCAGCGCCGTGCCGGTGACGGGGCCGCGGCCATTGACGAGGTTGACGACGCCAGGTGGCAGACCGGTGCCGTGTACGATTTCCATGAAGCGCTGCATGCCGGCGGCCGCAACCTCCGAGGGCTTGACAACGCAGGTGTTGCCAAAGGCGATGGCTGCAGCGATCTTCATCGAACACAGCGTGACAGGAGCGTTCCACGGGCCGAGCAGGCCGGCCACACCGACAGGCTCACGGAACACACTGGTCACGTAACCGGGTTCCTGCGTGTACAGGTCACCGCCGACCTGCCCTATGAACTCCGCGAAAAACTTGAAGTTGTAGGCCGACCGCGGAATGTAAAAACCCTGGACCTGGGCCAGCGGAATACCGGTAGTGGCGCTTTCGATTTCGCAGAGTTCCGATCGCCCGGTGATGATGGCGTCATGAATTTTCATCAAGGCGTTCTGGCGCTGCTCGACGGTCAGGCCTGACCAGCGGCCATCGTCAAAAGCTTCTCGGGCCGTGCGCGCGGCAAGGTCAACCTCGGCCGCATCGGCTTCCAGCAGGTCGCCGAGTTGTTCGCCGCTGGCGGGGTCGAAAACCGGCACATGGTGCTGGCTGCCCGGCGGCAGGAACTTGCCGTTGATAAAGCTCGCCTGGGGGCGGCTGAGGAAGTCTGCAATCGCAGCTGTGCGCTGCATTTTTTCGTCAATCATGGTGCCTGCCTTGTATCGGTGCGTTGTCAATGCGCAGTCAATTGTTGGAGATCGCTTGGGGAGGATTGGCCAGCAATGTCCAGCAGCATCGTGGTCAATGCCGCTGGCGCCGTGATCATCGGGTTGTGACCGGTTGCGATTTCCCGCCAACCCCAGTCTGCCTGTGCGCGAACCCATTGGCGCGTGGGCTCGATCTGATCGATTGCCGGGCTGGTGCAAAAAACATAGGTGCGCGGCACACCATTGCCTATCGGGTTATGGAGGTTCAGCGGGCTGCTGTAAAGGCTCAGCGGTTGCGGCGTTAGGCGGCGTTGTACCCATGCCTCGTCGGCTGTGCCGGGCTGCAAGCCAAAAAAGGTGGCCGGTGGCGCGGGCAGGCCCAAGCCACCCGGTGTTGCCAGGGCCTGGATTTTTCTCTCTTCCACCACGTGCGGGGGATAGGTTGAAAAGAGGGTTTTGCCTGGCTGGAGAATCAAGCTGTCCAGGTACACCAGGTGGCGGAACCGTTCGGGGACGCGATCTGCCACGCCTGTCATGGGGATGCCGCCAAAGCTGTGCCCCACGAAGATGATGTCGTCGAGCTCTTCATGCCGAATGTGGTTGACGACATCTTCAACAAAGGTGTCGAGTGTGATGCTGGCGGAAATCAGGTGACTGCGCTCGCCCACGCCGGTCTGGTTGGGTGTTGTAACCCTGTGTCCCTGCGAGCGCAAACGGTCTGCAACCCTCTGCCAGCACCACGCGCCATGCCATGAACCGTGCAGCAGCACGAAGGTCAGCGGCTTGCAGATGTCTGGCATCGGGATGGACTCGTCTGGCTCTATTTCGCCGTCAGGAACTTCCAGGTGGACGTCGCGGGGTCTACCTGCAAAACGCCTACCTTTGTTGCACCGTCGCCCTGGGGGTCAAAAGCAATGTCATTGACGCCGCGGAAGGTCTTCATGCCGTTGATGCCGTCACGCAGCTTGTCACGCGCCGCCTCAATCGGGGTGTTGCCGTCAATGCCGGCCTTGCGTGCGGCTTCTGCCACGAGAAGCACGGCGTCATAACCCAGGCTGGTGTTGGCAACATTGGGCGGCTGGAACTGGTTGAGGGCAGCATCCTTGGAGATGGCCGTTACATAACGATCCACAAATTTCTTGTAGACCACCAGGTCACCGCTCGCAAAGTCGTTGGAGGCCTGTCCGACGGTGAACCATTGCTTGGCCTGTGCGCCCACTGTTTTGCTGACGGTTTGCGGGAACACTCCGGGGTAAATCAGCGGGCTGACCAGAATGGGGGTCTGCACATCCTGGATCTGCAACTCCCTGGCGAGTTTGCCGGCATCACCGGACAGAATCGAACCCAGAATCAGGTCGGGCTTGAGCCCCTTCATTTTGATGGCAACGGGAGAAAAGTCGGTCTGGCCAGAGGTGAACTCCACTTCGCCCACAAGCTCCAGCCCCTTGGATTTTGCGAGCTTGGTCCATTCTTCGGCAGCGGACTTGCCCGCAGCTTCGCGAACGTCGGCCATGATGACCACACGCTTGGCGTTGGGGAAAAGCTTGACGAACTCTGCGAAGCCTTGCGGAAGTGCTATATCGTCCGGCGTGTTGAGGCGCGTGCCGTAAGGACGCCCGCCAATGCCAGGCTTGTTGGAGTTCATGTTGACGGCAGGAATTTTCAGCTGGTTGATGGTGGCTCGGGCTGTCTCCCATTGGGTGGAGGACATGGGGCCGAGCACCGCCAATGCGCCGCCTTGTTGGGCTTCACGCACACGCAGTACGCCCTGGTCCGGGCGAAGCTGGTCGTCATAACGCACGATCTCGATCATGCTGCCATTGATACCGCCTGACTTGTTGATGTCGTCCACTGCAATATCAACTGCAATGGCCTGGAGTTTCCCGACCGAGGCGAGCTGGCCGGACAACGGTGCGGTGTGCACGATCTTGATGGGCGGCTTGGCCTGCGCAAAAGCAGCGCCGGCGATGGCCAGGCTGATGGCCGAAACAGCCAGACGACGCGAAAACTGCAGAGACATGGAAAACTCCTTGAGTTGGGGGAAAGTGAAGGGTCAGGCGCCGAGGTAGTGGGAAAGGATGGAGCCGTCAGCCAGAAGGCCGGCTGACGTGCCTTCATGCACCATGCGCCCCTGCTTCAGGACGTAGGCACGGTGCGAGAGCCTGAGTGCGGCGCGGGCGTTCTGCTCGACGATGAGGATCGTCATGCCGGCGTCGCGCAGTTCCCGAAGCACCGAGAAAACGGTAGACACCAGCATGGGCGACAAGCCCAGCGAAGGCTCGTCCAGCATCAGGAGTCGGGGTTTGGCCAGGATCGGGCGTGCCATGGCCAATTGCTGTTGCTCGCCGCCGGACATGCTGCCAGCGGCCTGCTTGAGACGCTCCTTGAGGCGGGGGAATCGCAGGAAAACGCGTTCGCACGCCTGCTCGAATGACTCGCCAGCCGTGGCCGTCGGGTCGCGGTCAAAGGCGATGCGCAGGTTTTCTGCCACCGACAGCCGCCCCAGCGTGCCGCGGCCTTCCGGTATGTGAAGCAGGCCGCCGCGCGCAATCGCATGTGGCGGTGCCTTGGCGAGGTCCATATCGCCAAAAACCGCGCTGCCAACAGATGGCCGCAGCAGGCCTGACAGCGTGCGCATGAGGGTTGACTTGCCAGCGCCATTGGCGCCAATGACAGCAACGGTTTCTCCGGGCTGCACGTTCAGCGTCACGCCGCGCAGCGCCTTGATGGCGCCGTAGTTGACTTCCAGGTTCTGGACGGACAAAAGGGCGCTCATGCAGCGATCCTTTCTGCGGCAGGTGCGTCGTCGTCCGGCCCCAGGTAGGCTTCGATGACCTGTGGGTCGGACAGCACGGACTCCACGCTGCCTTCGGCGACCTTCATGCCGGCAATCAGGGCTACCAGGCGAGTGGACAACGCGCGGATCAGCGACATGTCGTGCTCGACCAGCAAAATGCCGTCGACACGCTGCCGTGCCTTGCCGATGTCTTCCACCAGCGCGGCGGTTTCTTCCTCGTTCATGCCGGCGGCAGGTTCGTCCAGCAAGAGCAGCTTGGGGCCTGTGGCGAGTGCCCGGGCAATCTCCAGGCGGCGTGCAGCGCCATAGGGCAGGCTACCGGCCACCTGGTCCGCCAGTTTGGTGAGGCGCATCAGGTCCAGCAGGGCGATGGCCCTGTCCAGCCTGCTTTTGCGGAATACGGCGCTGCGAAAGGGTGAGACTGCTGTTTCCGGGTCGGCGACCAGCACGTTTTCAAGCACGGTCATGCGCTTGAACAGACGTATATTCTGGAAGGTTCTGGCCACACCTGTTCGCGCCATCTGCAGGCGTGAAAGGGACGTGGCGTCTTCGCCTGCAAACTGCAGCGTCCCCGAGGTGGGTGCGTAGAACTTGGTGACGAGGTTGATCAGCACCGACTTTCCGGCGCCGTTGGGGCCGACGATGCCAAGGATCTCCCCGCGCTCAACCGTCAGCGATACATCGGACAGGGCCTTGAGGCCGCCGAAGGACTTGGACAGGCCGTTCGCAATCAGAAGTGGCTCGCTCATGACGTCTTCCTTGCGAGCCTGATTGTCAAAAACCGCTTCGTGATGAGACCCTGGGGGCGAACCAGTAGCAGCACGATGATGGTCAGCGCAAACACGGTGGGGCGCCATTCGCGCATGACTTGCACCTGCTCAGGCAGTATGGTCATGATGGATGCGCCAAGGGCCGCGCCCCAGAAATTGTTGGTACCGCCCAGGATGACAAACATCACGGCGTAGATGGAGATCAGCACGTTGAAAGCGTCCGGACGCACGAAGGTGATGTAGTGGCCGTAGAGGCCACCGGCAAAACCGGCGACGGCCGAGCCAACAGCAAACGCTGTGAGTTTGACAAACACCACATTCAGGCCCAGTGAGGCAGCCACTTCATCATCCTCACGCACCGCGTCCAGCACGCGCTGCAGGGGAGACTTCGAGACCCACCACAGCGCTGCGCCAACGACCAGTACGGCACCCACGCCGTGCCAGACGGTGGCGCCCGACATGCCGCCCAAACCCACCGTGCCACCCACAAAATCGATATTTTCAAGAATAACCACCATGGACATCGTGATACCGAGGGTGGTCAGGATCAGGTAGATGCCGCGCACGCGCAGGGCCGGAAATCCAAAGGCAAAGCCCAGGATGCCGGACGCCGCTGCGCCGAGAAAACAGGCTGGCAACATAGGCAGGCCAGCCTTGACCGTCAATATGCCGGCGACGTAGCAGCCGATCGCCATGAAGGCGCTGGCTCCGAAAGTCAGTGCGCCTGCCGACAGCGCGATGTACACACTCCACGCCATCAGGATGTTGATGGTTGTCAGAAGCAGCAGATCGGAGCTCATGCGCGTGCCCCCGCGCCGTGGAACACGCTGCCAAACAGGCCTTGCGGACGAACCAGCAGGACAATGATCATGAAACCCCAGACAACCAATTCCGCCAGCCGGCCAAAGCCAAAATGCACAGCCATGGCTTCCATCAGGCCCACCAGCAGCCCGCCGACCACGGCACCCCACAAATTGCCCATGCCGCCGATCGCAATGACAGCCAGAGCCTTGAGCGCGAAGGTGATGCCGATGTCTGAATTCACCGTGCCTACCCGCAAGGCAAACATCAGGCCGGCGACGGCTGCCAGGGCAGACGTGATGAAAAACACCTGTTGGCCTACAAACTTCACAGGGATGCCGAGCAGCGCTGCCGCCGTGGCGTTGTCGGATACGGCACGGATGTTTCGGCCTGTGTGGGTTTTCTCGATGACGAAGTAAAGCACCAGCACCAGCACCAGCGTAAGGGCCAACACCAGGCCCTGAACCGGCACAAATCGGACCCCGAAAAGTTGAAAACTGCCAGAGCCGAGCGCATTGACCAGCGGGAAGGAGATCGGTTCTGTCCCCCAGATGTGATGAACCAGGTCGAGCATCAGGAGGCCTACTGCCAGGGAAGACAGCGCGGCGGTAATGGATGCCTCCTCTGAATTGAGGTTGCGAAAGCTGATGCGCTCCACAACGATGCCCAAGATGCCGCCAACGAAAAATGCGCCCACCATGGCCAATGGAAGGGACGGCACTGCCTGGGCGATGACGAGCCCGACGAAACCGCCCACCATGAATACCTCGGTGTGCGCGAAGTTGATACGGTGAAGGACACCGACGATGAGGGTTAAGCCGACAGCGACCAGAGCATAGAGACCACCCACCATCAGTCCGTTGACTATTTGACCGGCAATCATCAGGCGGAGCCCTTTTCTTTCAGAAGTGCGACAGCAGCTTGCCGAAGCCCTGCAACTTGTCGTTGATACCGCAGGCGCGCAGTGCATGCCAGTACGTCGCCGCATTGATGGCGATCACCGGCTTGCCCAGAACCCACTCGGCGGCCGCAGCGAAGCGGACCATCGACAGATTGGTGCCGACCTGCACGATAGCATCGACGTCGTCACCGTCGAGCTGTTGGAGGGCGTCGCGGCACATGTCATCAGTGGTGTGGGCGATTTGTACTGGGCTCGGTCGGCGCAGGCAAATATCACGAACAACGGTAAAGCCGCAGTCTTGGTAGAAGCGGCGCACCTGGTCATTGGCTACCGGGAAATAGGGCGACAAAAAGGCGATGCGTTTGGCCTTGTAGGTGTTCAGGGCCGCTTCGGTTGCAAAGGAGCCGCAGGACACGCCCACGCCCGCGCGGTCGCGCATCATGGCCAGGTATTTTTCAGCCCCCTTGCGTCCATCCCAGAATGTGGCTGCCGACATGCCCATCACCAGATATTGCATCTCGCAGCTCTTGAGCACATCCAGGGCTTGCAGTGTGTTTTCCTGAATGTTCTGCACCAGTTGCAGAAACTCTTCGTCAGTGTTCACGGGGTCATTCGGGATGATGATGCGGCTGTAGTGGTTAGTCACGCCAACCGGTCGCATGTCGTCAAAGTCCGGCTGGACGATGGTGTTGGTCGAGGGTCCGAGGGCCCCGAACTTCATGCGGTAACCAAGGTGGTCCATGCTCAGACTTTCGAAAGTAATGGAAGGAATGCGTCGCGCCTCATGACGTCTGCGTATTTCTGGCGCATGTCAAAGAGGTTTGCCTCATGCGGCTCGATGGCCCGGTCCCCCACGCAGTCCTCGATCACGACAGTACGGAAGTTGAACTGCATGGAATCGATGACGGTTGCCCGAACGCACCCACTGGTGGTGCAGCCGACGACCACCGCGGTGTCCACGCTGCGCAGGCGCAGCCATTCCGACAGGCCGGTCGAGAAGAAGGCAGATGCCGAGACCTTGCGCAGCACCCACTCACCTTCGATGGGTGAGAGCTGGGGAACAATCTGGGAGGCGGGCGCATCTTCAATCAGCGTCAACAGCGGCGGCACCTTCATGCAGAAAACGTTCCTGTTCGAGCCGTCGTTCGCAAATACCACACGGGTGTGCACCACCGGCAGCCTGGCTTTTCGAAACGCCGCCAAAAGTGGCACTGTCGCATTGGCTGCCGCTTCAATGTGTGGCCCGCCAAACAGGCTTTCGTCAACAAAACCATTGATGAAATCAACAAGAATAAGGCCACAACGTGAACCAATGCCCGAGGCATTGCCCATGTTCTGCTTGAGGTAGATGTCTTCCTTGCTCAAGATTTGGCCCCTTCGGCAGCATGGGCCGCGTCGAATTCAGACACCCAGTCAAAGCCCATCAGCTTTGAGAAGTCCTTGAAATCATGGAGCTCCTGTTTGATGTTTGCACTGGAGCCGGTCGCCTTGATGTGGCTGTAAACATTCTTGAATGCAGCGCCGGCCGAGAGGAAGGCCGCAGAGGGGAAAATCACCAGGCCGAAGCCTATGCGCTGCAGCTCCTCCTTTGTCAGCACGGGAGTGCGGCCGGTTTCAACCATGTTGGCCACCAGCGGAAGGTCAAAGGATTTGCCGATTTTTTCCATCTCCTCAATGGACTCCGGGCTTTCGATGAAGAGAATGTCGGCACCGGCACGGGCGTATTCCTCCATCCGGCGCAGGGCCTCATCCAGCCCGTGAACGGTGCGGGCGTCGGTGCGAGCAATGATCTGGAAATTTTTATCGGTGCGGGTTTCTGCCGCGACCTTGATCTTGGCGACCATGTCTTTGGTCGGAACAACGCGGCGGCCCAGCACGTGACCGCACTTCTTGGGAAATTCCTGGTCCTCAAGCTGGATCGCGCAGGCACCGGCGTTTTCATAGCCGCGCACCGTGTGCATGACATTGAGCAGGCCGCCATACCCCGTGTCTCCATCGCAAATCATGGGGGTATCGGTGATGCTGGCGAACTGGGTGACGCGATTGACCATGTCCGTGTAGCTGGCCAGGCCGGCGTCTGGCAGGCCCAGGTAGGACGCGACGGTTCCGTAGCCGGTCATGTACAAGGCTTCAAAGCCCATCTGGTCAGCGATCTTGGCGGACACCATTTCAAAAACGCCAGGCGCCACGACAAGATTGCCCTTGGTGAAGTGGGCTTTGAGTTCTGCCCGCTTTTGCGTGCCGGTTTTGGTGCTGAGACCTTTTTTCATACTATCGACTCCGCGCGTTCCAGTGCGTCGATCATGGATGTTTTGCGAAGGTAGTCCTTGGACGCGGCAGGGTCGGCGGCAATGGCACGCAGTTCTTCCTGGGTCTTGCGGCGGGCTTGCGGGTCGCGCTCTTCAATGGTCTTTTTGTTGCGTGCCGTGTTGGCGTTGATGTATTCAATGGCTACGGCGCGGCGCTGCCTCTCGTAGCGGCCCAGCAGGTCCTGGGATGCGCCTTTGTTCAGAATGTCTACCAATTTGTCGGAAAGATTGAAAGCGTCCTGCACACCGCCGTTCATGCCCATGCCGCCCAGGGGGTTGTTGATGTGCGCGGCATCGCCAGCCAGGATCACGCGGCCACGGCGAAATTCCTTGGCGACACGCTGGTGTACCTTGTAAAGGGTGCGGTGCACAATGGGGTAAGGCGAGTCCTTGGCCAAAAGATTCTGCAGGCGCGTCTGAATCGATTCGTCGGTCGTGACTTCTTCGTCTGACTCTTCCGGGCGCGTCGGGAACAGAACCCGCCACAACGAAGGAACCCGTAGCAACACGCACCATTCCTGCGGGTCCGACACGTAATTCACGTAAGACAGTTTTGGGAGATGGTCTGCAAACTCGAAGTCGGTCGATAGAACGAGGAAACGCTCGGGATAAGTAAAGCCTTCAAACTCGATATTCAGTGACTGGCGGACAGAACTCCACGCGCCATCGGCACCGATCAGGTAGTCGCCGCTGAAGGTTTCGATACCGGCGGGAGTTTTGACCTCGAGCTTTACATGGCTATTGTCCTGTGACACGGATCGAACTTCCGTCCCAAGCAGGATTTTTGCGTGGGGGAACTTCGCGAGACGGTCAATCAGTAGCGTGTTGAGCTTCCACTGCTCGCATTGCAGGCGGAACGGGTGCTGTGTTTCACCTTCGAGCAGCGACATGTCGAATTCTGCAATCAGACCCTCCTTGCGGTCGCGCTGCTGTGTGTAGCGTGCGACCAGCCCCTGCGATACGAGCTCTTCGGTCAAGCCAAAGCGCGCCAGCATGTCCAGCGTCGGGGGGTGGAAGGTAGATGCACGAAGATCTTCTGGTGCAGTGGTGTTGCGCTCGAAAACCGTCACAGCGATGCCGGCTGTTGCCAGCGTCAGTGCGCTTACCAGCCCCACCGGGCCAGCGCCGGCAATCAGTACGTGTGAAGACATATTGGCGATTTTTCCGGGTGACTTCGTAAATGAGTCTCGCATGATCCGCCAGAAACAGGTGTTCGCACAAGTTGCCAAAACTGCCGTCATGTCCGAAAGGTATCTGCATATATCTTTCGTTATATGTCTTGGCGCATAGAGCCGGCTCTGTAAAGAGTGTGGGCACCATCGATTCCGCAGATTGGTGCGAAATGGGGAATCCCGTCCTGCTACTTGTGGTGTGCGCGTCCTTGGCCGAAATGGCGATCGCATTGATCGCGCGGGGCGCGATGGAAGTTGGTACCGGTGCATCCGAATCCGGCGCGATGAGCAAGACCACTGCCATGGCCGACCCGCTCGATGGGACAGACCACGGCGCTGGGATTGCTACTCGCCTTGCAGGCCGTCCAAGGCAGCGATGCAGATCCTCCACGCCTGCCTGGCGCAGCGCGCGCCAGAGCGTTGCGAGATTGCTCGAGATCACCGGTTTGCCAAGCACGGCTTCAAGGCGCGGCAGTGCTTCGAGCGTGGCGAGATCGGTGCAGCTCACGATCAAGCCCTTTGCCGCGGGAACATCGACCGCGAGACAATGTTCGTAGACCGTTGCCATGGGCGTGCGAGCGATACGGCTGTACTCGTGCGCCCCGCCGACGCCGATTCCCAGCCCGAGCACGCTCAATGTCTCGATGCCGCAGTCTGCGAAAAAGTGCACTTCGTGGTCATTCAGCGCATCGTGATAGGGCGTCGCAAGGGCGATCCGCTTGAGCCACATCACGCGCGCCGCGAAGACGAGCGATGGCGCGGTCGCAACGGCCGCAATGCCGGTGACCTCGAGCATGAAGTCGGTGAGAGTGTCGATCGGCGTCACCATCGAACCGGCGGTGCACGCGTAGACGATGACGTCCACGCCGGCCTTGGCGAGTTCTCCGCAAGCCTGTCGGATGTCGTCGTACAGCGCTCGCCGCCCGTCCAGGCTGGTGGTGTCGGCGTGCAGCGGCATGCGCGTCACATGCATGGTCACGCCCTCGGGAATCAGGCGTGCCCATGCCGCCTCGTTCACCGTATGGGTCGGCGGAACGATGACGCCGATCTTTGCGCGATAGCCATAAGGACCGGAAGTGCGTGTCGAGCGGCATGTAGCGGTAAGCGTCAGGGTCCATTTGCAGTGTCTTCGGATGAAGAAAAGGCGATTCAACCGTGCGAAGACCAGACTGTACCCAAAACAATGGCTGGCTCGGTACCCACACCGTCCCCAGGCTCCTGCGCGCCACCGCCATCCCATAGCAGTGGGTCGCGTGCCGGGTGACGGCAAACTCAAACCTGGTCTTTCAGTGTTCGGCAGCCGCCTGCGACCAGTGCGCCAGCACGTCGTCGAGTTTGATCACATCGCCGAACAGGAAGCCGATGTAGCCGAGCGACTGGCGGCTGAGTTCGGGCGTGTGCGCGGCCACGCATTCCTCGGGCACCACGCAGTAGTAGCCGAGCGAATGCGCATCACGCAATGTGGACTCCACGCAGGCGTGGGTCTGAACTCCGGCGAACAGGAGCGACCGGATGCCGCGCTCGCGCAACCGAGCATCGAGATCGGTGCCCATGAAACCCGAATAGCAGTGCTTGTCGATCACCAGTTCGCCATGCAGTGGCTTCGGACCGAACCAGTCCCCGCCCCAGGTCCCCGGCTCACAACAGACGGCCTTCACCGGCATGCCAGCCAAACGCACCCGCATCGGCTCGGGCAGCGTCTGCGGCCGATAATCAGCACGCACCCAGACCACCGGAACACCCGCCTTGCGGGCGGCGCCCACCATACGCTCGATCGCCCTGGTCGCCGGCACGAACACGCGCATGTCTTTTTTCAGCAGCGCCTCGGTCCAGCCGCCGGGGGCGCAGAAATCGTTCTGCAAGTCGATCACGACAACCGCGGTGTGGCCGGGCGCGACGCGTGCCGCAATATCCAGCAGGTCGCTCATGGGAAAGTCCGCATCAAGGTGCTCCGGGGGATAGGAAATTCAACCGTGTGGCGTCAAGTATGTCACCAAAAAAGCGGCCTAAAGTGTTGCCCTTTACCTGATGTGGCGATCTGAATTCCAAGGGTTTGACCGCCCACCGGCACAAATGACAAGAGCGGGTATGCCATAAAGAAGTCACGACATCATCATTTGGACATAGCTCCTGCGCCATGTGCACGCAGCGTTGGAATGCAGCAGTGCCGCTCGCATGCCCGATGTCGGGAGTCTCAGGCTACCGCATGCAGCGGCATTGGGGAAGTCAGCCTTGTGCGCCAAGGCGCAGGCCCTCCATGAAGGTCTTGAGCATCGGGGAATCGTCGACCTCGCGCCGACGGATCACGCCCACGTTGCCCTCGCGCAGATAAGGCAATGGAAGCGCGACGAGCTGCTTCAGGGCCTGAAAATAGGTCATCAGGCGGGCGGACATCGGCGCTACCAGATTACCATCCTGAAGCATGGTGACGATCACCAGAGTGGAACCGGTTTCGACACGGTACCGCGGGGCCGGTTGACCGGCCAGCGCCAACTCGTGCTCCAATTCACGCCGGATCGGACTGACCTGGGGTGGAATCACCCATGGATAGCGCAGGACATCCGCCCAGTCGACCTTGCGCTTTCTTGCCAAAGGATGGCTGGCGCCCACAACGATGCGGATCTGCTCCGGATACAGAATGTCGCAACGCATGCCGGCGTCGAGCCGCGCCTGGTCTGTTCGGGTAATGACCAGGTCGACTTGCCCTTGCAACAACTGCGGCAGCAGGATGTCGAGACGGTTCTCGATGATGTTCAGGTAGGCGTCCGGGAACTTCTTTCGAAAGTATCCGGCTGCCTGCGGGACCACGCCGGTTGCAACCGTCGGTGTCGTCCCCACCACCAGGTTGCCGGTCGCACCCAGCGCCATCTGGCGGATGGTAGCCTGGGTGCGGTCGAGTTCACCAATGATGGCGCGTGCGTGGCCTACCAACGCGGTGCAGTATTCGGTGGGCGTCAAGCCGCGCGCGTTGCGCTTGAAGAGCTTGACGTTGAGGTCGCGCTCGAGTTCGCCCAACCACTTGGAAAGACCCGGCTGGGTCACGCCCATGTTGTCCGCGGTCTGGCTCACATTGCGGGTCTCGTACAACGCCACAAGCAAGTACAACTGGCGCATGCGCAGTCGGTGGGTCCACTCCATCGAGGTATATCCAGATATTTATAAGCTGTCCAAATAATATCATTAGACCAGAATACCTAAGCAGCGCAAACTCTGACGTGGAGCAGGTCGCTGTGGCAAGGTTTGTGAATGGTTTTCAGCGAATCGGCGATCATGGGGTGCGCGGCGCGCGGTGAGAAGAACGCCAATGGCATTGCCGCACAGTGCATTTTCAAAATTTTCAACCAGGAGTTGATATGCGTAGAAATTTCTTGTGCCACCTTGCTGCTGGCCTCTTGGTTTCAGCCTTGCCGCTGGTAGCCGGTGCCCAGGCCTATCCAACCAAACCCATCAAGGTCATCGTGCCGGCAACACCCGGCGGCACATCCGACATTCTCATGCGCGCCCTTGCGCCGAAATTGCAGGAGGCGCTGGGCAAACCCATCATCATTGAATACAAGCCAGGCGCAGCAACCAACATTGGCACCGACTTCGTGGCCAAGGCCGCCCCCGACGGCTACACGCTGCTTATCAATGGTTTGCCGCTTTCCACCAGTCCGGCGCTGTTCAAGACGCTGCCGTTCAATCCGCAAAGCGATCTGACACCCGTGATCGAGATCGCCACCATCACCAACGTCGTGACCGTGCATCCGAGCGTGCCCGCCAATACGCTCAAGGAACTGGTGGATCTGATCAAGGCATCGCCAGGCAAATTCAACCATGGAACCCCGGGGGTCGGCAGTTCGGGCTTTCTGTCGGCCGAACTGTTCAACCTCAAGGCGGGAACCAAGATTACGCACGTGGCCTACCAGGGTAATGCGCAGGCGACGACCGACCATATTGGCGGTGTCCTGCAAGTCGGATTTGTCAATCTGCCGGTGGCGCTGCAATTTGTGAAGGCTGGAAAGCTGAAGGCCTTGGCGGTCACATCGATCAAGCGAACCGAATTGTTTCCAGGGGTTCCGACCGTGGCCGAAGCGCTCGGCGTCGACTACGAGCTGAACGGTTGGTTCGGTCTTGTCGCTCCCGCAAAAACACCACCGGAAATCGTCGCACGGCTGCAGAACGAGGTGAACCTGGCGCTGAAGGATCCCGCGGTTGCGGAGATCATCAAGTCCGCTGGTGCCGACGTCGTTGGCGGAACCAGTGCGGAATTCGGGGCGCGCATGCGGTTCGACGCGGAGCGACTGACCGACGTGATCCGCCGCTCCGGCGCGCAGTCACAATGAGCATTGCCGTCGCAGGCAGCCGCCCTTGCGCCCAGCGCTGGTTGCAGGGAATGCCGTGATGAATGCGTCCACTGACTTGCTGGCCGTGCGCAATACCGAGGGCCTGCAGGTGCCAGCAGACGAGACATTGGCTGCGCTGGTACTGCTGCGGCGGCTGTATGCAAACGGCGTGACCCACTTTTTCTGCAACCCTGGGACGGATTTCCCGGCCATCGTGGAAGCGTTCTCGATCGCCCAGGCTGATTCCGGTGGACAACAACCACCGGTACCGCGCCCGATCGTCGTGCCCCATGAAAACGCCGCAATGGCGATCGCGCACGGTGCCTTCCTGATCACCGACCAGCCGCAGGCCGTGATGGTGCATGTCAGCGTCGGGTCGGCCAACGCCATCAACGGCTTGGCGAACGCGTGTCGGGATCAAGCTCCGTTGTTGCTGCTGGCCGGCCGCTCGCCGATCACGGAGGCGGGCATGCACGGATCGCGCAATCGAATGATTCACTGGGCGCAGGAGATGTACGACCAGGCAGGCATGTTGCGCGAATTCGTCAAGTGGGATCAGGAGCTCAAATTTGCCAGCGAGACCCAGGCTGTGGTCGACCGGGCATTGGAGTTGATGATGACATCGCCGCGCGGGCCGGCGTACCTTTCGCTGCCACGGGAAGTTCTCAGTGGCATGGTAAAGGCACCGAGCCGGGAGAAGCCCATACCAGCACGGGCTGGCGCGCCCTGGCCTGATCCCTCGGCACTTGCCACCCTGGCGGACTGGCTCGCTGAAGCGCAGCGCCCCATGATCATCGCTTCTGCGTCTGGCCGCCGCCAGTCAGGTTTTGACGCCTTGGCGAAACTTGCACAGACGTATGCCATTCCGGTGGTGACCGTCGGCAACCGGTACGTGTGTCTGCCCACCAGCCATGATATGCACCTGGGCTATGCACCGAAAGCCTTGCTGCAGGAGGCTGATCTGGTACTGGTGCTCGACTGCGACGTACCGTGGCTGCCCGCGCTCGAACAGCCGCCCCAGGACTGTCGCACCGTGCATATCGCCGAAGACCCTGCATTCGCAGGTTATCCGACCCGGGGATTCCCGGTCGATCTGTCGATATGCGCCGATGCGAGCGCAGCACTCACAGAACTCGATACCGCGCTGCGCAAGCGTAACCACCACGCTGCGCCGTCGGTGGCTGAGCGCCGATGGCGCCTGGCACCACGTCGGGCTGAACTCGTTGACGGCTGGCGGGCCGCGGGTGACGCGGCGGCCAAGGCCGCGCATATCAAGCCCGAGTGGATCAGCCGTTGCCTGTCGGAGGCGATCGGAGCGGACGCCATCATCGTCAACGAGTACCCGCTGCGGCTGGAACACTGTCCACGCGATCGCTTCGGCAGTTTTTTTGGCCTGAGCCCCTCGGGTGGACTGGGCTGGGGTCTGGGAGCGGCGCTGGGCATCAAGCTCAGCGCTCCGGATCGGCTTGTCGTCGCAACGCTGGGTGACGGTGCCTACATGTTTGACAACCCCACGGCCTGCCACTGGGTCAGTGCCGTGCAGAACCTCCCCATTCTGATTGTGGTCTTCAACAATCAGATGTATGGCGCGGTGCGCAATTCGACAATTTCGATGTACCAGAACGGCGCATCAGCGGATAACCGCTTTACGTTGCTGGCGGACCTGAGTCCATCGCCTGCATTCGAAAAGATCGTCGAGGCCAGTGGGGGTTACGGTGAACGGGTCGATGACCCTGCCAAATTACCGGCAGCACTTGCACGCGCCTTGGATGCGGTGACCCGGGAAAATCGCCAGGCATTGCTCAATGTCTTATGTAGCTACTGAGCGCCCCAGGAAATGACTGAGTCATCCCCGTCCCCAGGGCTCAAGCAAAGTGGCAAAGCCACGTTTGCTTGAGCGGATCAAGAGGAACCGGCAATGCCCGAAGCACGGGATCCATCGCTGATCGACCGCGTCGTCATCGTCACTGGTGGCGTGCGGGGTCTGGGCAGGGAAATGGCGCTGGAACTGCTTGACCAGGGAGCGCGTGTCGTGGTGACGGGCGCGGGTCCTTCAGACGCCCTGCGCGCAATGCAGGACATGCCGCAGGCACAAGGTTCGCAGCCGCGCTTGTGCGCGATGCAGGCCGACGTGACCGACTTTGCCGCTTGCATGCAGGTGCTGCAACATACACTGGCCAGCTTTGGCAGCCTGCATGTGCTGATCAACAACGCCGGGCGCGGAATGCGCTTGATCAGCGAGTCCTTCAACACCGCGGCCTTTCCCTTTTGGGAGATTGAACCTGCCCACTGGCGGACGATCATCGACAGCAACCTGAATGGCGCGTTCAACATGGCCCGGGCCTGCGTGCCCCATATGGTGACGCTGGGATTCGGCAAGCTGATCAATATTTCCACCAGCGACCAGACCATGGTCCGACGGGGTTATTCGCCGTACGGCCCGTCCAAGGCGGCGCTCGAGGCGGCGTCCCGGGTATGGGCTCTGGACTTGGCCGGGCATGGTGTGGACGTCAACGTCTACCTGCCGGGTGGCGCTGCCGACACGGACCTGTTACCGCCAGGCCCTGACAAGAAAGGGGCTGACGGCAACCTGCTTGCGGCGGCGATCATGCGCCGCGGCATTGCCTGGCTGTGCTCGGACGCGTCCAATGGCTGTACCGGCGGACGATATGTTGCGCGACTGTGGGATGACACACTGCCCGCAGGCGTGGCAGCAAAGCGGGCACTGGCTCCGGGATATTTCGATCTCTCGTCCTGACCGATCTGCTTTGGCCTGCGCGGCCATGAATGACAATTTGCCCAGCCTGCAGGGCGATCACGCTCGCACGCACTTCTGTGAAAACCAACCCCGCACGCTGGCGGGGTGTCCCTGAAAAAGCGGCTAAGAGTTGCAGGGTGAACAGCGATGTCGAAATGACCGACAAGTCATTGGTACGAGCCCGTCTCTGCGCATGGGCCAGGAATTGGCGGTGACATTGATGAGCGGCGCGAGCGCCATCCTGTTTGAGAGATGGAGATCGACGAGTCGCGTGACCGTCTTGGTCAGACACTGCATATCCACGGTGGCACCTGGATGCCCTGCGGCTCGCACCCCGCGTGGCACTCAGCCGCCAGCCGGGGCCGGCCGCAGTGCGGCGATCAGGTTTGCGCCGGTTTGTACGTCGCCGAAGTTCAGCAGGAAGCCGTCGAGGCTGGCGGTATGCTCCTGCTCGGTGTAGGCGGAGCAGCCATCGGACATCATGACGGTCCGATAGTTCAGCATCATCGCATCGCGGGCAGTGCATTCACAACAGACGTTGGTAGCGGTACCGGCCACCAGTACGGTGTCTATGCCGCGCACCTGCAATTGGGCATGCAAGTCCGAGGCGCCCTGGATGAAGGCGCTGTAACGCGTCTTCAGAACTTGCAGGTCCTGCGGCTGAGCTTGCAAATCGGCGTATAACGCATGCCCCGGGGCTCCGACGCGCATAGCTTCTGTGCGCACTGCAAAACCAGCCGGCGTCGACAGGTCCTCATGGAAATGCGACCAGCTGCGCACCGACTCCTCGGTGAACGTGTTGAGCACCCACACCACGGTTCCGCCCGCGGCGCGCAGGCTCTGCGCGACCGCTTCGATGGCTCCGCAGGTGGCGGCCGCGCCCGGGACCCAAGCATGGCCGGCACCCTGCCGAACGAAGCTGTTCTGCATGTCGACCACCAGCAAGGCGCAGCGCCGTGCGTCGAAAGACTCGAAGGCATGCAGGCGACCACGCCGCTGCAGGACGCGCCGCACCAGCGCGGGGGATGGCTCATAGGGATGCATGGGACGGGAGACCTTTCTGCGGCACAGGCGTTCAGCAAGGATAACGCCACCCGCGCCACTGATATCCCCTGTTGGTTCAGCCGCGTGAAGGTGGCACCTTTGGCAGCCATTTGAGCCAGGTTGTCATGGAAAAACAAGACTCGATTTCGAAAGCCGGAGCGGTGACGGTGACGGTGACGGTTGCGGTGGCGTTGGATACGCCTGACAGCTTTGCCAGCCCGGATGCCGAGTAACTGGCCATCTCGCCCGGGAAATCGAGCATGAACTCGGCCGGTCGCCGCTCCGTGGGATGCATGGCGTCGAGGTAGTCCCTCAGTCGGGACAGGAACGAGGGTGGGGGCGGGGATTTCATCGTATGCGAGTTGGCGGCCGGCACGGCGGCGCATGGCTCGTCCGAGACGAAATGTCGGGAGGCTCTGCGAGCCCGCTGCACCAATGTTACCTGCCGTTTTGGCGCGAGGATGCCTCGCGCGTGGTCCGGTTTTTACGAAACAGAATCCGACACAAGGGCGCTGCGTCGGTTCGTGCGCGGCGGTCCGTGCATCCGTCAGTTCACTCTGATCAGCTTCTTGTTGACGAACTCCTGGATGCCGGCGCCGGAGAGTTCACGCCCATAACCCGAGTTCTTGACGCCGCCGAACGGCAGGTCCGGTGTCGACACCGCAGCCGAGTTGATGAACACCATGCCGGTAACGATCTGCCGGGCCACGCGTTTGCCGCGTTCGACATCCTGCGTGAACACCGACCCGCCAAGG
>Ga0163144_10009295_pt1 | contig 21128 bp, 15 predicted proteins | sample OliLak19BULKMAT1_FD_123175 | JGI IMG/M metagenome (GOLD analysis project Ga0163144, IMG submission 123175) | Freshwater microbial mat bacterial communities from Lake Vanda, McMurdo Dry Valleys, Antarctica - Oligotrophic Lake LV.19.BULKMAT1 | ecosystem: Environmental > Aquatic > Freshwater >... | reverse complement strand
GGTCAGGGGCGAGCGACAGGGTCAGGTCATACATGGGTCCAATGCCTGGCTCGCCGTCACGCTGCCCATGGGCTCGTCCACCTACGTCAGCAAGCCGGTCGGTCAGGTTCGTTCGGCACGGCTTCGTGCGAACAACCCAGGCGGCATTTGGTCAAGGCGACCTACTACCTTGTGGAAGGAGTGCCGCGGGATGGGTTGAACGACATTCGCGCCGTCTACTTTGACCGCGGCCAGCCGCCCGCAGCCTCGGCCGTCCCGGTGGTGGATGTCGGCGCCCCCGACCGGGCCTCCCTGGTCGATCTAGTCGCCGTTCCCCGGACCGTCCCAACCCTTCGCGCGGGAGAGGGAGAAAGTGCCCCCCCGGAAGCGCCCGCCCGCCCGTCGCACCCCGCGGGAAGTAACCCAATAGGTTACTCGGGGGCGTTGAAGGGGGATGGAGGAGCCGGGTGGTTGACGGGGCGCGGCAGACGGCCTCAGGCGCGGCACTTGACAGGAGATTTGGATACGACGCGACCGGGCCGGGTCAGGCGGGATGGGGTCGGAGATTCGAATGACGCCTGTGCAAGGGGATGGTCTCCGGACGCGTGGCGCCGGTGCGCGGAGGCACCGTCGACCAACACCAGCAGATCGACCACCGATTCCTGGAGCAAGGTCGCCTGACTGGACAATTCCTCGGCGGCCGCAGCCGACTCCTCGGCACCGGCGGCGTTGGACTGGGTGATCTTGTCCATCTGGTTGGCGGCGGTGTTGACCTGGCTGATCGCCTGGGTCTGCTCCTCGGAAGCCTGCGAGATCTCCGCCACGAGGGCGTCGACTTCCCGTGCCTTGGTGGCAATCTCGCCGAGCGACTCCGCGACTTGTCCGCAGATTTGCACGCCGTGATCGCTCCGCCTTACCGAGTCCTCGATCTTGCCCGCGGTTTCGCGAGCGGACAACGCGCTGCGCTGGGCGAGGTTGCGCACCTCTTCGGCGACAACGGCAAAGCCCATGCCGGCCTCCCCGGCACGAGCCGCCTCGACCGCGGCGTTGAGCGCGAGAATGTTGGTCTGAAAGGCGATCTCATCGATCGTCTTGATGATCTTGGAGATGTCGTCCGAAGCGGTTTTGATCCCGTCCATCGCGTGCTTCATCTCGGTCATGTGGCCATTGCCCAGATCGGCGGCCGCGCGGGTTTGGCTGGAAAGGTCCTTGGCGCGTTTGGCGCTGTCGCGGTTGCGCTTGGTCATGCTGGCGATTTCGGCGAGCGACGCATTGGTTTCCTCCAGCGAGGCAGCCTGTTCGCTGGCGCCTTCGGCGAGCGCCTGACTGGAGGCGGAAACCTGTCCGGCGGCGGATGAGGTTTGGTCGGCACCGGCGGAGAGGGCGTTGGCAACGCTGCGGACGGGCCCGGCGATCGAGCGCACGAGCAGGAGCGAGAGGACGAACGACACCGCCAGACATCCTCCCATCAAGCTGAACATCAGGGCCCGGACCCGCTGGTAAAGTGTGGTGCTGTCGTCCGAGGCGGCCTTGCCGAGTTCTTCGTTGATCGAGAGGAGCTCCTGCAGGGTCTTTTCCAAGACGCGGTAACGCGGAAACGTTTCGCTTTCATTGACCGCCATGCTCTCCTTATTCGCCCCTTCGTAGGTCAGGGCCATGGCTTTGCGCGCCGCCGCTTCGTAGTCCGTCCACTGCGACGGCAGCTGGGTGACAATGGTCCGCTCCTGTTCGGTGATCGACGTTGCGGTGTACTGGGCGATCCGGCGGTCAAACTCCTCCTTGATCCCATCCATTTTGGCCGCGAGCAGATTCATCGCGACCTTGTCGTCTTCGATGGTGTACTCCAACAAAGTCCGGCTGAAGCGCGCGGCTTGCAGATTGGCATTGGCCACGTGAACGACCGGCATCAGCGCATCCGTGTACAAGCTGTCGAGCATCTGATTGAGGCGGTGAAGATTGAAGATCCCCACGGCAGAGACGACTACTCCCAGGAGGGTGACCACGGTGAAGCCGAAGAACAGTTTCACACTGAGTTTTTGATTTTTGAGCATAGGAGCGGGCGCACGCGGGCCCCAGGTGGGAAATGTTTTTCCGGCCCACGGGAACGACGGGAGCGCACGTACCTTTATCGGCACCATCCGGGGCCAAAAAATCGCAGCCACTCTCGCCACGTCGTTCACATCCTAAGTTCCTGGCTGGCAACCCCGCAGCCGGAGTAAGAAAATCGCTGACGCGGGACGGCATGAATAACGTCGCCGGCGGTCCTTCCTGCGTCCTCCCTCCCTTTGCGATCGCGTCGGGTCCACGAGAGTTGAAGCCCCGTCTGGTCTTTCCCATTTGCGGCACACGGATCGTGTTTTCGCGGGCAGAAGCGCCCCTGGGGAAAACTCCGATAGTTTGACCGGAAAATTCACCTAAGGTTTTTCTGTGCAGGGGAGGGTGCGTCGATAACTGGTGGAAGCCAGACGTAGGCAACTGGTTGCAACACGTCAAATCGGCGGCGGCAAAATCCTGCCCCGGGGAACCTCCTGCGCGACCAAAGGTCAGGTCTGCTCCGTGGATCTTCAGCAATCTACCTATGATGAGTCGTTTGAACGCCTTTGGAGCCGTCATGGTTACTTGTTGCACCAATTCACGCGTCGCGCCTTCCAGCAGACCTATTCCGGCAGCGCACTTGGTCTGGCATGGGCGATTGTTACGCCGCTGCTGATGATGGCGTTGTATACGTTCGTCTTCAGCGTAGTTTTCCAGAATCGTTACGGGGTGATGCCGGGGGAGACGAGGCTCGACTACGCCTTTGGCGTGTTTCTGAGCATCACGACATTCGGGGTTTTCTCCGATACCTTTGGCAGTGCTCCGACGGCGATCGCGAGCCAGCCGAACTTCGTCCGCAAGGTGGTCTTCCCGCTCGCAATTCTTCCCTTGGCCCAGGTGCTGGCGTCGGGTATTAGGTATGTGCTGACGCTGGTCCTGCTGTTGGTGGCCGTGGCGGTCTCCGGTCGCGGCCTGCCTGCGACCGCGGCGTGGGCGCCGTTGCTCATGTGCGCGGTGCTCATGATGAGCGCGGGGCTGGCCTGGCTGTTTTCGGCGGTGGGCGTTTACCTTCGAGATATCTCTCAGATGGCCAGCACCCTCTCGCTGGCGCTCTTCTGGGCCAGCGCGGTCTTTTTCTCACTGGAACGGGTGCCCGACGGGTTTCGACAGGTGATGTCGCTGAATCCGATCTTGCAGGCCATCGAACTTCTCCGGGGCGCAGTGCTATGGGGAGTTTCACCCGGCGACCGCCCTGGAGGCCTGGTCGTGCTGGCGATCGGCAGCCTCGGTCTCTTTTTCGGGGGTTTCTGGACGTTTCGCCGTCTTCGGCCGGCCTTCGCGGACGTCGTATGAACCAGATCGATCAATCAAACGCAGAGGGTGTTCCCGCCCACGCCGCTCCGGTCGCCGCGGGGAAGCAGGCGAATGTCGTCACCCCGCCCGAGCCGGTGGTGCGTGTCGAGGCGCTGACCAAGGTGTTCCAGATCTGGAAGTCGCCGCGCGGGCGTCTCTGGAACTCCCTCGTGCGAAGCGCGCCGCGCGATCCGGGGTTTCCAGCCGACCCCGGTATGGACGGTGAACGGACGGTTCGTCGGGAGCGCCACGATGATTTCTTTGCCCTGCGAGACGTGAGCTTTCAGATGCGTCGTGGAGAAGCGCTGGGCGTCATCGGCCGGAACGGCTCGGGCAAGAGCACCTTGCTGCAATTGCTGGCGGGCACCCTGCGTCCGACGTCGGGCACGGTCCGCGTGCGAGGACGCGTCGCCGCCTTGCTGGAACTCGGCTCCGGCTTCAATCCGGAGTTCACCGGCCGGGAGAATGTTTTCCTCAATGCCGCGCTCTACGGGCTTTCCCACCGGGAAACGCGCGCCCGGTTCGAGTCCATCGCGGCCTTTGCGGACATTGGCGACTTCATCGATCAGCCGGTCAAGACGTACTCCAGCGGCATGGCGTTGCGCCTGGCCTTTGCCGTCGTCGCGCATGTTGACGCGGACGTACTGATCGTCGACGAGGCCCTCGCGGTGGGTGATGTCTTTTTCGTGCAGAAATGCATGCGCTGGCTCACGGCCTTTCGCGAGCGAGGAACGTTGCTGTTTGTGACCCACCAGGCCGCGGATCTCTCGGCACTCTGCGAGCGCGCGATCTGGCTGCTCGATGGCCGGATCGCGGACATCGGGGAGGCGAAGGTCGTGGCGCAGAGGTACCTGGCCTACTTCAATCAGCAGAGCTCCGGTGTGGCGGGCGCAGCTCACGTCTCCGGGGCCGCTGCGCGACGCGAGGCGGATGCGCGGTCGCCCACGGTTGACCGCCGCTCATTGGTGCTCGCCTGCGAGCGCGAGCGCACCGACTTCCGCCTGTATGAGTTCGATCCCGAAGGCGAGGCCTACGGCACGGGGCTCGCCCGGATCGTCGGCGTTCGGGTTCTGGATAGGGAATCCCGGGTCCGGACCACGGTGGATGGTGGTGAGGACGTTTGCCTGACGATCACCGCGGAGGCGCTCGTCGATCTGGACGACATCATCCTCGGCTGGGTCCTGAAGAATCGCCTCGGCCAATACATCTTTGGTGACAACACCTATCTCACCACGCGCGGAAAACCGGTCAAAGCGCCGGCAGGGAGCCAGGTCGAGGCGACCTTCCGCTTCCGCATGCCGTTGCTTCCCCGGGGCTCGTACGTGATCGCGCCGGCGGTGGCCAGTGGCGATCTCGAAAACCATGTCCAACATCACTGGATTCACGAAGCGCTGCTGATTGAGTCCACCCATGTCTACGTCCACCGCGGTCTCGTGGCCCTGCCGATGGACGACATTCGCATCGCCGTCAGTCCTGCTCAACCCGTCGTGTCCGTCGGCAGCACCGGCTGAACGCCCCCTTGTCCCATGGGAAATCTCCACTCCTCATCTGTCCACCGCAACGGTGTGACCTTGGCGCATGCCGGCGGCCCGCAGGAGGAAACGAATCTGCTCCGCGTCACCGAGGATGCCCCTGAACCTGCGTCCCTTGAGACGCTCACCGAAGCGTACGAGGGCGATCCTCTGGGCGGTGCAGGAGAACGCCTGGTACCCGGGGGCGAGGGACATGAGCAGTTGGTCTGCGAACACCTTCACCGCTACTTCGTGGCCTGTGAGCTGGCCGCCGGGCGGAGAGTCCTGGACATCGCCTGTGGCGAGGGTTACGGGGCGAATCTGCTCGCCCGGCGGGCGGAACGTGTGGTCGGCATGGATCTCTCGCGCAAGGCGGTCTGGCACGCCGCGCAGCGGTACCGGCGGCCCAATCTGCGGTTCAAGATCGGCGACGGCCAGCGCATCCCCGCGGAGGATCGAGCCTTTGACCTGGTGGTCTCCTTCGAGACGATCGAGCACCTCCCGCAGCCCGAGATCTTCCTTTCCGAGGTCAAGCGGGTGCTCGCCCCCGGTGGGATCCTGGTGATCTCGAGCCCGGATCGCGCGATCTATACCGAGCGCATCGGCAACATGAATGCGTTTCATTGTTCGGAGATGTACCATGACGACTTCATGGCGCTGTTGCGGACGCGTTTTGCGCAGGTGGCGAGTGGACGCCAGCGGCTGGTCGCGGGTTCGTATATCTCGCTCGATCAGCATCGCTCCCCCGTGCTTTACGGAACCTATCGGGGGAACTTCACCACGGCCTCCTTCCGTGAGGGGACCAACGAGGGCGTCTACTCCTTCGCGGTCTGCAGCGACACCGCGCTTCCGGAATTGAAGCTTGGGGTTCTGGAGAACTGGCGACAGAGCGAGTTCATCTGGGACTGGTGGGAGCGGGCGGCCGAGACCCGGCACCGGCTGGAAGAGCTCGAACGGGAGGCTGCTCGTCTCCGGGCGGGATCCTTGGAGCTGGAGGGGAGAATCGGGGAGGCGTGGCGAGAGAGCGACCGGTTGAAGGGTCTCTGGCTGGATTCCAAACGGAGCGGAAACGAACGGGAGCGCGCCCTTCAGGAGGCGAGGGGCCACTTGGACGCGGCGTTGCGCGAACGGTCGGAACTGAGCGCGAAAATTGCGTTCCTCGAGGAACGTCTGGCGAACGCCCCGGAGGACGGTCAGGTGGAGCGGCTGGAGAAGGAGCACGCCGAGCGACTTGCTTGGGCGCGTTCATTGGAGCAAGAATTGAGGAAAGCCCAGGCTGACTTTCTCGCGGCGCGAGCGGAGGCGGACACGCACCAGACGACTTGGAACCGCCGGGATGCGGAAGCGCGCCTGTTGGAGTCGCAGTCGACGGAGCTTCACGCGGAACGAACCCGGCTGGCCGAGGACTGCGCCACCCTCGGGCAGGCGCTTGCGGCGGCTCAGGCCCGGCTGGCGACTCAGGGCGAGAGCAACACGGCTGCCGCCTCGGAGGAAATCTCGCGACTGTCGGCGATTGTCGAGGAACGTGGACGACAACAGGCCCTCGCGGAGGCACGGTGGCGAGCAGACCGGGTACAGGCGGAAGACCTGCGGGCGGAGTGCCGGTGTCAAGAGGAGAACGTCCTCGATTTGCGCCGCGCAATTCTTGAGGCGCAGCAGCATCATCGCGCGGCCGAGGACGAATTGCTGACGGCGAAGGCCCAGATGGACGAATTGCGGAGGACGATCGCCGAGCAGGAACGTGGCCAGTAGGAATCCGGAGAGGCATCCGCCGATGAACGCGTCCGCCTGGCCGGAGTCGCGGCGATCGCCGTTGAAGAAAAGCTCGCCGCACAAACCGCGTCCGAACACGTGCGCGACGAGTGCGACCGGCTTTCGCTGCAAGCCACTGAATTTGAAGGAAAATGGCTTCGGGTTTCGGCGGCCTTGGTGGAGAGCAACGGCAGCACAAAGCTCCTGACTACCGACGTACTGGACTTGAGCGCGCGTCTGTCCGAGGCTCAGCGCCGGCACGACAAGGCGCGCGAGGACGAGGCCTCATTCCGCCAGGACACCAACGCCGCCGAGGTGACCTACCGGAAGGACATCGCACTCTGGCAACGCTGCAGCCAGCAAGCGGAGCAGCAGCTCACCGCAGCGCAGGCGGAACTTCACTGCGCGCTTTCGGAGGGAAGGCAGGCGGTGCTGTGGGCATCTTCCCTCGATACCGAACTCACGCTCGCACGGGCGGAGGCCCAGGCCCTGCGGGCCGATGGCGAGCAGTGTCGGTCCGAAGGCAGACAGGCGCGTCAGGAGTTCGTGGAGTCCCGGCAGGCGCTCGAAGAACGCCTGGACGCGCTCCAACGTCGCCTTGCCGGAGAAACAACGGCGCGTCAGGAGATCGTGGAGTCCCGGCAGGCGCTCGAAGCGCGGCTGGACGCGCTCCAACGAAGCCGGGCCGACGAGACAAAGGCGCGTCTGAGGTCCGAGGACAAGGTGCGGCGCATGCGGGCGTCGTTTTCGTGGCGGGTCAGTGTGCCGCTTCGGTTCCTCCGCAGGTATCTCCTCGATCCCCTGCGCGACAACGAAGGACGTTGATGTCAACATGAGACCTCCATCCCAGATCATTCGCTTCTGTGAAGACCGGCAGGGCTGCGCCGCCCAGGTCGCGGAGCTCGCACCCCGCTTACCCGAAGCGAGCGAGCCCCTGGTGACCGTCATCATCCCGGTTCGCGACCAGCTTGCGTACACGCTTCGCTGCCTGGCTTCGCTCGCCCGCCATCCGCAGCGGGTGTCATTTGAAACACTCCTCGTCGACGACGCGTCTGACCTTGCGGTCTTTCATGCCCTCGCGGAAATCCCCGGACTGCGCGTGGTGCGGAACTTCCTCAATCTGGGTTTTGTCCACAGTTGCAATCGCGGTGCCCGTCTGGCCCAAGGACGGTATGTCGTGCTGCTGAACAACGACACGGAGGTCACCGCCGGCTGGCTTGATGCCCTCATCGACGTGTTCGTCACGCATCCGGACGCCGGACTGGTCGGCGCCAAGCTCGTCTACCCGGACGGCTCCCTGCAGGAAGCGGGTGGGATCTGCTGGCGCGACGGAACCGCCTGGAACTACGGCCGCCACCAGGACCCCGGCCGGCCTGAATACAACTACCTGCGCGAGACGGATTACTGCTCCGCCGCGTGCATCGCACTCCCGCTCGACCTGTGGAGACGCCTGCATGGCTTCGATGAAGTGTATGTTCCCGCCTACTACGAGGATACCGACCTCGCCTTCCGGGTGCGGGCGGTCGGCCGGAAGGTCTACTACCAGCCGAAGACGATGATTGTGCATCACGAGGGGCGCAGCAACGGCACCAGCGAGGCGGTCGGGTTGAAGCGGCATCAGGCGATCAACCGCGACGCGTTCGCCCTGCGGTGGAGCCCCGAGCTGCAGTCGCACCCGGCCAACGGACAAGACGTGTTCCGGGCCCGTGAACGCAGCGTGCGGCGGAAGATCATCCTCGTGATCGACCATTACGTGCCGCAGCCGGATCGGGACGCAGGCTCGAGAAACCTCATGGCGTACCTACGGTTTTTCCTCCGGCAGGGATTCAGCGTGAAGTTCATCGGCGACAATTTTGCCGTTCCGCAGCCCTACACCGACCAGCTCGAACGCATGGGCGTGGAGGTGCTGGTGGGGGACTATTACGGACAGCATTGGCAGGAATGGCTGGTGGAACACGGACCCCATCTTGACTATGTGTTCCTCAGTCGCGCGCACATCTCGCTGCGGTGGATCGAACCCCTGCGGCGGGCGACGCGGGCACCGCTCTTCTTCTACGGGCACGATCTGGTGTCCCGCACGTTGCGGCGGGCGTACGCTGAGCTCGGGGATCCCCGGCATCTGGAGGAGGCGGCGACCTTCGAGGCGGCCGAGGCGGAGGTCTTCGCGCGGGTCGACTGGATATTCTACCCCTCGTCCGAAGAGGTCGCCTTCCTCAAGAAGCGGCACCCTGACCGTCGCATCGCGCAACTGCCGCTGTACGCCTTCGAGCAGCCGACGCGCAAGGTTCCCGCGTTCCGCGAGCGTACGGGACTGCTCTTTGTGGGCGGATTCGCGCATTCGCCCAACGTAGACGCGATGCGGTGGTTTGTAGCTGAGGTCTGGCCGCGGTTGAGCGCACGGCGTCCGGAGCTCCGGCTGACGATTGCGGGATCGAGTCCGCCGGCAAGTGTCCGCGAGCTCGCCGGGGGCGCGGTGACGGTCCTCGCCGACGTTCCCGAGGACCATATGTCCGCCCTCTATCACCGCCACAGCCTGGCAGTTGCGCCCCTGCGTTACGGAGGAGGCATCAAGGGCAAGGTGCTGGAGGCGCTGTTTCACGGCACGCCGATGATCACGACTGTGATCGGTGCGGAAGGTCTTGGGTGGAACGGTCAGCACCTGATGGTGACGGACGAAGCCGGCATGGGCGATGCGATCGAAGCATTGCTTGCCGCCCCGGAAAGCTGGGCCCGCCTGCAGGCGGAGGGCTGGAGGTTCATCGAGGAACAGTTCACCGACGAGCGCATGCGCCAGGCCTTCGCCGTCGCCATGCCGGAAATCGCGACGACGTCATGAAAGTAGTCATACTCTGTGGTGGCAAGGGAACGCGGCTGCGCGAGGAAACCGAGTTCCGCCCGAAGCCCATGGTCCCGATCGGAAACCGGCCGATCCTCTGGCATATCATGAAGACCTACGCCTGTCACGGGCACCGGGAATTCGTGCTCTGTCTCGGCTACAAGGGCGACATGATCCGCGACTACTTCCGCAACTACCTTTGGAACACCTGCGACGCGACGCTGCGGCTGGGCGCCGATCCCGACATCCGATTTCACAACGGACATGGCGAGGAGGACTGGACGGTGACGCTGGCCGACACCGGCGAGGAGTCGATGACCGCTTATCGCGTGAAGTCCATCCAGCGCTACATCCCGCGGGGCGAGGCCTTCCTTCTGACGTACGGCGACGGCCTGGCGACGATCGACATCGCTGCGTCGGTCAAGGCTCACCGGGCGGCCGGGAAGCTCTGCACGCTGACGGCGGTTCATCCTGCGGGGCGCTTCGGCACGCTGCGCATCGAGGAGGACGGAGTCATCCGTGCGTTTCACGAGAAGCCCCAATTCGAGGAAGCGTACGTAAACGGGGGATATATGATTTGCGAACACGGCGTTTTCGACTACCTGCCCGATGATCCGGAGATGATGCTTGAACGGAAGCCAATGGACGATCTGGTGCGGGACGGACAATTGAACGCGTACCGTCACGACGGGTTCTGGCAGCCGATGGACACATATCAGGAGGCGCTTTACCTCAACCGCCTGTGGGCGGAGGGGAAGGCACTGTGGAAATGCTGGAAATAGTTCATTCTACCATGGCCTTTCATCACGTTTATGAGGGAAAGCGGGTGCTCCTGACCGGCCATACCGGATTCAAGGGAGCGTGGCTCGCGGAATGGCTCCTCGCCCTCGGTGCCGACGTCACCGGCTACGCCCTGCCGCCCCCGACCCTGCCGTCACTCTTCGATCAACTGCGGCACAATCGCCGGTTGCACCACGTGCTGGGCGATATTCGCGACCTCGCGGCGGTCAGGCGCGTGGTCGAGGAGTGCCGGCCCGAGATCATCTTCCATCTGGCGGCGCAACCGCTCGTCCGGCTCTCGTACGAGCGTCCCGTCGAAACCTACGCGACCAACGTCATGGGCACGGTCAACCTGCTTGAGGCGGTCCGCATCGCGGGACGTCCCTGCGTGGTGGTGGTGGTGACCACCGACAAGTGCTATGAAAACCGGGAGTGGGTGCACAGTTACCGCGAGCAGGATCCGATGGGCGGTCACGACCCCTACAGTTCGTCGAAGGGAGCGGCAGAGCTCGTGGTGGGTGCCTATCGGCATTCCTTCTTCGAATCGGATGCGACCGGGGTGCATGTGGCGACGGCGCGGGCTGGGAACGTAATCGGAGGAGGAGACTGGGCGCAGGACCGGATCGTTCCGGACTGTATCCGATCGTTGAAACGGGGAGAACCGATCCCGGTGCGCAATCGCACCGCCACCCGGCCGTGGCAGCATGTTGTCGAACCGCTTGGAGGTTACCTCTGGCTCGGCGCAATCCTCGCGCAGCCGTCACTGGGACAGTTTCCCGTATCGTCCTACACCGGAGGATTCAACTTCGGACCGGGACTCGACTCCAACCGGACCGTGGAAGGCCTTGTCACCGAGATCCTCCGGCACTGGCCGGGACGCTGGGAGGACCGGAGCGATCCATCGGCGCGCCACGAGGCGGTCCGCCTCAATCTCTCGACGGACAAGGCCTTTCATCATCTGCAATGGCAGCCGGTGTGGACGTTCGAAACCACGATTGCTCACACCGTCGCATGGTACCGCGAACATGCCCGACGGCCGGCCGCCGGAGCTGAGCTGCTCACGGAACAGATTTCCGTCTACATGGCGGACGCCGAAGCCCACGCCGTCTCCTGGGCGGCCGGCACCTCACCGCGTCTCCAGCCCGCTCTTGCATGAAGTCTGCCACTCCCGCTGAACTGAAATCCGAGATCCTCCGGTTGACGCGCGCCTATTCCGCGCTCGTTCACGGTTCGCAACGGCCCGCTGCGGAAAGGCGCGGAGACTTTGTGCCCGGAACAACGCCGGTGCCATATGCGGGGCGCGTTTTCACCGAGGATGAGGTGGAGGCCGCGATCGGATCGACCCTGGATTTCTGGCTGACCCTGGGTCCGGAAGGGGAGGCGTTCGAACGCGAACTCGCCGCCTGGCTCGGCGTGAGGGACACCTTGCTGGTCAACTCCGGCTCGTCGGCCAACCTGGTGGCCTGCAGCGCCCTGACGACGCACAAGCTGCCCGCGCACCGGCGGCTGCGGGTGGGAGATGAGGTGATTACCGCTGCCGCGGGCTTTCCCACGACGGTCACGCCGATCCTTCAGGCGGGGGCGGTCCCGGTGTTCGTGGACAATGATCCGGCGACGGGCAATCTGCGGCCGGAGTTTCTCGAAGAGGCGTTTGTCCCGGGAAAGACCAAGGCGGTGATGATCGCCCATGCCCTGGGCAATCCATTCGATCTCGGACGTGTACTTTCCTTCTGCCGGGAACACGACCTCTGGCTGGTGGAGGACAATTGTGACGCGTTGGGCAGCACCTACACCATGCCGGCGGACCAGGCGGCGGCGCTGGGGATCTCCGGCAACTCGCGCGGACTCGCCGAGGAGACGGGACTGGTCGTGCGTTACACCGGGACCTGGGGCGATTTGTCCACCCAGTCCTTCTACCCTCCGCATCACCTCACGCTCGGCGAAGGCGGTGCGGTCAACATTGTCCGGCATGCCCCGCTTCGCAGTTATGCAGAAAGCTTTCGAGACTGGGGGCGGGATTGCTGGTGCGCGTCGGGCAAGGACAATACCTGCGGCCGGCGCTTTGAATGGCAGTTGGGTGATTTGCCGAAAGGCTATGATCACAAGTACATTTACAGTCATCTTGGATACAATCTGAAGCCTCTCGATCCCCAGGCGGCGATCGGACGTCAGCAACTGAAAAAGCTGGCGTCATTCGGTGAGGCCCGCCGTCGCAATTGGGAGACGTTGCGCAGGGGTCTCGCTGACCTGGAGGCGCACTTTGATTTCTCACTGCCTACGCATGCCACCGGGTGGAGCCGGGAAAAGGGATTTGCCTGGGACGCGACCGGCTGTCGGAGCGATTGCTCCTGGTTTGGATTCATGGTGCGGGTGCGTCCGGACGCACCTTTCAGCCATTCCGACCTCGCCCGGCATCTGGACGAGCGTAAGATTGGGAATCGGATGTTTTTCGGCGGAAACCTTGTGCGACAGCCGGCGTTTGTCCGCCTTGCGATCGATCGACCCGCGGCGTTCCGGGTCGTCGGCGAACTCCGCGGCGCCGACGAAATCATGCACCGTGGGCTCTTCCTTGGAACGTATCCGGGGCTGACCCCGGCGATGCTCGATTACGAGATTGAGACGATCCACGACTTTGTGACCGCCCGCCGATGTCATTGATCCATCCTCCTCTTCCACCCTATCGCACCTGTCGTCTGCCGCCACTGCCGGCGGCGGATCTTGAGCACGTGCGGCTCGGCACGCGCGAGTTGTGGCCGGGAACACGGGGTGCGACGTTCTTCATCACCGGCGGTACCGGCTTCTTTGGCTGCTGGCTGGTTGAGTCTCTCCTTGAAATCAGCCGAAGCGAAGATCTCGGATTTCGCCTCATCGTACTCTCGAGAGACCCTGACGGGTTTCTTGCGAGCAGCCCCCACCTTGCCGATGTCAAGAGCCTGGAGTTTTTCCGCGGTGATGCCCGTACCTGCGTCTTCCCTCGACGGGAGATCGACTACGTGATTCATGCGGCGGCCGGTTATGGCGCGGGCGGATCGGGAGCGGAGGAGCTGATCACCTCGATCATCGAGGGAACCCGACGCGTTCGAAACTTCGCGACGGCGGCTGGTGCGCGTAGAGGCCTGTTCACCAGTTCCGGCGCGATCTACGGACCCCAGCCGCCGGAGCTCGATCACCTGTCGGAGGACTACCGCGGCGCCCCGGATCCCGTGCATCCTGGTTCTGCCTACGGCGAAGCGAAGCGCACAGCAGAGTGCCTCTGGTGCCTTCCGGAACCATCCGCGTCGTGGACGCCCGTGGTCGCGCGCGGTTTCGCCTTCGTCGGTCCACGTCTGCCACTCGACGGGGCCTATGCCGTCGGCAATTTCATCCGCGATGCCCTGGACGGGCGGAGCATCACGATCACGGGAGACGGCCGCACGCGGCGGTCGTACCTTTACGCGGCCGATCTCACCGTCTGGCTGCTAACCCTGCTCCTCCGGGGTCGTGGCGGGGTGGCGTACAATGTCGGATCGGCGCTCGACGTCAGCCTCACCGAGGTCGCGGAGACGGTGCGCCGTCTCCACCCCGGAGCCGGCCCGGTGGTTTCCAGGCGGCAGTCCGATCCGTCGAAACCGGTCTCCCGCTATGTCCCGGCGATCGACCGGGCGGGGCGCGAATTTGGACTCCGGGAGCAGATACCGTTGGAGGAGGGGCTCCGTCGCACCCTGCAGTGGCACCGTCACCTTTCCCAAGCATGAAAGCCTCCGATTACGTAGCCCAGTACCTGGAGCGAAACGGGACCACCCACGTCTTTGAACTGGTCGGAGGGATGATCACGTTCCTGCTCGATTCTCTTCACCGACGCGGACGTATCGAAATCGTCAGCATGCATCACGAGCAGGGCGCGGGTTTTGCCGCCGAAGGATATGGGCGCGTGACCGGCCGTCCCGGCGTGGCGATGGCCACCAGCGGGCCGGGTGCGACGAATCTGCTGACGGCGGTGGCCAGTTGTTACTTCGACTCGGTGCCGGCGGTCTTCATCACCGGCCAGGTCAACCGCCACGAACAAAAGGGGACCCGCGCGATCCGGCAGCTAGGATTCCAGGAAACGGACATTGTTGCGATGGCGCGGCCGGTGACCAAGGCGGCCTGGCTGGTGGACGATCCTGCACGGCTCCCGGAGATCCTTGACCAGGCGTTCGCGCTCGCCCTTTCGGGGCGTCCCGGACCGGTGATAGTCGACCTGCCGATGGATGTTCAGCGGGCGGAGGTGGGTGAGTTTCGAGAAGGGAACGGAACGGATGAAGCCGGCACTGATGCCGCCGGACGAGTCCTGGAGGGCGCGGCCCGGAGCGATGTGTTCCTGGACGCATTGAAGCGCGACCTGGGCCGTTGCCGGCGCCCGCTGATCCTCGCGGGCGGCGGCGTGCGCGCGGCAGGGGTTGCGCGGCGCTTCCGGGACGTGGTCGAACGCTGGGACCTTCCGGTGGTCAACTCGCTCATGGCGGTGGACGTCCTGCCGGCCGGACATCCGCGCCGCATTGGGCTGATCGGCAGTTATGGCAATCGCTGGGCCAACATGGCGCTGGCCGAAAGTGACCTGCTGTGGGTGATCGGCAGCCGGCTTGATGTCCGTCAAACCGGTGCGGATACAGTCGGATTCAAGGGAGACCGGCCGGTATATCATGTGGATTGCGAGCCAGGGGAGTTGAACAATCGCGTTCTGGGCTGCACCTCGCTCGTCAGTCAGCTAGCGCCTCTGCTGCAACGGGCCTGTGACCAGCCTGGAACGTGCAAGGACGCGGAGCCGTGGACCCGCCATCTGCAGACCCTTCGCGACCGCTGGCCCGACGTGCGTGAACTGGCGGACGTGGCGGGAATCAATCCCAACCTCTTCCTGCATCAGCTTTCCGCCGTCTCGGGCGAGGCCGTCGCCTTTGTCGCGGACGTTGGCCAGCACCAGATGTGGGCCGCGCAGTCGCTGGACCTGGCGGCACACCAGCGCTTCATCACCTCTGGCGGCATGGGAGCGATGGGTTTTGCGCTGCCGGCGGCGATCGGCGTGTGTCTCGGCGCGGCACGAAAGCCCGTGGTGGTCGTCGCGGGCGACGGCGGCTTCCAACTGAATATCCAGGAGCTGCAAACCGTGGTCCGCAACCGGCTGCCGATCAAGCTGGTGGTGATCAACAATGGCTGCCACGGCATGGTCCGCCAGTTTCAGGACTCCTATTTCAAGGGGCGCGTGCAGTCCACGGTGTGGGGATATTCGGCGCCTTCCTTCGCGGCCGTCGCCGAGGCATACGGCATTTCCTCGCGGCGGGTGGAGGAGCCCGCCGGGCTTCCGGAGGCCCTGGCGGCCTGCTGGGCCCATCCTGACGCGCCTTTTCTGCTGGAAGTCATGGTCGCCGGATCCGCGAACGCGTATCCGAAGATGGCCTTCGGACGGCCCATTTCGGAAATGGAACCGTTTGCCAAACCGTTGGAGATGGAGGGAACCTGACATGAGGCGCCGCCCATCCCTGCCGGAGAGTCCACCGTTGGCCGGGGTGGAGAGCGAGGCGGCACGCCAGGCTCCGGCCGGGCCGGCGGGCCCTCTCTTCGCGGTGGTCGCCGGTTTCGCAATCCTCTTCGCCGTGTACGCGGGGCTTTCGAGCGCGAATGTGGCCTATCTTTCCTGGTTTGCCCATGTTCCGATGATTGAACGTGCGTTCGCGGGCACGCTGATTTGGACGGATCTCGTGCAGCGTTATGGGGAACACGGTCTGTTCGGCTACAACGCGCTGCTGCTGGTCAACCTGAAGCTTTTCAGCCTGAACGTGCTCTTCGATGCCTACCTGAACGCAGGGGTCGTGGCCGCGGTGGGCGTGGTCGTCGGCCGGACCTATTTGCAGACGCTTCAGCAGGGCGTTTCCGTCGGGGGGGCGGTCCTTCGCTTCGTGCCGGTGGCCCTGGCGCTGTTCAGTGTCACCCAAGGATCGAGCGGGGCCATGGAGACGCAGGTGCGCATCGGCACCCTTGGCACCCTGCTCATCGCCGTCTTCATTGACCGGGTGCTGTGCGATCCGCGGAAGGAGGCCGGCGTGCGAGCCATGCTGGCGGTTGGCGCGCTCGTCCTCGGCGGCGTGATCATCTTCGGCACCCTGTATTCCTTTGCGTGGTTTCCGGCGCTCTGGCTGATGCTCGGTTGGGCGGCGTGGACGCGCCCGCGGACACGCGAGTTTGCCATGGTTGCCGCACTGATCCTGGTGGGCGCCGTCCCCGGGTATTTGGTTTTCTATGACGTCTCCCTGGCGTTTGGAGGGAACGAGGATGGGATGATCGATCGGAGCGGATACGTCATTCGCTCGCTCCTCGGCTCGTTGAGCAGCGCAACCCTCAGCCGCACCTTTTGGGAAAACGATCCCGCGCTTTCGCACGGGTGGCTGCTGCTCAACGGGACCTTTGTCGCAGCGGCATACGGGTTCAGCCTGGCGCTGGTTTGGCGAAACCGGATGCTCGAGCGGACCTGGCTTCCCATCCTGATGATCGCGTCGAGTCTGGGGGTGGCGTTGATGGTCGCGCTGGGCCGGGCGGGACACATGGATTGGAGCGGCGGAACCAACTACTGGTATGCGGTGCACACAAAGTTCGGGCTGGCGGGATGCCTGTGGATTTTCGCGGACGCGTTGGGATCGGTTCCACGTCGGAAGATGGTGTCGACTCCCTCGCGCGCCATCCACGCCGGCGGCGCCGTCCTTGTCCTCAGTCTCCTGATTTCGAACGCGGCTGACTGGCGGAGGGCTCCCCACGTGCGGCGCTATTTCGAATCAATGGTGCCCTATGCGTATTCGAGCCAGCCGATGCCATTGAGCGTGCGGGGCGAAACTCCCTTCCATGCGACGCCCGAGGAAACCCGGACGGCGATGGAAGTGTTTCGCCGCCACCGTTTGACCTTTTTCGCCGACGCACCTGCCGGCGATGAGGTGGAAACGCCCGTCCCCACCGTGCTTTCGGGCGGGGAGATCAGTCCGAACGCGCGTCTTGGCCCAGGCTGGCACACGCCGGAGGGGCCTCAGCGGTGGGTCAGCCGCCGCGCCGAGATCAGCTTCGTCACCGGGCTCCAGGGAACGGTCATCGTGGAGGGTTTCGTCCCGCCGTTTCTGGCACCGAACCGCCTGATCTTCACGGTCAACGGAACCGAGCGGCGAGCGCTGGCGGTCAAGCAGGGACCCTTCTTGAGCGAGTGGACGGGAGAGGCCGGGGAGCGCGTGGCCCTGTCGATCGAGTGCGAGCGCCATGTGGTGCCGGCGGCGAGCGGGCTCGGTGGGGACCAGCGGGAACTGGCGGCGATCATCACCCGCATCACGACGCGATGAACGCGACGATCCCTCACCCCGGTCCGGTCGTGGCGGCGGCCCGTTTCGCCGCCCCGCCGGCGGACGGCTGGTTTGGCTTGGCACTCTTCGGCCTGGCCCTGATGCTGGTCTTTGGGTGGTTTTGGAGTCTGCCGCTGCAACTGGATACGTTTGCCGAGGATGACCTCATGCTGCATCGCGGGCAGGTCACAGGAGCGCTGTCCTCCAGCGTAGGGCAGGCCCTGACCGAAACCGTGGCCGGAAAGTACCGGCCGGTCGCGTCGCTGCTGTTTCTGGTGACGTACCGATTGCTGGGTGACGACTTTCGGGCACAGGTGATGGTGAACACGTTTGCGTACGCGGCGCTTTGTGCCGGCCTGGGGTTTGCCCTCCGCCGCTGGGCGGGGGTGAGTGTGGCGGTGGCGGTGGCGGTGGTGGTCGCAGCCGCGCTCTCGCGGTTTGCCTACTATCACGTGCTTCAGCGTCATGGACTGATGGAAATCGCGGCCACGGGGCTGGCGCTGGGAACGGTGGCTGCATGTCTGGCTTATCGACGCTCCGGCCGGGAATCGTCGGCCTGGCCGGCGATCGTGCTCTTCGCTCTCTGCCTCCACGCGCATGAGCGGTATGTTGTGCTCGCGCCGGTGGTGGCGTGGGCGGTGTGGCCCGGGAGGATGGACGCGCCGCTCCGGCGATGGCTCCCCGCGATGTTGCCGTGGTTGATCGTGGCGGGAAACATCGCCGTCAAGCAGTCGCTGCTCGACGTACCGTTTCTCACCGGCACGGGGGGGCAGGCGATTTCCCTCCATGCGGCGGACGTGCTCCGTTTTTTTGGAACCGCCTGGATCAATCTGCTCGGGTTCAACGTCGGTCCGGAACATCTGGTGGCGGTGGATTTTCGCCGGCAGGGAGCGGCGGCGGGTGTCCCATCCCTGCTGGTTCTTGGATCCCTTGGCACGTTGCTGGTGTCGTCGTGGAGGAGTGGGCATCTGCGCTGGGTGCCCTGCCTGATCATTGTCGGGGCCGCGGCAGCCACGCTGCTGAGCGCGTCGGTGACGATCCGCCAGGAGTTTCGCTGGTTGCTGACGGCCGAGCTGCTGTTGATCGCCGGGCTCTCCCTGATCACCGTCCCGGCCCACCCACGATGCGGGAACGCCGGTGCGATGACCGCGTTCCTGACGCTGATTTGCGGGCTGGTGCTGGCGGACCTCTTTGTCCGCCGTCATGCGGAGCGGTTCTTCTTTGTCGGCTGGCTGACGGCCGCGGAGAGTTTCCGGGATGTGGTCCTGGAAGGCGCGAGGGATCATCTGAATCGCGGTCCGGTGTATCTGATCGAAGGATCGGTTGATCCGCGACTGTTCAAGCATTATGGACCGGAGGCGGGGATGACGGTCTTGCCGACCACCCTCGCGGGGCTGAACGCGCTGTCGCCCGACGAACGGCGGGCGGGCTTGTTCTTTGCGCAACGCGACGGACGGTGGATCCAGCGTTTCCCCGATCTCCAGAATGAGGATCATGCCTCGCCGCCTGCCGCCCAGGCCACCGCGGCCGATGTGGCGCGCAACCCCGCGCTCGCTGCGCTGCTCAATGAGGCGGAGCGAAGCTGGTATTCCACCTATCTTGTGGGGCAGCACTTTCTCGGGACCGATCTTGCCAAGGCGGAGTATTACCTTGAACGCGCGACTGCTCAGGTCAAAGAAGGCAATCCGTATCCGTACTTCTCCCTCGGGCAGTTGCGGGAGCGGCAGGGGCGCCTGCGGGAGGCGCTGGCGTGCTATGAGCGGGCCCTTTTTCTTGATCAAGCCGCGGCGACCCAGAATCCGGGATTCCCCGCGGCGGTGGCGGGGCTGCGCGAAAAGATGGCTGCGGAAGACTCAGCCCGGGGCACCAAGGGTCCGGTTCATTCACCATGAAAACCATCACCGTCGTCAGCGGTTGTTATAACGAGGAGGAGAACCTGGAGGAACTGCTTCGCCGGATACGGGCGGTCACCGACCGGTTTGCCCACTATGCGTGGGAGTTTCTCGTGATCGACAATCACTCGACGGACGGCTCGGTCGACGTGCTCCGGAGGCTCGCGGCGGAGGACCGCCGGCTGCGGGTGATCGTCAACGCGCGCAACTTCGGGCACATTCGCTCTCCTTATCACGGCCTGCTTCAGGCGCGAGGTGACGCCGTTGTTTTTCTTGCCTCCGACCTGCAGGATCCGCCGGAGATCATTGCGCAGTTCATCCCGCTTTGGGAACAGGGGTGCAAGGTCGTGGCGGCGATCAAGAACCAGAGCGAAGAGTCTCCTCTGTTCTTCCTCGCCCGGAAGACCTATTACCGGATCGTCTCCCGTCTCGCGGATGTCGATCTGCTGCAGAATTTCACGGGCTTCGGACTTTACGACCAGGTGGTGATCGAGCAGATGAGGTTGAGCGAGGATCCGTATCCGTACTTTCGAGGGCAGATCTCGGAATTTGGATTCTCCGTCCAGCGAGTCTCGTTTGTGCAGCCAGTCAGGCGTCGCGGGTTCTCGAAGAACAATTTTTACACGCTCTACGATATCGCGATGCTGGGCTTCACCAACCATACGAAGATTCCACTTCGACTCGCCACGATGGCCGGCTTCGCGATGGCGGTGGCCTGCTTCGTCGCGAGCCTTGGTTACCTGATATACAAACTGTTCAACTGGTCGGCCTTCAGCCTTGGGACGGCGCCCGTGGTCGTGGGGCTGTTTTTCATCGGCTCCGTGCAGTTGTTCTTCATCGGCGTGCTTGGTGAATACATTGGTGCGATTCACACAAAGGTGACAAAACGCCCCTTGGTCGTGGAGCAGGAGCGCATCAATTTCCCGTGACGGCGGAACCTTGTCCAGCGGGCCTGAAGTAACCCATTGGCGACCACCCGCGCTGGGGCGCGTCCTCTCAGGTAAGTCACATGGGTGACTTTCCTGGGCACTAATCACAAAAATAGAAAAGACTAAGATACTTATAATCAATAACTTAGATCGAAATTACTTGAGAGGTTACCGAGTCTGTCGGCCACTTCCTTGAGAATCAGGCCCGCCGCAAACAGATCGAGAATTTCCCATTCCCGCGGGGATAGACTCGCGACTTCGCTATCTGACTTGTCCACCCGGTGAAAAAACTGCACGACCTGGCGCACAATGTGGCCGGACATCGGGGCACCGCCCCGACGGATCTCATGCAGCGCATCGAGCAGTTTTTCGGCGGCATCGCGTTTCACCAGGTAACCGTTCGCCCCGGCCTTGAGCGCGCGGAAGACGTTGTCCCCGTCATCATAGACCGTGAGCATGAGGACCTGCAGCCTCGGCAGTCGCTGCTTCAACCGGGCGACGCACTCAATCCCCGACATCCGCGGCAGGTTGATGTCCATGATCGCCAAGTCTGGCTGCAGCGCTGGAAGGCCGACCAACGCGTCCTCGGCGGAAGCCCCCGCCTACGCGGGACCGCCTACAACTGCACTCCTCGGATCGGACTTACGTTGACGCTCATGCGCGGCCGGGGGCGAGCGATACGGTCAGGGGCGAGCGACAGGGTCAGGTCATACATGGGTCCAATGCCTGGC
>Ga0163144_10009294_pt1 | contig 21128 bp, 25 predicted proteins | sample OliLak19BULKMAT1_FD_123175 | JGI IMG/M metagenome (GOLD analysis project Ga0163144, IMG submission 123175) | Freshwater microbial mat bacterial communities from Lake Vanda, McMurdo Dry Valleys, Antarctica - Oligotrophic Lake LV.19.BULKMAT1 | ecosystem: Environmental > Aquatic > Freshwater >... | reverse complement strand
TATTTAAATTAAAATCAGTATTCTCTTCAATGCCATTGAACTTGTATTTGTTAGTGGGATTTCCGAATGATAGTGCTTTTGAACTGATACCGCTCATTGTCAACCCGAACGGATAATAATGCGATCCCGCCTATTACTTACCAGTACTTCTTTTCAAAGATCATTACAAGCTATAAAAATAGCAGAAATATGCAAAAAACAACCTTTATTACCTGTTAATTATGCGGGTTTAAAGAGCTTATTGTATGCATCGGTTAAGTGCCTGTTTGTATAATCCTGTGCCAGTGAAATATACCTGTAAAATTCTTTGCTACCAGCTGCATGCCCCGATACTTTACGAACAACCATTTCGGGAACACCAAGTACCAACAAGTTTGTAATAGCCGTGCGGCGCATAGTGTGCGAAGAGATATGATCACAAAAGCGAAAGCTGTTTCCTTTCTTTGTTTTTATTTCAATGAGCCGCCCCTGGCTGTAACGCATCTTGGGGAGGGCGTATGTATAGCCCGCCTGTTCCATGATCTGCTTCAGGTGCAAATTGAAATTAGTATTAGAGATGCGTTTGAAAAGATAACCGCCTTTCTTTTGTTTCAACCTGTTAATGATACTAATTGCATATCCAGGCAATGGAATGTTTACCTGTGTGCCCGTTTTTTGTGTGCGTACCTGCAGATAATTTTGACTATTGTGTAAAAAGAGACTGGTCTTTTTCAGATTAATAAGATCGATGTAACGTAAACCTACCAGGCAGCCAATGATAAAAAGAGCGAGACTATCGGCCAGGTGTTTTTGCAGGGAGTTACGAAACTCTGTATCGTGGATGAGTCGTTGCAGTTGGAAAGTATCGATGAGTATGGGCTGGTATTGATAGGAGGGTAAGCGAAACTGGCAGTGAAATTCACCCACCGGGAGGCCTTTTTCTTTACGCAAATAATTGAAAAAAGTTTTGAGCACTTTAAATACGGCTGCAATGTACACATCGAAACAATTATGCTGTTTGCGCAGGTATTGTTCCAGTGCCAGCCTTATCTTTTTCCAGTAATTGGTTTCCCGCTGAAACTGACGCTGTGTTTGCCGATATAGCAACTGTATGCGTAGGGGTTGTTGCAGTGTTTCGTGGAAACCTTGCAAGTATTGATAAACCATTTGGTATTGTTGCACGGTACCACAGGTTAAACGCTTGCCCGAAGCAGTGCGTCGTTTCCCTTTGGCGGAAACCCGGATAAATTCTTTAAAAGATGGTAACAGAAGCATTTGTTTCATGTAGTTTGATTTTAGTAAAATGGAACAAAATGCCCGGTTGCGGGTTGGGTTCTTCTATTGAAAAAGAGGATTAAAAAAATCTGAATGGGAAGGCCCTTTTTGCACACATTGCCGGGAGAGGAGACGTTTCTTTGAAGGAAATAAAAAAAGTAAGACGCAACGTCCCCAAGAGTTTTTAGTCAGATTTTCAACAATGCTTAATGGGAAAAGTTGCTTGGAAAGAGGTAAAAGCCGTAAGGGCATTTAGGACGAAAGGTCCCTGCTTAACAACCAAAGCAAGGGAAGGACATGTTGGTGCGAAGCGGCTGAATAACTACTTTATCAGAAAGCCCGGCCTTTTCTTTTTATCTCCTTTAAAATCAAACCCACCCTTTATTTTCATTACCTTCGTGCCCTTAATTTTCAAGCCTATGGGTTCTTTACTTGAACAATTGGATCTGGAGCGTTTGCCGCAACATATTGCCATCATCATGGATGGCAATGGGCGATGGGCAAAAGAACAGGGGCAGGACAGGCTCTATGGTCATTATCATGGTGTTGAAAGTGTAAGAAACATTGTGGAAGGGAGTGCAGAGTTGGGTGTGAAGTATTTAACCCTCTATGCCTTCAGTACAGAAAACTGGGATCGGCCTATTGAAGAAGTCACCGGTTTGATGGAACTGCTGGTGGACACTATTCGTAAAGAAACGGCTATCCTGAATAAGAATAATATCAGGCTGCATGTAATTGGCGACACCAATATGCTCCCTGATTATGCAAAAAAGGAATTGCAGGAAAGTTTGGATGAGCTGAAGAACAATACAGGTCTCAATCTCATTATGGCATTGAGTTACAGCAGCAGGTGGGAAATTGTGAATGCCATTAAAAATATTGCTGCCGACGTAAAAACCGGTAAGCTGCAGCCTTTTGAAATTGACCAGGATACGATCAAGGACTATCTCACAACAAGGGAGTTTCCCGATCCTGAGTTGATGATTCGTACCAGTGGTGAATACCGCATCAGTAATTTTCTGTTATACCAATTAGCTTATGCTGAATTATATTTTACCAATGTGCGCTGGCCCGATTTCAGAAAAGAGAATTTATACGAGGCGATCCTTGATTTTCAAAAAAGGGAACGCCGGTTTGGAAAAACCGGTGAGCAGTTAAAACCGGAAGAACAGATAACACAATCTTAAGATATTCTGTTCACAGGTATTTTAACAAAAGTGTTTCAGCAAAAGCGTTTATTTTGCCGCCCGGGCTGTAGCAGGCATGAGCGGCTTTTTTATAACCCGATATACAACATAACCGTAACTGATAATTGATGCGTTTGAAAAGAAAATTACTCCTGCTTTTTATTGTTTGCTTCGGCTTTCAACTAAATCTTTGGGCACAACAACCCGACACTACAAAACCTGTTTCAGTAGATCCGGAACTGGAAGCTATTTTTAATTCAAAAACTCCAAAAGAATATGTGATTGCCGGTATTACCGTGAGTGGATCAAAAACATTTGATTCTGCTTTATTGGTTTCCATTACTGGTATTTCCATTGGCGATAAATTGTACCTGCCGGGTGGTGATCTTTTCAGCAAAGCTATTTTAGCGATCTGGCGTCAGCAGTATTTTGATGATGCAACCATCTTTATTACAAAAGTAGATGGCAAGGATATCTTTATCGAAATCAGTGTAAGAGAAAGAGCCCGTTTAGGAAACTTCTTTTTTAAAGGAGTCAAGAAAAGCGAGGAAGATGAACTGAAAGAAAAAATTGGTTTAACTCCCAACAAAGTAGTAACGGAAAATTTGCGCCGGACAAGTATTGAAAAAATTGAAAAATATTATATCGAAAAAGGGTATCGCAAAATAAACATTGAAATCACGGAAACAAAAAATGCGGTTAACCCCAATTTTATAGATCTTACTTATAATATTGATAAAGGACAAAAAGTAAAAATTGATGAAGTACTCATCAGTGGTAATGAGCATGTTTCTGATCTGAAACTGAAAAAGCAACTCAAAGGAACTAAAGAACGGTTACGACTTACGTTGCACCCTTCCAATGAAGCTCCGTTATATGGCAGCAAAGATTCTACAACCTTTAAAGAATATATGCGTGACTGGGGATTTTTATCGCTCAGTAAAACAAGAGATTATTTAGATCCCTGGTTCAGATTCAAGTTCTCTGCTGCAAAATTTAATCAGAACAAATATCTGGAAGACAAAGAAAAAGTAGTACAGTATTATAACTCATTAGGCTATCGGGATGCCGTTATTGAAAAAGATACCAACTACTACAACAGCCAGGGCAACCTGGTTGTTGAAATGAAAATACAGGAAGGACGACAATATTATTTTGGGAATGTTTCATGGAGAGGAAATACGAAGTACAGTGATTCATTACTTACTGCTATTCTTGGAATAAGAAAAGGCGAAATATATAATATTGAAACACTGAATAAAAAATTAGGTAAGCAATTATCGGCCGAAGGTGGTGATATCAGCGGTTTGTATATGGATGATGGTTATCTCTTCTTTAGGATAGACCCTATTGAAACAAGCGTATACAATGATACCATTGATTATGAAATTCGTTTATCAGAAGGGCCTCAGGCAACCATCCGTGCAGTGAATATTTACGGGAACGATAAAACGAAAGAGTATGTCATCCGCAGGGAACTCCGCACAATACCCGGAGAAAAATTCAGTCGCAGTGATATGATTCGTTCTATCCGTGAATTATCGGCCTTGAATTATTTCAACCAGGAAAAGATCAACCCCAATCCTGTTCCCAACCCCGATGATGGTACCGTAGATATTAATTATTCCCTGGAAGAAAAATCAAGCGATCAGTTGGAGTTAAGTGCAGGCTGGGGAGGTATTATTGGTTTAACCGGCACATTGGGTATTACCTTCAACAATTTTTCTACAAAAAATATTTTCAAAAAATCAGCATGGCAACCATTGCCATCGGGCGACGGACAAAGATTATCCATCCGTGTGCAATCAAACGGTCCTTCATTCAGCTCACAAAATTTTTCCTTTACTGAACCATGGTTAGGAGGTAAGAAAAGAAATAACCTTACACTTAGTTTGTTCCGTACTAAACTGTCCAATGCGTTTGATCCGCTTACAGGCTTGCCCACACGCCAGAAAGCCGACAACCAGTACTTGCGCACATTTGGTGCAAGTGTATCATTGGGTAAGCAATTGAAATGGCCCGATGATTATTTTAACCTCATTACATCGGTTAACTATACACAGTATAAATTAAAAGATTATCCTATTTTCCCTGAACTGGATAGTGGTGTTTCAAACAATTTCAACATCAAGTTCCAGATCATCCGTTCAAGTGTTGATCAACCTACCTTTCCAAGATCAGGTTCTAATTTCTCGCTAACGGCTACGTTTACGCCACCATGGTCGTTAATAAGAGATGCGTCCAAATATGATAATCCTGCTGAAAAATACAGGTTGGTTGAATATCATAAATGGAGATTGAACTATGAATGGTTTGTACCAATTGGTAAACCGATGGGAGCAGAAAAAAATCGCCAGTTTGTGTTGAAAGCATCAGCAAAATTTGGTTTTGTCGGGCGGTATAACAGTGATCTTGCCATCACTCCTTTTGAACGTTTCCAGGTGGGTGATGCAGGTATGCAAAACAATTTTGGCATTATTGGTTTTGATATTATTGCCCACAGAGGTTATCCTGTTTATGACAATTCAAATCCAAAGATCAACAACCCCAATCAATCATCGGCTACACAATTCTTTACCATCTTTAATAAGTACAGTTTAGAAATGCGTTATCCGTTAAGCACCAACCCCAGCAGTACAATTTTCGGATTGGCATTTTTTGAAGCTGCGAATGGATGGTACGATATTAAAGATTATAACCCTTTTAAGTTGCGTCGCAGCGCCGGTTTAGGAATGCGTTTCTTCCTGCCCATGTTTGGTTTGCTGGGCTTTGATTATGGTATAGGGTTAGACAGAACTTTTCCTGGTGCAAGATTCAGAGATTTGAGTAAGTTCACCTTTATGCTTGGATTTGAACCCGAATAATGATTCATTAAAAACCATGATATGAAAAAGCTTTTTATTCTCGCTTTCTGTTTATTGTCATTTGCTGCTGTTACAAAGGCGCAGCGCTATGCCATAATTGATACAAAGTATATTCTCAATAAAATTCCGGAATACAAAGAAGCGAATAAGAAACTGGAAGATATGGCCGATGCATGGCAAAAAGAGATTGATTTTTTACAGGCCGACCTGGACAAAATATATCGTCAACTGGATGCTGAGCGAGCCATGCTCACCCCTGAATTATTGAAAAAAAGAGAGGATGAAATCTTCAATAAAGAAAAACAGGTGCGTGACCTTCAAAAACGACGTTTTGGATTTGAGGGGGATTATTTCCGCAAAAAACAGGAATTAGTGAAACCCATACAGGATAAGGTGTACAATGCAGTGCAGCGGCTTGCTACAGAAAGATTGTACGATTTTATTTTAGACAAAAGTGAAGGAATTACCGTTATATTTGCCGACCCAAAACTGGACAAGAGCGACGATGTGCTGAAAATTTTAGGTGTTAAACTTTAATAAAAGCCAATTGTGATTGCAACCAGCGAAGGGGTTAAACGCACTTAATTAAAACAAAGAGGCAAAATTGAAAGGGCTGAGGCCATCAAATCCTTCCAACATGGAAGGTTTTCAAAAAAAGCTGATTGACAATTTAAAACAACAAAAAAGAAACAGATGAAAAGAATTATTGTTCTTGCAGTTATAGCATTAATGGGGAGCGCTGTAACAGTAAATGCACAAAAAACGGGTCATATCAATACCGGTGAATTACTGAGTGTGATGCCTGAAACAAAAAAAGCGCAGGATAAAATGCAAAAGCTGCAGGATTCTTTGAACATGGTGTATGCCGAAATGATTCGTGAGTACAACGAAAAAGACAGCCTCATCCGTTTAGATTCTGCAAAATGGACACAAGCCAAAAAAGACATCAAGTTCAGCGAGTACCAGAAACTGGCTGAAGAAGTTCAACAATACTCCGGTAAAGCACAACAATGGTTGCAGGCAAAAGAGCAGGAAATATTTGAGCCAGTAAGAAGGATAGCAAGTGATGCTATTCAAGCAGTAGCAAAAGCAAATGGGTTTGCTTATATATTTACAGCCGAAGCTTTACTTGTTTCTCCTCCATCTGATGATATCTTACCGCTTGTGAAGAAGTTTTTGAAAATTGCAGATACACCACCAACAATAAAGAAATAAGGTATAATTTTTACAAATATTAGAAGAGGCTGTCTCAAAAGTCCGAGACAGCCTCTTCTAATATTAATCACTACTGGATAATTTCTGAGCAACGAACTCTAGTTGAACCACTTGGGCAATAAGCAAGCGTAACCGGAGAGCTTGTAACATACAAATTTAATGGGCCAGATGATCCACTAAAGCAACTGCAAACATATTCAGTTCCACCTTTAATTTGTTTCAGATCTTCTCGTGTAAGAACTTGACCAAGTTGTTTAAATTTTTCCATAAAATCATTTTTAAGATTAGGCTTACTCTATTAAAAGGTTTTCAGCATTCCCTTGCATAGTAAATGCATGGTAAAGTTCAAAAGGGAAAGTGCCACTAAACGGCACTTTAGAAAACTCTATTGAAGGGTTAAACAACCTTAACCCTCCATTAATTTTTATTTGTTCGTTTTTGGAAATTTCTGTTCCCGTTTGGAAAAGAGAGTTCGTTAATCTTCCGTCTTCTGTATATATGTATGAGTTTCTTTTTTTACTGAATTTAATCGGGAACCCTAATTCTTTAAGATCTTTTAAATGCCTTAGGAGGGTTCTTCTGCTTGTCCCTATCTTTCTGGAAAATTCATTTGTATTTCCAGTAGCTTTTCTTCTAATATAAAAATCTAAAGAACTTATTAGTTTCAGGTATCTTTCTATTGACATAGTATTATTTTAGCTGAATAAAAATAACAAATTTTGTCTAAAACAGGTCCTATCGGCATTTTTGATTCGGGTTATGGTGGATTAACAGTGATGCGTGAAATTGTTCAGCAGTTACCTGCTTATGATTATATCTATCTCGGTGATAATGCACGTGCACCTTATGGTACCAGGAGTTTTGAAACTGTATATCGGTACACACTTGAATGTGTGGAGTGGTTCTTTAAACAAGGATGTCCATTGGTTATTCTTGCATGTAATACAGCTTCTGCAAAAGCATTAAGAAGTATTCAGCAAAAAAATTTGCCAAGCTTAAATCCATCCAACAGGATACTAGGTGTTATACGCCCAACTGCAGAAGTAATTGGCGAATACAGTAAAACAAAAAAGGTTGGGGTGCTGGCAACAGGAGGTACTGTTCAATCAAACTCCTATGAAATCGAAATCAAAAAATTTTATCCTGATGTAGAAGTGTTTCAGCAAGCCTGCCCTATGTGGGTTCCACTCATAGAAAATAATGAACACGAAAGCGAAGGCGCTGATTTTTTTGTAAAAGAATCAGTTGACGCTTTGCTTCATCAAGCAGAAAAGATTGATACCGTTCTGCTGGGTTGCACACATTATCCTTTGATGAGCAAAAAAATTAAGGACCACTTACCGGCAGATGTTCAATTATTATCACAGGGCAATATTGTGGCAAAAAGTTTAGCCGGATATTTACAACGTCATCCTGAAATGGATACCCGTTTAACGAAAGAAGGGAGCAGAAAGTTTTTTACAACAGATTCTCTTACTGACTTTAATAATCATGCCCGTTTGTTCTATGGGGAAGAAGTAGCGGCAGAACATGTAAATTTAGAGGGGTGATTGTAAAAAAACCTCCGGAGTTTTAGACATACAATGCGAATAATTGGATAGCTGATAGAAACCCCTGAGGTTTACGGTTCCTTGTGGCAAAAAGTTTAGCTGGATATTTACAACGTCATCCTGAAATGGATACCCGTTTAACGAAAGAAGGGAGCAGAAAGTTTTTTACAACAGATTCTCTTACAGACTTTAATAATCATGCCCGTTTGTTCTATGGGGAAGAAGTAGCGGCAGAACATGTAGATTTAGAGGGGTGATTGTAAAAAAACCTCCGGGGTCTTAGACATACACTGCCAATAATTAGCGAGCTGATAAAAACCCCGGAGGTTTACGCTTCAACAATTTTCTTCCTTTAAACACCTGCGTTTTGGGCTGTTTCCCCTACCTTTGCCGTCCTTTCACAAACAACGGGAAGTGGTGTTCTCATTGTGTGATCTGAAATTTCCGGTTTCTCTCCGGTATTTTTAAAGCAGTAAAACAGAAAACAATGCCAGGAAAAAAACGTACATACCAGCCGTCGAAGCGTCGCAGAAAAACCACACATGGTTTCCGCAGACGTATGCAGGATGCTAATGGCCGCAAGGTATTAGCAAGCCGTCGTGCAAAAGGCCGTCATAAGCTTTCCATCAGCGATGAGCGTGGTGCTAAGAAATAAGATCATACTTATTGAAGATATGCTGAGTCCCCTGGTTTTCCGGGGGACTTTTTTTATCATCAAAGTCAGTTAAAAAGTAAAATCATCCTACAGCTCATTATATTGATAAAAAACAAATTATTTTCGATTCATTGAAACAGTTCACACTTGGTAAAACGGAAAGGCTTAAAAGCCGGAAGCAAATTGAACAGTTGTTCAAAGAGGGAAAAACATTTACTGTTTCACCATTGCGGATCTATTATGCAACCCACCCATCATCTGCACTTTCTTCTCCTTTACAGTTTGGGGCAGCAGTTGGTACCAAACATTTCAAACATGCGGTAGATCGTAACCGCATTAAGCGGTTGATACGGGAAGCATATCGTTTGCAGAAAAATGATTTGCAGCAACTATTGAAATTGAAAAAGACAACCCTCAATGTGTTTTTTATGTATACAGGCAAAGAACTTCCCGAGTATCAATTGATATATGAAAAGGTAAGAATAGCTTTGCAAAAACTTGATCAACTCATTGTGCAGTCAGCATCATAAGAAACATTCCCCCTTCAGGGGGTTAGGGGGCATACTTAGTTTTCCTTTTATTGTATTGATCAAGTTTTATCAGTATTTCATCAGCCCAATTCTTGGACCCAAGTGCCGCTACACACCTACCTGCAGTAACTATTCATTGGAAGCGTTTAAAAAGTATGGTCCTATCAAAGGTTTTTGGTTGACAGTAAAACGTATCAGCAGATGCCATCCGTGGGGCGGAAGTGGTCATGATCCCGTTCCGCCCCCTAACCCCCTGAAGGGGGGACCCAAAAAGCTTGTGTAATTTATTAAAATAAATAAGCCATCACTGCTTCATCAATAAAATGATCCTTTGTTTTTAAGTAGGTATATTTTTTCAAAACTCCTTCATGATGAAAACCTGCTTTGAGATAAAGCTGAATAGCCTTTTCATTTCCTGTTGCAACGGTTAACTCAATCCGCAGAAAACCATTTTGTTTTGCATACTCTTTTATTTCTTCCATCATTTGCAAGCCATAGCCTATACCGGCATGTTCCGGATCAACAGCAAGTCCTCCGAGATAAATAATGTGTTTATTCCTGTAATGCTGCGGAACGAGTTTAAACATGCCAATGGATTTCTGCTCAGCTTCAAAAATATAAAGCACGCCTTTTTTTTCAAGTTCATTGAAAACGGACTGAAAATTTTCCACTTTCATTTCTTCATATAGCAAGAAGGGATTTACCTGCGGATGCATGTACAGGTAGAACAGAAAATTAAAATCTGATTGAGTTGCTTTTCGGATCATATTACATTTTTGAAGACGTCTAAATTATACCGACGATGAATGCCGGCATCATACCAAAATTAATTGAGATAGCTAATAATTACAAATGGTATTACTTACTTTGCTGATCATATTCTACAATCGATGGCAAAAGAAAAGATACGCTGCAGCTGGTGTTTAAAAGATGAACTGTATATGCAATATCATGATGAAGAGTGGGGCATTCCTCAACATGATGACAGGCATTTGTTCGAAATGCTTTGTCTGGAAGGGGCGCAGGCGGGGCTTAGCTGGTATACTATTCTCAAAAAAAGAAAAAATTATCGTAAGGCTTTCAATAATTTTGATGCGAAGAAAATAGCGAAATACAACGATGAAAAGATAGAAGCTTTATTGCAGGATGCGGGCATTGTACGAAATCGTTTAAAAGTAAATGCGTTTATACAAAATGCAAAAGCATTTCTTACAGTTCAAAAAGAGTTTGGAAGTTTTGATCAATATATCTGGCAGTTTGTGGGCGGTAAACCGATGCGGCATACTATCAAAACAATGAAGGATGTTGAAACTAAAACTGCTATCTCTGATGCTATGAGCAAAGACTTATTGAAACGAGGATTTAAATTTGTTGGCTCCACCATTTGTTATGCATTTATGCAGGCAACAGGTATGGTGGATGATCATATAGAAGGATGCTGGAAGAAAAGACCCCAACCCCGCCTGAACGTTGGGCAGGCCTAAAGGAGCAAGAAAAAAAGCCGTTTCTTTTTTGAAACGGCTTGAAAATTTTTGAACTTAAAAAGTCCCTTTAGGGATTTAGGGCTTCAGGGCTTAAAACGTTCAGCTACTTTGCTCCAGTTGACTACATTCCAGAAGGCAGCTAAATAATCAGCCCTTCGGTTCTGGTATTTTAAGTAGTATGCATGTTCCCATACATCTGCACCAAGAATAGGAGTGCCTTTTACTTCAGCAACATCCATCAAAGGATTATCCTGGTTTGGTGTAGAACTAACTTCCAGTTTGCCATCTTTCACAATCAACCATGCCCAGCCACTACCGAACCTAGTCATACCTGCTGCTGCAAATTTTTCTTTGAATGTATCAAATGAACCAAAAGCTGCAGAGATGGCATCAGCTAAAGCTCCTGATGGAGTTCCACCTGCACCAGGCGCCAATGACTCCCAGAAAAAAGTATGGTTCCAATGACCGCCACCGTTATTACGAACGGCTGGTGAAATAGTTCCTGCAACTTTTACCAGTTCTTCAATTGTTTTGCTTTCATGCTCAGTACCAGCAACAGCTTTGTTGAGATTATCAACATAAGCCTGGTGATGTTTACCATGATGAATCTGCATGGTAATTGTGTCGATATGAGGTTCCAATGCATCATGTGCATATGGAAGTGGTGCTAATGTAAATGCCATAGTGTTTTAAATTTGCCCCCAACACCTTAAGATGAATGAGGAGTGTTTGAAAAAATTAAGAAGACAAATTTAAGTGTGATTGGCGGAATATGCCTGAGAAAAGAAAATGATTCCGAAATTATCCATCAGACGATAGCGTCAGATGGTAATTACTTTTTTAACCGGTTGAGCTTTACTCCTTTCTCCACAAAAGTTTCAACAATGCCCCTTGTTTCAAGATCAAGCCTTACTGAAATAGTATACCAGGCGATTGATTTTTTAAAATCAGGGAGTTGTTTACGGATGATCTTTACCACATCATCTGTTAAGGCAGTGAATGTTTTTCCCTTACTGCCTTTTAAACTTTTGATAATGGCAGCTTTTACGGGCTCATAAATGTCTGCATCCATGTTTCGCTCTGTGCCGGTTTCGGGATGGGTGACAAGCACCTTTGTTGTTGTTGCTTTTGACATAACTATCGTTTTGATGCAAAAAAATCTTTCATCAGTTGGGCACAATCTTCTTTTAACACGCCTTTTGTTACCTGCGCTTTCTGATGAAAAGGAAATTCACCTTTGGTAATCCGTTGATGGCCGTTCTTCTCATCATCAGCTCCCCAAACAATACGGGTGATCTTGCTCCAGTACAGAGCACCTGCGCACATTAAACAAGGTTCAACTGTTACATATAAGGTAGCATCGGGTAAATATTTGGCACCAATCTGACTGAAAGCGGAGGTCAATGCTATCATCTCTGCATGAGCTGTAGGGTCGTTGAGCTTTTCAACCATATTATAACCACGGGCAATCATTTTACCATCCATCACTACCACCGCTCCAACAGGCACTTCGCCTTCATCATATGCAAGTTGTGCTTCCTTTAATGCCTGTTTCATAAAATACTCATCTGTCATAAAACGAAGGTACTTCTTTCCGAAAATTGAAAACAAAAGGAATAAGGCTTCTCTTACATTTGTACATCTCTTTACCGCAACCGTATTTTGAGTATTGTACTAATAAAAGCAGCACATGAATCCTTATCAAATAATCTACAATTCACAAACGGCCTTTTTCAAATCAGGTGCAACAAAATCATATGCATTCAGAAAAGAACAGTTGAAAAAATTAGAATCTGTTTTCAGGACAAATGAAAAGCTGATTGAAGAAGCATTGTATAAAGACCTGCATAAGCATCCGCAGGAAACATACATGACCGAATTGGGTCCAACCTACGAAGAGATCAAAGTTCAGCTAAACGGAATGCGACAATGGATGCACCCGCAAACGGTTCATACTCCATTGTTCTTATTACCTTCTACAACCAAATTATATCCTGAACCGGTTGGAAATGTATTGGTCATTTCTCCATGGAATTATCCCATACTGCTCACTTTTCGTGCTGTAGCGGGGGCCATGGCTGCAGGGAATACGATCTTAATTAAACCGTCAGAAATAAGTGCTCATTCCTCAGCCGTGATAGCAAAACTGATCAATGAAAATTTTCCTCCTGAATATTTGCACGTGCTGGAAGGAGATGGTGCAATCGTGTTACCTGCATTGCTGGAGAATTTTCATTTCGGGCATGTGATGTTTACCGGTGGTACAGAGATTGGTAAAAAAATTATGGAGATGGCTTCCAAACAACTCTCACCTGTTTCATTGGAGTTAGGAGGTAAAACTCCATGTGTTGTTGATGCAACTGCTGATCTGAAAATGGCCGCTAAACGAATTGTGTGGGGCAAGCTCCTCAACTGCGGACAGGTTTGTGTTGCACCCGATTATTTAGTAGTACATGAATCAGTAAAAGAGAAATTAATCGATGAAATAATTCTCAACATCGAAAAATCTTACGGTAAAAACCAGGAACAAAATGATCACTATGGTCGCATGATCAATCAAAAAAGGTTTGATGCCGTCATTAAATATCTCAGCGAAGGAACCATTCGCTACGGAGGACAAACCAATGCTGCCGAAAAATTTATTGCGCCAACCATTCTTGAAAATATAAGTGAGGATGCATCGATCATGAAAGAAGAAATCTTTGGTCCGGTTTTACCCGTATTCACATTCAAAGAAAAAGAAGAGGTTGTGAACATGATTGAGAAAAATCCACATCCATTAGCTTTGTATTTGTTTACAAACAGTAAAAAAACAGAACAGTTTTTTATTGAGCAGGTACAGTTTGGTGCGGGCTGTATCAATGAAACACTTTATCAACTGGGTAACAGCAGTATTCCTTTTGGAGGAATTGGAACAAGCGGGCATGGAGGCTATCTTGGAAAATTTTCGTTTGATACGTTTACACATTACAAAGGAGTGGTGAAGAAAGCCAATTGGTTTGAACCTTTTTTCAGGTACCCTCCTTTCAACAAACTTAAGCTCAATCTCTGGAAAGCAGTGATTGGCAGAAAATAAAATGAGACGTAAACTAAAACAGGTGTTGATTGTAATAATTGTATGCATTGCTTCATTTGCAGGATATATTTTATTTGTTAATAGAAATAGTGAAAATATGACACTGAGACAAAAATTTTTAAAAGCAATTTACCCGATATTCATGGCTTTTGGCAGTAAGGCGAAATCATTTGGCAAAAAAAATATCTCGCCTCCAGCGCCCTTCTATTCATTAAAAGCAATTGCCAATAATGGAAACGAATTTGATTTTGCACAATTAAAAGGAAAGAAAGTATTACTGGTTAATACTGCCAGTGATTGTGGATTTACCGGTCAGTATGATCAATTACAACTATTGCAGGAGAAGTACAAGGATCACCTGGTGGTACTTGGGTTTCCTGCCAATGACTTTAAAGAACAGGAGAAAGGGAGCGATGAAGAAATTGCAGCGTTCTGCAAAATAAACTTTGGGGTTACGTTTCCATTAATGAAAAAATCAACAGTAAGAAAAGGAGCTCACCAAAACAATATCTTTAAATGGTTGAGCGATTCTACACTCAATGGTTGGAGCAACAAACAACCCAGCTGGAATTTTTCAAAATACCTGGTAGATGAAAATGGACATCTTGTTCATTATTTCGATCCTTCCATTTCGCCTTTGAGCGATGAGGTAATCAATGAAATTAAAAAGTAGTATGCAATCTATGCCACAGGAGTACACGAATCTGCGCCTTGAAATTGCCAACAGCATTACGCATTGCATTGGGATCATCTTTGGTATTGCGGCCTTGCCGGTACTGAGCGCCATTGCTGCTAATAAAGATCATACGATTGCTGTGGTGGGTGCAGCTATATTCGGGTTTTCTTTTTTACTCGTGTTTACTTTTTCAACCTTATATCATGCATTTCAGAACCCCGGTGTAAAAAAAGTATTACATGTGTTTGATCATATCAGTATCTATTTTTTAATTGCAGGTACTTATACTCCCTTTCTGCTCAATTATATGATGAATGCTACAGGCATTACCATGTTAAGTGTATTATGGGGGCTAACATTTATTGGAATTATTTTTAAAACTTTTTTTACCGGGCGGTTTAATTTTATTTCAACCGCTGTATATGTTGCCATGGGGTGGATTTTAATATTTAGTGGCCGGCAATTTTTTGATGCCATTCCGGGCCCAGTGCTCACCATGATCATTATTGGAGGATTACTTTACAGCATTGGTGTCATATTTTATCTCTGGGAAAAATTTTATTACCATCATGTTATCTGGCACTTATTTGTATTGGCTGCTGCTATTTGTCATTATGTAGCTGTATTATTAATGGTTTGATTTAATTTTTGTGAATGGCAACACTTCCTGCATATAATCCTTCGCTTTCGTTTATTAAAGACAACTGGAATGGGAACCCGTTGAACGAAAAGCAACTGTACATCAATCTTGATGGACCATCAGAACGATCATTGGCAGAACTCTTTAAATGGCAAACAGAAAAGAATCCTTTAAAACCATTGAAACAAAAACAACAAACCAATGTGGATGTTTCAATCAATCAACAGATTACTGCTAACAGGGAAGATGGAATTGTATGGCTGGGTCATGCAAGCTTCCTGTTTACAGTAAGCGGAAAACATTTTATTACCGATCCTGTTTTATACAATGTAGGTCCCGTAAAACGATTTACGCCACTGCCTTGTGATGTAGCTGATCTGAAAGAGATCGATTATATTTTATTATCGCATAATCACCGTGATCATTGCGACAAGAAAAGTATGCAGCATTTGTGCATACTCAATCCCCATGCGGTTATTTTAACAGGATTGAATATCACTCCTCTGCTCCGCAGCTGGAAGATCAGCAACACGATTATTGAAGCTGGCTGGTATCAACAATACAACATTGAAACGGATGTAGCCATCACTTATTTGCCTGCTAAACATTGGAACAGGAGAGGTTTCAATGATATGAACAATATGTTATGGGGCAGTTTTATGCTGGAAGACAACAACAAAAAAATCTACTTTGCTGCAGATAGCGGATTAGGAATTCATTTTGCTGAAATTGCTCAACTCTTTCCAGGCATTGATATTGCTTTGCTTGGCATTGGTACCTACAAACCAGAATGGTTTATGGCATCAGCACATACAAGCCCGGCTGATGCATTAGTTGCTTTTGAACAACTGCAGGCCAAACAATTCATTCCCATGCATCATGGTACATTCGACATGAGTGATGAACCCATCTTTTATCCCAAGCAGGAATTACTATTGCTGCAGGAAAAATTTAATATCAACAGTGTAACACATCTTTCTATGGGAAACAAACTGCAGTTGTAGTATCTTACTTATAAATCAACCGCATGTTCAGCAGGGCAGATATTGAGCAATATTTTTCAGCAGAAAAACAAGGCAGTCTCTTTTTGACTGGGTATGGTTCTTTTTATGATGGTTGTTGCTGCTTTGTTTCTTGATGTTGCTGCACAACTTCTTGCTGCTGTTTATACCCGGGCACTGAAATCGTTTATTCATCAAAAATAATTACCATGACATACAATGATCTGATGGGAACAATCGGGGTAGGTCTTATCCTCTTTGCCTATTTTTTAAATACATCCAGGTTATTAAACTCCGATTCAAAAATGTTTTATTTATTAAATATCATTGGATCCCTGCTTGCCTGCTATGCATCTTACCTCATCAGTTATTTACCCTTTATCATACTGGAAGGAACCTGGGCGTTGGTTTCAATTTATGGATTAATGAAAACCATGAAGATAAAAATGACTTAATCCACCGGGCATTTTTCATGATAGTTGATCAGTTCAATTTTTGAATGTTCAAATTCATAACCACTGAACTTCATTACAATTTCATCGAGTACTTCATCAATTTCTTCCACTGTATTGAGAATAACGAGTTTGTTGCGAAACTCTTTAATATTTGGTAAACCTTTTAAATAGTTGGCATAATGCCTGCGCATTTCAAAAATGCCCACCTTCGGTCCCTTCCATGCAAAGGATTTATGTAAATGCTTTTTGCAAACCTCCACACGTTGCTCAATGGTTGGTGGTGCTAGATGCTCACCTGTTTTAATAAAATGTTTGATCTCATTAAAGATCCAGGGGTAACCGATAGCAGCCCTGCCAATCATCACTCCATCAACTCCATAACGGCTTTTATATTCCACTGCTTTTTCAGGACTGTCAATATCACCATTACCAAAAATGGGAATTTGAATGCGTGGATTGTTTTTCACTTTTGCAATCAATGTCCAGTCAGCTTCACCTTTATACATCTGTGAACGTGTACGTCCGTGAATACTCAGGGCTTTAATACCTACATCCTGTAAACGCTCTGCTACTTCTTCAATATTTTTTGTATTGTCATCCCAGCCCAATCTTGTTTTTACAGTAACAGGTAAAAAAGTGGAGTTTACAACGGAGGCGGTTAAACGAACCATCAGGTCCAAATCTTTCAATACACCAGCGCCTGCACCTTTCATGGCCACTTTTTTCACCGGGCAACCAAAGTTGATATCAACCAGGTCAGGATTTACGGCTTCACAAATCTTTGCACTCAACCCTAGTGCTTCTTCATCACCTCCAAAAATCTGGATACCAAAAGGACGTTCCTCTTCCTCAAAGTCCAGCTTCTGCCGGCTCTTCATTGCATCACGTATCAAACCTTCGCTGCTGATGAATTCACTGAACATGAGATCAGCACCATTGTCTTTACAAACAGCACGGAAGGGCGGATCACTTACATCCTCCATAGGAGCAAGTAAGAGCGGAAATTCAGGAAGCGATATGTTGCCTATCTTTACCACGTTCAAAAAGAATTGCAAATTTAATCAGTTTCCACGAGTTGTTATGTACGAAAATCAATATCACCGCAAATTAGATCCACCTGTTGAGTTTTTAATCCTGATCGGTATATGGATTGGTTGTTTTGTCGTTGGAAGTGCTGCCGTATTACCCATTTGGATTGGAATGACCGGCAAGGGGGTGTTTACCATGGAAAAGGACATGTTTAATCCTGCCTATGTAAATGCATTGAAAGTGATACAGGTTGTTTCAACCATCATTATCTTTTTTGTTCCCGCTGTCATCACTGCAAGAATTGTCTCCAAAAAACCATTTCAACGTTTAGGATTACAGCCGGGCGTTAAGATCAACAGGGCTATAGCTGCTATACTGATTCTTTTTTGTGCTTTACCATTGGTTGCCTTCTTAGCTGAAGTTAATAAAGCCATACCCATTACTGCCGGTTTGAAAAAAGTGTTTGATAATATGGAATCGCAGTATGCAGAGCAGGTAAAGCTGATGGCAACATTTAAAACACCATTGGATTATATCATTGCTTTGTTCATTATTGCACTGATGCCGGCTATTGTTGAGGAATTGTTTTTCAGGGGAGCTATGCAGAATATCTTTATGCGTTGGTTCAAAATTCCCTGGCTGGTGATTTTTATTACAGGCTTCATCTTCAGCGCCATTCATTTCTCCTGGTATGGGTTTATTCCACGGCTTGCATTAGGGATGATACTCGGTTATATTTTTTATTACACGGGTAATTTGTGGTACAGCATCATTGCACACTTTTTTAATAATGCATTGATGGTAACCATTCTTTACTGGCAATACACAAAAAACAATAAGATTGATATGGAAGTGGGAGAGAGTGCACCTTGGTGGGCAGGGGCTATCAGTGCTGCACTGGTGATTGGTTTGTTTTTGTTATTAAAGAAAATGTCTGCTACAAAAGCAGCACCCGATAGCATTGCTGTTCAGGATAACGAAGGACAAAAAGATTATCTTTCTTAATAACGAAGATCAAACAGGCTATGGCATTCAACCGGCAAACATTTCAAACCCGTGCAATTACTGCTGCTTTATTTGCAGTGATCATGCTGGCCGGGTTGTTATGGAACCAGTGGAGTTTTCTTGTATTGTTCAGTATTATTCATTTTGGTTGCTGGATTGAATACCAGAAAATAGTTGCATTAATTGATCCCGGTTATAAAAACATCAATCCTTTTCACAAGTATGGAGTGATGGTGGCAGGATATGGGTTGATGTTGTTTTTTACCGATGATTGGTATATCACCGATACGGTTTCATTGCATTCAATTGGAATGATTTTGGCATTGATCTGTTTGTTTCTTATTCCCATCAGTGAGTTATTATTTTCAAAACAGTTTGTTTTAAAAAATATTGCTCATTCATTTTTCGGGTTGATGTATATTTCATTAAGCTGGGCATTGATGCTTAATATCAGGAGCAGCCCATTATGGATGGCGAAGAACGGACAACAATCGATCGAACATTTTTTTGCATTGATGGAAGCCGTTACTGCTTATCTCATTCCATTGATCATCGTTTGTTCTATCTGGATCAATGATACGATGGCTTATATTGTTGGTTCGCTCATTGGTAAAACACCGTTAAGTTCCATCTCACCAAAGAAAACATGGGAAGGAACCATTGGCGGAATTATACTTGCAATTACAGCCGCTGCTGTTATTGCATGGAGCTTTGATCTTGAAATGTTTAAAGTTGTAGGTATTGCAAGCATTGCTTCTATTGCCGGAACCTTTGGCGATTTATTAGAAAGTAAACTTAAACGACTGGCAGGAGTAAAAGATAGTGGACATTTTATGCCGGGGCATGGTGGATTCCTGGATCGGTTTGATTCCTTATTACTGGCCACCCCTTTTGTTTGGTTGTTTTTAAAATTAATTGAATAACATGCGCTATTACCTATCAGTTGCCTTAATCGTTCTTTTTTCATGCAATAACAATGGAAAAGATGATGAACAAAAGAACAACACAGCAGACAGTGTATTATCGGCCATAGAAGAAGTAACAGCTGCTGTGAGTGCCTTGCTCCCACAGCCCAATGCCTATCAGTTAAAGCGGGCAAAAAAATGGCGTGATGCTTCTGGAGAAAACTGGCTTGTATTGTATGAAACAGGTGTATACATTGAAAAGGGACAAACCCATGCTTCCGCTAAATTATCGGCCGTGCTCTATCTAAAATCCGATAGCGGGTTTATACAAAAATGGATGTTGCAGGATTATATCAATGATTGTGAACTGGATCTTACCTGTTCTTTTTATGATGATCATTTATCCATTACTGACCTTGATAGTAATGGCCTGGCAGAGATTACCATGGTATATGCCCTTAGTTGTAAAGGCGATGTGAGCCCCAATGAAAAAAAACTGATCATGTATGAAGGCAAGAACAAATACGCCATCCGCGGTGAAGAATTGATGATTCTGCAAAAAGACACGATTGGCGGAAACATGCAAGCTGACAGCAGCTTCAGCAAGGCCCCTGCTGTTTTTCTTTCCTTTGCCAAAGAACATTGGAAGAAGTTTGGCTTACAGAAATATGAGTAGCTGAATCTTTTGTATTTTCGCAGCTTAACACAGCTACATGACTATTCACAGAGAAGGATTTAAAAGTATTTCTATAGCGGCGATTTTATTCATCATCTTCAACCTGTTGGCTTTTAATTTTCTAAGCCCTGTTTCGCTGCTTCTTACCTGGTTCATTTTTGCAGTAACATTGTTCCTCTTGTTATTTATTATTTCATTCTTTCGTATTCCTAAACGTACGACTCCTTTAAACGAACATGCCATTTACAGTCCCTGCGATGGAAAGGTGGTGGTGATTGAAGAAATTACCGATGTTGAATATTTCAAAGACAAACGGATTCAATTGAGTGTGTTCATGAGCCCGGCGAATGTGCATGTGAATGTAAACCCCATTGAAGGCGAAGTCAACTATTCACAATACCACAAAGGAAAATATTTAGTAGCGTGGAATCCCAAATCATCTACCGAAAACGAACGTCACAGTGTGGTGTTGAGCAACGATCGTATTGTGATCCTTGTTAAACAAATTGCAGGTGCTGTTGCCAAACGAATCGTCAACTATCTCCAACCCGGACAAAAAGTGCTGCAGGGCGGTGAATTGGGGTTTATCAAATTCGGATCAAGAGTGGATGTTATTTTACCTGTTGGTACTAAGATCAATGTAAAGTTGAATGAAGTGGTGAAGGGTGGAGTTACTGTGTTGGCGGAATACTGATGGTGAGTAGTGAGTAGTGAGTAATGAGTAGTGAGTGGTCAGTGCTTAACTTCAATCATACCTGATAATAACTTGAATACCTGAACCATTGAGCTTCCAAGTTTATCTGAATTAAAATTTGTAAGACAATTTAAATCGTTAGCGATATAAAATGCCGCATCAATTTCGATAACTGAGCCTCTGGATATGGCCAAGGTGAAGAAACATAGTAAGTGTTTCTTTGAAATTAATC
>Ga0163144_10009292_pt1 | contig 21130 bp, 16 predicted proteins | sample OliLak19BULKMAT1_FD_123175 | JGI IMG/M metagenome (GOLD analysis project Ga0163144, IMG submission 123175) | Freshwater microbial mat bacterial communities from Lake Vanda, McMurdo Dry Valleys, Antarctica - Oligotrophic Lake LV.19.BULKMAT1 | ecosystem: Environmental > Aquatic > Freshwater >... | reverse complement strand
TTTAACCCAAATTAGCAGATGAAATTTATTATATCACTGAAAGTCTTCAATGACAGGCGCTTTCTGGATCTATATTTCACGGTACGTACTGATACGCTTTCAAATGCACCCAAATCACAAGATGGGTTTTCGGCGTCCCTTTGGAAAATATGCTTGTTGATGTATCTTGTATCCCTTAGCATACGTTATTTTAAACAAACTCACATGCGCAAAACAGGAAAAAAATCCTAAGTCCGAGAGTTTCACTAACAAAACTGCGGAGACAAGCCACTACTTTTGTACACTCAAATGACCAGAATATGATTGTTGTAACCGGAGCCGCCGGCTTTATTCCAAGTTGTCTTGTGACAAGATTAAATGAAGAGCGATTCTTTGACCTCGTTTTAGTGGATGATTTCAGCCATGTCGAAAAAAGGAGGAATTACAGCGAGAAAAAATTTCTCCATCTTGTCGATAGAATGGAGTTCCCAAAATGGTTGGAAGCAAACGAAGATCAAGTGCAATTTGTATTTCATCTGGGAGCCAGAACAGATACAACTGAATTTGATGTTCAGGTTTTTGATGAACTCAATTTGAATTATTCGAAAGAAATTTGGAAAATATGCACTGAGAAGTCAATTCCTTTGGTATATGCTTCCTCTGCAGCAACATACGGAGATGGTGCTTTTGGATACAAAGACGATCATAGCATTATACCGAAACTAAAGCCATTGAATCCTTATGGTGATTCGAAAAACGACTTTGACAAATGGGTTTTGGAACAAAAGGATCAACCATTCTTTTGGGCTGGCTTAAAGTTTTTCAATGTATATGGACCCAATGAATACCACAAAGGCCGGATGGCAAGTGTAATATTTCACGCTTTCAATCAAATAGGTAAAAGCGGAGAGATGAAACTCTTCAGGTCTCATCGCAGCGATTACACCGATGGGGGACAGAAGCGCGATTTTGTGTATGTGAAAGATGTAGTTGAAGTATGCATGTTTCTGATGCATCACCGCAAAAATTCGGCGATCTACAATTTAGGTTCCGGAGAGAGTAGAACATTCAAAGATCTGGCCTCAGCAACATTTCGCGCGATGGGGGTGGAAGAAAATATCTCGTTCATCGACACACCGGTAGACATCAGAGATAAGTATCAATATTTCACCGAAGCCGACATGTCAAAATTACTTTCAATAGGCTATAGCAAAAGATTTCGCAGTCTTGAGGATGGTGTAGAAGACTACGTAAAAAACTACTTGAACGAAAATACTGTTTACTGAGGGAGCATTTCAAAATTGTTATCCGTACAACCCTTTTTAATGCCGCTTGCAAGAGATTAGCTCCACAAATTGAATTTAATAAGTGTCTTCACCTGCTTCATTCCTTAGTTTTGGGCCAAGAAAATTTATACCATGAACGCCCTCGAAGCGAAAAACATTATTAAGAACTACAGTGGACATTATGCGTTAAAAGACGTAAGTATTACTGTACCCGAGCAGACGGTTTTTGGTTTGCTAGGCCCCAATGGTGCCGGTAAAACAACGTTGATCCGAATCATAAATCAAATTACGGGACCTGATTCAGGCGAAGTCCAATTCTTCGGACAGAAACTAAGTCCGGAACATACCTCTGCTATCGGCTACTTGCCCGAAGAGCGCGGTTTGTATAAGAAGATGAAAGTAGGGGAGCAATGTCTTTACCTCGCCCAATTGAAGGGACTATCATACAACGATGCCCGCAAACGTTTGCACGAATGGTTCAAGAGATTCGATATTTTGGGTTGGTGGGATAAAAAAGTGGAAGAACTGAGCAAGGGTATGGCTCAAAAAATTCAGTTCATTACCACGGTGATCCATGAACCGAAACTACTTATACTTGATGAGCCCTTCAGTGGGTTTGACCCCATAAATGCGGAGTTGATCAGATCAGAGATGCTTCGATTAAAAGAAAGTGGCACAACGATTATTCTGAGTACACATGATATGGGATCAGTAGAGGAGCTTTGTGACAACATCGCGCTGGTAAATCGGGCTGAAGTAATATTGAGCGGCGCGGTGAAAGAAATCAAAAATCAGTTCAGAACCCGCACATATGAGTTGCAATACAAAGGCACAGCCCTCGATTTAACCATTAGTCTTGGAGCTTTCTTTGAACTTGTTGATAGCACAAAAGAAGACGATCACATGATAGCACAGATCAAATTGGGAGAAGACAAAAACCTCAATCAGTTGCTGAGTAATGTTCTTGGATCCGTTGAAATTATTTCAGTTCATGAAGTACTACCTAGTATGAACGATATATTTATTGAGGCTGTAAACAACTTTAACAACGCACAGTCATGAACAAGATAGGATTAATCATCAGAAGAGAATATCTCACAAGGGTTAAGAAAAAGTCGTTCATCATCATGACTTTTTTAGGTCCTCTTTTGTTTGGAGCCCTTATGTTTGGGGCTATCAGTTTTGCCTTGAACGATGAGACCAATTATGAAGTACTTATTGTAGATAAAGCAGGCGCTGTGAGTCAGTTTGACAGCACCGGAAAGTATTTTGAAAGTCGTTTCGAAAAAAGGTTTGAATACAATCAATCACAGAGAATAAAATACAGCTTTCTCGACCAAGAAATTGGCACCGACGCTTTTAAGGAGTCTCCGTACAACATAATGATTGAGATGGATGATGCGGTGGTGAACAATTCGCCCTGCACTTTTTATTTCAAGCGACTGCCTAGTGGTCAAGTGAGTTCTGCAATAAAAACAGAAATAGAAAATGCGATAGAAGAGTTTCGTGTGGGTAAGAACTTGAATATCGAATACTCCGAGTACCAGCGCATCAAAGTGGACATCGATTTCAAAGAAGTGAACATCGAGAAGTTGGGTAAAGTTGACAGAACACAGGAGAAAGCGGTAGTTGGATTTGTGTTTGCCGTATTTATATATCTCTTCATTTTCCTCTACGGAGTGCAAGTGATGCGCGGAGTGATAGAAGAAAAAACAAACCGCATTGTAGAAGTCATCATCAGCTCTGTAAAGCCATTTCAGTTGATGATGGGAAAGGTTATCGGAATTGGTTTAGTTGGGCTCACACAATTTGTATTGTGGATGGTTCTTTCTACGGTCATATTCACTGTGGTTCAAGCCTCGATGGGAGGTGATGCTTTGCCTGCACAGGTAATTGAGCAAGGAGGAGTTCGAACTATTCAACCCGAAGTGATGGCTCAAATGCAAAAGTCGGGACCTATGCAAGAGATACTTCAGCTTGCAAGTGAGATCAACTGGCCACTTCAAATAGGTTTGTTCATATTCTATTTCATTGGTGGATACTTGCTTTATGCGTCTCTCTTTGCAGCTATTGGAGCTGCGGTAGACAATGAGACGGATACACAACAATTTATGGCCCCTATTACTATTCCTCTGATTTTCGGGTTTGTTGTATCCGAATTTCTCATAGCCAATCCGGAGGGAGCGGCTGGACAAATTTTCAGTATGGTACCCTTGACCTCGCCTGTTGTAATGATGGTAAAAGTTGCAATGACAGGACATATTACGTGGTATATGATCGTATCGATGCTCTTGTTGGTAGCCACCTTCATATTTACGGTTTGGCTTGCAGCTCGCATTTATCGTGTGGGAATTTTGATGTATGGCAAGAAGCCCACTTATAAGGAATTATGGAAATGGATGAGATACAAAGCGTAACAAAAAAGGTAGTTGGAATTATTGACTGCGGCAGCAACACATTTAATTTGCTAGTTGCAGAAATTCATGCCAACGGGTGGAATGCGCTTTTTGAAAACAAGATTGGGGTAAAACTTGGGTCAGGGTCATTTGAAAACGGATTGATCACTTCATCACGATTCATCCGCGGGGTAGATGCTGTGCTTTCACATTCGACGAATGCAAAGAATTTCGGCTGCGAAAAAATCTTAGGCTTCGCTACTTCGGCTGTGCGAGATGCCAAAAATGGAGTCGACTTCGTGAGGTCGGTGAATAAGGTGACGGGAGTTGATATACGTGTATTAAATGGCGATGAAGAAGCTGAATTCATTTATTTAGGTATTCGTCAAACACTAGAATTGGGAGAAAAACCTTCGCTCATGATGGACATCGGGGGTGGAAGTGTCGAATTCATCATAGCCAACAGCACACAGATATTTTGGAAACAAAGTTTTCAATTGGGTGTAAGTAGATTGCAAGACATGATCAAACCGGTTGAAAAACTTAGTACCGAAGGAGTTCAACAACTGAAGGCAATTTTGGAGAAACACCTCGTTCAATTGCAAAGTGCGCTGCAGAAATTTCCTTGCAAACGGCTTATAGGGTCTTCTGGGTCGTTTGATACAATCTCTTCCTTGCATTTTCACAACCATAAACTCGTGCAACCAGAGGGAGAATTAATCAATGAAATTCCTCTTTCCTCGTTCGCCGAAATTCATAAGTGGCTTCTGGGTTCAACATTGGAAGAACGACTTAAACATCCCGTTATCCCTGAACTTCGAGCCGAATACATGTCGATAGCTAGTTATCTTGTTCATCATATTCTTGCGCTACAACCCTTCGAAAAAATGCTTCATTCTTCGTATTCTCTTAAAGAAGGGGTTATGACAAAGTTCCTTCTTGGGAATGAGTAAAACATCTTGTAAGCGCGGAAAGGTCTGATATTTGCTCCGCAAGTGAAATAACCGAAATACAATTATGCCCAAAATATTACTTATTGATGATGAAGCTTCGATTCGCAAAGCACTCAAAGAAATACTCGAATACGAATCATACGAAGTAGAAGAAGCAGAAGACGGAGCGGCTGGTTTGAAAAAACTGGAAGCTGGTCAATTCGATATCGTTTTCTGCGACATCAAGATGCCCAAAATGGACGGAATGGAATTGCTCGACCGGATCAAAGCGAAAGGTCTTGAGTTGCCTGTAATTATGATTACCGGTCATGGATCTGTTGAGACTGCCGTAGAAGCCCTCAAAAAAGGAGCCTACGATTTCATTGAGAAACCATTAGACCTGAATCGAATACTCGTAACCATTAGAAATGCGAGTGAGCAAAGAGCATTGGTACAAGAGACCAAGGTTCTCCGGAAAAAAGTGAATAAAGTTCTAGGTTCCAATATTGTAGGAGAAAGCGAGGCCATTGGCAAAATCAAAGAACTGATAGATACAGTGGCTCCAACAGATGCCAGGGTATTAATAACAGGTGGAAATGGGGCCGGTAAAGAATTAGTAGCCAGACAAATACACGAAAAAAGCAATCGTTCGAATGGCCCTTTTATTGAAGTAAACTGCGCTGCGATTCCATCAGAACTTATTGAGAGTGAACTATTTGGTCACGAAAAAGGCGCATTTACCTCGGCGATAAAGCAACGTCAGGGCAAATTTGAATTGGCTGACAACGGCACATTGTTTCTCGATGAGATTGGCGACATGAGTTTGTCTGCTCAAGCTAAAGTCCTGCGGGCGCTGCAGGAAAGTAAGATCACACGTGTGGGCGGTGACAAGGAAATAAAAGTAAATGTGAGGATTGTGGCGGCCACCAATAAGGATTTGCGCAAGGAAATTGAGAATAACAACTTCCGTGAGGATTTGTACCACCGATTGTCGGTGATTGTAATTCGCGTTCCATCTTTAAATGAAAGAAAAACGGACATCCCTTTGTTGGCCTCACATTTTTTGCAGCACATCTGCGAGGAATATGGGATGCCCATTAAGGAAATTGCACCTTCGGCGATTAAAGCGCTTCAGGAGCTAGATTGGACGGGAAATATCCGTGAATTTCGAAATGTAATTGAGAGACTTGTGATTTTATGTCCAAAAAACATCGACGAAAAGTCGGTAAAGACATATGCAACTCCACACTTTTCGTAAGATAATGTAAGTTTTCAATTTGCATTTGGCAGAATTAAACCAATCCCAAATCGGGAAATAAAAAAACACCAAGTGCGGGGTCTTCACTTTTTCTAACTACTACCAAAGAAAGGTACTTGCTTTTATGGCATCTATTTCTGAATCCAAGTTCCATAGGAGCGACATCTTACTACCCCCTCCCCCCCTCTCCCCCAAAAAAAATCTCTCTCCCGCGCTCCAAAAAGCTCGCTCGCGAAGCGGGCGCCTTCTCATCCAATACATTGGAAGATGTGACACCTGCGGAGTTTCTAGTAGAAATTCATACAAATAAAGGAAATGATGGTATGACGTCCATTCTATGGGACTTGGTGATTATACCTTTTCAGCATATAAAAAGTCTATCCTGCATTGCGCATTGGAGTTTTGGGTAATGCGTAGCAGTATTTGGCATGCGTGCAATAGTAAATACCAATAAAGTTGCTCCTGTAGACCAGTGCAGAGAAGCGGTTGGACTGTTATAGACACATCACCGAATAAGTACGAAAAAATTTAGTGTTCTGTGCATTTGACTTGCATTCCACATCCAAAACATCCATCGTAATCAACTAACACACAAATTGTTATACTTCCATCACACATGTTTTTACCGAGTTCCAAAATCGCATGAATACCTTTGGAAATGTGATTATTAACAGCAGGTTGTGAGCATCAACCATAAAAATAATCCTGCAAACGGGGCAACCTCGGAACTTTGGCACCGTCTTAATAGTGCTAACTAACCGAAACGCGATTAAAAACAAAAAACATTACTACTATGCAAAGCATCGTAAAATTCTTCCAAGACACATGGGACGCTAGTCCAGGTTATCTCTTCCTTGCCGGATTCATTATTTTGATCGGAATAGTTGGAAAAGCCCGTCTCTTCGCGAAAGCGGGATTCCCGTTTCTTGCAGCATTTGTTCCAGTTTGGGACATCGTTGTGACACTGAGAATGGTTGGACGTCCGTCCATGCACTTGGCATATCTCCTTGTACCGGGTTACAACATATACTTCCTTTTCAAATTGCTTATAGAGGTTGCTCAGAGCTATGGAAAGTACACAGTATTGGATTATGTGCTCGTATGTTTGTTCAACGTATTTTATGTCCTCAATTTGGGATTGGCATATAACGAATTCTACTACGGTCCAGTTTACGGAATGGACTTTAAGGACGTACAGGCAAGGAAAGAGCCTGTATTCGCTTAGATTTTTGGTTTCATAATTTGAAGGAACAGGGTTCTGCGAAAGCGGGACCCTGTTTTTTTATATAAAGTCAACAAATCTCTCTCCTGCGCTCCCAAAAGCTCGATCGCGAAGCAGGCTTTTTGTCATATAATGCATTGGAAAATGTAGCCCCCACCATGCCTTTAGTAGAAATGCATTCAGACAAAGAAAATCAAGGTAGGATGTCGCTTCTGTGTGGAGCTTAATGATTAAACAAATTCTGCACAAATACACACTCTGCGAATAAAATAGTCCAAACCATTTTATAAGGATGAAGTGGTAAATGCCGTTAAAGAAGCTGTCATAGTTCAATAGAGTTAAGCTTTATTGGACCATTACAGATAACTAAACGACATAACATCTACCCTATGAGCAACTTGGCTTTCTCCAAAACCCTTGGGAGACCGGAAGGATCGGTGCCACCGGCAGTAGCAAAAAAGGCCTGACCTCCTCCTCCACCTTTGATTTCTTTAGCGAGATCTTTTACGATTTGTGAAGCATTCCATTTTTTCTCCTCTACCAAATTCTCCGAGATAATGCAAGTAATATTGGGCTTGCCACCCACAGAAGAAGTAAATACTCCGAATAAATTATCGACTGAACCTTTCAATTGAAATGCCAAATCTTTTATATCGGCAGCCTCCAGATCCAATTGCTCAGACACAAAAGAAATTCCAGATTGTTTTACAATTCGCCCTTCAATTTCCGACTTTAAAGAGGCTACTTTTTCACGCGTAAAAGATTCGACTTTCTTCTGCAACTCACCATTGCGTTCAATCAATTCGCGAATAGATTTTTCGACATCCTGTGATTTCAAAATAGACTTGAGATTTTCCAACTCATCCATTTGACCTCTCATGAATTCAAATGCTTTATTAAATGAAATCGCTTCAATTCTTCGAACACCTGCAGCCACAGCACCCTCTGAGGTGATTTTGAAGTAACCGATGATACCGGTATTCCGCACATGGGTTCCACCACAGAGCTCTACACTATCTCCAAATTTAATGACCCGAACACTATCGCCATATTTTTCACCGAAGAGCATCATGGCTCCCGATTTTTTAGCCTCGTCAATGGGCACATTTCTGCGCTCATCTAGATCGAGTTGTAAACGTATTCGCTTATTCACCAAACCTTCTACTTGTTCGATCTCCTCATCGGTCATTTTTGCGAAATGCGAAAAGTCGAAACGCAAGTAATCCGGATTCACCAACGAACCTTTTTGTTCTACGTGTGTCCCAAGAACCTCTCTTAGAGCCTGATGCAACAAGTGCGTAACACTGTGATTGGCCTGGGATTCAGATCTCTTTTCTTCATTTACCTGTGCAATGAATTTTGCTTCTATATTTTCCGGCAGGTGCTCGGTGAAATGAACAATGAGGTTGTTTTCCTTCTTCGTGTCATGAATCAAAACAAAATCATTGGCCGAAACTAACTTCCCTTGATCTCCCACTTGACCACCACCTTCCGGATAAAACGGAGTGACGTCGAGAACCAATTGAAAGAGTTCCTTTCCTTTCGTCTTGATCCTTCTGTATCGTAGAATGCGCGAATTTGCTTCGAGCTGATCATACCCCACAAAACTCGATTCGCCTTCGTTCACCTTCACCCAATCATCTGTCTCAAGTTTTGTTGCCGCCCTGCTCCTTTCCTTCTGTTTCAACAGCTCTGCTTCAAACCCAAGTTGATCAATACTTTTTCTGTTCTCCGCAGCTATCAATGCTGTGAGGTCGACCGGGAATCCGAAAGTATCGTACAGTTCGAAAACTGCAGTACCACTTAGCACTTCACCTTGAGTTTTATCTATCAACTCATCCAATTGTTGAATTCCCTTTTCAAGGGTGCGAAGGAAACTTTCTTCTTCCTCACGAATCACCTTTTCAACCAGGCCTTTTCCGGATCTTATTTCCGGAAAGAAATCACCCATTTCATCAGCTAGCACAGAAACCAGTTGAAAAATGAAAGCTTCCCTTCTGCCCAAAAAACTATATCCATATCGAATAGCTCTTCTCAAAATTCTGCGAATCACATAGCCTGCCCCACCACTCGAGGGAAGCTGTCCATCGGCAATAGCAAATGACACTGCTCTCACGTGATCGGCAATAACGCGAATAGCAATATCCGTTTTTTCAAGATCCGGAGTTATAGATTTTCCGGGCATGGTGTGGTGATATTTTACACCTGTCAGTTTTTCAATCTTCGAAATGATTGGACTAAAAACATCCGTATCGTAGTTAGAAATTTTCCCCTGTAAAGCCATGCACAAACGTTCGAATCCCATGCCTGTGTCCACATGTTTGTGGGGCAAGGGTTCCAAGCTACCATCCGCTTTGCGATTGAACTGCATGAATACATTGTTCCAGACTTCGATCACCTGGGGGTGACCCGTATTAACTAATTCAGCGCCATTCATTTCTTTGCGCTCAAGATCCGAGCGAAGATCCACATGGATTTCGGAGCAAGGACCGCAAGGACCCTGATCTCCCATTTCCCAGAAATTATCCTTTTTGTTTCCACGCAAGATTCGTGATGGATCAATCCTTTCGCTCCAAAGGTCGTAAGCCTCCTGATCGAAATCGAGTTTCTCTGAAGCATCACCTTCAAAAACCGTAACATATAAGCGATCTACAGGGATTTTATACTCTACTGTAAGCAGTTCCCATGCCCAAGCTATAGCATCTTGTTTGAAATAATCTCCAAAAGACCAGTTCCCTAGCATTTCAAACATTGTATGATGGTAGGTATCTACTCCAACCTCTTCAAGATCGTTGTGTTTACCGGAAACCCTCAGGCACTTTTGCGTGTCGGCCACTCTTGGATATTTAATGGCTTCATTGCCTAAAAACCAGTTTTTAAAGGGAGCCATTCCGCTATTAATAAACATCAGAGTTGGGTCACCTTTCACCACCATAGGAGCAGAAGGAACAATCTGGTGGCCACGTTCAGCGAAGAAGTCGAGGAATTTTTTACGAATTTCTTTGGATGTCATAGGCCACAAAAATACAACTGCGCCGACTTATGCCGAACGATGGATGTACATGGAATAACACTTTAGACAACAAAAACTTTTGAAAAAAGGTCTCCGATTCACGATAAATGAACTTCTATAAGAGATGATCATTATTTGATTCCCAAAAACACTTTTGTGAGGTCGAACGAATAGGAAGTCACGAAATCTTGTGTACGTTTGGCAATCCATGGCTCGGATAAAATACAAATTCAATCCAACCTCGCTGAGTTTTGAAAAAATCAGCTACACATTGCGCGATTATGCAGTGCAGGGATTGCGCTATCTAACAGCAGGATTGGTGATTGGAGGAATCGCTGTGGTGCTCTTTATTTCTTTCTTCAAAGACCCCGACACAATTCGCTTAGAAAGTGAAGTTGAATATTTGAAGTCTCAATTAAAGGACTTGAACAATGAACTGGATACATTGGAGCGATTTGCCTTTGACTTACAAGATCGAGACGACAATGTTTATAGAACCATTTTTGGAGCCGAACCTTTTCCCGAACACTTAAGACGAGCAGGGGTTGGTGGTAGCGATAGATATAAGAGTTTGAAGGGATACGACAATTCCGAAGCCATCATTGAAACAGCCAAACGCATCTCGAGGCTCGAAAGAAAAATGGCGGCCCAGGGAAAAAGTTTGGAGGAAATTGTAGAATTAGCGAAGGCCAGCGATCAGATGTTAAGTTCTGTGCCGGCGATACAACCGGTGGCCAATAAAGATTTAACACGAATTGCATCAGGATTTGGAATGCGTATACATCCTATTTATAAAATAATGAAGATGCATGCCGGACTTGACTTTACAGCACCTGTAGGTACAGAGATATACGCTACTGGGGATGGAGTAATAGAAGCTGTGGACAGTAAGTTGAGCGGCTACGGTCACCATGTAATCATTAAACATGGCTATGGCTATCAGACGTTATATGCTCACATGATTAAAGTGATGGTGCGCCCAGGTGAAAAGGTAAAAAGAGGACAAGTAATTGGGCTCATTGGTAATACAGGGACTTCAACAGGTCCGCACTTACACTATGAAGTTTTGAAAGATGGACAACAAGTGAATCCCGCTTTTTATTTTTACAGCGACATTACAGCCGAGCAATATGAAGAATTGTTGCAGCGTGCAGAAAACGCGAATCAATCCTTCGACTAACCTTAACCTACCTTTTGGCTTACAACCCACATAAACAGATCGAAAAGGTCTACTTTACTATCGGTGAGGTAGCAGATATGTTTGATGTAAATCCTTCTCTCATTCGATTTTGGGAAAGGGAGTTTGAGCAACTGAGTCCTAAGAAAAACGGCAGGGGGAATCGGGTGTTTAATCGAAAGGACTTGGAGTTATTTCACAAGATCCATCATTTAGTAAAAGACAAAGGTTTTACACTAGAGGGAGCAAAAAAAATACTTCGTGAAAAGCGCTCGGAGGAATTGGAAGAAGATGTGTTATCTAAACTAACGCATGTGAGAGCAGAGCTGATGGCATTGGTAGGTAGGATTTAAATCACCATCATTTCATTTAACAATTACTTTCTGAGTGCTTGTTTTGCCCTCTGCATAGAACACTACCACGTATATTCCTTTAGCAAAGGCTTCAATGTCTATAACTACTCTAGGATGGCGTATACTCTTAATTGACCACACCTCTTGTCCCATTTCATTCATCAATCGACAGTCCATACCAATAAACTCATGAGGGAATTGAATAGTAAGTTGATTAATTGTCGGATTCGGAAAGACATTCGGTTCAGTTATTTCACCATTCCATTCTTGGATATTCACAAAAACGTTCGATTCTATCAAACCAATTTTAAAATAAAAATTAGTTTCATCAACGCCAGTATAATACATCCTACCCACCCCATTATCGTTGATCACTGAAGGAAATGCACCATCGGTTCCCTCGTTTTCGAAATCTTGTGTTCCCATACAAAAAATTGGGAATTCTGAGACCAGTTCAAAAGGTCCGAATGGTTGATCTGCTGTGCAATAATAAATTCCAACGTTCTCTTCGGCGCATGCACAATCAACACCTTTAAATAGAGAATAATGTCCATCAGCATCCAACATTAAATCAGGATGCTGAAGGCCTATAAGGCCAGTAGGATCAAGCAAACCCAGCTTTTCCCAACTATGACCTTCATCCACTGAAATAGCTGTTAAGGAATAGAAAGCAGGGAAACCATTGTTCAACGTGCAACCCTGTGTACACCAACCAACATAGATCATAAACAAGGTGTCATTTCTTTGAACAATTGTTGGATCTGTGATACCATCTTGATCATACCAGTCCAAAGTTCTAGACATAACAGGGTCGCCGACTTTAGTGAAGTTCTGTCCATCAGAAGATTCCGCAAGACCTAAGTCACCCCACACCAATCCATCTAAGCTCTGACTAAGTAATGGATCGTAACCGCAATAAAAAAGAGAGTATGTATCGTCCATTATTATCAATTCCGGCATTTCCATGCTCTCATCCCAGTCGCCGGGATAACCCATTACAACCACCCCATTTTGTCCATTATTGATAGTGTTTCAACTGTAACCATCCACTGATGTAGCCTTTAGAATAACATTTCATTCTACACTACCTGCGCTGATACCTCCGTCACCGGAGACGATCATGATATATCCATCCTCTTCTATGATTACCGAAGGATCGGAGGCGACGTCCCAAGCGCCCTCACCAGAGTGCGCGTACACAGGATTACCGGAATATTTTGTCCATGAATTTCAACTCGATTGGGCATAGTTGGACAAAGACATTGTCAAAAAAATAACGGTTACAAAATGTCTCAAAATGAGGTTGACTATTTTCATACGATAGCAGTTCATACAAATTAAAAACATCAGATTAATATCACTATTACTATAAAAAAAACTTCAGAAACTAATTCGTTTTAGATGTAGGTTGTTCATTATTGCATAATTTGACTATCGGGAACCCCTAAAAGGATTACGAATTTAACCCATAAAAGTGTGGGCTTTAAAGTTTCAACCCTACATATTTATAGGTGAATGATGGATTATGTATGATTTCACAGAAGGATTATGCTAATGCCGTCAAGTCATGTTTCCTTTATATTATGAGATCGTAAAGAAATGTCCGCTTTCGAATCTGCAGAAAAATGCGGCGCTCAAAAGTGATCAACGCTGTAAGAAACAAGAATATTCCTCACCTATTTCTATGAATGATTAATTGTCTTGTCAAATAAAGTTCAATATTCTAAATTGACTTTCAAGTAATCAAGCCATAACGTTTACCTCACCTCGTCCAGCATGATGAGGCGGAACTTCGCGACCTCTAAATGAGATAAAAACAACAATTCATCCAATGAAAACGCTCAGCTATTACTTATTGACCGCCTTATTCATTTTAGGCCTATCGTGGAGTTCGACTGCACAAACCTTTACTCCCGGAAACGTTACAGTTTTCGTTGCTTCAGCAAGTGCAAACAACACAACGGCGAGTATTTTGGAATTTAATCCAAATACAGCTAATCAAGCCGCTACCAATACTTATGTAATAGACGGAACCGGAGCTAACGCTATGCGTTTTTCAGGAAGCGCCTCCTCTACTGGGTACCTTGCCAACAGCAATGATGGGACCTTACTTTCCTTCAACGGAGCGAATAATACGAATACTTCTTCGAACGTAAACACCTTGAATCCAAGAGCAGTTGGCACGTTGAGCGCATCATATACTTTCAATTTAGCCACTACTTATACCGGTACCTCAGGTAATCAAACGAGATGTGCTACTAGCTTAGACAATGTGAATTGGTATATCGCCGACCAAGGCGGTTTGTTCACCAATGGTGCAAATGCAGCAAGCCCAGTGGCCAATCTGCGCGGCATCAAATCGTTTGGAGGAATTGTTTATTCCGGACTTCAGAGCGGTACCGTTACGAATATTCAAGTAGGAACGGTAAGTGCTATCACAGGTGGCAGTATCACAGGTTTGCCTGGTCTTACCAACAATAGTTCATTTCAAGACTTTTACTTGGTTTCATCTGGATTAAATGGAAGTGCTTTCGATATTTTATACGTTGTGTCAGCGACAAGCAATACTGTGGGAAGTATCGCGAAGTATTCTCTGGTAGCCGGAACATGGGTTTCCAATGGTTCATATACCACAAACTTTGGTGGTTTTGGTTTATCTGCCAAATTCACTGGTTCTAGCGCACAACTATTTGTCAGTAGCGGTCAAGGCGCGCTTGCAAATAACAGATTAATCAAACTAACTGATGCATCAGGCTACAACACGACAATCAATATTACAACAGCGAACAATGTTGATCTATACATCGCAACAGGCAATACATTGATTAAAGGTGTAGCCTTTGCTCCCTTAGCACCCCCTACTCCTGTGGTATCATTGGCAGTAAGCAGCAATACAGCTTCAGAAACTGACGAAACTATCATAACAGTATCTGCAAATACTTCTTCTGCCGTTTCAGGCGATCAAACTATTGATATTGCAGTAAGTGGCACGGGCATTACTCTTACTGACTACAGCTTATCTTCTGCTTCAATTACAATCTTGTCCGGCCAAACATCAAGTACAGTGACTTTCACAATTCTTGACGATATGGACATTGAAGGACAAGAAACAGCTACTCTTGAAATTTCGAATCCCTCTAGTGGAATGAACCTTGGCTCACCCGCAACTCAGGAAATAGTAATTTCAGATGACGATTTCGACAACTTCCCTCCTTCAATAGCAATCGGTGCAAGTACTAGCAATTTTATTGATGGTGGTTTAAGTGGTCTTACCAGTCCATATTATGTGAGTGGAGTAATTGGAGATATCACAGATCCTGCTTCCACTCTAGGAATAGATTTTATGATTTCCGATACCGAAACAGTCGTTGGAAGTTTGATCGTTACAGCTCAAAGCAGCAATACTTCAGTTGTGCCAAATTTAAATATTGCAATTATTGGCGCAGGAGCCATCAGAACCGTTCAAATTACTCCAACAGGTGTTGGAAACACAACGATCACTGTGTCGGTTTTTGATGGAACACAAAGCAGTTCATTTGTTATAGGATATTCTGCTTCTTCAGGATCGCCTGTAATAGATGTCGCTAATACAAGATGGCATACCGGTATTTCTGATGCTTCAAGTGCCATATCAATCGACAACAATTACTATGTTGCAGCAGATGATGAATTAAACCATCTCAATGTATATGATCGTGCCAATTCCGGATTGCCACTTGCCTCATTCAACTACTCCTCATTTTTGGCTTTACCACAACCTGGAAATCCAGAGGTTGATTTAGAAGCTTCAGCCACTAGTCCGGTATCCATTGATGTGGTATATTGGTCGGGCTCAATGAGCAATGGAAAATCACCATTTGATGACAAGCCCAACAGAGATAGACTTTTTGCGACCCAAATCACCGGAACAGGAAGTGCCACTTCATTTTTGTTCTCCGGTTATGTAAACATCAGCCCCTCGCTTTTAACTTGGGGAGATGCAAATGGATACAATTTCACGGCATCTGCTCAAGCCGGAGTTGATTCAAAAGCGTTAGATGGATTTGCAATGGAAGGAATGGTTTTTGGTCCAGACAATACTACTCTTTACATAGGTTTTAGAGCGCCGTTGGTTCCAACTGCAAATAGAACCAATGCCGTAATAGCTCCCATCCTGAATTTTGAAACTTGGTTCAACAATGGCAGCCCATCAGGAGATCCTGTATACGGAGCACCCATAGAGTTGAACTTAAACAATCGCGGAATTAGAGACATCCAGAGGCTTTCAAATGGCACTTATATTATCATAGCAGGAAGTCCATCCGAATCTAGTGCAAGCGATTTGTACAAGTGGTCGGGTCACGCTTCTGATGCACCGATATTGGTGCCAAGTGCTGCTTCGGGCTTAATCAATATGGAAGGCCTTGTGCAGGTGAACAATGGAATGAACCCTGACCTAACAAAAATTCAAGTAGTTTCAGACGGAGGAACAGTAGTTCTTTACGCTGATGGAATTGAAGCAAAAGATCAAGGTGAATTGAACTTACGTAAATTCAGATCAGATATTTTAGTTAACCTAGATCTTGATATCTGCACAGATTTTACTGCCTCTATCGAAGCACAAGGTCCAACAACTTTCTGCGATGGTGGTTCTGTTGAACTTACTGCCATTTCTAGTTCTCCCGCAGATTCTTACGATTGGACTACAGGTGCAACTACTAGCACAATTTCTGTTTCAACTTCCGGTATGTTCACAGTTACTGTAAGTAATCTAGCCGGTTGTAGCGCTATCGCTTCTCAAGAAGTAGTTGTAACAGCGCCACTCACATGGTACCTCGATGCAGACAATGACGGATATAATGATGGAAGCACTGTTGCATGTGAAAACCCGGGAACCGGATACAATCTCACTTCTATATTATCTGGTGATTGTGATGATATGAATGAAAATACCAATCCTGGAGTTGCAGAAATTGGATGCAACAATATCGATGACGACTGTGATGGTATTGTAGATGAAGGAAAAGTAGAAGGTTGTATAGACCCAATGGCATGCAACTACAATTTACTAGCCAATTGCGATGACTTCTCATGCGAATACGTTTCATGCATAGACAGCGACAATGATGGATTAAGTGATGCCGCCGAAATAATCCTTGGAACTGATCCAAACAATGCCGATACAGATAATGATGGCGCTGACGATGGAATAGAAGTGAACGTGTTTTCTTCAAATCCCCTAGTACAGGATACAGATGGAGACGGATTGACAGATGGCTCTGAAATCAATTTCACTTTGACGAGTCCTGTAGCTTCAGATTCAGATAACGATGGTTGTGATGATCTATCAGAAGTAACCGGGGCCTGCGATGTTGTAGGATGTACCTATACCGACGCAGTGAATTTCGATCCACTTGCTACATCAGACAATGGAACATGCCAACTTACTCCTGCCAACACTTGTCCGGGCGACCTTGACAGCAGCGGGTCTGTGAACTCTACCGATCTATTGATTTTCTTGACAACATACGGCACTGTTTGCCCATAAGTCATAGGAAAAGAATTAAAAAAAACGTGGACCGAAATGGACCGCGTTTTTTTTTGAATACAATGAACGATGTATAATCCCAGAATCCGCATTGGAAATCTATTGCAGCGCTAACCACCTGTGATAGTAAGCGCTTTCTCGATTTTTATACTTGATATATGAATATACGCCCTCAAATAATCCCGCATTGCGCATTGGAAGTGTCTTTAGGTTAATGCGCTGCGGGCTTCTCGAATCTACACGATGGAGCAAAGTAATAGTTCGACCTATGCATTCCGATATCTCCATCGCTTGATTCGGGATGATACCAATTCTGCACAATAAATAGTCGACGCTGCTTTGCGCATTGGAAGTTTTTTTTGGCAATGTGCTGCAGCATCTTGCATGCACGAAGTGGTAAATGCCGTCATAGTAGTTGTTCTAGGCCAATGGAGTGCAACGGAATTGGACTTTTACAGATACATACACCCAAATCAAGCGATAGAAAAATTGCACCCTAATTTTGCCGATGAATGCAATATTCTATCGCTTAGATTTGAGAATCCCGCACGCATTCTACAAAAATTGCCCTAATGCGTAATGCGGGATAAACGGTATGAGCACTTCATAGCGACTTCCTATGCTGATTCTGGGATCAACATTCCGACGCCCCTTCTTGTGTATAGAACAATGTATTCCTCTATGCTTCCTGTCCCTTCGTGTTTCTGCACTTTCATAAGCACTATCGGCACAGAGTCTTAATCCCTTGACTGTTTCGCTTAGTAAGAAGTTTAAGGCTCGCGAGTAGTGTATGCTAGCCATAGTAACTACGGATTTTTAAATGAGTTTTGATATCTGATCTATCTTGATCTGATTCTTGCCCAAAGAAAAATGAAAACAGACTACAAAACAGCACCGGTGAATTTGATTTCCAAATGTCACAGTGAGTAGCAGGTAGCAGTTTTTTAAAACCATTATAACCAAACAGGTGCAGGTAGTTGCGCTTTATGGCAGACTACACATAGGAGACTGAGCTTAAAGATTAAAACCCAATCGGGTGCATTGAAATGTGCAAAACTTCCAAACGCGCGATGCTTCACCGAGTTTTTCACATTTCAACACACCAAAAAAAACAACATGAATTAAATAAGAAAATAAAATATTACATTTGAACTTTCGATGAGCTGCTGCACATAGAAAGTGCTGTTAGCAGCCGCCAATCGCTTATGTTTTAGTCTTTCATTTTAGGATCCTGTCCAATTATATCTGCTTGTATTTTCCACTGTCCATTTTCTAAACCAATAACCAATAAATTGGATCTATAATTTTCTCTTAACTCTCCTTTGTCTGTAATTTTTTGCCAAAATATAGAAACAAGAATTGCAGATGTCTCATATTGATAAAGTGTCTCGCTTATTATCTTAAAGTCAAGCGTCTGAAATTGATTTTTCGACTGCCGTTTGGTAAGTCCATCCAAATTAATTGGTTTGCCGTCAATACCATGATAAAACCATCCTTGGGATATAATTTGTCGTCTTAAGCTATCACGTTCTACTACATTTTTGACACTATCCATGATATCACCTTCTCTTTCTAGCAACTTTAATACATCAGAATTGGGCGGATGAGTGCCCTCAAATTTCATATCTTGAGCACTTACTATTGTTGTAAACATCAAAAAAATAAAGCCAAAATAAAAATTTTTACTTTTCATAAAATTCAATTGTAGGGTTTATCAAAAATTCTATTAAATCTATACGAATTCGTTAAAATATTCCATTGGTTTGATCCAACTAAAATTGGCTGCTGCTAGTCGGGTCACGCAAGGTAATTTCGCCCCCACGTTCCCACAGAACCTTACGTGAAAGTCTCCCTTCATACGGCTCTTCAAGTTCAGTTACAAGTGCAACCTTGCATTTGAATATACTATTTGTAAAATAACCAAATAGCTGTAAAAGTGCCTCACCTCATTCCATCGTCCCATTGCTGGTTGTGATTCGTGGTGAAACTAAACTTGCCAAACTCTTCGTTCCTCCCGATTTCTAGGGATTCATCAATACTACGACTTCGTCGCCACCATTGCCTCATGCTATTCTTGCATGTCTGCTTCCCGCAATTCGGTTTTAAGAGCGGCAATGACTTCTCTTGTTCCGTAAGTTGCCCTACATGGTATTCCTGCCCACTTTACCCCGGATGTCGCGTAAACAGAAATCAAGTCCTCCTTTACGCTTTGTCGCACCCTAACCGTAAGAGATTGCTTTTGACATCGTGTACGCCGATGGGAGGCTTAATAGTGGGTTCAATTTATTCATCTCTACCATGAACACCTTCGAAGATCGGTGTCCCCGTTTTTAACCTGATCGTTCACCACAAAATGTATTTCTACTAATGCAGCATAAGGCGGTTTATGAACTCACACTTACTTTATTTGTGTTCATGAGGACTTCGCCGTTGCAAAGTAGTCTTGACAATCCTAAGCGGAAGGCCAATCAATTGCTTTCGTAATATGTCGACCACTCTGTTCGCTCGAGCTTCGCACATAGTATTCTACTTCTGTAATTGTCTTCCATGAAACCTGCAGCATTCTCCTCTCTCTGATCGCTCAGAAGAGAGGCGATTCAAGACACCCCATGGTTTCAATAAAACACGAGCTTGTCCGTCGATATAATTTTATTGTCTTGCGTTACACGAACAAAATAAGTCCCACTTGCTAAGTTGCCACGCTCCAAAGTAAAGGTCTGACCAGAAAGTCTATTTATTTGTTTTACTAGCTGTCCATATAGGTTGTAAATCTCAATTGTAGCATTTATGCAAAATTGGTTCATTTTTATTTGAACTTCGGTAGTACAAGGATTCGGATAAATAGTAAAGGAAGAATCGCTTTTTTCGAAGCTTTGAACCGAAGCGTTTACTGAATTGGTCAACTTATATAGGATGTTTTCCATTAAATCTGGTGACGAGAAATACCAGACCCAGTCTTCATCACTTATAGTAATAATAGTGCCATTGGATGATGTTGAATCGGAATAGCAAAAACCAAAATAATTACCATTATATTCCAAAAACATTTCAACTCCTGATCCCGTTCCAGCATGGCCATAATTGAAAAAATCCATTACGGAGGATACTTCATTAGGGGTAGTAGACAAACTACCTAAAACATTCATCGGTACCAATAAACCTGATACAGTGCTTGTCCAGCTAAAATTGGCGCCGACAGTTTGCATAAGGGAGTCGAAAGTAATGTTGCCTTGATATGTGTCTAAATATTCAGATTGTATATAGACCGCTCGGCCACTCAAAACAAATTGTCTGATGGTTTGAAGCCGATTAGATGAGGGAAACGTAATAGTGCCTGAAGAGACAATAAGCACGTCGGTATTACTCAAGTTTGAAATTTCATCTAGTGCACTCTGCGAAACTACTGATGCATTGTAACCCATGCCTGTAGCAACAATGTGCCAATTCGAATCTTGAACTGCCCAATCATTTCCCGTTTGACTTTCAATAATTGTAACATTAACTGCAGTTACATTCAGGGCACAGATCAATCCAATGAGCAAGGTAAATTTAGTTTTCATGGCGTTAATGTCAGTGTTTACAGTGCTGACTCCGCACTTTTTAATGTATTTGAATGCTTTGTCTGTCTATTCCTTTATCGCATTGACCGAACGTTGAGCGGTAAGTAACGTTGGGAATTGAGGGCTGCTGACACGTGAAGATACACCGAACTTTGAAGCCTTCACCGAAAACAGCTAGGATTAAAAGTACTCATTTCTGATCAAGGTTGGAGAAAGTGATAGATTCAAGCAGGTTCAGGTAGTTCCCACAACTTTGATGGGTTTTTGGGGAGGGAATGCCGTTTTGCAGGTACCTCAAGGGCGAGACTTTCACCAAAAAACGTGATACGAAGCACGACCTGTCCCACCTTAGCGGGAAAGCTTCATTTAATCCCGACCATTCGGGAAACCGCCAATTTCTTGTAGCACCTATGTAAAAGCAGTGAGC
>Ga0163144_10009291_pt1 | contig 21133 bp, 16 predicted proteins | sample OliLak19BULKMAT1_FD_123175 | JGI IMG/M metagenome (GOLD analysis project Ga0163144, IMG submission 123175) | Freshwater microbial mat bacterial communities from Lake Vanda, McMurdo Dry Valleys, Antarctica - Oligotrophic Lake LV.19.BULKMAT1 | ecosystem: Environmental > Aquatic > Freshwater >... | reverse complement strand
GAAAATTTAAGTTTTCTTGTGGTTGGGGCGATTTCAGGCGTCCAATTAATGTGCGGCGGGGATGACGCAGATGGATGCGCCAAAACCGCGTATGAAACGCTGCGCAAAACGTTGTTGACTTAGGGCCGGTTTGAAAACTTAAAAACAGTTTGAAATAAAACCAACCGGTTGGTCGTTAAAAGGATTGACGAGTTCAAATTCAGGTGGTTAAGTAAGATCAGAAGTTTGAGACCGGGCGCGCGGGCCGGTTTGAAAACTGAAGAGATTGAAAGCACATCGCTGTTCCCCGGGTGTTACTCGGAGAGACGGAGTCCCTGGAAACCCCTCCTCCACATCCGTCTAGACGGGTAACAATCCGGGGGCGGCGACTATGTTGATTAGGAAAGAAAGTGAAATTTTTGGAATAGTGCGAGACTTTGAAACGTTAAGAGTGTGTATTCCAAAAGCGCGGGAGATTGAGTCGAAGATCGAGGCTGACCTACCGAAGTAAAAAGCATCACTACAGTAACAACCCTCGAGTGAAGTCCTCAAACTCTGCAGTATTCAGCCCTCGGTTTCCGGCTCCTTCTTTCGCGCTGCAATACTCTAAAAGCCCGCAAGGGCTTTTTTTATTTGTACCGCAGGCTTCCAACCTGCGTTTTTGTTAATGAACAGAATTGTATGACTCGAAAGGCTTTAAACCTGCGCGACGATTAATCGCGGTCGACGGCGATGCTGATGCCGTGAATGCCTGCGGCCCGGATGATCGAAATTACACGCACCACGGAATCATAAGGCAAATTACGCTGGGCCTTGAGCGTCAGCGTTTCTTTTTCGTGGCCCTTCAAGAGCTTGGGCAATTCAACCAGTATTTCGCTGGGCGCAATCGTGCGGCCCGCGCAGTGCACACGGCCCTGTCCATCGATAATGACCGAGAATGGCGTGGCGCTTGTACCCCCTGTGGTGCCGCCGTGCGCTTTCGGCAGATCAATGTCGATGCCGTCTTTGAGCACCGGCGCCGTGATCATAAAAATCACCAGAAGCACGAGCATCACGTCCACCATGGGCGTCACGTTGATATCGGCCACGGGTCGCCGTTTCTTTCGGCCCCGGCCTCCAGCCGCTGCGGACATGGACATGCTAGCTGGTCCTCGCCGCAGGATTCAAGATCGGCGCGGCACCCGCTGAGGGCAACGCAATGGTCACATCATGCGGCGTGACATGAGCCTCGATAGTCACATCATGCAGCGCGACGTGAGCAGGCGCGGCCACCGCGGCTACGTGAGCTGAACGGGTCGGGGCCGTGTGCCAGCCGCTTGCACGGATCAGCACGGCGAGCCGTTCGACGAAGCACTCCGCGTTCTCTTCCAGTTCGTCAATCTGGCCGAGGAACCAGTTATAGGCCATCACCGCCGGAATGGCGACCGCCAGGCCCGCAGCGGTGGCGATCAGTGCCGACGAGATACCGGGCGCGACAACCTGGATGCTCGCGGACTTGGCATTACCCAGCTCCCGGAAAGTATCCATGATGCCCCATACGGTTCCGAACAGCCCGATGAATGGCGAGGTGCTGCCGATCGTCGCGAGGAAACTCAATCCCGATTGCATTTTCAGAAATTCGGCTTTGGACGTGTGCTGCATGCTGACGAGCACGGTCTCCTCGTTGGCGACAACAGCCTTGGGGGAGATGCGGCGCGGGTCGTTGGGAACGCCAGCTTGTGGACGCGCATTTTCCATGGCGTTCACGGCCGATTTAAAGACTGAGAGCAATGGCGACGCGCCGACGCTGGGTTCCGCGGTGAGCACGGTGCCGAAACTGTCAGCATTATTGAAGACAGTCAGGAACTTTTGGCCATTCTTGCGGCATTCGTAGAGCGCGCAGACTTTCCACAGGACCAGCGTCCAGGAGATAAGCGAGAAGCCGACCAGCAGAAAAAAAACGGCTTGTTCGATGCTGCCGGACTGCAGGACGGTCCGGCTTATCAGCGACCAGAGATTCTCTTCCATTCACATCCGCCCTTGTAGTTGCTCTGCGTTGAAGCGTCGGCGCTTCGCGTTGCACGTGTGGGAATACTACCTTATCGACGCGGCTCGTCACGTCATCTTGAATAATAATTATTGCCTGAAAAACAGGTTAGCCACCAAGACTCCAACTCACCAAGAACAGCAGGGATAAGGAAAATGGCGATCCGCTGCCCTTCCCTTATCCCCGCTGTACGTGGTGTTCTTGGTGCCTTGGTGGTGAAGGCCGTTCTTTTAGATCTGCGCGCCGGCCGGGGCGTCGGACTTCACCGGCTTGGGTGCAGCGGTGGTGTTCCTCTTATCGCCACCGAAGCGGCGATACCACCAGATCATCAGAGGGGACGCGATGAAGACGGAACTGTAGGTTCCGACAATGAAACCAACCAGCAGCGTCCAGGCCAGACCGCGAATGGTCGGGCCACCAAAGATCAGCAGCGCCAAGTCGGCCAGGATGACCGTTGCCGCCGTCAGGAACGTGCGGCTCAAGGTGGCATTCACGGCTTCGTTGACGATGTCTTCATACTGCCGCGTCGGATGGGCCGCTTTCACTTCGCGGATGCGGTCGAACACAACCATTGTGTCATTCACCGAAAACCCGACGATGGTCAAAAGTGCCGCCACGATATTCAGATCGATCTTAATTGGGAAGCCCAGCATGTGCGCCACCGCCACTGCGCCGGCGGCCACCATCGTATCGTGGATCAGAGCCATGATGGCTCCGAAACCCCATGCGCCGGAGAATTCAAAGCGGAACCACAGATAGATGAACACGCCCAGATTCGCGAGGATCAATGCGAAAATAGCGTCGCGGAACATTTCTCCAGCCACTTGCGAGCCGAAGCTGTTCTTGCGGGTGATCGGGCCACCAGCGCGATCGTCGATGCGGGCGGATTCGATCGCGCTCGCCACTTTGCTTTTTTGCGTGGGATCGATAGGCAAACCAACGAGCTCCGCTTCAAGATACGTGCCTTTGTCTTCCACTTTATTGATTTTAACTTCGTTCAGAGCACTTGAGATTTCCCGGTTCGCGAGCTCCTTGGCCATGTCAACCTTCGCATCGGTCAGACGCTTGGTGACCGCGTCCGCCGTCACGCCCTTATTCTTGTCGAAACGCACAAGGATGTTGCTTTCGCCTATAACAATCGCCGGGGGCTCAAGATCAGCTTTGAACTGTTCGAGAATTTCCTTGCTCATGATGTCGACCACAGCGGCGTCCGTCACTTGCGTCGTCACGGTGAAACTGCGATAGGCGCCCTTCTCATCAGCGCTTCCCGCCGACTGCGTGGTGACCTCCACGGATTTCTTATCGACCTTCGCCAGCAAATCGGCCGCTTTTTTATCGACGGCTGGAATCAGTTCCGCATGAATTTTCCTTTTCATTTCCTCATCGGTCTTGCCTTTGCCGGCGGCAAGATTGAACTGCATCAGCGTGCCGCCGGTAAAGTCCACGTCATACAGATCCTTTGCGGTGACGACGAGAACCAGGGAGACCAGCGCTGTCAATCCCGTGAAGATCATCGCGGGCTTGCTGTATTTCATGAAGTCGTAATTGCTCTTTTTAAAAAGCTGCATCATGTTGATGTTCACAATCGCATCGCGGCTCACCAGCCATTCCATGATGATCCAGTTCAGCCACAGATTACAAAAAAGAGTGATCATGATTCCCATGGTCAGCGAAACGGCGAAGCCGCGCACCGGGCCCGTTCCCAGGTAGTAGAGCACCACGCCGGAGATGATGGTCGTGACGTGGCAGTCGATGATGGTCAGGAAAGCGCGGTCGAATCCCTGGCTTACCGCCAGACGGACGGATCGCCCGCGTTCAAGTTCCTCGCGCATGCGTTCGAGGATCAGCACGTTGGCGTCCACGGCCATTCCCAGCGTCAGCACGATTCCAGCGATGCCGGGCATGGTCAGCGTGGCTTTAAAGAATCCCATCGCGCCCATCAGCATGACCACCGTGAGGATGGTGCAGAGGCTGGCGATCAGGCCCGAGAGTCGGTAGTAAACGAGCATGAAACTGATCACCACGACCGTTCCGATGGCGGTGGCGAGCATGCCGCTGTCGATCTGTTCGCGGCCCAGCGTCGGTCCGACGGTGAACTCGTTTTCGTATTTCACTTCCGCCGGCAGCGATCCGGCCTGCAGAATTCCCGCGAGCTCTTCCGCTTCTTTCTGCGTGAAATTTCCACTGATGCGGCAGCGTTCGTAGATGGCTTCCTGAATGACCGGCGCGGAATGAACCGTGCCATCGAGCATGATGGCCATCTGCTTCTTCTTGTTCTGTTCGGTCAACTGGCCGAACTCAACGGCGCCGGCGGGATTGAAAGTGACGTTGATTTCGTAGCCGATTCCTTCCTGGCTGTGGCTGGCGGTGGCATAGGTGATCTTCGAACCGTCCATGCCGGGCACGCGGTTGATGACGATCGGCGTGACTTCAGCGTCGCCTGCATTGCCGAATTGCCTCTGTTTGCGGATCTCCTTTTTGATGTAAAAGCCGTCCTTGGACAACCCGGTCGGGCTGCTCATGACTTCATCTTTCATGGATTGATTGTCGGTGACGATGTGGAAGGTCAGGCGGCCCTGGGTTTCGATGGCCTTCTTGATGTTGTTGACTTCTTCCATCGTGGCGCGCGGCAGCTGAATGCGCAGGCGCTGCTTGTCGCTGCCGTAGGTCGTGACGGGGATGCCTTTGGTGCCGGTCGGATCGACGCGGCGGCGCACGACCTCCGCGGCCTTTTCAGGCGCTTCACCTTTATTGCGGTCCATCATCAGGACCTGTTCCTGGAGCTGGCGCGCTTCCTTGGAATCGGCGTCCTTGGCCTTCGCAGCCTTGGCCGCTTCCTGGGTTTTCTGGATGTTGATGTCGGCCTGAGTGTAGTCGAGCCGGTAGATCAACTCGGTGCCGCCTGCCAGATCGATCCCCATCGGGTACATGTCTTTCTGGAACAGGAAGACAAAATACGCGCCGAGAATAGCGATGAGCCAGAAGGCGAACATGAGCCGTCCGCTGAATTTTCCGAAGAATTTTTTAAGTGATGACGACATCACGCCGAGCATGACGAACAGGCCGGTGAGAAAAGCCAAGCCCGTCCACGACGATCCAAAACTGTAAAATCCGTACGACAATCCACCGAATACGCCCAGCGCTAGCGTAAAAATCGCAAGCGCCGCGGGTACCAGCATTGTTATTTGACCTGCCATGACAAACATCTCCAAAAGAGTGAAACGAGTACAGAAACAAAAACGAGTGAAAACAAGGGGTTGCGATTTTTTGATTGCCGATTCGCGATTTCAAACAGCCTGTCGTGGCTGTTCGATCGCCACTGGAAGATCTAAAATTGCGGCGGTCCGCGCGCTGGCGGATGGGGGACTAAGTACTGCGACCGCAGTGTGGAAACACACACCGCCGGTGGCGCCTGAGCAGGCGCGGTGTCGATCAACAGCAGAGCTGGAATGACGACGCCGGCGATCCCAATTTGTACCCGGGACGCGGTCTCCCAGTGTTCAGCCACCAGCTTGAGCAGTTTAGGGGCGTCTTCCTTGGGGGTGGATTCGTCGGTCGATTTCTGGCCCGCTTCAGAATCCGGCTTCTTCGCGGAGGCATTCTCCGCTGCATCCGAAAAGGCGCCGGCGAACACGAGTTGATACTGACGGGGCGTTTCTTCCGCTTGCGCGGCGGCGGGCGTCACATCGGCGATGCGGAAAATCTGCGACATCGGGACACCAGAGGCAGCCAGCAGAATCAAGATGCTGCCCAGCACGGCAGGAACGCCAACGACACGGCGAGACCCGGGAGCGAGAGCGTTCCGCCGATGATGTTCCGCGTGGGACACGATTACTTTTTCTCTTCCGGTTCCGAGGATGCCACGATGCCATCGATGGCACTGCGTCTGAAACGCATTTTAACATCCTTCTTGGTGTCGACCAGCAAGACCACATCATCCCCTTCAATTTCAACGACCTGCCCGTAAAGGCCGGTGAAGGTGACGACCTTGTCTTTCGGCTTGATCCTGCCGAGCATCTCTTCTTTTTTCTTCTGCTCTTTGCGCTGCGGGCGGATGACGAGGAAATACATGAACAGGCCCATGGAAACGAGCATGATCATCATCGATGGCATCTGATCCGGCGGCGGTGGTCCGGCGCTGGAGCCACTCTGCGGTGCGGTGCTGGTAGTTGCCTGCTCTGCCAAAATCGTCTTCCTTTTATGATCGAACGCGTGCTGCTAATCGGCTTCGGGCGCGGCGTTCCATGTGGCCATGAATGCTGCTGTAAACGCCGCCAGCGTTTGCGTCTTAATGGCCTCTCTGATCCCGTGCATCAGATTGAAATAGAAGGCCAGATTATGCAAGCTAGTTAAAATAGCCGCGTTCATCTCCCGGGCAAGCGATAAATGCCGCAGGAAGGCGCGGGAGAAATTCCGGCAGGTATAACAGACGCAGTTTGGATCCAGCGGCGAATCATCACGCGCGTGTTTTGCATTCTTGATACGCAGCGTTCCGCCGGAAGTGAACGCCAGTCCGTTGCGTCCATTGCGCGTGGGCAGTGTGCAATCGAACATGTCGATCCCGTGCGCCGCCGCCAGAAGCATGTCAATTGGCGTGCCCATCCCCATGAGGTAGCGCGGGCGGTCGGCCGGCATGCGCGGCGCGGTGAAGACGATTCCGTGATGCGTGTCTTCGATCGCCTCGCCGACGCAAAATCCGCCGAGCGCCAGGCCCGCAAAGGGTAGCGCCGCCGTGGCATCCAGCGAACGCTGCCGCTCGCTATCCTTGAATCCGCCCTGCACGATGCCGAAGAAATCCGTATGGCGATTCACTTCCTGCCTTGCGTGCGCGTGCTTAATGGAGCGCTCCGCCCAGCGGATGCTGCGATCCACGGCGCTGGTGAGCACTGCGGGCTCGCACGGATACGGCGGGCATTCATCCAGAACCATGGCCATGTCGGGCGCGAGAGCTAACGAAATATCGACCACCGATTCGGGCGAAAACAAGCGCTGCGAGCCATCCACGGCGCTGGCGAAGAGCGCGCCTTCATCGGTAATCTTGCGCAGACCGGGCAGGGAGAATATTTGAAAGCCGCCGGAGTCGGTGAGAATCGGGCTATTCCAGCCACAAAATTTATGCAGCCCGCCCATTTGCTGAACGAGGCCTTCGCCGGGCCGCCACGCGAGATGGAACGCGTTCATCAAGAGGACTTGGCCGCCATGCTCCGTGACCTGCCGCGGCGTGATGCCTTTCGGCGCGCCGAGCGTGCCGACGGTCATGAACGTGGGCGTATCGTACGTGCCGTGCGCCGTGGTGATCTGGCCGGAGCGGGCCAAGCCGTCGTGATGGGTAATGGAGAGTGAAAGCATTAGTTCGCCGCGAGAAGTTTATCGTACTGGTCGTGAGGCCCGATCCAAAACCACTCAATCTCGGAACTTTTCATCCGGCCGAGAGCTCGATAACCTCTTCCAATGCGTATGGAGTAAATGTCTGGTGAACCTTAAATTTTTTTGAAGTGCAGCGAAACGTGTTGCGAATCGCTCCGCCAGAGTTGGTAATTTTTATCGGCAACACGCCTGACCGCTTCAGGCAAATTCTTGTAAAGCATCCAGAATCGGGGCGAGGCGTAGGATTTCACGGAAACTTTTTCAGTTTGCCTTGCTTTCGCGCAACCTCAACTTCATCGAGTAAAAACTGAAGTTTACCAGAAGCCGCATCCTGCTCCATTTGCCGGTCCCACGCGTCGTTTTCCTGCTCAATCAACCAACGTGACAACGCGCGGCGCTTGCTATCCGGCAGCCGTTTAATCGCCTTCTTGATGTCCGAAACACTTGCCATGAATAGTAATTTACTCACGCCTTCAATCTGATCAATCTAAAATCCGCGATACCCACGCCTCACACCGTCATGATCTCCACGGATTTGCGTTCGAAATGCGATTCGAGCTGGCCTTCGTATTTTTTTATCAGGTCGTTCACTTCCACTTCGGCCTTCTTCTCCGCATCTTCACCCACGCCCATTTTGCCCTTGTTGTCTTTGAGCAGTTTCAACGCGTCGTGACGCACATTGCGGATCGTGACTTTGTGCTGTTCGAGACGGTCCTTGATGATCTTGATGACTTTCTTGCGGCTCTCTTCGGACATCGGCGGAAAATTCAAGCGGATGATCTTGCCGTCGTTCATCGGCGTTAGACCCATGTTGGCCTGATTGATGGCCTTCTCGATTTCTTTGATCGTCTTGGGGTCGAATGGCTTGATCACCAGCATGCGCGCGTCGGCCTTGGTTGTGATGGCCACGGACTTCAGCGGAACCACGCCGCCGAATGCGGGAATGTCGACGTGAAGGTGGTCCACCATTTCGATGCTGGCCTGGCCGGACCGAACGCTGCGCATATGGCCATCGTAATCGGCGACCGACTTGATCATGCGCTCTTCCGCATCCAAAAGAATTTCTTCGATTTCCATCTGCGCTCTTCCCCTTCCGGCCTGAACGGCTGCTCTATAGTTTTACACCATCTTGTCGTCATCGTGCACGACAGTGCCGATGTTTTCTCCCAGCACCGCGCGGCGGATGTTGCCGGATTCTTTTACACTGAACACGAGAATAGGAAGGTTGTTATCCATGCACAGAGAAATGGCCGTGGTGTCCATCACGTTCAGGCGTTCTTTCAGCACGTGCATGTAGTTCAAGCGGTCAAATTTTTTGGCTTTCGGATTTTTAACGGGATCGGAATCAAAGACGCCGGAAACCTTGGTGCCTTTCATCAGAATCTCTGCCTTCAATTCCATCGCGCGAAGGGCCGCTGTGGTGTCGGTTGTGAAATACGGATTGCCGGTGCCGCCCGCGAGTATGACGATGCGGCCGAGTTCCAGATGGCGCAGGGCTTTGCGGCGAATGTAAGGTTCGCAGACTTCTTCGGCCTTGATGGCGGACATGACGCGCGTTTCGGCGCCCATGCTTTCCAGTGCATCTTGAAGCGCCAGCGCGTTCATGATCGTGGCAAGCATGCCCATGTAATCGGCGGTGGCGCGGTGCAGGCGGCCGGAGCGGCTGGCCGTATTGCCGCGGATAATGTTGCCCCCTCCGATAACGACGGCGATTTCGAGGCCGTAAGCGCGGACTTCAGTAATCTGCGCGCAAAGGCTTTCGATCTGGTCAGGATCGATGCCTTTACCCGATTCGCCGCCCAACATTTCGCCGGATAATTTAAGAACAATGCGTTTGTAAACAGGACGCCGGCCGTCATCCACCGCCGGGAGAAACCCCGAGCCGGTGGGCGAGCGGGGCGTATCGAAATCAATGGATGACACGGGCTTTTTCGAGCTGACACTGTTGGGATTTTTATGCTTGCCGCTCGGCATTGGGGTCAGGTCCTTGAGAAGATTCATACTACATAATGCATAACGCTCCACTTACGCATTATGCATTATGCGTTATTTTAGATCGCACCCACTTCGAACCGTTCGAAGCGCTTAACGGCAGCACCGTTATCTTTCAATATCTGTGCCACTGACTTCGCGCCATCCTTATAGTAGGCCTGATCCGGCAGCACCAGCGTCGAGAAGAACTTGTTGACCTGGCCGGCCACGATCTTTTCGAGAATGTTGGCGGGCTTGCCGGAATTTTTGGGATCGGTCTTCAGCTTGTCCATGGCGATGTCGGTCTCTTTCTTCACGAGATCGGCGGAGACTTCATCGCGAGTCAGGAAGCTGGGCTTGGCGAAAACAATGTGCATGGAAAGGTCCTTGCCCAGCGCTTGTGCTTTTTCGCCGGTCGCGCCGGTCACTTCCACGATCGCGCCCTGTTTGTTGTCGTGATGAATATAGAAGCCGATTTCGCCATCCAGATGAATGACGCGCTTCAAGCTGATGTTTTCGCCTATTTTTCCAGCCATACTTTTGACGGCTTCAACGACGGGCTGTCCATTGAGCGTCATAGCGCTGAGCTTTTCGGCACTGTCCACTTTGTTCGTGTGCGCAAGTTGGACGAGATCCTGCAGCAGCTTGAGAAACTCGGCGTTTTTTGCCACGAAATCCGTATTGGCGCTCAGTTCGACAACGGTGAGCACGCGCTTGTCATCGGAGAGAAAATGCCCGAGCAGGCCTTCCTTCGCAACGCGTTCAGCGGAACCCTGGATTTTTTCGCCGGCGGAGAGGCTCTTTTTGCGCAACCATGTTTCGGCGGCGGCGACCCAGGCTTCTTCACCTTGAACGCCGAATTCGCCCTGTGTTTCGACAAGCGCTTTTTTGCAATCCATTAATTTCGAGCCGGACTTTTCGCGCAGTTTGCCGACCATTTGAGCATTGATTTCAGCCATCGAATGAATCTCCTTCAATACACTGGTTTTATTTTAGCACGACGTCTGTGCATGCGAGTGCCGCTCGCAACATTTTCATGTTTTCGCGAACGGCACGCAACGGAGCCGACTGGAATTTTGAACGTCTGGAGAACTACCGGCCTGCAGGCGCCGAATTGCTGACCTGCGAAGCGAACTGCTGCTGCTTGGCTCGGTTGGCAATTTCCGGGTTGGTCTTGCGCATGCCCGCGCCTTCGAGGCAGCCGTCGGCGAGCTTAGAAACAACCAGGTCGATCGAGCGGATGGCATCGTCGTTGGCCGGAATGGGCAGGTCGACGACTGACGGATCGGCATCGGTATCCAGCATGGCGATCACGGGGATCGACAGGCGGCGGGCTTCCATCACGGCGTTGTGTTCAATGTTCGGGTCGATGATGAACAGCGCGCCGGGAAGGGAATCCATCAGGCGGATGCCGTCCAGATTGCGCTTGATCTTGCGTTTTTCGCGGTTGAGCGAGCTCTGCATTTTCTTGCTGTAAGTGTTGATTTCGCCGGTTGCATCGAACTGTTCGAGCTCGATGAGCCGCTGCACGCGCAGGCGGATCGTGGACAGATTGGTCATCGTGCCGCCCAGCCAGCGTTCAGCGACGTAGGGCATAGAGCAGCGCTGTGCGTGCATGGTGATGATTTCGCGGGCTTGGCGCTTGGTTCCGACGAACAGTACCTGCTTGCCTTCCGCGGTGACTTTCTTGCAGTAGTGATAGGCTGCGACGACGCCGCGCACGGTTTCGCGCAGATTGATGATGTGAATCTTGTTTTTCTTGCCCAGAATGTACGGTTCCATCTTGGGATTCCAGCGGCTGGTGCGATGACCGAAATGAGCACCTGTTGCCAGAAGATCTTTGGCATTGACGATGGGCATTGTGACGAACTCTCCTTTATAAGACCGTCTTTCGCAAGCATGGCCTGCGAAGGGTCTTCAGTTGCGCGCCGCAGCATGGATTCAGCCGTCGATTGAAACCGGCGGGGGTGTTGTGTTCACAGCCCCACTTCGATCCTTAACTGCGAATGACGCCCTTCAGTAGTGATTGCGGCCAACAAGCACAGGCTTCTGCCAGACCGCGCGGCGAAAGCGTTGCCACCCTACCAAGGCGGGAACGAGATGCAATCGAATTTGTCCATTGTTGCGACTCGTCGTTTCTTAACGTACCGCGGGCGTCCCGCCCGCCCGGCAACCGGACCACTGACAAATGATGTAACGTTATGCACAGCTATCGTGGCACATTTTGTTCGGCAGATTATGATGCGGCGCATGCAAACACTCCTTGATGATAACGCAACGATTCCCGCGGCGCTGTTAGAGGCTTTCAATAAAATTGTCGGACCGCAGAACGTCATCACGTCGCGGTCCGAGAAACTGGTTTACGACTGCGACGGGTTGACTCTGCATAAGTCGATGCCGGGCGCGGTGGTTTTCGTACACACGACGGCGGAAGTATCGGCGGTCGTCAAGGCCTGCGTCGCGGCGAACTACCCCTATATCGCGCGCGGCGCCGGCACGGGACTCAGCGGCGGAGTCATGGCGCTGAATCACGCGGTGCTGATTGAACTGGCGCGCATGAACACGATTCTGGAAATCAATGCCGAGGACGGCTATGCGGTCGTCGAGCCCGGCGTCGTCAATGTGAATTTGACCAAGGCCTGCACGGCGCACAGCCTGCATTACGCGCCCGATCCCAGCAGCCAGGGCTCATGCACGGTGGGGGGCAATGTCGCGGAGAATTCGGGCGGGCCTCACACGCTGAAATACGGCGTCACGACAAATCACATTATCGGGCTGGAGCTGGTGCTCGCGGACGGCGAAATTCTGCGTATCGGCGGGCCGCCCGGTGGCGCGCCGGGCTACGATCTGGTGGGACTGTTTACGGGCAGTGAAGGCACGTTCGGCATCGCCACGAAAGTCTGGACGAAACTGACCCCGAATCCCGAAGCGGTGAAAACGCTGCTCGCTGTATTTCCCAGCGTCGATGCGGCGAGCCGCGGCGTGAGCGGGATTATTGCGGCCGGCATCATTCCGGCGGCGCTGGAACTGATCGACCAGGCCATTATCCGCGCGGTTGAAGATTGGCTGCATTTGGGATTCCCGCGGGATGCGGGCGCTATTCTGCTGATTGAGCTCGACGGGCTGCGCGACGGACTGGATGCGTTGGCGGACAGAATTACGGAGGTTCTGATGGAGCGCGGCTGCATCAGCGTCCGCGCGGCGAAGGACAGCGCGGAGCGCCTCCTTTTATGGAAGGCGCGCAAACAGGCCTTCGGCGCCATCGGACGCATCTGCCCGAGTTTCTACGTGCAGGACGGCGTCATTCCGCGCACAAAATTGCCGGAGACATTGGCGAAGCTCGACGCGAGCTCCAAAAAATGGGGCGTGAAGATCTGCAATGTGTTCCATGCCGGAGACGGAAATCTTCACCCCATTATTCTGTTCGACGAACGCGATCCAAAACAGGTTGAGAACGCGCTGGCCTGCAATGCAGAAGTGATGATGGCGGTGATCGAGGCGGGCGGCACCCTCTCCGGCGAGCACGGTATCGGCATCGAAAAGCTGGAGTTTATGGCGCACATTTATACCGAAGACGACATGGATGGCATGCGCAAGGTACGCGCCGTGTTTGACCCGCACCATCTCAGCAATCCCGGGAAAGCGGTGCCGTCGCGGCGCTGCTGGGAAGTGAAGGGGCATTATCCGCCGGTGCCTGCGAAGCTGGCGTTCGGCGTGCGCAAGGGACACGCTTAATTGAATTTTGGATTTTGGATTTTGGATTTTTGAGAGACCCATGTCTATGTCTTCTGCACCCTGGCTGTCCGCGTTAACGTGTGTCATCGAACCGGCCCGTGTCATCACCGACGACGCCGCGCTGCAATCTCACGCGGCTCAGGGCGTGCTCCCCACGTGCCTCGTCTCGCCGCGGACAGAAAATGAAATCGCGGCGGTGCTGCGGTTCGCGGCCGATCATAAAATCGTGGTGTTGCCGCGCGGCGGCGGAACGGCGCAAGGCGTCGGCACACCCCCGCCCCCGCATTCAATCGTTCTCTCGACGCGGCGTTTTGACAAACTCATTCATCACGAACCCGGCGACATGGTGGCGACCGCACAAGCCGGCATGACGCTCGGCGCGTTCCAGGAGGCGCTCGCACGGAATGGACAATTTCTCACGCTTGACGGTCCGGCGGACGCGACGATCGGCGGCATGATGGCCACCGATCGCAGCGGAGCGCGGGCGCTTGGTTACGGCACGGCGCGCGACCTGGTGCTCGGCATGAAAATCGTGAACGGCGACGGCGTTTTCCGAAAATGCGGCGGACGGGTCGTTAAAAATGTGAGCGGTTACGATCTGGCGAAATTGTATATCGGATCGCTCGGAACGCTGGGTGTGATCACCGAGGTGACGTTTCGCCTGCGCCCGTTCCCGATTGCGCGCAGCCTATGGACATTCGACGGCGGTACGCGCAGCGAAGGCACGGCATTTTTGAGAAAACTGGCCGCGAAAAATCTGCCGCTGGAAATGCTGCGCTTGCAAAAAAACAAAACGTGGACGCTGGATGTTTCCGCCACGGGCGCGAGCGTGGAACTGGACCGCATCGACCGCGAAATCGCGGAGAGCATCGGACCGAAAACAGCGATGCGCGCCGACACCGGAACACCCTGGCAGACGGATGCCGTTATGGCTCCGCCGATTTCGGGCGATGGCGCGACGCTGCGGTTCTGGTGCGTCAGTTCCAAGCTGAGCGCGCTGCTCGACGCCATCGATCCGCTCAATCCCGCGCATCTTGAAACCGGCGTGAACGGGGGCTCGGCTCGGTTGGCGATCAACGCTGATACGGCAAAATCGCTCGCGGAAAAACTCACCGCGATGGGCGTGAATTTTCGATGGGACGATATCAGCGGCGTGCAGATCGCCGAGCCCTTCGGCCCCGCGCGGCCGGAATGGGCGCTGATGAAAAAGATCCGCGCGGCGCTGGATCCGGATGGGATCATGAACACGGGACGCTTCGTGGTTTGATCGTTCCATCATATTTTTTTTCACCACCAAGACTCCAAGACACCAAGAACGGAACGGAGGGTATAGCTCAAATTCTTTCCTGCGTTCTTGGAGTCATGGTTGTGAATTTATTTTTTTCTAGTGCCGCGCGAAAAAAGTCCAATCGTACGTCGGCAAACAACGTCCGTCTTTCAGGCGCAACCCAATTGGATTCGCCGGCGAATTGCTCGGCATCGCATTCGTCGTGCTGAACACTGACAGGCTTTCGATCGGCGAACTTTCAATCGGCGAAACTTCGCCCGCTTCGGAGACGCCGTTGCTGTTCGCGTCGCGCCAGAGTCCCAGGCCGCGCAGTTCGCTGCCGCTGAGTTCGCCATCGCCGTTATCGTCAAGCGCCCGCAGCGCCTCGTAGCCGTCGCGCCAGAAAAGCCACCACGTCACCGTGCCGAACAACTGGCGGCCCGACGTGATGTTGCCCTTGCGGCGGGGATCCCACACGAGGATCGTCGTTTCCGATTTCACCCACGGAATTGATTCAGGCTCGCCGTCGCCGTCCATGTCAAAGTTCACCGTTTCATTTGAGAGCAGCGCGTCGAGACTCAGCGCGTTTTCGGTTGAAAAAATAATCGGCGTCATCGCCATACCGCGCTTTTTAACTGTCGAAAGATCTTTTTCGGCCTGCGGAATACGGCGCATTTCGAGTTCCGTCGGATCGCGCTGTCTCACGAGTTTCAGATAGTGTTCGCCGGCTTCCTGCGACACGGGCGTATCCATCACATACCGTTCGCGTTCGGGAATATCGGTGCGGATCGAAAGAATATACGCCAGCCAGTAATGCTGAATGGCTTCGTTGCGCCAGATTTCCGTGTAGGCTCGGCGCGCGATATCGGCGAGTTCCTTCTTTTCCTTCAAGAGCGCTCGCAGCAGCGGCACCGAACGTGCACCGTCGTCCACGAGACTCGTCGAATTGTAATAATTATCGCCTTTGAGTCGCTCCAATTCCTTGAGCAGTTCCTCCGGGCTGTACGGCTTACGATCCGGGCCAAGATTGGGTTCGACGGGCGCATCGATCAGCTCATCGTCGGCCTTCTCGATGATGCTCGCGAGACTCAAATGATAGAGCGCCATATTCGGCGAGAGCTTGATTGCGGCGCGGTAACTCGTAATGGAACTGTGCAGATGCGACTTGAGTTGCGCGGGATTGAGTACAGGAAGGCCGCTCCAGAATCCGGTCTTTTCATCAAGCTGCGGCAAGTCTCCGGGAGTTTGCGCAGCGAAACCGAACGCTTTTAATCTGTCTGTTTTCCCCGAGTACGCCAGCGCATTGACGCGCCCCAATAAATAATGCGCTTCGGGATTGCCGGGCTTGTCCTTTATGTATGCGGTAATATTGACGACCAACCGCTCCACCGGCGCTTCGTCGCCGGACATAAACATGGCGCGCGCGCGACTGCCGATGTAGGTTCCCGCCCCCAGAAAAACGGCCAGTAATCCCGCGAAAATAACGGCGCGCGCAATATGGCGGTTTTGCTTCATCGGCGGCCTCGCAGAGTTCGATAAAGATTCACGGCTAGCAGTATCAGTATCAGCGCACCCAGCCATATTTCCGGTTGCGCGACGATCCGGCTGATCGACGGATCGCGCCGCCGCTCCCACCATTCAAAACGCTTCGCCTCGGTGTTACGGATTGTCACTTTCGTGCCATCGTCTGAGACTGCAGCTATTAGCCCGTTAGTTCCACATTCAATCCGCTCGCCCGACTTCGCATCCCAAAGTCCAACCGATCCGTCAACCGAAGTCGTCGCGAGAACCGCACCATTGGCAACGAATCGGACGCGCGCGATCTGCTCGGAATGGGCAGACGACCCGCGCGCCACTTCTTTCCCCCATGCCGACTCCGCCGGAGTTGCCGGAACATCGGGCACATCGGCGATCTCTGGATTTTCATCCTTTGCCACTGCATCAAATACGACGGGCGGAAAGTACGAGTTCCGGTTTGGCAATCCGGGCAAATGCAGAATTTGTATTCCCGACATATTCCACAGGTACGCTGCCGCGTCGATGCCGCCGGTAAGCAGTTGCAGACCATCGGGCGAGAATGCCATGCCGTTCGTGCGCACACCGGATGTTTTCAACACCTCCAGCGAGTCGCGTTTCGCGCGGCCAATGATCTCGACAGTGCCGCTCCACATGGAGACCGCAACGAGCTGGCTGTCCGGCGAAAACGCCGCTGCATAAATTTCGTCGTCGCAAACTATCTGCGTGATTTGCACGACGTCCGGCAAGCGGAACAACCGCGCCGACGCGTCAGAGCACGCCGCAAGTAGGCACGTAGAATCGGGAGAGACGACCACGAACTGGAATCGAACATCCGGCGCATGCGCGTGGTTGCACAGTTTCCCCGACTCCGCATCCCACACCCGCAAGCGTCCATCAAAACCGAGCGCGCAGACATACTTGCTGTCCGGCGTGAATTCAATTTTCTGAATTTTTATAAAACCCGGCTCCGTCGTGAACGCCGGCGCCGCCGCATCGACTTTCCAGCATTGAATTGCGTTATCGGGCCGGACAATCAGCAGTCGCGAACTATCCGACGAAAAGCAAGATTGAATCGCTTGCTCATGCCCTTCAATAATAATTTTCGTCTTACGGTCCACCACATGAATCAGGTCCGTCCGCTTTGCATCATACGAAAACGCCAGTGCCCACTGGCCATCTGGCGAAAGCTGTTGAACCTGCGGAAGATCAAGTTTGACGCCGCTGTCCGTATAAAAACACGCGTTCTCGTCGCGAAACGTGCCGCGGTCCGTCATCGCAATAATTTTGTCGTTCGCAAAAAGCGCGACATGGGCTTTGTCGCCGCCGCTGCCAAACGTGCTCTTCAGAGCCCACGGACTCCAGCGCCACCACGTCGTCGCCGCGTTGCCGATCAATAGGACAACGAGCAGCAGCGCCCCCAGCGAAACGCGCGTGAAGCGACGCCAATTCCAGCGCGTTGATTTCGCATCGCCCATAGCCATAATGAGTCTCAGAAAAATAAATCGCCGTAAACTCTATATCTCAGCACTCAGCCCGTCCCCTCATAGCTGCCGCGCGAGCAACTCCATCGGGTGTAATACTTCGCACGTCAATCCCGCCGCTTTGCAGCCGTTACGAATCTGCATCAGGCAGCCCGGATTTCCCGTCGTCACCAGTTCAGCCTTCGTTCCCGCGATCGCCTCGATCTTGCGCGCCAGGATTTTCGCCGCCATCTCCGGCTGCGTCAGATTATAAATTCCCGCCGCGCCGCAGCAGTATTCGGCATCCGGCAGCGGAACCCATTTCAATTTCGGAATGCGCTGGATGATCGCCTTCGGCTGAATGCTGATCTTCTGCGCGTGCAGAAGATGGCAGGGCTCATCGTAGCATAGCGTCTTTTCCAATGGCCTGATCGGCCTTACCGGCTCGCATTCATACAGCACCTGCGACACGTCTTTAATCATGCCGCTGAACTGTTTGATCTCGTCATCATCATGAATAAGGTGCCGGTAATCCTTCAGCATCGCGCCGCAGCCCGCGGAGTTATTCACGATCGCATCCACGCCCAGCCCACGGAAAATCTCCAGGTTTTTCTTCGCCAGTTTCCTCGCAATGTCCGCCTCGCCCGCATGAACCATCAGCGCGCCGCAGCACACCTGGCCCTTCGGCGCGAGCACCTCAATGCCGTGCGCCTGCATCACCTTGATCGTCGCGCGGTGGATGTCTCCCATGAACTGGTCCATCACGCAGCCCGCGAAAAACGCGACGCGTTTTTCCGGCTTGCCGCCTTCCGCCGGAAAAACCTCCGGCGCGTTTTCAAGAAACGCCGGCGCGCTCAGATCCGGCTGCAGCTCTTCCATCTCGCGCAGGCGCTTGGGCAGCAGATTCATCAGCCCCATTTTTTTCGCCGCCGAACGCAAGCCGCTGGTCTGCTGAAAGCGCAGCGCCTTCGTGACGAAGCTTAGCACGCCGGGATTGGGAATGATGACTTTGAAAAATAGCGCGCGCACCATCCGCTCGACAAAACCGGGCGGATTGGTTTTCAGCAGCGCCTCGCGCGCCGGTTCCAGAATCGCGCCGTATTGCACGCCGCTTGGACACGCCGTCTCGCAGGCGCGACAGTCCAGGCACAGGTCCAGATGCTTCGTCACTTCCGGCACCGGCTCCAGCCGCCCCTCCGCCAGTGCCTTCATGATGTACAGCCGGCCGCGCGGCGAATCGTTCTCGTTGCCATTTTCCCGGTACGTCGGACATGCGCCCAGACACAGCCCGCAATGCACGCACGAGCGCAGCAGTTCCGACGCCTCTTTCGGGAACTCAAAGAGCGGCTTCGGCGCCATCGCCGTCAGCACCCCCTCCTTATTAAGGGTCATCACGGGGCCGGCAAGGATGGGGCTGCTGGCGCTCATTTCCATCAGAGATCCACTCCGTAAAAGATAACAAATCGTCACACTGGCGTTTATATGCGCAGCCTTGTGAATCCGCAAAGTTGTTTGCCGTTTTGTCGCGCAGGCTTCTAGCCCGCGAGTCCCGCTAACCTTTGTAAAATAATGCACCTGTAGTAGACGGACTCGTTCAGTAGACGGTCTTCAAGCCCCCGTCGAGCGCAGTCTCGGCCCAATAAAAGACGTAATATTCTCGCCTTTCTTCGTGTCTTTGAATCTTCGTGTTCAGTTCGTTTTGTCCCGCTGCTTCAGCGTCCGGTACACACTCAGCAGTCCGTAGCAATACGCCCCCTCTTGCCCGCCGAGAAGTTCCAGCGCGCCCGTGATATTTCCAAACCCCGTCTTCGTGAACGCCGCCCCGATCGCCGCCTGCTGCTCTGTTGTCAGCAACTGCGCCATATTGATCGCTTCGCCCGCATCGATACATTTCGCAAGATGCCCATAAATCGTATCTGGCACCAGTCCCCGTTCGGCCGCGATGTCCTCAACGCGCAGCCCCGTGCGGAATCGCCGCAGCGTGTCACGCGTCGTATCGTTGAGTTTCGTTTTCGCCGGCGCCGGCTTTGCATTCGCCGCGTCCATGAACTGCTGCCGCGCATTCGAACTCAAGTAACCCGAGATTTCCGCGATGAAAGCCGCGCCAAATTCGGCCAGCTTCTTTTCGCCGACGCCGCTGATGCGCCGGAACTGCTCCTCATTCGCCGGATAATCGCGCGCCATGAATCGCAGCGCCACGTCCGAAAAAACGATGTACGCCGGCACATCGCGTTCGTCCGCCAGCCGCTTGCGCACCTCCCTCAGCCGTTCAAAGAGAATTTCATCGCATTCAATTTCGCCCTGCCGCCCCTTCTTTTTGTCCGACGCCGAAACTGCTTTTTTCGTATCCATCGGCGCCGTCAGCAGCACCTGCTTCTTCTTCGTGAGTACCTCTCGCGCGGCCGGCGCCAGTTCAACCACCTGAAAATTATCCCCAACGCGAATTTGCAAAAATCCCAGCTGCAGCAGTTCCCGCCCGATGCTGTTCCATTCCGTGCGATGCCGCTCCTTGCCGATGCCATACGTCGACAGCGTCTCATGGCGCCAGTCGCGGATCTTCTCCGTGTCCGCGCCGACCAGCACGTCGATCACGTGCTTCATGCCCGTGTTGATGCCGGTCTTTTCCTTGATGCGGTAGACGCAGGATAAAAATTTCTGAGCGTCCAGCGTGCCGTCGAAGGTCGGTCGCGGCGTCACGCAGTTGTCGCAATTTTTGCAATTCGTCTCCGGAAACGTCTCCGAAAAGTACTCCAGCAGCGACGCGCGCCGGCACGAACTGCACTCCGCGTAGCGCACCATTTTCCATAATTGGTCGCGCGCCACCTGCTGCTCCTGTGCGTCCGGTTTCTCGTCGATGAAACGCATCTGCTTGGCCACATCGCCCGAACTGAACAGCAGCAGGCATTCGCTCGGCAGCCCGTCGCGCCCCGCGCGCCCCGTCTCCTGGTAATAGCCCTCAACATTCTTGGGCAGATCGTAATGGACCACGAAGCGGACATTAGGCTTGTTGATGCCCATGCCAAATGCAATCGTCGCGCAGATCACATGCGTCTCGTCGCGCAGAAACGACTCCTGGTTGTCCGCGCGAACGTGTCCTTCAAGCCCCGCGTGATACGCGCGCGCCGCGATACCATCCGAACACAGATTGCTCGCGACCTGCTCAGTGCTCTTGCGGCTGTTGCAATACACGATCCCACATTCCGAGGCGCGCGGTTTGATGAACGCCAGCAACTGGCCGTACGGATCGTCCTTCGGAACCACGCGGTAACTCAAATTGGGCCGGTTGAAACTCGCCACGTAGCGCTTCGGCTCGCGCAGTTTCAGCAAGTTGACAATGTCGCCGCGCACGCGATCGGTCGCCGTCGCCGTCAGCGCCATCACCGGCACATCTGGAAACAGCCCGCGCAGCGTCGCAAGCTGCCGGTACTCCGGCCGGAAATCGTGCCCCCACTCGCTGATGCAGTGCGCCTCGTCCACCGCGATCAAGCTCAAGTTCCAGCGCTTCAAATCCGCCAGAAATCCCGGCTGCATCAACCGTTCCGGCGCGACATACAGAATCTTGCAGCGCCCGTTTTCCAGTTCCTGCATGCGCCGCCGCTGATCCATTCCATCCAGCGTCGAATTCAAAAACGTCGCCACGATCCCGCTGGCCTTCAAGCCATCGACCTGATCTTTCATCAACGCAATCAACGGCGAAATCACCAGCGTCAATCCCGGATGCAGCAACGCCGGCAACTGAAAACAGAGCGACTTGCCGCCGCCCGTCGGCAGCAGCGCAAACACATCGCGCCCCGCGAGCGCATCCGCGAT
>Ga0163144_10009290_pt1 | contig 21136 bp, 19 predicted proteins | sample OliLak19BULKMAT1_FD_123175 | JGI IMG/M metagenome (GOLD analysis project Ga0163144, IMG submission 123175) | Freshwater microbial mat bacterial communities from Lake Vanda, McMurdo Dry Valleys, Antarctica - Oligotrophic Lake LV.19.BULKMAT1 | ecosystem: Environmental > Aquatic > Freshwater >... | reverse complement strand
TGTTCAGGCATATGCACCTCAAAAACAAAATTTTTAAAGAACAGACCAGTAAAAGTTTCTCGAGTAAAAAGAATATCGTAGGTATGAAACCATAAATATATTCTTGCAGAAATAAAAAAAGAAAATAAATGAACAGTGCTTGAAATACGTTCTGGAATAAAACGGAGCGGGTAGAGATCGATAGCTGGAAGTTTAACAATTCTAAAGGCTCTCGGAAGATTATAAAATTGAAATGTATCTTCTTTGAGTAAGTTTTCTCTCCACGGTACTAGCAAAAGAACATCTGAGTATTGTGACGCAAATGCCGAGCACATGTTCATAATTTGAAAACCGTGAGCGTTTTTTGTAGGTAGTCTTACACTACTTAAATATACTAATTTCATATTTTTAGACAAAACAATCTATTTAAAACCATTTTTCTAATCGCTCTAGTGCAATCCAGAATTCTTCCCCTCCGTTTTCATGACCTTGCCAAATCTCAGGAATAAACCCAACAGCAGGAACAAATTTATTCAGTTCGTAAGCTAGCTGTTTAAAATCAATTGTACCTTCTCCAATTTGTAGGCCTTCTTCCCCTACCCCAGCACCATCAACCATGTGAATATAGGCAATGCATGGAGCAAGTAGGTGAACGTATTCACTTAATGTAATACTTAAATGGTTAGCCGCGAGATAGGAGTGAGACACATCGAAACATATCCGATAGTGATACTGTTCACAAAAATTCTTAATTTCTTCTGGATCTAAAAAAAGATTATGAAACATCTGTCCACCAAGGAGCCACGGGTACGGAGGCATTGTTTGAATAATAATTTCAACTCCCTGTGTATCAAGCTTTGAAAGAGAGTCTGCAACTCTATGATATAAAGGCACTTTCTCATCCTTCTTAAGATGCCTATCGCGGGTAAACCCTCCGGCATTTACAATAATGAACGGTTTCTGTGTGCGAGGAAAAAATTCTTTTAACACCCTAGTCTGATCAATGCATCTTTGAAGATTCTGTATCGACAAACTACGATACTCTTCATTTGACGATGAAAGATCAAGAATGTGGTCATTTTCAAAAGTTTCAACTCCATGCACCACCAACTCAGTAGGTAGCTTTGACTTAAATACGGCACGAGGGTCAATATCAAGATCACGATAACTCATGTGAAACTCGAGCAAATCTGGATTTGTCCGACTGAGCATATCCTTATAGTCGTGAAATCGAACTGGCAACCCCCACGGCCTCTTGAATTTATATGCTCTGGGACCTGTAACTTGTTCGCGTAAATCGCTTGCGTGAAATGAGTCTCCTATACACATATTCCTTCGAGCCTTTTTCCCGATGAGTTTCTGCTTATACATTGGCTGCAAGCCTCTCCCAGGACTTTTTATGTCAAGCATTCCTTCTGCAATTAATTCACCTTTTTTAATATCCCTCCGTGCAACAATGCTTTTTGCTAGATTAGCTCGGTTCATTTTTTCCCCTTGTGTCATGATACGCTTCTCAGCATTTCCAAGCGCAGCCTCAACTTCCCGAATTGCCACAACCATATTTCTAAATTCTTCAGGAAGCAAACTTGCCTTGTGATCTGTCCCGTCCATTTCACGATTAAGTGTAATGTGCTTTTCTACAACTTTCGCGCCTCTGGCAACAGCTGCAATGGCTACATGAATCCCTCGCTCATGACCTGAGTATCCATAAATTGCAGTCCCGAGTTTATCCATGAGTCTTAATTGAACATCTTGAAAGGGTGCTGGGTATGTTGAATTGCAATGGAGTAAAATGTATTTTGCTCCAAGACTCCTAAGTAGCCAGCTAGTGGCTTTGATTTCTTTTTCGTCTGACATGCCGGTTGAAACAATAATCGCCTTTCCCCTTGCCACAATCGCTCGAAGCAAATCATGATTGGTGAAGTCTGGCGATCCGATTTTATATGCAGCAACACCGTAATCTGACAGACGTTTAGCGCTAGTGATATCGAAAGGTGTGCACAAAGGAAACAGTCCTTTTTTTGATGCATATTCAAACAGTTTGAATAAATCTTCTGGTGGGAGGTGAACCTTTGTCAGTAAATCTAATGAGTATTGAGTTGAAAGATTTTCCTTCGGACTACTTGCGTCCGTTGTGACATACAAAGTTGCCAAGTCTCTCATTTGAAATTTTACACAATCAACTCCCGCTTCTGCAGCAGCATCTATTAACTTGCGTGCAATTGCTAAATCTCCATTATGATTAATACCTATCTCTGCAATAATATATGCAGGTTCATTTCTACCAACATATCTATTTCCCAATTTGATTCTTACCGGAGAACCAAGGAGTAAGATCTTTAATCGTTGACGAAATCGCCAAAATTTTACTTTTATTTTTTTTAATATGGATATTACTTTCATATACTTACTCTCTAAATAACGCAATGCGGGATCTCTCACCTTAACTTTGCCATGGTTCTTTCCCTGCCGTCTTAAGTCGGCCGATTATAATTTCTGCTCTTAACAAATCATCGGCACTATCAATATCTACATCCCTCCATTTTTCAAACATGAGAGGAAGTATCCGTGATCCGCACATAGAATTTTTTTCAGTAATAACGTCTGGACGAATACAATCAACGTAGCCTGAATGCCTCCAAACCACCGGCAATACTTGTCGAGGCATACTATGCGGTTCAGAATATTTTTCAAATACTTCTGGATACTCTTTCATTAAAATTGGTTTTAAATAGAGTTCACCTTCATCAAGTCGGTACATCTTAAACGGTGTGTGCAGAGGCTCACACGCTGAGCGAACAGAATCAGCCTCTGGATACATTCTCAATAGTTCAATTGCTTTATCTATATCTACACTTGCTTTAAGTGGTGTCGTTGGCCTCAAGTGAACAACCATTTCTGGCACTGCTTCTCCACGCTTAATAAGTCGAGAAAGCACATACTGCATAACTGGCAAGTCCGGGCAATCTTCTCCTGCCAATTCCTTTGGCTCCATAAAAGGCACCTCAACTCCTAAACTTCGACCAAGATCAGCTATTTCTTCATCATCTGTACACAGAATAACTCGATCGAGGAGCGTTGCATGTTTTACAGCATCAATCGTATATGCCAAAAGCGGGTTGCCTGCACACGGTGCAATACTTTTTTTATAAATTGATTTAGATCCTCCCCGAGCCAGAATAACGCCCAGTGGCCCACATTTTTTAGCAGGATTCAACATGATATGAAGTGTACTATATTTAGTTACAGAAAAGCCAATAAAGCGTCTGCGGTTCGTTTACTTGCTAAACCATCCGTAAAACCGCCATTTTGTTCAAGTAAAAACTGCTTTCTTGCCTCCTTATCTTTCTCTGGATTATTCAAATATTCATATATTAAATCAAGCAAATCTTTTTTACGGTGCGATATCGCAACACCCCCACTTTGCAGTATCGATTGGTAGTGATCAAAGTTGTATTGAACAAATATATTTTTTAAATACGATTTACTTCCATCTTCGTTCCACGCAATGTTTATAATCGGTTTATCAAAAGCTGCTGCATCTATAGATGAAGTACTTTGATAATTAATTACAACATCACTGTGATAAATAGAACTTGCCATAAGTTCCATTGCCTCTTTAGTAATTTCCTTATCAGTTAATTTTCCTCCGGGGTATGTAATTCCTGGAATAGTAACAATCATTGCTTTATTCTCTGCATAAAGTAACGACTTATTTGTATTCGGGTGAGAACTGAGCATGATTTGTACATCGCTAAAGCGAGAATCAGTCTGGATAGCTTTCACTAAGGTTATGAAAACTTTTTCATCAAGCTCAGGACTAGAAAGGCCAGTGGGCATGAAATATATTGTTTTTTTTGAAATATCGCCGTGATAAGTTTTAAAAAAAACTTCACGAGGGATTCTTGACTGGCTAACATAATAATCAAAATGAGACATTCCCACGACTTCAATCTTTTCCTTCTCCATGTCAGCGTAAGTAACAACATCCTCTTTTAAAAATAAGCTGTGGGTAAGGAGAGTTTCAGGATACACACGAATGTTACCTTTATTTACTGTAATATTATCCCATGAACGAACCATGCCTATTGTGTGTATGTGGCGTGATTTCGCTTGACGAAGAACCAAACCTTCATCATCAGAAGTAATTGAGGGAATATACACAACATCAGGTTTGTATTGATCAAAAATATCATTAAAAATAGTATCTTTCACAAGCATCGAATCAAGAAACCGTATCGCTTGTCTGAGCGCTTTGCTGTTTCCAAATATTTTTGTAAGTACTCGAGCAACATAGTATCTTACCCTACGTCCTTGGAGCAACAAGTCACCTTGTTGAATGATTTTTACAGTCATCGTATCAACAAAGTAGTAGTAAAAAAAACGAAAAAAAACGTCGAGGGCACGGGGGGTGATTACCGGCGCAGCAACCACAATTATTCGCTCACTGCAAAATTCTTTTTCATATGATTCTCGTTTAAAAGCTGGGACAAGGATTACAACCGTTGCCTTTTTAGTCAACTCCGAAATCATATTGGTCCGTAAGACATTACGGGCAATATGACCATGGAAAATGGGAATGAGTATGGTTTTCACTTGAAAATATAGATACCAGTAGCTCCACTAAATTCGCTTGTATGATCGAATAATAAAACATGATCTTCGAGCCACGAAATAAGCTGATCAACATTCTTTTGGTTATACGGAAGTTTTCCAGCAGGAAGAATCTTAGGTAACCGTTTTTTAAAGTCATTAATGAGCCTTTCCCCATGTGCCCAATCAAAATCGAATGTGCGCCACTTCATACTCATGTTAATTTTTTTAGCAAAGATAGTAAATTCTAATGGGGTTAAATAATGAAGGTCTGCCAAAGTTATAGGTGTGTCGAAAAGGTGATGGAGAGTTTGAAGCACATACCCACGAGGATTGAGCCAATTAGGACTTGTGATAATGATTTTTCCACCTGGGGTTAGATGCTTTTTAAAGCTTTTCAAGATGGAAAGTGGGTCATCCATGTGCTCAAGTGTTCCGAGGGATACAATGACATCAAACTTGCCCTTAAGGGTCTCTGCATTACCTACAATATACTCGAGATTTGAATGCTTGTATTTAGATTTTGCTTCCTCAATCGCCCTCGGAATATAATCCATTCCTGTTACCTTTGCCCCTTTCTGAGCGACAGTAAATGCAAAAAGTCCTGTGCCGCACCCAACATCAATTACTTTTTTTCCTTTCCAACCACTTTCTTTAAGCACTTCCTTCATCTCGTTGGTCAAGTCAAAACCTTTTACTACTGTGTCTGTGTATACAGTAGTGTAGGTATTCGCATACCCCTTTTTAAAAATATTACTGTAAGTTACATGGAGTTGCTTGTTGCTTTTTTTACTGTTTTTTTTCATATTGATTTGTGATTAGAAGCAATTCTGAATATCGACCATCATCTTTCCATTCATATTTTTTTTGGAGGATAGGTGAGTGTTGGATTATTTTTTGCTACTACGTACGCATAATGATCAAACGGTTTCACAAGGAAATTCAACCATGTAGTACGTAAGATGAACGGGCGAACCTCCACAACTTTCCACCCTGCAAACTGTACTGTCAACCGGAGAATGAGCGACACTACTTCAGGCACCCCCAAGATAAACACAGCGCCATCGGTCACGTTCTTTTTGAGTTTCATTAGAACTCCGTGTGGAGCAAGCAAAAGGTCAAAGAGGTTATTTGTCCAGAATTCCTCAAAATGTTTACCGTACACACTTTGATAAAAATTCTCTGCAATACCAGATACAATAGAAAGGTTATTATCCCGACTAAACTTCACTTCTTCTGCAGGGGTAATGCCAACGCTGCCTTTTCCAAAAGGCTTCAAATACTGTCCCAAACCACATTCAATATCAAGAATCATTTTATTCTTTAAATCAAAAACGCTACAGATAGTACTGAGTGTGCGCAATAACTCCACACCTTTGAATCGCTCTGTGCTAGAAATTATATTAATCATTGTTTCTTCAGTAAAAAGAGCGCTACACCATCATGGGGGGAAATTGGATCATCCAAAGAACTTACCGGCTGCCACACGTTGTCAATGCGCTTATAATACCTTTTTTCCTCAATCATGAAATATCTAGATAGCTTTTTTTCAATTGTGTCACGAGTATACACCTTAAACCAAATTCCTGAAATCCAAGACTTAGCGAATGGGACTGTTATAATCGCGTAACCGTTTGCATTGAGAAGATTGGCAATTTTTTCAAAAGCGTTATCGTCTAAATTATTACCTTCTTGATCTTCGCTTCCTCCATACCGCTCACTAATTCCAAAATGCTCAATAGTAGATAACGAGAAGATGCAATCGTAGGTTTTTTGAAAATCGAATGTTAAAAAATCACCTGTAATACTGAGTAATTTTGGATGTTTAAATGGATACTGACGAAGATCGATAGCAGTAACGTCAGCTCCGAGGCTCGCAAGTTCAAGAGATACTTGGCTTGCCACATGTCCAATTTCAAGAACAGAAACAGAAGTTGGATTAGGAAATATTCTTCCAAACCACTCATGGAACGTAGGCACCTCAATGATTCGTTCGCTGATTACGAAATCTTTCGATACAGCATTGCATCCATACTTTTGGGAAATCCATCCGACAAGACCTAGTAAGCCTAGGTGATTGATCACCACCTTTACTGGGTACTCTAACGGGTATGAGTAACTAACTTTAAAGTTTTTTATATATTTCAGCATAGTATTGTGCTTGATGTTCAATTGTTTTATTTTGTGCAAACAGTTTTGCTCCTTTTGAAAATTTTTCTCTTTCTTCAGAATCATTCACAAGCAAAGAAAGCTTTTCTAAAACTTCGGGTATATTTCGAGAATCGACAAGAAACCCACTCTGTAAATCTAATACGGCGTCATCTGCCCCTGATCCTGCGCCAATCACTGCCGGCAAACCGCTTGCAGCCGCTTCCAGTATTGCGATCCCAAACCCTTCGACATCCCATCCTTTATTTTGCGGTAAGGACACGTAACAGGCTCCGTAAGTATATATTGCTTTCAATTCCTCACGAGTGACATTACTGAGTATTGTGACCCGTTTTTCAATACCTAGCTTACGTATCAGACCTTGAATTTCTTCTCCATAAGGCTTGTTTCGTTTGGTATTAGCTACAATAATATAATTCGCTTGAGGATTATTGTCGAGGAAAGTTTTAATAACTGGCAATAATTCAGAGTATCCTTTTCTTCTCTTGAACTCTCCGACACTTAGCATATATGGGGTTCGCGACCGTAATTCTGAGTCAAGACTTGTTGGCACCGCAGAAGACCAGAAGGCGGTATCTACACCAGGGTGTATAACTTGCACCATAAGTCCGGGCATTATTTTTTTAATTTCAGTGGCAATATACCTACTGATAGCGGTTATATTACTCGCCTGGTTGTATGAAAAACGGAGTAGTAACGAGCGCAGTCCACGAGCATGTAATTGCTGAATTGAGCCAGATCCAACGGTAGTAATAATGATTGGTTTTCCAATTCCAAAATTATAAAAGGTTGCCAATACTCCATATGGGAATGCGTCAATTGCGTGGATACAATCTGCTTTTTTTATTTCACTCCTAATAAAAAAGTAATGTTTAAGTAGTGATTTTGGTCGCAGAGAAAGATAGTCCTCACTGGTAAAGATCACCGATTTCATATCAGGAAGAACGGTTTTCAGTCCACTAATAATTTGTGTTGATAATTCACCAACACCTGTACGTGGATTCATGGTATGAGTAAAAAAACAAATTTTCATGATAATTAGTATCTTAAACGGTTACCTCTTGCGCTATTACATTTCCCAGATACTTAAGACTGTGGTGACGCTCAACGTACTGCCGCAAGGTATTTCCTAACGTTTCTCTTTCTTCGCCAGAAAGGGAAAGAAGAATTTTTATTCTTTCCGCAATATAGCTAGGATCACCACGTTGTAGTTCACAGATTTCTGGAATATTGCCATGAAATGCGGAATTTAGAATTAACACGGGTATTCCTGATGCCATCGCTTCTAGAATAGTTTTATCCAAACTTCCGTCAGGAGTGAGATTTACATATAACCAATATTTCCTATATACATCGCTCGTTGCTTCGTAGGAAATACTGCTCTGAAACCAAATCCTCTTTTTTTCAAACAAATAGGAACTGGACCGTTTTACATCTTCTTCATATTTCTGATCCTGGATAGTAACAGCTGATCCAATGATATCTGCGCAAAAATCCAAAGCGAACTCATCAAGAATTGTAAGTGCATCGACAAACATTTGAGTATTTTTTACCTGCGAAAATCTTCCTAAAAATAGGATTGAATTTCTTTTTAAAAAAACAGAATCTGAAGAGAAAAAATCAGCATCGATCCCTACAGGCATTCTTTTACTTCTGGAAAACCGTGCAGTATAAGATTGTGGCGATGTGTAAAAAATTCGATTTGATAATGCTGCTGCTATCCGTGTCGCGAAACTTCCTTTCGCATGGTTTCTCCAAAATAAAATTTTTTTATTCCACAGTCTCCACAGCAACCCTCCCAAAACAACGTAGATCTGATTCATATGCACGAACACAGAATCATAGTCATTTCTCAGTGAAAAAATAAGTGAGTAAAAACGAACAATAAATTGTAATTTTGAGTTCCCCTTTTCTTTTCCCAGTGAGTACACAGACACGTTTGACGGTAACTGATGGATTCCCTCTTCGAGGCAGATTACGGTCACCTTCTCTGCGTGCTTTGCGAATTCCACAATCCATCGGTGAAAAAAACCGAGAATCGGGTCTGTGCTGTCTACTTTTTGGGTGACGATAAGCAGTTTCATTATTTGTATACAATCATTGATTCCAACGCTTTTTTATACTTATCTAAATACGCTTGATGAGTCATCCTTACATCGCTCATTAGCTCAAAAGCAGCAGAACCGATACTTTTTTTCATAGCTGAATTTGAAAAAAATGTAATCATTTTATTTGAAAAACACTGCACATCTCCCTGCGGGCAAATGAGCGCATCCCTCCCGTCATGAAAGAAGTCGATCGCTATACCGACTCTAGTGGTAAGGACTGGGCACCCCACCGCCGCAGCTTCTGCAAGCGTCAGCCCGTACCCTTCAAAAAGCGAGGTGTTAAAAAACAGGTCAGCTGTTTTATAATATGAAGAGATATCTTGCTGCCACGTTTCAAAACATACACGATTTTCAAGTCCCAGCTTCTTCACTAATTTTTTAAGATCTCCTTCTTCTTCTCCACTTCCCACAATAACCATGCCGAGATCGGGAATTATTTTGGCTGTATTGGCAAACACCTCGATACCCACACGTACCCGTTTTTCTGAAGTTAAGCGAGATGCCATGAGCACAATCTTTGCAAATTGAGAATACTTTTTCTTCAGATCAACGGTAATAGGTTTTGCCCGAAGCGCTTCGACGTCAACAAAAATTGGGAGGACAGTAATTATTTTTGGATCGACCTTACGGTAGAGAGCAACATCTCTTCCAATTTTCTCTCGAACGACGCGCACTCGGTTTGCCTTCTTAAGGGTAAATCGAGATATCTGAAACCTAAGCCAATTAAGTAGTGAGCCATCATAAAATTCTCTAGTAAATAAATCGGTATGAATCTGAATTTGAAGAGGAAATTTTGTCTTTCTCTTTAAGTAGACTCCGACAATTCCAGTCTCAAATGGATCTTGGGCAGAAATGACCGTTTCTCCAAAATAGAGTTGCCGAGCAATTGCCTCTCCGATAAAAATTGCATCACCAATATATTTAAGGCGACTAGGAGATTGTGTAGGGTGAATTTTCACTTCTGGAGAAAGTGAAAAGGGTTCAAACCCAGAACGTGCAAGTGACAAAATAATAATATGAAGCTCGCCTAACACTTTTCCATATTCAATCATCCGCTGCGCAACGGCAGATTCTTTAGTAAAAATATTTCGATCAGTTGAAATCATTATGACTCTCATGCGTGTATAGTTGAACGAATAATTTCCTCATTTCTTTTTAATACATCATCCCACGACATCTGAAAATTAATGCCAGATACTTCTTTCTTAGCCTTCCGATACCCTTCAACACTCAGCATATATTCAAGACGACTTTCAAGTTCAGAGCTGTTTCGATTATCAAAAAGAAACTGCTGCGGAATATTGAAAGGCAACCCATTTTCGCGACTCATTAAAAACGGTTTACCGTATGCGATACATTCAAGGATGTAATTGGGATTAAACTCTGTGAGAGCTGGGGCAATTCCAAACAAGCAATGTTTTGTATACTCAACAACTTTTTCTTGAGAAACTGATCCCGTAAATATAATTTTATCACCTATTCCAAGATCCTGAGTAAGTTGCTCAAGTGATACTCTTTCAGGCCCATCTCCCATAATAATAAACTGCACGGATGAGTGATTCGGCAAAACTTTCGCCATAGCTTTCAAAACAAAAGGAAGGTTTTTATACGCCACTAGCCTACTTGCAAAGATGATTGTTTGGGACTGTTCAGAAACTTTATCCTTTGGAAACACTGAAATAGGATTTGGCACTACCGATATTTTACTTTTTTGAACAGAATAATACTTACTGTATAGATTTAGTAGGAGCGAGGAAGGAACGATCAGGGCATGGACTCGCTGCAATACAAACTTTGAAACAGCATAAGAAAGTGAGCCGTTAAATAACCGAGCTTCATACCATTCATTCATAGAAAGACTGGTCCTTCCTTGTTCAGCTACCCTTTCCCAAGGAATATCACCGCCGACCCGAATCAGTATTTTTTTCCGAAACAGCTTAGCGACAAAAAGGGCTGGAAGTCCCACTCCGAGACCATCGTGTGCGTAGATAAGGTCACAGGAGGCCGCATGAGCCATTAATTGGCCCGTATAGATAAGATGTCGAATGCCCATAGGAAACTTACGAACAAGCGACAGAGCTACGAGCCTTACCTCAAATCCAAGCTCTGGAAAGCCTTCAAATTGACGTTTTGCATGGGTTGCAGGTCCTCCTGAGTCGGGCGGATATATACTAGCCGCAATGAGTATTTTGGGCTTTTGAGCGGCCGCCTGAGGTAAATCCATACCCATAATAGTATCCCAAAAAACCTTAAAAATCGAGTGGAATAGCGGCCTGTCTTACAATCGAGAAAACACCTTTTCTTTCATGTCTTTAGCAATCAAATCCCAGTCATATTTTTCAAATGCCAGCTTTTTAGCATTCTGAATAATAGCTTTCGTTGAATCGGGTTCATTTACAAAAACCATCACAGCCCTCGCAATGCCTTCAGGATCACGTGGCTTGACAGCTCTTCCTGTAGGTTGCTTGTTGGGATTTAAGATCGGGTCAAACAAGAAGTCTGCAATTCCTCCTTCTTGCGTTGCAATGACTGGAAGCTCTGCGGCCATAGCTTCCACAAACGAATTCCCCATTCCTTCAGACAAGGATGGCCTAATAAAAATATCTGAAGCTTTGAGATATTTAGGCATCTCTTTGTGATCAACTTGTCCCAAGAACATTACACGATCTGCAACACCAAGATCTTTTGCTAACCGTTTAAGCATATCTTCATCTGGGCCGATACCGAGAATAATAAATCGAACCGTGCTTGGAAGAAGTAGGAGCGCTCGAATACAATCATCAACAGCGTTCTTGGTTACTAGACGAGAAGTGGTAATCATCAAGGTATCACCCTCCTTTTTATGAAGTATTTCTTTTATGGGAGCCAATTCACTTTCACTAAAAACTTGTGCAAAGTGCTTTGTATTTACAGCGTTAGGAATTATTTCTAGCGTTCCATTGTATCCCATTTGTTTTGCCCAATTGCCAAGGAAGTTTGATATCGGCTGAATAATGTCAGCTTTGGTAAAGGCTCGTCTAAAGAGTGGCGCAACAGGTTGCATTTTTTTTAAAATATACTCAATTGGATCTCCTTCTTGGAGAGTGAGCAGATATGAAACTTTTGGGAAAAAAGTTTTAAAAATTCCTGCCGGAACTCCGGTTGAATGCGCCATCATTGCCCAGATGGCATCGAAGTGATAGTTAGAATGGAGTTTTGTTGCTTCAAGAAAAGCTAAAAACTGAAAGAGTGGTTTGTTGAGCTTTAAGGGAAACTTTTGCAAGTCAAAAATAGAAGCTCCAGGTTTTGAAAATCCAATTCTATGAATCAGAATGTTTCCAATTTTTTCCTGCTTTGGAAGATTTCTATCGAACCTTAGTGTCACCATATGAAACTCAAACTCATGAGGATCGATTCGATCAGTAATTTCCTTAATAGCAACTTCCGCTCCCCCAACAAATTTTGGGTAATAAGCTAAAGAAAAAATTAGTATTTTTTTCATACTTACTTCTTTGCTTTCTTAATCTCTTGTATATAATCTTCAATTTTATGTTGCGCGCTCCACCCCAATGCTCGTGATTTTGTAAGATCGAGTTTTGCTGTCATCCGATTCCCTTTTACCTCTGGACCCATCTCAATAGGTGCATCAAACATTTTTGCAATATCTAAAATAGAGTATGCCTCATTAGCGCCGAGCCCAAATTCATCACCTTCTCCTTTTTCTCCCACAAGAATAAGTCCTTCAACAATGTCATCAACGTGAGTGAAGATTCGCATTTGTGTTCCTGGTGCATGTACGGTAAACCCTCCACCTCGTAAATATTTTTGCTTTAAAATTTCTATAAGAGTTCCATACTTCCCAGCCCTTTCTCCCTGACCGTATACATTATAAAAATATGTAATGGCAAATGGAAGATCGTACCAATCTGCATAATTTTGAGTAAGATCAGTATTAGTTGCTTTGGAAAAGGCGTAAGGGCTCTGATCTCTTCCCAGCCCTCCATCAGAAAATTTTGTTGAAGAGCCCGCATACACTAACTTCATTTTTCTTTTTCTCCAAAACTCCAACACCGCGTAAGTACCGTGGATATTAAGATCCCAAACCATGTCTGGTTCGCTAAGACTTATTTCTACCCGTGAATATTCCCCGAGGTGATAGACCAGATCTGGAGTTTCTGGTACCATTGCCTCAATGTCTTTTGTGTGACCTTCTCGGTATTCAACTCCCTCAATATGGTTTTCGTGGGACCCTGTAAAATAATTATCGAGCGATATGACTGCGTACCCATCGTTAAGCAATCTTTTACAGAGATGGGTGCCGATAAAACCAGCACCCCCCGTTACCAACACTGTCTTTTTCTGAGCATCCATGATTGCGAGATTCTAACACAAAAGCGTGAGCCTCTCTAGAGGTCAACACGAAGAAGATCGAGGAGCTCTGCCTCTGGGATTTCTTGAAGTTTTTGCTTCTGTTCTTTTTGTGAAGGCAACGGTACTTCTTTTTTTACTTCAGGAATTTGAGCTGAAAACTTTTCTTGTATTGGAACTTGCTGAGTTTGTTGAGAGGTTGTTTGAAGAATTATTTTAGGAATATCTACAACTTTTTTTTCAGACGCTGGTGGTGTAGAGACTTGGGGTTGTTTTGCTGCAGCAGTAAGTGTTTCTAAGGCTTTCTTCAAATCAGAAACATGTTGAGGTGTTGCTTGTTTATCATTTCGTTTCAGGTCAGGTTTAAGAGTTTGCAAAGAAATCGAGGTTGGAGTATTTCTCTCAATCTGCTTTTGACGTTCTTGAGTCATAATCGACTCAAAAATTTCTTGTTTTTGTTTTTTTTCTTCGGCGCGCGGGTCTCGTGAGTCTTCAGCCCTTCTCCCGTTTTCGCGACGATCCAATGGAATACTCACCGACGGAGCTTGCACATCTCGTCTCTCCATAGAACTTCTTTCCTCAGGAAGCTTGGTTGGCGTAGCATTCCTGTTTATAACTGGTACGGTTGGTTTATAAATGGTTGATGCTGGGCTTGGGGTCGGTGGTGGGGTTGCCTTGAATTCTTGTTTTTTGACTTCGCTTACAGGAATCGACGAGGGTTTGTACGTAGCAGGCACAGGAGCAGGTGTAGCTACAGATGTAGACACGCCAGTAGAAACCGAAGCTGATTTTGGCATCGGTTTATACATTGAAGCATCTTTTGAAATTGCCCCAGGACCTTTCGCGCCATCTTCATGCCACTTCTTTATTGCTTCCTCAACTTCACTACGAGGAGTAGCGAACGCTGCTCTCGAAGATTCGATAATGTCATGCTTAAATGAGAATTGCGGTTTTGGAATCGGCATCATGGTCGCAGCGGAAAACGGAGCGGATGAAACCCCGTCAATCATAAGTTTCAAATAAATTTGGAAAGACCCCAGGTTCACCAAATCTTCAGCAGTAAAGACGGGAGCGAATTCCTTTTCAAGCACCTCTGCATCATAGGCTCCAACTCGAAAAGTAATCATCGTTCCTACGTTTCCAAACACCGCGGCGCGCACCTCTTCGGACATTTGCTCAATATACTGGTGCGCGATAGTAAGGTTTAATTTATACTTTCGTGCTTCGGATAAAATATCTGCAAACGATTCATTAGCGAATGATTGAAACTCGTCTACGTATAAATAAAAGTTTGGTAAATTTTTGAGAATTGATTCAGATGAATCCGCACGTGACATGGCGGATAGATAAATCTTAGTAATGAGCATGCTTCCGAGCAAGTTTGCATTTTGCTCGCCCACCCTTCCCTTTGAGAGGTTCACAATGACAATCTTCCGGTCATCCATCACTTTACGAAGATCGAAGTTTGATTTTGCTTGTCCGATGATGTTGCGCACTAGCGGATTAGACACAAATTGCCCGACTTTGTTTTGAATTGCGGCACCTGCTTCTTGCATGTATCGCTCTCCGTATTTTTCAAACTCATCAATCCAAAATGATTTCACTGACGGATCAGATACGTTAGAAACTACCAGCTTTCGATATGCCTTATCTGAAAGCATGCGATTTACTCCAACTAACGTTGAATCTGGATACTCCAGAAGTGCCAGAAGGATATTGTTTAAAATATATTCCATACGAGCGCTCCACGCATCCACCCAAATCTTTTTAAACGCGGACATCAGCCCATTTGCTACCAAGTGTCGCTTGTCTACTCCCACATCTTCCATCACATTGAAAGAAATCGGGTAGTCGGTATCGAAAGGAGCAAAATAAATAACATCCTTTATACGCTCCTGGGGAACGTATTCGAGAAGTAAATCGGCACTCTTTCCGTGAGGATCAACAAAAGCCATTCCCTCCCCGTTCTGAATATCCTGCACCGCCATGTTTTCGAGAACAGTAGATTTCCCCATTCCAGTTTTTCCGATTACATAGACATGCCTTGTGCGGTCTTTTGCTTTAATACCAAAAGCGGCACGCTTATTGCGCGAATCAGTTTCACCAAAATAGGTTACTTTTTCAGGGTTCATAGAACTTTTGTCTATTATACAACAAAAAAGATTCTGTTTGACAGAACATCGTAAACGAATAGGATAGTAACCAGAACTTCACCCTAAAAAGGAGTGCGTATGACAGAACCTAGAGTTGCAGCTGGTATTGTTGCCTTCTTGGTATGGCGACATCAGTTCTTACTTATCCTTCGGGATGATAAGCCCGACATCCTTTCACCCAACACGTGGTGCCCCGTTACTGGTGGTAGAGAAGACGACGAGACACTATGGGACGCAGCGTGCAGAGAATGCAAGGAAGAGATTGGTATTATTCCCCACCACTTCACCCTTCTCGGCGTATCTGCTAAAGGAAATGGATTTTGTTTTGGACGACTTTCAGACGATGAAAAAGATTCTATAGTTTTGGGAGAAGGTCAGCGATATTCCTTTTATTCTTTTGATTCTTTGAGCTCCGTCGAGCTTAGCGGAGCCATGAAAGGATATCTTGAACGGTATCGTCTTGTTTTCAAAAAAATGGCAGAGGGTGAGCAACCGCCGTTTGGTAGCGAGCTTGGTCTTGCCACATGGAATGGCTAAAAAGATAAAGGAGGGGTCTTAGAAGACTCCCCTTTTTTCATACGTGGAGTCATGGTACGCTTTAACTGATGCAAGCAGTAATCCTATGTGCAGGAAAAGGAATTCGAATGAAAGATTTGACCAAAGAGCTTCCTAAACCCCTTTTGGAAGTGAATAGCAAAAGCCTTCTTCTCCGCAAGATGGAATCTTTACCTCAATCTATTAGTGAAATTATTTTGATAATAGGATATAAAGGTGAGAAAATCATAAAAACTTTTGGAAATTCTTTTAACGAAATCCCCATTACATACATCGAGGACAAAACCCTCACTGGCACCGCCCATGCCTTATGGAGTGCCAAAGAAATATTGCGAGGGAGGTTTCTCGTCATGATGGGAGATGATCTCTATGCAAAAAAAGATCTTGAAGCTTGCTCGAAGTTTGATTTTTCAATAGTCTGCAAAAGAGCGGTACCAGATGAAACCGGGAGTCGAATCACTAAAACAAGCGATGGAAGATTAAAAAATTTTGTAACGCAGGAATCATACACGCAATCACACACCGATGCTGGACTTATCTTTACAGGACTCTATAGCTTAACGGCTGATATATTCAATCATAAACCTGTGAAAATGAGAATGAGAGACGAGTGGGGTTTACCCCAAACACTCCTAGTCGCAAGCAGAGAGCACCCAGTCACCATCATTGAAACAAATGCCTGGATATCAATTACTGACCCGAAAGACCTTGTTATTGCCGAGAACGTAAGATTTTTGTAACACAAAAAAGTGAAACAAAAGATGTGTTTTTATTCTTTTCTTTTGTAGACAATGCCGCTCTATTTAAGAATTATAACGAGGTGTCGATAACTGGTGGACGAGGGGTCAAATTTTGAGTAAACGGGTTTTGTGCACCAACACCACCAGCACCATCTACAAACATTGGCGCAATATCGGTTTTTCTTCGTCTGCGTCCCTTAGGAATGGATGATCTGCGCTTTATTGCAACAGAAAAAGAAAGTCCGATAAGGATAATTCCGAATACAATATTGATAAAATTCTCCCAATTTGATGGAAAGCCTAGAAACAACGGCATAAGAAACAATATAAAACCAATAAAGAAGATAGTATTATTTTTAGACATATATGATTACTATTATACTTAGAATATTACAGAGGTAAAATGGTACCTTTTTTAAAAAACTTCCTCGAGTGCCTGTTACCCCAACAAGCGTGGCTTGTGTCAAGGAAGCAAAAAGCGCAGTGCTCATATACACAGAGATTCCTTGTTCTTTTGCATGCAGAGTAAACTCTGAATCAAACGGAACTCCGGCAGCCTTTATAATGAAGTCTCTACTCTCAAAATCCTTGAGTTCGTGTCTTCCGAGTCTATAAGTAATGTTTTTAAACAATCTTAACTCTTTAAGACTCTGCTCTAATTCTTTTTTACTTTTAAGGTCAGTGACTATAATTTCCGCACCCTCCTTTGCAAAAAAAGTGACACCCCCACTCCACGGCCAAGAAGGCCGAGTCCCATGACGGTAATTCTCTTTCCCTTAAACATTCCTCTTGTATACATCATACAGCAATCCTAACAGACCTTTCAAAAAACAGAAATTTTTGTGTTCAAAATAAAACGCCCGTCTCTTCGGAGATAACGGGCGTTTTCTTTTCACCAAGCATCCTTCTGTTTGAGGTAACGCTTGTAAGCTCTTTCTGGTTTTAAATAATATGTTTTTGCTCGAAAGAACTGCAGCGCGCCTCAAGACCAAAACTATCTCCGCCAACGTTATTATCCTTGCAACGCTCTAGGAGAATTGACCTACGCTTGCGTGAAGGGCAGATTGCGGCGTCAGGGCTGATGAGAACTGAAGATATCAGTTCGTATAACGCAGCAAAGACTCTAGCGGTAAGACGCGAGCCCTTTATAGACGTGCCAAGTCTGGAGACTATAACTAATATTATCATATTGACTACAACCTGTCAAAATTCTATAGGGAGGTATCGATTCCACCAAGAGGAGATGCTAGGGATGAAGATGCTAGAACTGGTGCCACATCAACTGGGGCATTTCCTGCACCATCAACGAACAGAGAGGCCGTATCGGTCTTTCTTCGTCGACGTCCTTTTGGAATAGATGACCGGCGTTTTATAGCTATAGAAAAAGATAACCCAACAAGGATAACCCCGAATGCTATATTAATAAAATTCTCCCAGTTTGAAGGAAACCCGAGAAATGGAATAAGGAACAGTGCGACACCGATATAGAGAATGATATTATTTTTAGACATATATGCAGCTATTATACCCAGAAAAGACAAGAGGTAAAATTACCCTCATCTTAAGGTTATTTATTGGTTAGTTTTTGGTATGAATTTTTTCCTTATACCAATCGACTTCTTGCTTTAGCCCTTCTTCCAACTTCACTTTTGGATTGTAATTAAAATACTCTTTCATTTTAATTATATTTGCTCCAGTCTCAAGCTGATCACGGGCACGCTTTGGCATACGATCAAACTGTGCCTTTTTACCCAAAATAGTTTCAATGATCTCAATTCCTTCCTTGGTAGTCATGGTCTTGTCGGTTCCAAGATTGAAAACCTGCCCTACTGCCTTATCCAAGTTTTCAAGGACGAGCACACACCCGTCAATAATATCACTGATAAATGTATAGCTATGAATATGTTTTTCGGCCCCTTCGAATAACGGCAAACTTTTATCTTCGAGAATTGCTTTGATTAATTTATGAAACAGTTTCTCAGGGCGCTCTCGAGGCCCATATACAGAGAAGAACCGAAGTACGGTAACCGGCATGCCGATATCACGATAGTACGACATGGCGAGCTGTTCTACAGCAAGCTTTGTGACTCCATAATTTAAGGTTGGCTTAAGTTCGCTCGACTCTCTCTGTAGCCATTGCCCCATACACCGATGATGTGGACGCGTGGATAAACACTTTGAGTGTTGGGAGGCGCTTGGCCGCTTCGAAGCCTTTGTGTAGCAATGATATTATCTTCAAGATACACAGAAAACGGCGTCGTTGAAGAAATGCCTGGCTGGGCAGCGCAGTGAAAAATGACTTCCACATCCTTAAGAACTTGCTCAAGAGGATCGGTACTTAAATCGATATGTTGGATCACCCCCCCTTTTTTTTCGCTTCAACATCAGCGGCATTAATTTCTTTGATCTTTGGATCGTAATAGGTACGAAGTGCATCAATTCCTACAACTTCATGACCAAGGTCCAAGAATCGCTCTGCTAAATGCTAACCAATAGCTCCTGCCGCTCCCGTAATAAGTATTTTCATATATTCAAGGTATCCCACCTATCTAACAAATTCTGGTTATGGAATTATTCACCATATACACCTCGGAGGATTTCAGCATCTTTTCCACTCTCTCGAAGGAGCGAATTATTTTTACTACGGAATGCTTCTAATGCTGCCGTACCGAGGGGATCGTCTGCGTCCTTTGCATAGGTTTGAAGAAATGTTTCAAAATCTTTAATAAAGCAAAATCCACCTGCTCCTCTTCCATCTTCATGCACAACATCGCTGTGACTCGTGCCGATTCGAGGGTCTTTCGTCACCGCTTCTCGGACAACATCCCATGATCCATTTTCTGCTTCAACGAAATTATATGCCAAATTCATAAACAATACTTTAGTATACAAAAAAGCATTTCCTAAATATTTAATACACTCTGCATTTGTTGCGCTTGTTACAAGGGTGTACGGTGCGGGTGGAAGTAACGCAAGAACTTGTTGCGCGCGAGTACGGTATTCATCTGACTCAACCGCAACACCGACAATGTTTCTTTCAGGGTTTTTTGCATCAAATGCTGCATTTTTGGCTCGAAGAAATTCGGGAGCATGCATTAAAAAGCGATCGGGGAAATCGGCAAGAATTGAGAGTGTGGTACCTGGCACAATCGTTGACTTGATAACCACCGTAGCACCTGGCTTTGTGAGTGCTGTGGCACTGCGAACGATTGAATCATCAAATCCTTTTGGGGTGGTAGGAGTTGGAAGACAAATAAAAACAACAGAGCAGGTTTTAATCCTGTCTTTGTTTTGGACATAAGGCTCTTCGAGTGAATATCTGATAACTTCAAAACCGCGGGACTCAACATCGTCAGCAATACTTTTGCCGACAAACCCTTGCCCTATAAATCCAATGAGGAGTTTTTCTTGTGACATGAAAAGAATATTCTTAGTTATTAGCAATATAAGAAGAAGTCTTCAGAACCTGTTAGGTACTTTTAGATGATTAATAACGTGCTTTGTGGGCGTACCAGGATTCGAACCTGGGACCCCACGAGTATCAGTCGAGTGCTCTAGCCAACTGAGCTATACGCCCACAAAGCAAACTATCTTTAAATCATCTAAAATTACCCAAAAAACAAGGCTCACACCTCTTAAACCGTGACTGAGAATATAGCAAAAAAGAAGACAAAGAGAAAGGGGCCGCCAACTTACGTTGACGACCCCTAGACTGACCGTTCTCATAGACCTTTTGCTTCTTACTTCGCTCGTCTCCGCTCACCTACATTCTCTGGCCGAGCAACCAAAGAGTTTCTGTAAGTTATCCAGGCTGAAAAATTGAACCCAGATAAATTACAAACATTAATATTACGAACAGAGTAAATGCCTTGGTGAAGAACATCAAAAAATCGAAGAACGTTACCCTCTCAAAGTCGAGGAGGAAAACTGATCTTACAAATTTACCAAGCATTTTTATTTTCTCCATTACCCAATCCGAGAACAAAGTTCTCAGCATGCGTTTGAGAGTTGAAATTGTTGATTCCAGCGACACACCAGCCTATAAGGCGCAACGCGTTCCATGGAACCTCCGTTGTATTGTCTGATTGAATTATACACCTTCTTAATAAAAATGTCAATATGTGAAAATATCCTTACTATTAGGCATTTTGCATAACAAAACCCACCAAGATTTCTTGGTGGGTTTTGTTTCTACTATTCTTTATTTTGCTCCGTTCCCTTGGCCTCGCCTCGCAATACTTTCGTGTTGCTGGGCGGGTTGCGTTCGTCTTTCCGAATGTCAGATTAGTTTTTGGATTCATAATCATCATCCATTGTGTGCTCAATTGAAGCACGCAATATCGACGCACTCATCTCTTTAATAAATTAAAGAGAAGGTTTTTCATTGAATTACTCCACGAGCAGCTTCCGCTACCCGTGCCTTGTTACGACTTACTCCCTGTCATTGAGCTTACCTTAGGCCCGGCTTGCGCCAGGACTTCGGGTACTCCCA
>Ga0163144_10009288_pt1 | contig 21138 bp, 19 predicted proteins | sample OliLak19BULKMAT1_FD_123175 | JGI IMG/M metagenome (GOLD analysis project Ga0163144, IMG submission 123175) | Freshwater microbial mat bacterial communities from Lake Vanda, McMurdo Dry Valleys, Antarctica - Oligotrophic Lake LV.19.BULKMAT1 | ecosystem: Environmental > Aquatic > Freshwater >... | reverse complement strand
GGCCCCGCGGGTGCCGGCAAGACCACCGTCGCGCGGCGCGTCGCGCGGGCGCTCGGCGTGCCGCTGCTGGACACCGGCGCGATCTACCGCACGGTCGCACTCGTCGCCCGCCGCCGCGGCATCGCATGGGACGACGCGCCGGCGCTCAGCGAGCTCTGTGATCCCTTCCCGATTTCCTTCGGCGACGACGGCAGCGGTCGCCAGACCGTGTGCTTCGCCGGCGAGGACGTGTCCGCCGCGATTCGTACGCCCGAGATTTCGCAGGGCGCGTCGAGGGTGTCGGCGGTGCCCGGCGTCCGCGCTGCACTGCTCGGCATCCAGCGCGCGCTCGCGACCGGCGGCTGCGTTGCCGAGGGCCGTGACATGGGCACCGTCGTGTTCCCGGACGCGCCGTTCAAGTTCTTTCTCACGGCCGACCTGCGCACGCGCGCCCTGCGGCGCCGCACCGAGCTGCTGGGGAGCCACAGCACCGCTGCATCCGTGGAGGATGTCGAGCGCGATGTCGCGGAGCGTGACGCACGTGACAGTACGCGCGAGACAGCGCCGCTGCGCCAGGCCGACGATGCGACCGCCGTCGACACCTCGGGCCTCACACTGGACCAGGTCGTCGAGCGCGTGCTGGCCCACATCCGGAGGTAGCACCGCGGGTAGGACCCGGTCGGTTGACCCGAGGGGCCAAACGCCCTACCGTCCCGCTCCTCGCGGCTTCGCCTCGCCTCGTCGATGCACCTTTGCTGGTGGACCAACAAGGATGGATGCGACGCGGTCACGCCCACTCGGAGCGTGGTCCCGCGGCCCTTGCTAGCCCGCGAAATCCACTCCGAGCGCGAGCATCAATGACAGAGCAGTTTCATTTCGAAGAGAATTTCGCCGAGCTACTCGAGGCCCACAACGAGGCCGGCGGCGAGATCAAAGAAGGTACGATCGTCAAGGGCGTGGTCGTCGACATCATCGGCGACTTCGCGGTTGTCGACGTCGGCCTCAAGGCCGAGGGACAGATTCCGCTTCGCGAGTTCCGCGAAGAGGACGACGCCGATGACGCGCCACTGCGCGTGAAGATCGGCGACGAGGTCGAGGTTCTTCTCGAGACCGCCGAGGACCAGAACGGCCTCGTCGTCCTCTCGAAGGAGAAGGCGCGCAAGCGCAAGGTCTGGGACGAGATCAGCAAGGCCGTCGACCTGGAGGGCCTCGTTGCAGGCTCGATCCAGGCACGCGTCAAGGGTGGCCTCTCGGTCATGCTCCAAGGCGGCGTGAAGGCGTTCCTGCCCGGCTCGCAGGTCGATTTGCGGCCCGTCCGCAACCTCGACGCGTTCATCGGTCAGGAGTACCAATTCAAGATCATAAAGTTCAACAAGAAGCGCGGCAACATCGTGCTGTCGCGCCGCGTGTTGCTCGAGGCTGAGCGTGCGGAGCTCAAGGAAGAGACGCTCAACCGCCTGCAAGAGGGTCAGATCGTCGAAGGCGTCGTCAAGAACCTCACCGACTACGGTGCGTTCATCGATCTCGGCGGCATCGATGGCCTCTTGCACATCACCGACATGAGCTGGGGCCGGGTGAACCATCCCTCGGAGCTCTTTCAGGTCGGCGACAAGGTGCAGGTCAAGGTCCTCAAGTTCAACACGGACAGCGAGCGCGTCAGCTTGGGCCTCAAGCAGATCACGCCCGACCCGTGGATCAACGCCGAGGACAAGTACATCCCGGGCACCGTCGTGCAGGGCAAGGTCGTCAGCATCAAGGACTACGGCGCGTTCATCGAGCTCGAAGAGGGCATCGAGGGGCTCGTGCACGTCTCCGAGATGTCGTGGACGCGTCAGGTCAAGAACCCGAAGCAGTTCCTCAAGATCGGCGACGAGGTCAAGGCGGTCGTTCTCGACATCGACGTGTCGCAGAACCGCATCAGCCTCGGCATGAAGCAGCTCGAGGAGAACCCGTACGAGAAGGTCGTCGAGACCTACCCGCCCGGCACCGTGGTCGAAGGCGTCATCCGCAACATCGCCGACTTCGGTGTGTTCGTGGAGCTCGAGCCGGGCATCGACGGCCTCGTGCACATCACCGACCTGTCGTGGACACAGCGCGTTCGTCACCCCTCGGAGCTCTTCAAGAAGGGCGATCAGGTCAAGGCGATGGTGCTCAACATCGACAACACGGGCGAGAAGCCGAAGATCAGCCTCGGCATCAAGCAGCTGCAGCAGGACCCGTGGGATCGAATCCCGTACGATTACCCCATCGGCAAGATCATCGAGGTCAAGGTCCTCAAGCTCGCCGAGTTCGGTGCGTTCGCGGAGCTCGAGCCCGGTATCGAGGGTCTGATCCACATCAGCGAGATCACCGACGAGCGCATCGAAGATCCGGCGCAGATTCTCGAGCCGAACCAGACGGTGCGCGCCGAGGTGATCCAGATGGACGCGCAGGAGCGCCGCATCGGGCTCTCGATCAAGAGCGCGAAGCGTCAGGACGAGCTGGCGGATGCGCAGGGCTTCGCGAATGCGAGCCAGGCCGGCGCGACGCTCGGTGACGTGATGGCGAAGAAGCTGCGTGGCGAGGACGATCGTCCGAGCCGTCGTCGCTAGTCCGCACATCGCAACCCAATGAGGGGTGTCGGCCGCGGTGGTCGGCACCCCTTCGTGTTGGTTCGACGCTCGGGAGTTCGACGGCTACTTCTTCTTGCCGGTGCCGAACGGGTTGCGCAGATCCGGGGAGATGTCCGGACCCGGCTTGCTCGGCGGTTCCGAGGACGTGCTGGGCATCGTGCTGGGCGTCGTCGGTGTCGTCGTCGTGGAGCTCGAGCTCGGGTCCGGATCCTGCCCACCGCGCGGCGGCTTGCGCTTGCCCGTCGGCGTCGTGGGCGTCGGCGGAATCGGCGTCTCGGTCTCGATCGGCAGCTCCGCGACTGGCGTGATCGCGACGGTGTCCGGCGTGCCGAAGACCGGCACGAGCACCGGCTGGACGACGCTCTGCGGCGTCGTCGGCGTCGCGTCGCTCGTGCTCGGCGGATCGATCGACGCAGGCGTCTCGTCGGAGGTCGGCGTCACGACCGATCGCGACGCCGCCTCGTCGTCGCGGGCACGCAGCGCCCACCACGTGCCGGTGCCACCGAGCGCGAGCAGGCCGAGCCCACCGACGAGCACGCCGAGCAACATCGTGTCGTGACTCGACGCCGGCGCGCGCCGACGCAGCGCCGCGCTCGACTCCGACTCCTGGTCGACGCGCGAGATGCCTGGGCTCGACCCGATCGTCGCGTTGGATCGCGAATTGCTCGGGCCCGACGACGCCGAGCCCGAGACGGCTGCAGAAAGTAGCGGCGCGGTGCGGCCCGGACCTGTGCCAGCTCCGGTGCTGGCCGCCGCGCTGGAAGCCGCGCTCGACGATGCCGCGGGACGAATGGCTGCGGCGCGCACGAGCCCGCTCGGCAAGCGCACCCTCGCGGTGCCGACGACGCCCTCGGGCTGACACGCCGAGATCGCATTGCCGAGCGCCTCCATGCTCTGGAAGCGCGCGTCCGGATCCTTCTCGAGGCAGGTCATCACCATCGCCTCGAGATCGGGCGGCAGATCGGGCCGATGCATGCGCAGCGGCACCGGCAGCTCGCCGAGCAATCGTCCGATCACGACGAACGGATTCTTGTCGGGAAACGGCACCGTGCCGGCGAGCATCTCGTACAACATCGTGCCGAGCGCGTAGACGTCGGTGCGCGCGTCGACGGTGCCGCTTCGCGCCTGCTCGGGTGCCATGTACGCGACGGTGCCGACGATGCCGTGCGTCGCGGTGACGCTCTGCGTGAACTCCTGCGACTCCTCGAGCACCTTCGCGATGCCGAAGTCGAGCACCTTGATGCGCTCGGTGCCGGACGGGTCGCGCACGAGAAAGCAGTTCGCCGGCTTTACGTCGCGATGCACGATGCCGGACTGATGCGCCGCGGCGAGTGCATCGACGATTTGCAGCGTCAGGTCCTGCGCACGCTGCCACTCGAACCTGCGGACGCGCTTGAGCTCTTGGCGCAGATCGACACCTTCGAGGTACTCCATCACGAAGTACACGGGCACCGTCGCGTTGCCGACGTCCTCGATGTTGACGATGTTGTCGTGCTGGATCGACGCGGCCGCGCGGGCCTCACGGAGGAACCGACGGACGTTCGACTCGTTCTCCGCGAGCTCCGGGCGGAGGATCTTCACCGCGAAGCGGCGCTCGAGCCCGACCCGTCGCGCCTCGTAGACCGAGGCCATGCCCCCCGCACCGATGCGCTTGATGATCTGGTAGCGCCCATCGAGCACCAGGCCACACAGGTCGAGCCCAAGCGCGTGATTGACGTGCGCTGCACCCGGTTGCGGGACTGGTTCCATGAAGGGTGGGGGAACCCGTGGGCTGCCACGCGTCCCGGCCCGTCATGGTAGCGCGACCAAGGGGGCCTCCGCACGCATCGGTCCGCCGGCGGCGCAAAGGTGCATCCCCGCGCGCCCGCCGCCTTGATTCGTGCGTGGGGCCGGGGTAATGGCCTTGTCGTGGCGGAACCGACAACGATGACTACGCAGGACCGACACCGAGGCGTGCGAGTCGTGGACGGCGGGCTCGATGCGGGCGGGCTGCGGTTCGGCATCGTGGTCAGCCGCTTCAACGCGTTCATCACCGAGCGCCTGCTCGACGCCGCCGTCGATGCGCTCGTCGGTCATGGAGCCGCGCCCGCGGACATCACGGTCGCGCACGTACCCGGCGCGTGGGAGATCCCACAGGCGGCCGCGAAGCTTGTCGCGCGCGACGACATCGACGCGGTGATCACGCTCGGCTGTCTCATGCGCGGCGACACGCTGCACTTCGAGCTCATCGCGGGCGAGTGTGCGAGGGGACTCGGGGAACTCTCGCGCGGCGACAAGCCGGTGGTCTTCGGCGTGCTCACGACCGACACGCTCGAGCAGGCGATCCATCGCGCCGGTGGCAAGCACGGCAACAAGGGAGCCGAGGCCGCGCTCGCGGCGATCGAGCAGACCCGGGTCGTGCGTGCGCTCGCGGCTCCGCCAGCGAGCACGCCGGCGCGAAGAAATTCTCCACGGCCCTCCGAGCCTAAGAAGGCGAGATGAGCACGGCACGCACCGACTCGCGACAGGCCGGACGCGAGCTCGCGCTGGCGGTGATGTGCCACCTCGAGTCGTATCCGCCCGACGAGCACGTCGTCGCCGTCGCGCTGTTGCTCGATCGCACGCCGTCGGGCGATGCGGAGGGCGAGGACGTCATCGCCCGCTTCGCCAGGGATCCGGCGACGCGAGCGTTCGCCGATGATCTGGTCGCACTGTGCAACGGCCGGCGCGCCGAGATCGATGCGCTCGTCGAGGAGACGTCGAAGAGCTGGCGGTTGTCGCGAATGGATCGCGTCGATCGCAACGTCATACGAATGGCGACCGGCGAGCTGCTCGGTCGCGCCGACGTCCCCCGCGCGGCGATCCTCGCGGAGGCCGTGCGCCTCGCGGGACGCTACGGCAGCGAGCGCAGCGCGGCGTTCGTCAACGGGCTCGTCGAGGCCCTCGCGAAGCGTGTGCGGCCCGAGGCCGGAGCCGGCGCGTGACCGCGTTCGAGCTGCGGATCGAGCGGCTCGGACGGGGGTTGCTCGATGGCGTCGCGTTGCGCGAGGGCGAGCCCAGGACGCGCGTCGATCTCGGTGTGCTCGCGTTCTTCGCCGACGAGCGGCCGCTGCGGGGCCTCGCTGCGCTCGTCGACTGGCGCACCGCCGGCGCGCTGTCGTCGCTGCTGCGCCGCGGCTTTTGTACCGGCGTCGCGCACGAGCTCGTGCTCTTGCCCGGTCGTCACGATCTACCGATCGAACGCATCGTCTTGCTCGGGCTCGGGCCGCGCGCCGATCTCGATCCCGATGGAGCGAGACGTGCGGCGCTCGACATGGTCGCGATGGCGCTGCGCTTGCGCCCGCGCGATGTCCTGTTCGCGTTGCCGTCGGGCGGTGAGGAGCGCGAGCTCGCAGAGGCGCTGCTGGCCGGCGTCGTGACCGGCCTCGGCGGCGAGCTGCCCGCGCCCGCGTCGGCCGACACCGCGGAGTCGGATGCGGAGACTGCGATCGCGCGCGCCTGGACGAGCAGCGAGCCTGGTTCGTCGGCGGATCCCGGAATCGCTGGCGACGGCGACCCGGCCGAGCTCTGCCGCTGGTGGGTGGTCGCCGACGAACGCCACGCGGGCCGGCTGCGCCGCCTGCTCGGAGGTCCGCCGCGCGCTGCCCAGCCCTGACGGCTATACTCGGCGCTCATGGCGGAGCGCGTGCTGCTCGTCGAGGATTCCCGCGCGATGCGTGCGTACGTCGGCGCGATTCTCGAGGCGAACGACTTCGAGGTCGAAGAGGCGGAGAACGGCTTCGAAGCGCTGCGCAAGATCCCGCGCATCGAGGTCGACGTCATCATCGCGGACGTGAACATGCCGGACGTCAACGGCATCGAGCTCACGCGCTTCGTCCGGCGCGGTCCCGCGCACGCGGCAGTGCCCGTGCTCATCATCAGCACCGACGCGGCGCATCACGATGTCGAGCGCGCGATTGCGGCCGGCGCGAACGGTTTCCTGGCGAAGCCGTTCACCGCCGAGGAACTGCTCGCTGCGATCGCGCGGGTTCGCGCGAGCGCTGCCGTCGGCCACTGACCAAAAACCGTTCCCCATGAGCTCGACCCGACCCACGACCGAGTTCGTGCCCGAAGCCCAAGAGGTCGTCGAGGAGTTCTCGCGTCGACTGCTCGAGCTCGAGGCGGCCGAGCGCGCGGGCGTAGAGGAGCCCGAGGCACTCAACGCCGCGTTCCGGGCGATCCACAGCCTCAAGGGACTCGCGGCGCTGTTCGCCGCCGGACCGATCGCGACGCTCAGCCACAGCCTCGAGAACGCGCTCGATGCTCTGCGCCTCGGCAAGGTGCCGCTCAACGCGGCGACGCTCGACGTGCTGTTCGAGGCGGTCGAGTCCTTCGCGGCGCTGCTCGTCGCGCACGAGGCCGACGCCGAGTCCCCGTCGATCGACCCGTTGCTCGCCCGCATCGACTCGCTGGTCGGTCGGGTTCGCCCCGAACGCACGGCGACGGAGCTGCCCGGCGTCGACGAGTCGATCCTCGGCGTGCTCACCGAGTACGAGGAGCACCGCTTGCGCGAGAACTTCCGGCTCGGCCGCACGCTCTATCGGGTGCACGCGTCGTTCGATCTGCTCGCGATCGACGTCGGCATCGAGGGCCTCAAGATACGGCTCAAGGAGTTCGGCGAGGTCATCACCTACTTGCCGAGCGCGGATTCCAGCGCCGACGATCGCATCGACCTCGACATCCTGCTCGGCAGCACCGCGCAGCTCTCCGAGGTGAGCGCGGCGCTGGTCGGCGACGGCGTCGACGTGCACCCGCTCATTCGCGACGCGCCGCCGCGGCAAGGCGCCGGACAGACGCAGGCGATCTCGTTCGGTGGGGGGGACGACGACCCGCCGCGGCCCACCTCGCCACCGCGCGGCGTCGTCGCCACCGCGATCGCGGGTGATCCGGAGACGGTCGACGACGGCGAGGTCGCGCCGGACGTCAGCCTGCGCAGCATCAGCCGCACGGTGCGGGTCGACCTCGCGCGGCTCGATCAGCTCATGAACTTGATCGGCGAGATCGGTGTCGCCCAGGCGACGCTGCTCGACAGCGTCGACCGGCTGCGCCGCCGCGGCAGCGCGCCGGACCTCTCGCGCGAGCTCAGCGCAGAGCTGCGCACCTTGTCACGCAAGGTGTCGCTCCTGCAGCAGGGCGTGCTCGACGTGCGCATGGTTCCGCTCGGTCAGGTGTTCGACAAGCTCGCCCGCGTCATCCGCAAGCTCGGGCGCGAGGCCGGCAAGGAGATCCGCCTCGGCATCTCGGGCGAGGAGACCGAGCTCGACAAGCTCATCGTCGAGGAGCTCAGCGATCCGTTGATGCACATGATCCGCAACTGCATCGATCACGGCATCGAGTCGAAGGCCGAGCGCCTGGCGAGCGGCAAGCCGGCGATCGGTCGCGTCGAGCTGCGCGCGTTCCAGCGCGGCAGCCGGGTCGTGCTCGAGGTCGAGGACGACGGCCGCGGCATCGATCTGCGGCAGGTCCGCGAGAGCGCGGTGCGCCGCGGTCTGCATCGCGAAGAGGACCTGCGCGAGATGACGCCGCAGCAGGTGATCGAGCTGGTGTTCATGCCCGGCTTCACGACCCGCAGCACGCCCGGTGCGCTGTCGGGCCGCGGCGTCGGCATGGACGTCGTCAAGACCAACATCTCGCGGTTGTCGGGGATCATCGACGTGAACACGACCGTCGGTCGGGGCACGACGTTCTCGATCACGCTGCCGGTCACGCTCGCGATCATCCAGGCGCTCGTGGTGCAGACGGCGGGGCAGACGTTCTGCATCCCGCTCAACTCGGTGCTCGAGTCGGTGATGGTCGGCAGCACCGAGATCCGCACGGTCGATGGCGCGCAGGTCATCACGCTGCACGGCAAGACGCTGCCGCTGTGCCACCTCGCGCGTCTGTTCGATCTGCGGCGCTCGAGCACGGCCGAGAACGCGCGCATCTACGTCATCGTCGTCGGGCTCGCGCAGCATCGCGTCGGCCTCGTCGTCGACGATCTGCTCGGTCAGCGCGACGTCGTCATCAAGTCGATCGGCAGCGCGCTGCGCTCGGTGCCGGGCATCGCCGGTGCGACGGAGCTCGGCGGCGGGCGTACGGTGCTGCTGCTCGACGTCGCCGCGCTCGTCGAAGAAGCGGTCGGCCGCGAGATATCGGGTCCGGCCGCGTCGGCACCGCTGGAGGTCTTCCATGGCGCGTGAGCCCGACGACCTGTGGCAGTCGTTGTCCCGCGCGGGCGAGACGATCGCGACCGAGGAGGACTACGAGCACGGCTACTCGCGCGAGGTCCGACAGGACCTCCGGCGGTGCCTGACGTTCCGCGTCGGCGGCGAGCTGTACGGGTTGTCGATCCAGGACCTCGCCGAGATCACCAAGCCGATGACGACGACGCCGGTGCCTCGCGCAGCGGACTTCGTGCTCGGCATCGGTAACGTGCGCGGCACCGTGATCCCGATGGTCGATCTGGCGCGGCGCCTGCGGCTCGTCGCGCAGGGCACCGCGAGCTCGATGCGCGTGCTCATCGTGAACCACGGGTCCGAGCTCTATGGGCTCGTCGTCGACAGCGTGCACGACGTCGTGCCGATTCCACCGGAGGCGTTCGAGCCCCCGCCGGGCGCGCTGGCGGGTGCCCGGGCCGGTTTCATCGCCGCGCTCGCGCGTCACGCCGGCGAGATCCTCATCATCCTCGACCTCGCCATCGTGCTCGACGGCCGCGACTTCGTGCGCCCGCGCAGCAGCGGCGCCGCCGAGGCGCGGGTGTTCGGCGCCGAGAGAGGCCGCACGTGAGCGACATCCGCGGCGAGGACGGGCGTCCGCAGCTCAAGCTGGCCGGCTTCCGCGTCGGGCCCGATGCGTATGCGATCGACATCATGCGGATCAAGGAGGTCATCGATGCGCGCCCGCACGCCGTACGCCCCGTTCCCCACGCACCGAGCCTCATCGAAGGCGTGATCCAGCTCCGCGGCGTCGTGATCCCGGTCGTCGATCTGCGGCGGCGATTCGGCGTCGAGATCGATCCGAGCCTCGAACGGCTCAACAAGCTCATCATCGTGAGTGTGCGTGGGCGCATCCTCGGCCTGCGCGTGGACCGGATCATCGGGGAGCTCGGTGTGTCGGCGGACTCGGTGCGGCCGGCACCGTCGTTGCTGCGCATCAAGGGCGCGCCGCACGAGTTCTTCACCGGCGTGTGCCGCAGCGGCGACGAGATGGTCTTCGTCGTCAATCTCGACGCGATGCTCGATCCGAACATCGGATCGACACCGAGCCGAGCGGGGAGTGAGGAACCATGAGTCGCCCCACCGTGATCGTCGCGCACGAACGTCCTGCGGTGCGGCAGATCGTCGGTCGCGTGCTCGCGCAAGAGGGCTTCGATCCGACGCCTGCCGCCGACGCGCGCGCGGTTCTCGACCTGATGACCAACCAGCCGTGGTCGGCGCTCGTGCTCGACGTCGCGCTGCCGGGCGCGCCGGTGTTCGAGCTGTGCGATCGGACGATCGCGCTGCGCAGCGACACTGCGGGTGCGCAGTGCATCGTGCTCGTCGCCTCGGTCTACCGCTCGACCAGCTACAAGCGCCGTCCGACGCGGCTCTACGGCGCCGACGACTACATCGAGATCCATCACCTCGGCGACGCGCTGCCCGCGAAGCTGCGTCGCGCGCTCGGGCTCGACGACACGACGAGCGACATGCACCTCGATGCCGGCGAAGCGCTGCGCGTCATCGGCGACGGGCGCATGACGGAGCACGGCGACGCGGAGCTCGCGAAGCTGATCGTCGCCGACGTCGTGCTGTACAACGGCGATCGTCTGCTCGGTGCCCTCGACGTCGCGACCGCGGAAAAAGCACTCGCGCAGGATCTCGACGCCGCGCGCGAGCTGTTCGCGAACGTCACGCGTGGTGATGCGGCGCGGCGCCCACGCCAGGCGCCGCCGGCCGCCGATGCGATCAGCCATGCGTTCGCGGAGCTGATGGCCGCGCTCGGTCGGGCACAGGTGACGCCATGACCGACACTGCATCCGAGCTCGAGCGCGCGCTCGCGGGGCTCGGCGCGCCGACGTGGCGCGATCGCAAGCAGGCGGCCGAGGCGGTCGCGCAGGCGCTCGAGCGCGCGAACGACGACGATGCGGCGGCCGCGTTCGGCCACCTGCTCGATCTGGTGACGAGCCCCGAGGTCGAGCCGCGTGCCGGCGCGCGCGAGGTGATCGTCCGCAACGCCGAGCGTGCGAAGCCAGCGCTGCGTCGCCGCATCGACGCGGAGCCCGCGGAGCGTGCGCTCGTCGAGCTGCTGAGCGAGATTGCCGACGAGGACGACACGCTGCGTCTGGTCGCACGCGTCGATCCGATGCACCACAGCCCGAACATGCGCGCGGCGGCGGCAGTCGGCCTCGGCCGCATCGCGACACCCGCCGCGGTCGAGGCGTTGCTCGGGCTGCTCGTCGATCGATCCGAGACGCTGCGGATCGCGGGCCTCGATGCGCTGCGCGAGGCGAATGCGGCGATCGATCCCGCGACGCTGCGTCCGCTGCTCGTGTCGCCGATCTGTCGCCGTGCCGCCGCGGCCGTGCTCGGTCAGACGCGCAGCCCGGACGCCGCGGCGCCGCTGGTCGGGCTGCTCACGGACTCGATCGCCGGTGTGCGTGCGGCCGCTGCGATTGCGCTGTGTCGCCTCGACGACGAGCTCGACGGGGCAGGGCACACGTATATCGTCGGTGCCGAGCTGTCGCGCGCCGTGACCGAGGTGAAGGAGCGGCTACGTGGCCTGCTCGAGCATCGCATCCCCGCGGTGCGGCAGGCGGCGATGCGCCTGTGCGCGCTCGCGGGCGACGTCGACGCGATCACGGTCCTGCTCGACGTGATGGACGATCCGGTCGCGGTCGATCGCGGCATCGCGATGGTCGCGGCGTTCGGTGCGGCGGCGAACGCAGTGCTGCGCACGGCGGCGACCCGCGTCGCGCCCTCGCAGCGCGAGCAGTACTTCCGCCTCATCGGCGCGCTGCCGTCGGGGCGCGTCGATCCGCAGCTCCTCGAGTGCCTGACGACGGGACTCGGCGAGCAGGGCGAGGATGCGGCGGTCGCCGCGGCGGAATCGCTGTCGTCGGTCGGCGATCGCACGTCACTCGCGCCGCTGTACCGGGCGATGGCCCACGACGGTCGACTCGGCGAGTCGGCCGCGGATGCCGTCGCTGCGATCCTCGGGCGCAGCACGAACAGCGCCGAGGATCTCACGCTCATCGTCGGCTCGCCGTGGCCGAGCGAGGCTGCGCTCGCCCGCAACCTGTGCCGCGTCGCCGGTGCGCTGGGGTCGGCCCGCTGGGCGCCGTCGCTCGTCGGACTGCTCGGGTCTGCGGATGCGTCGGTGCGTGTCGCCGCTGCGATCGCGCTCGGCACCGTGCCCGGCGATCACGAAGGCGCCGATGCTCTCGCGTTCGCGCTCGCCGACGAGGAGCCGCTCGTGCGCGCCGCGGCCTGTCGCGCGCTCGGCCAGCTCGCCGTCCCGCAGGCACCGCACGCGCTGTTGTCCGCCACGCACGATCGCGCGCCGCAGGTCCGCACCGCCGCTGCGGCCGCGCTCGTGATGCTCGACAACCCGGTCGCGCTGCCGCGGCTGCGCGCGATCGTCACCGAGGACACTGCACCCGCGGCGGTCGTCCACGCGATCGCAGGCATCGGTCGCTCGGGTGCGGATCAGGATCTCACGATGCTGATGAGCCTGAGCTTGTCCGCGGATCACGAGGTCGTGAAGGCGGCCGCCCGCGCGCTCGGAGGATTCCATCACCATCGCGCGACTGCAGCGCTGCTCGGCCTGCTCGTCCACGCGCGATGGGATGTGCGGTGGTCGGCCGCGCAGGCGCTCGGCAAGCGCCATGATCGCACCGCGCTCGAGCCACTTTTGCGCGTGTACGAGACCGAACGCGATCCGCTGGTGCGTCAGGCCGTCGGTGACGCCGTCGCGGAGCTCGGCGGTACCCCGTCGGCGGAGCGCCGCGGGTGAATTCTCGCGGTAACCAACCGCCACGCGAGTACGGCGGTGCTGTCGCCATCTCGAACGAGGAAGCACGCCTGCTGCAAGAGGTCGTCGAGGAGTACTGCGGCCTGTCGCACGGCATCGGCTCGCCGTTCTTCTTGCAGCGGCGCATCGGCCCGCGCCTCGCCGCGCTCGGGCTGGCGACGTTCTACGACTACTATCACTACCTTCGCTACGACCCCGCGGGCTCGCGCGAGCTCGAGGATGCGATCGAGCGCCTCACGACGCACGAGACCTACCTGTTCCGCGAGCAGTATCAGCTCGACGCGTTCACCGGCGAGATCATCCCGGACCTCGCGAATCGACTCGCGGGCTCGCGTCGCCTCACGGTCTGGAGCGCAGGCTGCTCGACCGGCGAAGAGGTCTACACGATCGCGATGTTGCTGCGCGAGGCGCCGCGGCTGCGCGGTTGGTCTCTACGGGTGGTCGGCTCCGACATCAGCCGCAAGGTCGTCGCGCGGGCGCGGCGCGGATGCTACGGGCCGTCGAGCTTCCGCACGACCGCTGCGCAGTACCAAAAGACCTACTTCCGCGACGTCGAGGACGGCTTCGAGATCCGCGAGGATCTGCGCGCGATGTGCTCGTTCGGTCAGCTGAATCTGCTCGCGACCGACCGCTACCACGTGCTCGGGGCGTGCGATGTGATCTTCTGTCGCAACGTGCTCATGTACCTCGCAACGGAAGCGCGCGTGCGGATCGTCGACGCGTTCTACGATACGCTGAATCCCGGGGGCTACCTGCTGCTCGGCCACTCCGAGAGTCTCTTGAACCTGAGCACGCGGTTCGACCTCGTGCACCTGTCCAACGACCTCGTCTATCGCCGTCCCTTGCCACCATGACCGTCGATCCACCTCCGTCTTCCGCGCCCAATTCGCCGCCGAACCCGGCATCGAGTCCGGCCGAGACGTTGCGTGTGCTCGTCGTCGACGACTCCGCGTTCAATCGTCAGACGATCGCCGGCATGCTCGAGCGTCTGCCGGGCGTCGAGGTCGTCGGTCGCGCGACGAACGGCAAGGAGGCGCTGCGGCTCGTGTTCGATCTGCGGCCGCATCTCATCACACTCGACCTCGAGATGCCCGAGATCGACGGTTTCGCATTCTTGCGCCTGCTCATGCAGAAGCGGCCGACCGCGGTGCTCGTGGTGTCGACTCACAGCGCGCGCGACGATGTGTTCCGTGCGCTCGAGCTCGGCGCGCTCGACTTCATCGCCAAGCCGAGCGCCGAGGTCACGCCCGAGCTGCGCAGCATCGAGCGCGAGCTCGTCGCGAAGGTCGAGCTCGTGCGGCGACTCCAAGTCGTGCAGGTGCTTCGGCTGCACGAGCGCGCGGCCGCGCTGCAGCGCGCGACACCATCGCCCGGTGTGCCGATGTCGGCGTCGTTCGGCCACTCGGCGGGCATCGTCGTCGGAGCGCTGGGCGGTGCGCCGCGCGTCTGCATCGCGATTGCGGCGTCGACCGGCGGTCCGCCGGCGGTGCAGCACCTGCTCGCACAGCTCCCCCGTGATCTACCGGCCACCCTGCTCATCGCGCAGCACATGCCCGCCCGCTTCACGCGTGCGTTTGCGGAGCGGCTCGACCGCGTCGTGCCGATGCGCGTCGTCGAGGCCGAGGACGGGGTGCCGTTGATGAACGCGACCGCCTACGTCGCACCCGGTTCCGCGCACCTCGAGGTCGCGGTCGGTGGCGTCGGCCCAATCGCGCGCGTGACCGCAGCGAGCGGCGGAACCGCGAGCGTGACCCCCTCGGCCGACCGGCTGTTCCGCTCTGCGACCGCGGTGTTCGGTGTACGTCTGTGCACTGTCGTTCTGACGGGTATGGGCACCGACGGCACCGAAGGAGCACGCGTCGCCCATGGGGCCGGCGCGCACGTCCTGGCCGAGGACCCGTCGCTCGCGGTGATGAGCGGGATGCCGCAGTCCGCAATCGCGGCGGGTATCGTCCACGAGGTCGCACCGCTCGACGGCATCGTGCGACTCATCTGCGATTTCGTGACGAAGGCCGGTCTGTGATACGCTCGGGGGACCGATGAGTCACGACGCGCCCGGGCCTACGCTGCAGGCGCGCACGCAGGCATTCCTGCGTGAGTTCTTCGCCAAGGGCGAACAGCTCGTGCGCGAGCTCGTCGCGGAGAACGGTCGGCTGCGCAGTGCGCTCGCCGCCGGCGAAGGCGAGGCCGGCGAGACGGCGCGTACCGTCGATCGTCTGTCGCGTCAGGTCGCCGAGCTCGAGATCGAGTGTGCCGAGCTGCGGCGCAGCACGGCCGGTGGCGTCGACGGCGGCAAGGGCTTTCGCACGCGACTCGACGATCTCGAGCGCGAGCACTATCGCCTCGCGGCGATGTACGTCGCCGGTAGTCAGTTCCACGTCGCGACCACCGTAGAGGACGTGTTGCGCACGCTCACCGAGATCCTGCTGAACTTCGTCGGCGTCGGCCGCTTCGCGGTGTACGTCGTCGACGAAGAGCGGCAGACCTTGTTTCCGCTCGTCCGCGAGGGAGCGGAGGTCGCCGAGCTCGACGAGCTCGCGCTGCCCCTTGCAGCTCCGCAGGGCGGACAAGCTGGGCTCGCCGCGGTCATCGAGCGGCGCGCGCGGTGGACCGCGGATGCGCCGAGCGGTGCCGAGCCGGGCGTGCTGCTTCAGCTCCCGCTGTTCGCAGGCACACGCCTCGTCGGTCTCGTCCGCGTCGAACGATTCCTGCCGCAGAAGCAGGCGTTCGACGACGGCGACTCGGGATTGCTCGAGCTCGTGTCGGAGCATGCCGGTGTCGGCATCGAGACCGCGTGGATTCGGGCGCACGCCCAGGACGTCCCGCTGTCGCGTGGCGCACTCGAACGGTTGGTGGGGACATGACGCAGGCGAGCGAAGGCGGGCCCAAGCTCACCGCGTTGGTGGTCGAGGACAGTCCGCCGATGCGGAAGATGATCGTCTTCGCGCTCTCGCGCGTGCGTGGGCTGACTGTCGTCGAGGCCGACGATGGTGTGGATGCGCTGCGGCGCATTGCATCGACGAAGTTCGACATCATCATCACCGACATCAACATGCCGATCCTCGACGGCCTCAAGCTCATCAAGCGCTTGCGCGCCGACGAGGCCTATCGCGATGTGCCGATTATCATCATCACCACCGAGGGTGCCGAGGAGGATCGCCAGCGCGCGCTCGCGCTGGGGGCGACGTCGTACATCACCAAGCCGATCCAGGCGCCGCAGGTGATCGATCTGGTGCGCGAGGTCCTCGGCTTGACCGACGGTTCCCGGTGACCACCAGGTGACCCATTGAGCTCGATCGACGAAGCGATCGACGAGTACGTTCGCTTCGTCGAGGTCGAGCGCGGGCTGTCGCGCAACACGGTCCTCGCTTACGCCGCCGATCTCGCGCAACTTTCCAAGTTCGCCGACGACGCAGGCGCGAGCACGCTCGAGCCGGGCCTGTTGCTCGAGTACCTCGGGCATCTCGGTCGCTCGGGCCAGTCCGCGCGCTCGCAGGCGCGCCGCTGGGTCGCGGTGCGCGGCCTGTGCAAGTGGCTGCGCCGCGAAGGCCTCGTAGCAGTCGATCCAACGCAGGGCGTACGCGTGCCGAAGTTCGCGAAACGACTGCCGTCGCTGCTCACGCGCGATGAGCTCGCGGCATTGCTCGCTGCGCCGGCGCGCGAGCCCGGGCCGCTCGCGCAGCGCGACACGGCATTGCTCGAGCTGATGTACGGCAGCGGTTGTCGTGTCAGCGAGGCGCTCGGGCTCACGCTCGGGCGGCTCGACATCGACGCCGGTCACGCGGCGGTCGAAGGCAAAGGTGGCAAGCACCGGCTCGTGCCGATCTCGGCGTATGCCGCGACGGCGCTGCGCGAGTATCTCGCCGATGGCCGCGTCGCGCTGTTGCGACCCGGTGCGAAGGCAGCGGTGCGTGATGCGGTGTTCCTGAACGGGCGCGGTGGTCGCCTCAGTCGTCAGGGGTGGTTCGGTCGATTGCGCGAGCATGCGACAGCGGCCGGCATCACGCGGCCGATCTCGCCGCACAAGCTCCGGCATAGCTTCGCGACCCATCTGCTCGAGGGCGGTGCGGATCTCCGCGTGGTGCAGGCCTTGCTCGGTCACGTCGATATCTCGACGACCGAGGTCTACACGCACGTGAGCACCGCGCACACGCGCACCGCGTATGATCGTCATCATCCGCGCGCGCGGTGATGTCTCCATTGCGATAGCGTGCAGCGCCGCGTTGGACGACTGCGCGCCGCATGCTTCGCCGCCTACGGCGCCACGAAGACGCCCCCGCCGCCGCAGAGGATCGGCTTGGTATGCGGGAGCGCACGATGGAGAAACTCGGCTTCTGTTCGTCCAACACGAAGGGGAGCTTGCGCCTCATCCCTCGTTCGCTCTACCGTGTGTGCGAGCACCCACGCGGGCGCCAGAGGCCAAGTCTAACCATGCAACACCGCCCGATCCTGGAATCCCGCCGCACGTGCGGCGTACTCGCGGTCACCGCCGCGCTCGTCGCTCTCGGCTGCACGCCCGCCGAGGAGAACACGACTGCGACAACCGTCGACAGCTCCGCCGAGGATCCGAGCGGCGACCCCACGAGCGGCACCGAGGCCGAGACCGAGGACCCCACCGCGACCGAAACCGGGGACCCGGATACGGACTCGACCGACGACACGACGGATCCGACGGGCGAGACCGACGGCCCGACGGTGCGCGAGGTCCCCTGCGAGGCCCCCGGCACGATGGTGTGGAGCGGCGACATCTACATCGACGAGGTCGCGGACATCTCGATGCTCGACGGCCACATCGAGATCACCGGCGACCTCAAGATCTACCCGCCCGATCTCGACAACCTCGACTTCTTGGCGTGCATCACGACCGTCGGCGGGAACATCCAGGTCTACAACACGCAGATCACTGATCTTGGTGGCCTCATCAACATCACCGAGCTCGCGGGTTCGCTGTCGATCTCGGACAACCCGAACCTCGAGTACGTCTACGGCTTCGACGGCCTCACGCGCATCGGCAGCGATGGTCCGGTGTCCGGCGCGCTCGTCATCACGAAGAACGAGTCGCTCCGCGGCATCTACGGGTTCCAAGGTCTGCAGCAGATCGAGCTCGGCATCAACATCGACGAGAATCCAATCCTCGAGCGCGTCGAAGGCCTCGCAAACCTCGTCGCCGTCGGCACCGAGCCGGGAACGGGGGGCAACTATCCGGATCTCTCGGTCGCCTACAACCCGGAGCTGGCCTCGATCGACGGCCTCATCGGGATCCAGGCGCTCGGAGGTCAGCTCGTGATCCAGGCGAACCCGAAGCTCTGCATCTCCGATATCATGTCGCTCGCCGACATGCTCGAGCAGTGGGTGCAAGAGGGTATGGGCGACACCAGCGGTAACAACGGCGACTGCTGACGCACCCGCCCAGTGCGCGGCAACGCCTGCCGCGCGCCGGGCGAAGACGACGGCGATCACCCGGCGCCGGATCCCGGCAATTGTGCGCTGGGGTCGCTCTAGATGGCATTCCATCGATCGTTTCGGTCGGGTGCTTGCGGTGCGGCGCCCGGCTTCACACACTTGCCCCCCAGAACCGGAACAGGATCAGGCGCGCACCTTGTCGGTCGTCACGAATCCCCACGTCGCCTTTGCCGCCTTCGGCTTGCTCGCGGTCAACGTCGGCGACCTTCGCCGCGTCCTGCTCTACGTCATTTGTCTCGTGCTCGCGGTGACGGTCCACGAGTTCGCGCATGCCTTCGCAGCGCATCGACTCGGCGATCCGACGCCCGAGGGGCAGGGGCGACTCACGCTCAATCCCGTCGCGCACGTCGATCCGGTCGGCACGCTGCTGTTGCCCGTCGTGCTCGGGCTCATGAGCCCCGGCATGTTGTTCGGTTGGGGCCGGCCGGTGCAGACGCAGTCGCGCTACTACACCCGCAAGATCACGATGCGCGCCGGCATGGCGCTCGTCGCATTCGCGGGCCCGCTGTCGAACCTGCTGCTCGCGGCGCTGACGCTGCTGTTCGTCTGGGGGATGACGGCGGCCGGCGTGACGGGGCCATGGCTCACCGCCGGCGACATGCCGGTGCGGATGTTCTTCACGCTGAATCTCGTGCTCTTCGCGTTCAATCTCATTGCGCTCCATCCGCTCGACGGCGGCAAGGTGCTCGGCTGGCTGCTCGGCAGCAAGTACCAGCACATCGACGACTTCCTGGCGCGCTACGGCGGCATCATCCTCATGGTGCTGGTGTTCGTGCTGCCCGAGGTGCTGTACGTCCTGCTCGGTCCCGTGATCGGGCTCGGCAACGCGGCGTTCCTCGCGATCTCGTAGGTGCACCGTGAGTGCGACGATCGAGGGTGACGGCCCGCGTGCCGCGATGGGAGACGCTGCGAGCGATGGGCGCTGCGAGGTCGGGCTGCCGCAATTCGAGGGTCCGCTCGATCTGCTGCTGCACCTGGTACGCCGCCACGAGCTCGACATCCTCGACATCCCGATCTCGTTCGTCTGTGAGAAGTACCTCGAGTACCTCGAGGTGATGCACGCGCTCGATCTCGAGACCGCAGGCGAGTACCTCGTGATGGCGGCGACGCTCGCATACCTCAAGAGTCGCGAGCTCGTGCCGACGCCGGCGATCGATCCGCTGGCGCCCGAGAGCGCGGACGAAGGCGGTCAGGATCCGCGCGCCGAGCTGATCGCGCGCCTGCTCGAGTACCAGCGCTATCGCGCTGCGGCGAGCGAGCTCGATCGCATGCCGGTAACCGGCCGCGACGTGTTCGATCGCGGTGGCGTCGTCGACATCGAGCCGCTCGACTCGGGGCTGTCGCCGATCACGCTGTATCGGCTTGCCGAGGCCTATCATCGCGTCCTCGATCGCGCGCGCGTGCTCAAGACCCACGAGGTCGTGATCGAACGCGTCAGCGTCGCCGCGCGGATGAAGCAGCTCATGACACTGTTGCTCGCGGAGTCGCGGTTCGATTTCGAGAAGGTGTTCGTCGAGCGCACGTGGTCGAGCGAGCACGAGCTGCGCGCGATGCTGATCGTCACGCTCATGAGCGTGCTCGAGCTCGTGCGCCTAGGGGTCGCGCGCGTGCATCAGCCCGAGGGCAGCGAGACGCTGCTCGTCGAGCGCTCGGCGACGGCGGAGGAGGCCGAGCGGGCGCTCGCCGACTACGACGAGGCCGCGAGCTTCGGGCAGGTCGTGCATGAGCCCGAGCCGGAGGTCGCCGACGACGACCCGGAGATCGCCCGGGACGGCGAAGGGCTCGGGCCCGAAGGCGGCACGCGTGGCGAGGATCTCGCGGCGGCGGACGAATCGGCGCCCGAGGCCCTTGCGACGAGCGACGCAGTGGCGGAAAACCCGGACGTCGCGCCGACACCGGTCGCGGCGAACGGCCCCGAGCCGGCGAACGAGCCGGCCGTGGCGAACGAGCCGGTCGCGGCGAACCAATCCTCGCATTGGGCCGCGGCGGCAAACGAGCCCGCCCCTGACGACGACGACGACGACGACGATGGTGGATAGCACGCCGACGCCCAAGCGCGCGAGAGAGGAGGCCGAGGCATCGACGCAGTCGAGCCTCGGCGATCTCGTCGCGGGCTTGGACGAAGCGACGACCCGTCGCCCCCGATCCGGTGACGCCCAGGCGCGGCCCGCGGTCGACGTGCTGCTGTCCGCCGAGCTGCCGCTCGGCGAGGACGACGATCTCAGCATGATCGAGGGCGAGGCCGCACCGCGGCTCGTCTCGATCGTCGAGAGCCTTCTGTTCGCGTCGAGCAAGGCGCTCGGCGTGCGCGACATCCGAGGGATCCTGAAGGACGCGAGCGTGCGACAGATCCAGCTCGCGCTGAAGCAGCTCGGGCGCGATCTCGAGGGCCGCGGGGTGATCCTCGCGCAAGCGGCCGGTGGATTCCGCCTGCGCACGAACCCCGAGAACGGGCGGTGGGTGCAGCAGCTCCTCGCGGAGCGGCCGGCGAAGCTGTCGCGATCGCAGCTCGAGGGCCTCGCGGTCGTCGCCTATCGCCAGCCGATCACGAAGCCGGAGATCGACCACATCCGCGGCGTCGATTGCTCGGCGGTGCTCAAGGTGCTGCTCGACTACGATCTCGTGCGCATCGTCGGGCGCAAGGAAGAGCCGGGGCGGCCGCACCTGTACGGCACCACGCTGAAGTTCCTCGAGTTCTTCAACCTCCGGAGCCTCCGTGACATGCCGGATCTGCACGAGTTCCGCGAGCTGACCGAAGAAAGCCGCGCCGTCGTGCGCGAGCATCTCGGCGAGTCGGCGCTGTACGACGACCGCGAGGCGATGGGCCAAGAGGTGCTCGACTGGAGCGCCAGCGACGTCGCGGACGACGAACCGCCCGCCGCCGAGGTGCCCGCCGCCGAGGAAGTGCCCGCCGAAGACGTGCCTGCCGAAGACGTGCCCGCCGAAGACGTGCCTGCCGAAGACGTGCCTGCCGAAGATGTGCCCGCTGAAGACATGCCTGCTGAAGACGTGCCTGCCGAAGACGTGCCTGCCGAAGACGTGCCTGCCGAGGAAGTGCCTGCCGAAGACGTGCCTGCCG
>Ga0163144_10009287_pt1 | contig 21139 bp, 22 predicted proteins | sample OliLak19BULKMAT1_FD_123175 | JGI IMG/M metagenome (GOLD analysis project Ga0163144, IMG submission 123175) | Freshwater microbial mat bacterial communities from Lake Vanda, McMurdo Dry Valleys, Antarctica - Oligotrophic Lake LV.19.BULKMAT1 | ecosystem: Environmental > Aquatic > Freshwater >... | reverse complement strand
GAGCCAAACAAATTGTAAACCACTACAAACCGAGTATCAGCATCAACCCTGATTGGGAAATGGTGGAGTTGGGAACATTGGCGAAATTGATTGGTGGTAGTACACCATCAAAAGAAAATCCATCTTATTGGGCAAATGGAAATGTTGATTGGATTACTTGTTCTGATTTTTCAGAAAATCCAATGTATATTGAAAACTCAATTAGAAAAATTACTGAAAAAGCCGTTAAAGAAAATTCAACAAGTATTCTTCCGAAAGACACCTTGGTTTTGGTTACACGAGTTTCACTTGGTAAAATGTCATTTGTAAAAAAGCCAACGGCTTTAAATCAAGACTTAACAGGACTGATATTTGATGAAATAAAAATTAGTAAACGTTACGCTTATTTCTTTTTGCTTTCCATTGCTACTAAAATTGAGAACGATGGTCACGGAGCAACCGTGAAAGGAGTTACAAGAGATTATGTAAAAGACATTAAAGTTCCTTTACCATCTCTTGAAGAACAAGCCGAAATAATTGAACGCATAGAAGAAGAACAAGCCTTAGTAAACGGCAACAAAAAACTAATTGAACTTTTTGAGCAAAAAATAAAAAACAAAATAAATGAGGTTTGGGGTGTTAAGGAAGAAGTGGAAATAAATTAAAAATCGTAACTTTGCAAAGTGGAAGAACAAGGCTACATAGAAGTTAAAATTGATGGTTTAGTGGGCAACAAGCCATTAAAGCCTATTGATATTGACATTGCAGAGATTAAAGAAATCATCAGTGATGTGGAAACTTTTTTATACCCTACAAGAGGTGAAAAAGCAGAACGTCCACATATATCTTACAAATTAGAAGAAGGCTCGGCTAGGAATTTATTCTATCTGCCTATATCGGGTGTTTTGTTGTTTAATGGATTATCAGGAGAAATTAACAATAGAGGAAACATAGATTTCTTAGATAATAAAAGGGCGGAAATTATTGATAAATTTCAACGAAAAGCAAATGAAAAAAATTATGAGATTTCTTTTTACAGTTCATCAAATGCTGAACCAATTTTAAAAATAAACCAGCAAACCCGATTTTTCAAAATCGCTGCTACATACATAGAAACTGAGTTTATTTTGTATGGAAAGGTTAATGAAGAGGGAGGCAATAATCCTAATTTTCACCTATTAACCAAAGAGTATGGTAAGCTTGTAATAAGTGCAACCGAACAGCAGCTTTTGGAAGGTGAAAAACGGTTATTTAAAATTTATGGTGTTAGGGCAAAAGGAAAACAAAACCTTTCAGATAATAAACCATTTGACCTCAAACTGATTGATTATATTACCTATAACCCAAATTATGATGAGCATAAATTGGATTTGCTAATAGAAAGAGCCTCGGTAAATTGGAATACAATTCCCAATGTCGATTCTTGGCTAAACGATTTAAGAGGAGGTGCGAATGGATAGTATTTTGCTTGACACTTCCTTTTGCATTAGACTGCTAAAAAGCAACGATCTACTTCATAACAATGCCAAAGAATATTTCAAATATTTCTTAGAACAAAAAATTGAAATTTACATATCAAGCATTGTTGTTGCAGAATATTCAGTAAAAGACGATGCTAACAATTTGCCACTTGAATTTGTAAAAATTGTTCCATTCGATTTTTTTGACGGTAAAACTGCAGGTGAGTTTCATTCTATCCTAATCAACCACAAAGAACAAGTAGCCAATATTGAACGAAATGTGATTAAAGATGACTGTAAACTGATAGCACAAATATTTAACAGAAAAATTGATGGCTATATTACAAAAGACAAGAAATCATTTGTTCAGATTATTCAACCAATAATTAACAACAAAGGCTTTACTATCAAATTACTTGACTTAGAAATTCCGTTAACCGAGTATAAAGGTGAATTGTTTTAACGGATTGTTACATTGCTAAAAACAACGTTTCGTTTGCTTCAAAAATAATTGCCGACACTTTAGAAGCAGGTTTAATTAAAGCATCAGACCCTGACAATGCTTCCAAAAAGTTTGCTTCGCATGTACCGTTTTGGACTTAAATCTTAATTGTTTACAAAATCAAATCAAAGACAAAATGACGCATAACCTATTGATATGCAATGATTTGTTTATTTCATTGGGAAATCCCGAAGCTAAAATCCATCGCACAGGTGTAAGCACATTTGCAATTCGCACAAGCAACCGCACGACCAAAGTTTTTGAAAGAGCTTGCAAAGCCGACCCAAGAAAGAATTTCAATTTTTATCGCTTCGACTTGACATACGGGTGATTTTTCCCCTCATTAGATTTTCGAACATGTGTAAAAAACAGCAATGAAAAGTTTATTAAGCCGTATTACCATGAATCCTGATGTATGTCACGGCAAACCAGTGGTAAGGAGCATGCGCTACCCTGTAGAGATGATTCTCGATCTATTATCTTCGGGCATGACCACTCAGGAAATAATCAAAGATTACCCAGCACTTAAATCTGCGGACATAATGGCCTGCCTTCAATTTGCTTCGCGCCTTACAAGCGTTAAAGCCATTCACAAAATAGTGGCATGAAATTTTTTGTTGATGCTCAATTACCTTATCAATTATGCCAATTGCTAAAGGGCATGACGTAAAGCACACAGACGATTTACCTACCAAAGAGCGCACTCTCGACAGTGTGATACGAAAGTTGGTGCAAAAGGAAAAGCCAATTCTGATCACCAAAGATTCCGCTTTTTGAAAATTCGTTGTACCTGCAACGCTCTCCTAAGAGATTATTAATGATTACAACAGGCAACATTAAAAATAAAGAGCTCTTCGCTTTAGTAGAAAACAATATCGACCAAATTGTCAAGATGTTTAAAATATATGACCTCATGGAGGTAGACAATTTCGGCATCATAGGGCATCAGTAGACCACTAACCGTATTGAAGACGGAGACTTTCTCCGCAGACCAACAAGCACTGTGGGGTAATAGAGCGTTGCCACCATGCTCAATACTGAAACGTAGGGCACTGAGCTGTTTTATACTGCCTGTCATTATCCCCTCCGCTAAATGGGGAAGGAGAAAGCCCAAGCATAAATTCCTGCGTATTGGCAAACCCGATGCGATACGGAGCAACACTGTATTCATACGAAAGGCCTATCACAAGATTATCATAGCGGTATTGCACAATAGCCGCCAATGCATCCAGATGACGGTACAAGCCGCCCACTGCAAAATTTTTATTCAGGTGAGCGATCATGCTGTAATCAAATGAAGGAAAAGAAGCAAAATGATATTTCATCTGCAACGCCTGTACAACAAGCAGATGGGCTTTGGGCCACCATTTGCGTGTAGCAGAAAAATAAAGATGCGGAGGTAATTTTGTAGGAGATCCTATCATGTCACCGCCTTGCTTGGCTTTAAATTTATACAGCTGACGGATAGAAAGATCCAGCGTCCAGGTACTATTGAAGAATTTAACACCGGGAATAAAATCCGGGTACAGCCATACATTTCTGTTAACAAGTACAGGATCTGCGAAATCATTAAATCGCAGTCCGTACCGCCGGGCGCCAAATGCCATACCAAAGGAAATAAATCCTTTTCGTGCAAACCGCATCAAATACGTGTAGGAGCCGTAAAAGTCATCTATCTTGATCTTTGTACCCATCCTATCGCCTTGCCAGGCAAAACCCACCGCATGCCAGCCGGAATTAAGCCCTCCACCCCTACGTCCAAAATAAGTAGTTACGTTCGCAAATGAAGTTTGCGGCATATTCGCAAATCCTACCCACTGCCTTCTGATCCCTAACAGCACATCAAACTTATTGCTGATCGCCCCGCTGGCTGCAGGATTTATCCCGTAATTGTTCAGCATGAATTGCGTGTACTGCGGGGTCTGCTGACCCAGGGCGGAAGGCAGGTGGCAGAAGGCAGAAGGCAAAACCAGGATCAGCAGGAAGGATAATTTAATTTTAATATTCATAATTTTTTTATCGGGTATAATGCTGCATTTTCATTTGCCATTTTTACATTATCTTATAATTATTACGCTTCCTTTTTTTGCTCCTTTCTGCTCATCGTTCTTATCCTTGTAGAAAAAATAATAATACGCTGCGTCCGGCACGGGTATGCCCAGATAACTTTTGCCGTCCCACTCCTCGTACATGCCTCTGTTCTGATATACTTTAACTCCCCAGCGATCGAATACGATCAGCTTAGCATCCGGAAAATACTGACTGTTGGAAATTGCCCATGTATCATTTATTCCGTCATCATTGGGAGTAAAATATGCCTGGGGCGTAACAAAACATTCGTCTTCTGTAAGCTGATACGCAAAGGTGGCTGTGCAATTAATAGCATCTGTAATGATCACAGAATAATCTCCCGCTCCGGCTTCGGTTATTCCCTGAATGGTGTTGCCATTATTCCAAAGAAAATCGTACGGAGCAGTACCCCCGGAAGGAGAAATAACAATCGTTCCGTTGTTTGTACAATAGGGTAGATCTATTTGTGAATTATCCGCTATAGCGGAAGGTTCGGAGATAACAAGGGCGATTGTTGTATCGTTCCCCGAATTATCTGTGATGGTTACAGAATAATCCCCCCCCGAAACATTTGTGATACTTTGCGTTGTTTGTCCGTTTGGATTCCATTGGTAGGTATACGGAGAATTTCCCCCTGATACAGTGAGCGATATACTTCCGGCAGCATCACCGGAACAAATATTATTAGTGATGGCAGACGAGATGGTAAATTGGGCGTACAAGGAATAAGGCATCAGGAATAAGGCAAAAATGAATAGCCCAAAATAACGTAACATATACCTGCTTGAATCTTTCATTGTGTACACTTACTTGCAAAAAATATTGCTCAGCTCTTCTGCTTTAATGCTTCCTATCCCGATCGCTTTTTTAAGATCGTTGCAGGCAGATTCCTTTTCTTTATTCATGTATTTTACCGTAGCCATACCGATGTACGCTTCAATATGATCAGGTTTTAATTCCGTTACTTTCTGGTAATCTGCAATGGCTTCAAAGTAGCTTCCGCTTATATCCTGCCAGTACGCGCGGCTGTAATAGGCTTCAATGTAATCCGGCTTGAGCTCAATTGCTATTTTAAGGTCATCGATCGCATCGCTGTAATCTCCCATGAAAGCTACAGCAGTAGCACGATTGTAAAATGCTTTGGGGTTCGTAGGATTTAATTCTATTGCTTTGCTAAGGTCTTTCACGGCTCCGATATAATCTTCCCGGGACGCTCTTGCTATTCCCCGAAAATAAAACGCATCGGTATACTTTGGATTAAGCTTGATCGCCTTACCAAGATCATCCAAAGCATCCTTTAATTCTCCCGTCTTCAAATAGGCGATGCCGCGCAAGCAATAGGCAGTGTCCGAATTGGCATTGAGCACAATTGCTTTGGAACAATCTTCCATAACACCTTTAAAATCACTGGTGGTTTCCTTTTGGCGGGCAGATCTTAAAAGGAAAGAAGAAGAATCCTGGGAGAAAGAAATTAAAAATGAAAAAATGAAAAGTAAAAACAGCGAATACGATATTTTAGAAAATTTACTCAAAACTATTTCAGGTGATTTTCCAATGACGTTTCATACAAGTGCTTTGCATCTTCCACTTTCAGAAATGCTTCTTCGTCAATGGTCATTTCATCACCCATTACAGTTCCAAGGAAAGAAAAATCCACATCGCGTTCCATCATTTCATGCAGGAAGCTATCCTCGTCTCCCGGGCGCACGGTCACCACTACCCTGCTCTGTCCTTCTCCAAACAGGAAAGCATCCGTGCGGATAGATGCATCGGTGCTGATATCAAATCCCTTTCCACTGTGAATAGCCGATTCTGCCAGTGTTATAAACAAGCCACCATCGGAACAATCGTGCGCGGAACGGATCAGCCCTTTTTTAATGATGGCACTTACAGCCTGTTGCACCTTAAATTCTTCATCCAGCTCAAAGAATGGTGCAGGCGACAATTTTACTTTGTGAAAAGAATATAAATATTCAGAGCATGCCATATCATCGCGCATTTCTCCGATCACATATATTAAATCTCCTTCCTGTTTGAAATCAAGCGTCATCCTGTTCTTCTTATCAAGCACTCCGAGCATGCCGATGGTCGGTGTGGGAAATATCGGGCCTTCGTAAGAGGACTGATTGTAAAAGCTCACATTCCCTCCCGTAACAGGAGTACCAAATTTCTTACACGCAGCACCCATTCCTTTGATGGCATTTGTAAACTGCCAATATACTTCCGGGTTGTACGGATTTCCAAAGTTCAAACAGTTTGTGATCGCGAGCGGCTCAGCTCCGGAACAAACAATATTTCTTGCAGCTTCAGAAACAGCGATAGCTGCACCTTTTTCCGGATCCGCATACACGTATCTTGCATTACAATCTACTTTTAAGGCGATCGCACGGTCGGTATCTTTTATATTCACAATGGCTGCATCCGAAGGAGAATTAGTGCTTTGATTTACTGTTCCTACCATGGAATCGTACTGTTGATATACCCAGCGTTTGGATGCAATGTTTGGATGAGAGATCAAAAATTTTGCAACTTCTTTCAGATCTTTGGGCTCCTTCACTTTTTCCGCAGAGAATTTTTTTGCTTCAGAAAAATATGCAGGCTCTTTGCTTTCACGGGTATAGACAGGTGCTCCTCCGCCCAACACAAGCGATTCCGCAGGGATGTCCGCGATCAATTCATCATTGAGATAATACTCTAAACGTTTGGACTCCGTTACTACACCAATTTCCGCATACGGAATATCCCATTTATCCAGAATCTGTTCTATTGCTTTCTCTTTTCCCTTCTTGATCACCATCAGCATTCTTTCCTGCGATTCGCTCAGAAGAATTTCCCAGGCCGTCATATTTTGCTGGCGAAGAGGAACCTTGTCTAAATAAATTTTCATGCCATGCTCTCCTTTTGCCGACATCTCGGAAGTAGAACAGGTAATTCCTGCCGCTCCCATGTCCTGCATACCTATAAGCGAACCTGTCTTTACCACTTCCAGGGATGCCTCCAGCAATATTTTTTCCTGGAACGGATCTCCTACTTGTACAGAAGGCAGGTCGTCCGCAGAATTTTCTGTAATATCTTTTGAAGCAAACGCAGCTCCGTGGATTCCATCCTTTCCCGTTGCAGAGCCAACAATATAAACTGAATTGCCTTTTCCATGAGAAGTGGCAGAAACAGTTTCGCCCACTTTAACGATCCCCGCACTCATTGCATTTACCAGCGGGTTTACATTGTAACAATCATCAAAATAAACTTCACCACCTACCGTAGGAATTCCAAATGCATTTCCATAATCTCCAATTCCTTTCACCACTCCTTTAACCAGCCATTTTGTTTTTTCGGATTTAATATCTCCAAACCGAAGTGAATTTAGCTGCGCGATAGGCCTTGCACCCATGGTAAAAATGTCGCGGTTAATTCCCCCTACTCCTGTTGCGGCACCCTGATAGGGCTCAATGGCAGAAGGATGATTATGAGATTCTATTTTGAAAGCACAAGCAAGGCCTTCTCCAATATCCACTAATCCTGCGTTTTCTTCCCCTGCCTTTGCCAAAATATTTTTCCCTTCCCTAGGGAGGGTCTTCAGCAGCTTAATTGAATTTTTATACGAGCAATGCTCGCTCCACATCACAGAATAGATGCTCAGTTCGGTAAAATTCGGAACTCGACCAAGGACCTGTTTTATCTTTTCAAACTCTTCGGGAAGGAGTCCAAGCTCCTTGGCTGTTTCAACAGTTACAACAATTTCTTTTTCTTTCGCTATTGCAGACATATTACGCTAAATAAAGTGAGTATTTCGGAGCGAGACAAATATAAAATTTTGAGGGGAAATTCTTTAGAAAAATTACTAACATTTAACCCAAGCCGGATACCCCAATAGCACCTCACTGATCCGATGAATCAGCTGTAAATCTCAATTAATACTTTTTCTTCATTTTGCCAGCATAGCTGCCTGGATGCCTCCATCGCATTTCCAACCCAGGCCTTTCTTTTTTCAGGGTTACTGAGCATGAAATTTATTTTCTCCGCAATGTGTTTGGGATCGTGGTTTTCTATCAACTCGCCTATTTCAAACCTGGAAAATATTTTTCGTATCTCCACAAGATCTGATGCCAGGACAGGAACCCCTGCATGTACAAAGTCAAAGATCTTATTCGGCAGACTGTATTTATAATTAATGTTAGTGTCCTTATCCAGAGAAATACCAATATCTGCATGAGATGTGTAATTCCATAGCTCCTCAAAAGGAACTTTTTTTTGGAAAATTATTTTTTCGCCCAGCTTTAATTCTATCGCTCTTTGCTTTACCTGCTCTAAAATATCTCCGTCTCCCACAATAAGGAGCACTGCATCTTTCACATACTGCATGGCCTCGATTGCTTCCAACAAGCCCCTATCCACATTGACAGAGCCCTGATAAAGAATTATTTTTTTGTTCTCAGGAAGTCCCAGTTCTTTTTTTGTTTTCGCCTGCCGGCCTGCACGATCTGTCAATACAGGAAAATTCCGCACCACTTTAATATCTACAGCATATTCATCTTTGTACAATTTTGCAATCGAGTCATTTACAGTGTAAATAGCCTTCAGATCAGGAAAAATATATTTCTCAATTGATTTCCAGATCCGTTGAACCTTAAGCCTGCCTTCCAGCTCCGGCACTCCTGTATAATATTCATGGCTGTCGTGAACCAGCTTGCTTCCTTTAAACTTTGCAGCGCAATAATTAGCAACCAATGTATCGAGATCGTTCGCTACCAGGATATCTGCTCTATGAAAAAGTAAATAAAAAAATAACCGCAGGTTATATTCCGCATAGAACAACGGACCTGTCTCAAAAAATAAAAAAAAACGTTTGGTTCTATAGAAACGTTTATCCAGCGGAAGGCTTTTTCTACGTTCCCTTCCCACCATCGTCACATCAAATCCGGATCTTACTAGAAACAGGCATACTTTGTGCACCCGTTGCTCGGAAGTGAGATCGTTTGTGACTGATAAAATAACCTTTCGTTTCATTCTAAAACTATACGCACAAAAATAGGCCATTTAGCCTTGTCCAAAGAAAGAGCTGATTAACATATATTTGCTCCATGCTGGGAATCATTCTTGCCGCTGGATACGCTATACTTTTTATTTTTCTTATCTGGAAAATTAGATTTTTTCAAACTGAATTTCTTTCTAAAAAACTCATTGCATTTGCTTTTATTCTCAAGATCCTTGCGGGAACAGCACTCTGGTTTGTTTACACCCATATGTACTCCGACCGCTTAACTGCGGACATCTTCAAATATTTTGACGATGGAAAAGTAATTTATGACAGGCTTTTTGAAAATCCGGCAGATTATTTTAAAATAGTTTTTGGAATTGCGGATGCTTCAATCTTCCCTGCTTTTGAAGATCTGCGGCATTGGTCAAGGGAATTTAACCAGGGATTGTACAACGAGAACAGGACTCTGATACGATTCAACGCACTTGTGGATCTTTTTTCATTCGGCAATTATCACGTTCATACAGTTTTTATGTGTTTTCTATCCACCATAGGCTTAATGGGAATATTTAAAACATTTTCTGTTTTTCTTTCAAACAAAACAAAAGAGCTGTATGCTGTTGTTTTTCTTTTGCCATCGGTTGTTTTCTGGGGCTCCGGGGTTTTAAAAGAAGGGCTGATACTTTTCGCCCTGGGGATGTGCATCTATCATTATTATAAGTTCATCCACGGAAGAATGAGCATTATACAGATTATCGCAGTCCTGCTCTTCCTGTTTTTACTTTCCATCACCAAGCTGTACATCTTTCTTATTATCGTGCCGGCCCTTATCGCGCATGCTTGGATCAGCAAAACCAATAATTCATTCCCGGAAATAAAATACATGACAGTTCTTGTTCTTTATTTTTCAGCAGGATTATTAATGCCGAAATATGATTTTCCTTTCATGCTGATGGAAAAACAAAGGCAGGCCGTTTACATGGCGCAAGGAGGAAGCTACCTTACTAATCACGAGATCCAGAAATTCATATATATAGACCCTGAAATTGAAAATCGCATTATTCGCCTAAAAGACAAACCTGGTTTTTGTAAGATTGTCCCCGGAGTCCCTTATATATCCTGGAACCTGGAAACCTTTCTCGACAGCACCTATATTGAACACTCCACTGACACTAATACCTTCTGGATCTTTTACGATCAGGCAGCTGCGGGCAGCAACATAAAGATCCCCATGTTGAACGGTACGTTCCTGAGCATTCTTACAAATTCACCCGTAGCATTTGCCAATACTTTTTTTCGACCGTATATTTTTGAAGCCAAGAATCCCTTGATGCTGCTTTCGGCCCTGGAAAATTGCCTGATCATCATTACAGCGCTTGTGTGCATGTTCTTTTGTTATCGAAATATCCCAAACAGGCACCTTCTCTATTTTTGTCTGACGATCGCAGTCTTGCTTTTTGTTCTTATCGGCCTCTCCACTCCAGTACTTGGGTCTGCCGTTCGGTACAAAATTCCCGTCCTTCCCTTCCTCCTCATGGCTTTCCTGCTGATACTAGACAAAGAAAAGCTAATAAGGAAGCTTCCTTTTCTGAAAAAATTTATTGGGTAAACCGATGCTAAATGAGCGCAAGGAAAGTGACTCAATCGGTATATACTGACACCACCAATTCGAATTGCTTAAAATCGGTGGTCGTCAGTATAATAAATTCTACATTTGCTGCACCGGTATTTTTCTTAGAACTCACAAATGAATTTCAACCAGCTATTCAGAAAAAAATCTGCCGAAAAAGTTCTTGGTCAGGAAAGTGAACATGGCGCTTTACAAAAAGTGCTTCGCGTGCGCGATCTCACTTTTTTTGGAATAGCTGCAATCATTGGAGCAGGTAGTTTCAGCAGCATAGGCTCAGCCTGTTTCGCCGGTGGGCCGGCCGTCATTCTTTTATTTTTGATGTGCGCGGTAGCCTGCGGATTCACTGCTCTTTGCTATGCCGAATTTGCTTCCCGCGTTCCGGTATCAGGCAGTGCCTACACCTACGCCTATGTTTCTTTTGGGGAATTATTTGCCTGGATCATCGGCTGGGCGCTCATTATGGAATATTCTATCGGCAATATTTATGTAGCATTTTCCTGGAGCGGATATTTCTGTAATCTATTGGAAGCATTCAATATTCATTTGCCGGCATGGCTTTCTATTAACTATATGGAAGCACACCAGGCATTTACCGATGCTGCTGCCGGAAAAGGATCGGAAGCATGGAATAGTGCGCCTCAACTGGCAGGCCTCCGCATAATATTTGATCTGCCTGCTGTATTCATTAATATTTTGATTACCTGGCTTGTTTATACAGGAGTAAAAGAATCACGCAACGCCAGTAATGCCATGGTGATCGTGAAACTAGCCATTATCGCTTTGGTAATTGGAGTTGGAGTTTTTTATGTAGACATAGCGAACTGGACACCATTTATGCCCAATGGATTTACTGGTGTGATGGCTGGAGTATCAGGGGTGTTTTTTGCTTACATAGGTTTTGATGCAGTCTCTACGCTGGCCGAAGAAAGCGAAAACCCGCAGCGCGATCTTCCGAAGGGAATGATCTACTCACTGGTGATCTGCACAGTAATATTTGTGATCCTTGCTTTGGTACTCACCGGGATGGTTTCTTATACAGAACTGAATGTAGCTGATCCTCTTGCAGAAATTTTTGCTATGAAAGGCGTTAAGTGGATGCTGTTCATTGTTTCCATCGCAGCCGTGGTTGCCATGACCAGCGTGATCCTTGTTTTCCAAATGGGCCAACCACGTATATGGATGAGCATGAGCCGGGATGGACTACTGCCCAAAAAATTCTCATCCATACATCCTAAATACAAAACTCCGGGCTTTGCAACAATCATAACAGGTTTAGTAGTGGGCATTCCTATATTTTTTACAGACAGGCAATTTGTCCTGGACTTTACAAGCATAGGAACATTGTTTGCCTTCGTATTAGTTTGCGGAGGCGTGCTTATGCTCCCGAAAAACACAGGTGAAAAGACAAAAGGAAAATTTCAGCTTCCTTATATCAATGGAAAATGGATCGTGCCGGGAATGATTTTTATCGCAGCACTGCTTTTATTTTTATTCAACAAGGAATTTCTCACTTCTACTTTCTCGGTCACTGCTGAAAACGCAGCAGTAAATATTCCTATGCTTGTTTTCCTTTTTATCTGTGTACTGATGGCGGCACTTTCTTTTCTGAAAAACTTTTCACTCATCCCCGTTCTCGGCCTTTTATCCTGTTGCTATTTACTTACCGGAATGGCAGCAGTCAACTGGAAGTGGTTCTTCATCTGGTTCCTGATCGGATTAATAATTTATTTCGCATATAGTTTTCGCAAAAGCAAGTTAAATACAAACTAAAACAGCGCATTGTATGGTTGGACTTATTACCGGAGCAACGTCAGGGATCGGCAAAGCATCGGCTGAACTATTTGCAAAAAACGGCTGGAACCTCATCCTTACCGGGAGAAGAAAAGACCGTCTGGAGGCATTTTCTACCGAACTGCAAAAAAAATACAAGATCAAAACTCTTTGTCTGAATTTTGATGTGAGGAACTTGAAAGAGGTTGTAAAAAATATAGACAGTATCAAAGGCGATTGGAGAAATATCGATCTGCTCCTGAACAATGCCGGCCTTGCTTCCGGATTAAGCACGATTCAAGATGGAAACATAGAGGATTGGGAAGTAATGATAGATACAAATATTAAAGGCCTGCTTTACATGACCCGTCACATTGCTCCCTTGCTGATCGAAAAAAATAAAGGACATATTATCAACGTGGCATCTCTTGCAGGAAAACAGGTTTATCCAAACGGAAATGTGTATTGCGCTACCAAATTTGCCGTGGATGCCCTGAGTAAAGCCATGCGCATTGATATGCTGCCACATGGAATACGTGTAACAAATATTGCTCCCGGACTGGTTGAAACAGAATTCTCCATTGTACGTTTCAAGGGAGATGCAGAACGTGCAAAAAAAACATACGAGAATATCAAAGCACTTACCGCAGAAGATATTGCAGATATAATTTACTGGGCTGCTTCACGTCCCGCACACGTTAATATCAACGATGTAGTAATTACCCCCACCGCCCAAGCGAATGCATATCTTGTGAACAGGAGCACTAAATAACAATATGGCACGTAATTTGCTCTTATATTTGTGCTTGCACATATTCTAATTTCAAAATATATACAAATGAAAAAAATATTCTTCCTTTTAACCGCTGCTGTACTTTTCTTTTCTTTCAATAAGCCCGGAAATAATTATCCCTTCGACAAATGGGATGCTGCCACTTTAGAGAAAGCCAATTCGGCAAAAGATGCTGCTTATATGTCCGAAGATGAAAAGAAAGTGATCTATTTCACCAATCTGGTTCGATTGAACCCCGATCTTTTTTACAAAACCTATTATGCCAAATATGCAGATTCGACCAAAATAAAGGAAAGCTCTTTTACGCGTTCGCTTAACATGGATCTTACCTCCCGCTTTAAGCCTATGGAAATTCTAACTCCAAAAGAAGATCTTACTGAAGAAGCAAAAAGCCATGCAGAGGATAGCGGAAAGTCCGGAAAACTTGGTCATTTCACTTCTGATAATAAAAGCTATGCAGTGCGCATGGCTAAGTTCAAGGGAGTATATGGTTCTATGGCCGAAAATTGTGATTACGGATTTAAGGACCCTCTCTCGATCGTAGTTCACCTTTTAGTTGATGAAGGGCAGGCAACCGTTGAACACCGTAAAACCCTATTAGACAAAACGCTAAAGTATGTGGGTGTGTCCATTCAGCCGCACAAGAAAGAGAAATGGACCTGTGTAATGGACTTCGCCAAGGAAAAGAACTAAACTGAAGCGAGCATTTCTTCCAGGAAAGCATTCAGGTTTTCTATTGCTGGCATTAATTTCCAAGCCTTCTTATTTCTTCGTTCCACGTAATTGGAAACAGCACGAATTTGTATGCAGGGCATCTTAAAATTATTGCAGGCAAAGAAAAAAGCTGCCCCTTCCATACTTTCAATATCCGGATTAAATTTTCGTATAATTTTCTTGATGTTTGCTGCATTTCCATGGACCGTATTGACAGTAATGCTATCAACCTTTGATAAATTTGACAATATTTTCGAACCTTTCCATCTGCCTTGCGCCTTCAAACTTGCGCCTTTGGCTAATCCCATTTCTCTCAATGTTAAAAACTTCTCCCCATCCTCTGCACCTAAATCAGCAAAAGAGTCTTTTACCACATTTACCACTGTTCCCGGAGAGATAGATCTCCTAAAGCTCCCTGCAACACCCGCATTGATGGCCAGATCATATTTACGGCCAAGAATTTTTCCTAAATGAAATGCCATAGCAGTCATTCCAACACCCGTTATCAAAACATCCACTGAATTTTTGCCAAAAGTACAGGTGTTTAAACCATTCCCTGATGATTTTTTTTTAACCCCATGCAACAAAGGCAAAATTTCAAATTGTGTAGCTGAAACGAGCAAAATTTTCATGCTTCAAATATACAAATGTAAAGTGCCTAAAATGAGCAGAGTTCCTATATTTGCCTGCCTGAATTTTCCGTCAATAGGCATGACGGACAGCGACTTAAAAATCACCATGGTATTCATCACACGCAGAGAGCAGTTTTCTGCAGCACATAAGCTGCACCGCGAGGATTGGTCCTTAGAAAAGAACAATGAAGTTTTTGGCAAATGTGCCAATCCGAACTGGCATGGGCACAACTATCAGGTATGGATCACTGTAAAAGGAGAACAAAATCCGGACACCAGCTTTGTGGTAAATCTTTCCGATGTAAGCGCCATTGTCCGTGAAAAAGTAATTGCAAAACTGGATCATAAGAATATAAATCTGGATGTTGATTTCATGAAAGGCAAACTTGCTTCCACCGAAACTCTGGCAGTAGAAATCTGGAAACAAATTGAGGCTCCTATCAAAAAACTGGGCTGCGAATTGCACTGCGTCAAGATCCAGGAAACAGAAAATAATTACGTGGAATATTTTGGCAAATAATCATTATGAGCAACTACAAAAGAACGGAAGAATATAATACAGAAGCCACCAAAAAGCTTTCGGAAAATTACAGGCAGATACTCAAACTTTCCGGGGAAGATATTGAGCGCGAAGGCATCATAAAAACTCCCGAACGTGCCGCTAAAGCAATACAATATCTCACACACGGGACTTGCATTAATCCTGCGGACATTCTTCGTTCCGCCATGTTCCACGAAGAATACAAGCAAATGGTTTTGATCAAGGACATCGAAGTATATTCTTTGTGCGAGCATCATTTACTTCCATTTTTCGGAAAAGCACATATCGCATACATTCCCAACGGAAAAATTGTAGGTCTCAGTAAAATTCCAAGAGTGGTGGATGCTTTTGCACGCAGGTTACAGGTGCAGGAAAGGCTCACCACACAAATACGCGATTGCATTCAGGAAACCCTAAATCCTATGGGCGTTGCTGTAGTAATAGAAGCAAAACACTTATGTATGCTTATGCGCGGTGTACAAAAACAAAATTCTGTTGCAACTACTTCTGCGTTCACGGGGGAATTTCTGGAGAACTCTAAAACAAGGGCTGAATTTATCCAATTGGTGTCCGGAAAGTTTCATTAAAAAAAATGCATAACAGGCTTATGTCATACGGATATGCGGTGTTGTTTCGCCTGCTGCTCCCTGTTTTTTGCCTTATGCCCTTTTCCACTTTTTCACAGGACTACCTGGGCTTTGCTAACAGTCCTTTTGCCGGTGTGAACGGAATAGATGTAAATCCTGCTTCTATTGTAAATAATCCCCGCAAATGGGATATCACTCTCATCGGAATGAATTTGGGTGTTGCCAATAACTATCTGGGATTTCAGAAACGTGCGCTTGAACATTCCGGAACAAGATTTGCCGGAGATTACCCTGCATTTGCTGATGATGACTTCATCAATAATTATCTTACAAAACGTAATAATGGAAAACCCATTTCCGTTCATGTTGCATTAAACCTTACGTTACCTTCATTCATGTTTACACGCAAAAAACACAAAGATGCTTTTGCGTTCACTTGTAAATCAAGAGTGTATGCAAACGTGGATGGCATTGATCCTTTTCTGGCGCAAATAGCACTTTCAGGCGGAACCGATAGCACCCTTTTCTTGCAGGATCTGACCGGCACAAAAATAAGTGCGCAGTTTATGGCCTGGAATGAGTACGGGATTACCTATGGAAAAACTGTTATGCAAACCCAAAATGAACGCTTAAACGTGGCGGGTAGGCTAAAGCTTTTACAAGGGCTTTATTCCATGTATGTTTTCATAAAAGATGTGAATTATAAATTTTACGAGCAAGACAGCTTGCTGGTATTGAGTTCCCAGGTTAATTACGGCCACTCATCCAACTTGGAGTTTAATAAGGAGTCCTTGAAAATCGGGTTTGGCGGGAAGCCAGCCTTAGGGCTCGATCTTGGTGTTACGTATGAGTTTCACGCGCTCACAGATGTTCGTTCAAAAATGTCTTCCCAATCGAAAACCACTCCCCTTCAACACGATTACAAGTACAAGCTCGGGTTATCGCTTCAGGACCTGGGCTGGATAAAATATCTTAAACCGGAACATGCACGCAATTTCGCCATGGAGGTAAACCAGGATCTTGATTTCGGCACCTTGCAAGGATCCGGGGAAACTCCGCTTGCTCAGGTGGATGACTCCCTCAATGCACAATATACCATGGATCCAAATGATGATAAGTTTCGCATGAACTTACCTACGCTTGCAAGCCTGCAATTTGATTATTCTGTAGGAAAGAATATTTATATAAACTCTACTTTCAATTATGCCTTTCAATTTTCAAATAATGCAAATAAAATTCACGAGATAACTACCTTCAGTATCACTCCTCGCTGGGATTGGAAATGGCTTGGGTTTTATATGCCGCTTTCCTACAACAAATATTCACATACCCGCCTGGGTGTAAGTGCACGTATTGGCCCGCTGATCGTAGGAATGGCGGATGTTCTTCCTATTATTTCCAAACGCGATGTGTATGGTGTGGATATGCACTTTATGCTGAAAGTCCCTCATATACATTTGAAGAACAAAACTCCAAAGAGCAAGAGCAAGTTTAACGTGAACAGAGAAAAATCTAAAAAGCCTGCTAAGCAAAACACTGGCTCTACTACAATGCCTAAAAAGGACATTTCTCCCAAGCAGGCAGAAAAGAAAAAAGCGAGCTCTTTACAAGCAAAGAACAGGCAGCAAAATGCGCGTAAGCATATCTTCCCCAGATGGCATAAATCTAAAAAACGAAAACGCAGGGCAAACCCCGAAACGAGGGGCGGCACCATTTACTTTAAATTGTAATAATATTTCAATTATTTAATATTTGTATCTTTAGCACGATGTTTGCTAAAGCGCTTATAAACTAATACTATTATGAAAAAAGCTACTATATTTCTTGTGCTGGTATTTCTTTCCGTGCTGGCAGATGCACAAAGATCAAACCTGGTGTTTTTTACAGAAAACGGACAACCCTTTACGCTAATGATGAACGGAGTAACATACAATAACCCCCCTCAAACCAATGTAAAAGTTGAAAACCTAAATCCCGGCACTTATTCCGTAAATATTAGATTTTCGGACACCCTATACGCAAATGTAGTTGAGAAAATTAAGCTGGATAAAGCGTTGGAAGTAACCTATGTTGTTAAATATAATAATTCGGATTTTGACAAAAACGTTAAAAAGCTGGGCAAAGATCTTTTCTCCACGCAACCCGGTGCTGTAATATTTGAAGAGAAACAAAATATTGACAAGGCTCCTGGAAAATTTAATCTGGCCATATTTTCTAAAGCAAAGCTCACCCCCGGCACACCAACAACTAACAACTCAGCAAATACGCAGGCGGCCAACACCCAACCTCCTGCAGAAAATAACCAGAACCAGTATCGCGGCAGCGGAGACCCATTAAAAGGCCTCAATGTAGCCAAGGCAAAAGAAATGGTTGTTGGCAAGTATTATGCGGTGATCATTGGCATTGATATATACAAAGGCAACTGGATGCCTCTGAAAAATGCGGTGAATGATGCTAAATCCATTGAAACAACTTTAAGAACTAAGTATAAGTTTGATCACTTCCGTACACTTTATAATGAGCAGGCTACCCGCAAATCCATTATTACAGAACTTGAATGGCTAGCGGCCAATGCTAAGGCCGATGACAATGTGTTTATTTATTATTCTGGCCATGGAGAATTCAAGCAGGACCTGAACAAAGGTTTCTGGGTGCCTTCCGATGCAATTTCAAAAACTACAGCTGATTATATTTCCAATAATGACATACAGACATACCTAACAGGAATCAAGTCAAAGCATACATTGCTTGTTTCGGATGCATGCTTTAGTGGAGATATTTTCCGGGGCAATACCATTTCGGTTCCATTTGAAGACTCAGAAAAATATTACAAAGAAGTTCATGGATTATCATCCCGACAAGCAATGACTTCAGGAGGTGTGGAGCCGGTAATGGATGGAGGAAAGAACGGCCATTCGGTATTTGCTTATTATCTTCTGAAATCATTGAACGAGAACGAGAGCAAATTTGTGGATGCTGGGCAGATATACAATGCCATTAAAATTCCTGTTATAAATAATTCCGATCAAACCCCAAAACTTTCCCCTATCAAGGATACGGGAGATGAAGGCGGGCAATTCATTTTTATAAAGAAATAACACTCCCACCTAAATCCTCCTCCCCCACAAGAGTAGGACTTAACAGCCTTGCAACTAAGAATTTATACCGATGCGGCATATTTTAGTCCAATTTCAAAAGGAATATGCCGATCGGCATTATACCGTTTTATACCATTACTGATTATATATTAGTCCGTAACATTTGGTATAATGCCGATCAAGTACAAATTATAATTGGACTAAAAGATATGAGGCATCGGTATTACTTTGGGCTGATTTATTATGAGTAATGGTATTATTGTTAGCAAAATCTCTTCCCCCCCTATTTAGAACTGGCTGCCTATTCGTAAATTCGTATAACATTCGTTATTCGCACCTATGAAGGCATATATTTTCCCCGGACAAGGCTCACAATTTTCAGGAATGGGTAAAGACCTGTACGAAAATTCTTCCCTTGCAAAAGAGCTGTTTGAAAAAGCAAATTCCATTCTCGGTTTTCGCATTACGGATACTATGTTTGGCGGAACAGACGAAGAATTAAAAAAGACCAATATAACTCAGCCGGCAATTTTTCTGCATTCGGTAATTCTTGCTAAAACACTGAGAGAAGCATTCCAGCCTGGCGTAACAGCAGGACATTCCCTGGGAGAATTTTCAGCGCTGGTATCTGCCAATGCTCTTACTTTTGAAGATGGACTATCTCTTGTTTACAAACGCGCCATGGCCATGCAAAAAGCATGCGAAGCAAACCCAAGTACGATGGCTGCTATCCTAAACCTGGATGATAAAATCGTGGAAGATATATGTTCAGAGATCACACGTTCGGGCGAAATAGTAGTGGCCGCTAATTATAATTGTCCGGGGCAATTAGTGATATCAGGCTCCATCAAAGGAGTAACTCTTGCGTGTGAAAAATTGAAAGCTGCCGGAGCCAAACGTGCTTTACTGCTTCCTGTTGGAGGTGCGTTTCATTCCCCGCTTATGGAACCCGCAAAAGCAGAGCTAGCCGAAGCAATTAATGCAACTACCTTCTCAAAACCCATTTGTCCTGTTTACCAAAATGTAAATGCAAGTCCGGTTACTGATCCTAACGAAATAAAAACAAATTTAATAGCTCAGCTCACTTCGCCTGTGCGATGGACACAAACTATTCAACGAATGACAGCCGATGGAATTAATTCTTACGTTGAAGTTGGGCCCGGAAAAGTATTGCAGGGATTAGTTAAAAAAGTAAATAAAGATGCAGAAGCCGTAAGTGCATAATACAATCCGGCAATTTCCAGTGGGCAGTTTGCAATAAATAAATACATGAAAAAACATTTTCTCCTTTTCTTACTCTTTGCCAACTGCATATTGCCAACTGCCAACTGTTTTGCTCAGTTCTTCCAGGGCATCGGCATTACAGCGGGCGTTACAAAAGCAAAAGAAAAGTGGTTTCTTACCTTGATGGATTCGTCTACTGCAACTGTTAAAAAGAAAAATATTATTGGCTTTAATGGATCTGTCAGAGCGGAATTTATAAATAGCCCATATGTACGCTGGGTTACTGAATTTCAGTTCAATCAGAAGGGGTGCAAGGATAAAACCGACAGCACTACTTACCGCAACCGCTTGAATTATATCTGCTGGAATAACTTTTTAAAATTTCAGTTTGAAACATATCCGGGATACCCATATCTGCTGATGGGCCCTCGTGTGGAATACCTGCTGACCCAGTCTACCAAGTCCCCCGATATTACCGGAGCGTTTCAAAAATTTAACTTTAGTGCCTCCGTGGGCGTGGGATTTGAAAAGATCGTTTACGGTTATTTCAAACCCTTTATTGAGGTTCATTACAACCCGGACACCCCATTTTATTACGCATACGAAAACCCACCCCTTGATATCCGAAACCGAGCCTGGGAATTACGAATTGGCTTGATTTTTCGCCCAGCAGGGCATGATGAGTGCCCGGCGGTCGTTTATTGACATTTGTATACATAATTTTTATCTTAAAAAGCAAACCTTTTGATACTATATGACGTATTACATACAAGGTAATTAACTAGATTAAATCTTAACAATTTCTTAACCTATTGTGAACTCGTTTTTAACTGCTACTTTCAATAAAGTTTTATTTGCATTTTTAAGCAGTTTGGTATGTTGTAATATACTTTTAGCACAACCTGTAACGGAAGAAGTAAGGATCAAGACTGTTTATTTTAAAGTGCAATCCGGTTCTTCCGCTATTGCTTCCGGCAGCGGTACTACTCTCAACAATTCAAATAGTGGCATATTAAAAATCCCTACAGGAGGTGTTTGTACCTCCTCAGGGGATCTGGTAAATGCATCACTGGCTTCCTTACAGATCGATGGGCAGTTAAATGTAAAAGGCCATTTTACCAATAATGCTGTGGCAAGCACAGCACTGGCCGGAGGAACAGT
>Ga0163144_10009286_pt1 | contig 21139 bp, 18 predicted proteins | sample OliLak19BULKMAT1_FD_123175 | JGI IMG/M metagenome (GOLD analysis project Ga0163144, IMG submission 123175) | Freshwater microbial mat bacterial communities from Lake Vanda, McMurdo Dry Valleys, Antarctica - Oligotrophic Lake LV.19.BULKMAT1 | ecosystem: Environmental > Aquatic > Freshwater >... | reverse complement strand
TGCCAGAGGCTACCGGACATTCCGCAACTTCCAAGCCATCGCCTACTGGATCGCCGGTCGTCTCGAGCTCAAAACAGCCTAACATCAATTTAATAACTACCCACTAAAAGTTCAGGAGCGCCCTATTTCAGGCCTATCCAGCGTTCCTAATCACGAGAATGTAACGTTCTTTGATGGAATCCGCGGGAATTTCCGGGGTGTCCCAAGAACTCCTGAAGGAAGTGCAATGCATCGGCGGGTAGAAGGTATTCGGGGCAAGGGGGCGGGGTCGGTCCTAGATTTTTCAAAAGATCGGGGCCAATTCCAGTGAGCGGGATACGAGTCCTCGCGGATTCACTTTCTCCAATCTCACGAGGGTCTGATTCCCCGACGCTAGCGGCGTTCTCGTTTCTCAAGACAAGATCAATACTCCGAGGCTTGCTGCGGGAAATTGAATTGAACGCGCCCTAGACGCCATGCCTAGATTGGAGTGCCCATCGGACTTGGCAGACTTGGCGGACTTGGCGGTCTTGGCCCGAGCGTTGCTAGAGCGAGGCCGATGATCGAAATCCGCAGGTGGCTGACGACCTTCGTTAAGCATGATTGGATTGGCTCACAATGCGAACCGGAAGCCAGTTCCGCACAAACGCGTTGCACGCTGCCGCGTTTGGGAGAGACTGCCGCTGTCCATGAATCCAGATTTCATCCGCGAAGCCCTCCGCCAAGTCCGTTACCCCGGTTTTTCCCGGGACATCATTTCCTTCGGTCTCGTCAAGGACGTCCGTTGCGAGCCGGGTCTTGTTATCGTCCAGATCGAGGTCGCCACCCGCGACCCGAAGATTCCGGAACAAATTTTCCAGGATTGCCATGCGATCCTTGATCCCTTGCCCGACATCGGCACGGTGAAGGTGGAAATCGATGTCAAGGATGCGCCTGCCGCTGCGGGTGTCGCCGGATCTGTTGGGAAATCCTCCATCCCCGGCGTGAAGCGCATCATCGCGGTCGCATCCGGAAAAGGCGGCGTCGGAAAATCCACCGTCGCGGCCAACCTCGCCGTCGCCCTCGCCGCGACCGGTGCCAAGGTCGGTCTTTGCGATTGCGACCTCTATGGACCTTCCGTCGCCCAGATGTTCGGCGTCAACGAGCGCCCGATGGCGAACGAGCAGGATGAGATCATTCCACTGGAGGCCCACGGCATCAAGCTGATGTCCATGGGATTTCTGTTGGAAGACCGTTCCCCGGTGATCGTCCGCGGGCCGATGGCCACGCGCTACACCCAGCAATTTCTCCGGCAGGTCGCGTGGGAGGATCTCGATTACCTCGTGCTCGACCTTCCTCCAGGCACCGGCGACATCCAGCTCACCATCGTCCAGACGGTGAGTGTCGATGGCACCATCATCGTCACCACACCTCAGGAGGTCGCATTGATAGACGCGCGCAAGGCGGTTGCCATGTTCGCCAAGGTCAACGTGCCTATCCTTGGCCTGATAGAAAACATGGCTTGGTTCGAGGGCGACGATGGGAAGCGCTATTTCATCTTTGGCAAGGATGGCGGCATCCGCGAGGCCGAGCACCTCAACGTGCCGCTGATGGGACAAATCCCCATCGACATCGAAACCCGCGAGCGCGGCGATAGCGGTGCTCCGGTTGCCTTGGTCTCTCCTGCAAAAAGCAAGGTCTCGGCGGCGTTTCACGAACTCGCCGCCAAGGTGACCGCCAAGCTGCCTGTCACCTGACGCCGCGTCAGCCGGATCCGTTGGCTGGCAACCGGAACTCGAACTGAATCCACCCGGGGTCCGATGGATTGAGACGCATTTCGCCGCCATGCGCTTTCAATAACTCCCGCGCGATATTCAGGCCCAGCCCGTGGCCGCGGATGTCTCCACCGATTCCCGAACCGCGCCGGAATCGCTCGAAAATCTGTTCCCGATCTTCCCGGGAGATTTCTTTCCCGGTGTTGGAAATCCTGACGACAAGCCAGTCCGGCTCGCGAAAACCCTCAATCCGGACCTTCCCACCTTCCGGGGTGTACTTCGCGGCGTTTTCTATCAGGTTCTGGAGAACCATCGCCACCAGCCGGCGGTCCACTTTCGCAGGGAGCGAATCGCGAATCTCATCCACCACCGAAATGTCTCTCCCGTCAACAAGCGCGTGCAGGTCGTCGATGGCCGCATGGATCAGGGGATTCAGATCCAGGTCCTGCTTTTCCAAAAACATCCGCCCCGCATCCGCCCGGGCCAGTAACAGAAGGTCCTCGATCAATGACGTCAGGTGCCGTGTCTGGTGCCTCAGCAAGGCAACCTCCGCCGTCTGAGCCTCATTCAGATCCGTCGCCGATGACAGGTGGTCGAGTCCGGCCCGAAGGATGGCGACCGGTGTTTTCAGTTGATGGGAAGCATCCGCCGAGAACCGGGTCGCGATGTCGTAGGAAGATTGCAAGCGGTCGAAACTCCGGTTGAGCACCTCTGTTAGCTTGGCGATCTCATCCCGCGCGACGGGTGTCGGAAGCCGCTCCATCGGGTTGTCCGCGCTGATCCTTTCCGCCGCAGCGCTCAAGCGGGCGACCGGCGCAACGGCCCGCCGCCCCAGCCAGAGGCCTCCGAAAAACACGACCAACCCCACCGCCGGAAGCGCCGTGGCGAAGCCGATTCCGAGGTCTTTTTGAAAACGCTCCACCACATTCATCCGGGCTCCGATCCTGACCAGATAGGGATCCACCCACCATGCCCCGACCCTGCACGAGTGTCCGGACAGCTCGACCGTCCGGGAAGTTCCGATCTCACCCGTCAACTTCTGTCCCTTGAGATTTGCCGATTGATAGAGAATCCTTCCGTCCGGAGTTTCGACCATCAGATAGTCTTCGCGCAGCGTCACCGGGATGAATTTTTGACTCAGCGGTTCGTTCGGATCCACCGGTGCGTCCCGGAAATTCTTCAGGTCCCAGACCAGTTCACGCGCATCGGCCTCCAGCGCGGCGTCGAGTTCGGAGATTTGGTTGAAATAAAGTGTAAGCATCATCACTGCGGCGCCGGCGACCAGCGCCGCCATCGTTAGCAATGCGGCATAGATGCCCACCTTGACTTTGAGTGACCAGCGGATCATTCGGGTAGATTGATCGTGTAGCCTACGCTGCGGATCGTCCGGATCACGGATTCCTGCCCGGCATGGTCGAGTTTCTTGCGCAGCCGCATGATGAAGATTTCAACGGTCCGGGTATCATACTCATGTTCCCGTTCCCAGATGCGCTCGCAGATCTCATCCCTGGAAAAAACCCGCCCGGGTTCCTTCATGAAAATCCGCAGGACCTCGAACTCGCGGGGCGACAATTCGATCTTCTCCCCGCCCCGGTTGACCTTTCGCCCGCTGATATCCATGCAGATCTCCCCGACCTGGAGGACGGTCTCCGATGCGGATGCGACATTCCTGCGGCCTAGCACCTCGATGCGGGCGAGCAACTCCTCCATGGCGAATGGCTTCGTGAGGTAATCATCCGCGCCGCCTTTCAGCCCGGCGACCCGGTCGCCCACCTCGGATCGTGCGGTCAACATCAGGACCCTGACCGGAAACCTGCCCGCGCGAATCCTCGCCAACACCTCGAATCCGTCGAATCCCGGTAAATTCACATCCAGCAGGACGAGATCAAAGCGCGAGTCCACCACCGCCTTCACGGCCGATGGGCCGTCAATCGCCCGGCTAACCGAATGACCGGCCATGACCAGTGCACGATTCACCTGATCCGCGAGGTCAGGTTCGTCTTCAACCAACAGGATATCCATCGTGTTTCGATTCAAGCGCCGCTGCATTCCACTGCAAGTACCGATGAGTAACCAAGCGGTAGTTTTCAACAATGGGTTTTGCCTGCTGGAACTCGCGGTGTTTAGATTCCGGTTGCCCCCGAACCGCTATCCGATGAACAACGAGTCCCATGAAAATACCGAACACGACCTTGCCACACATGAAGGCATTGTCAGGGTGAGCGCCGATCCGGTCCACGCCCGCGTCGAAATTGATTTCGATCCGGATCAACTGAGCGAAAGCGATGTCCGCGAGCTGGTGACCGAGCACAGCGGGCAGGTTTCCGCCGCATTGGACAAGTCCATCTACCGGCTGGAGGGCAGTGCCTGCGAGGCGTGTGCCCTCAAGCTGGAGCGCAAGATCGAGAAGCTCCCCGGCGTCCGCCGCGCTTCCGCCACCTATCTGGGCAAGGTCCTGTCCGTCACGTTCGATTCCGGGGATTCGAGCGAGCTATCGATGCTGGAACGATTGCGAGCCACCGGAGCCGACATCCGGCCTCTGGATCTGAAACGGGAAATTGAGAAAACCCCACTGGCTCGAAAGATTCTCTCAGGCGACCTCAACGAGGAAATCTCATGCGGCCTTGGATTTGCTTTCCTGATCGCTGCGCTTTCCGTCGAAAAGGCGGCGGGAGTCAGCGGCATCACCCATGCGCTCTACTTCGGAGCCTATGTCTTCGCCGGGCAACAGGGCGTTAGATCCGCCATCGCATCGCTTCGCGAGCGGGTCCTTGATATCGATGTGCTGATGGTGCTGGCCGCGCTGGGCGCGGCGGTGATCGGAGCACCGTTCGAGGGCGCCCTGCTGCTTTTCCTGTTCAGTTTTTCCAACGTCCTCCAGCGCCACGCGATGGAGCGCACGCAGAGGGCCATCGAGTCCCTGCTCACCCTCCGCCCGAGCGAGGCATTGGTCAAAAGGAACGGGATCACCCAGAAGGTGCCTGTCGAAACCTTGGAAATCGGCGAAATCGTCATCGTCCGCCCCGGCGAGCAAATCCCGGTGGACGGGGAGATTTCCGAAGGCAGCACCAACGTTGACGAATCCTCTCTAACCGGCGAATCGATGCCGGTTTCAAAGGCGCTGGGAAGCCAGCTCTTCGCCGGCACCCTCAACCAGAGCGGCGGAGTCGAACTCACCGTCACCAAGCGCTCCGAGGACTCGGCTTTGGCAAAAATGGTCAAGCTCGTCGCCGAGGCCCAGGCCGAGAAATCCGGCACCCAGCGGTTTCTGGAAAAGGCCGAGCAATACTACGCGATGGGTGTCATCGGCTTCACCATCCTCGTTTTCCTCGTTCCGTGGATCTTCAGCGGCGAGTCATTCTCGACCGCCTTCTACCGCGCCATGACCATCATGGTGGTCGCTTCGCCGTGTGCCCTGGTGATCAGTACTCCCGCCACCGTCCTCTCCGCCATCGGCGGGGCCGCGCGCCGGGGGATCCTGATCAAGGGCGGATCCCATCTGGAAATGGCCGCCAAGATCGACATAGTCGCCATTGACAAGACCGGCACCCTCACCGTCGGCAAACCCTCGCTAACGGAAATTGTCACTGCGGGTGGAGCTTTTGAAATCGACAAGCCCTTGCCAGCCGCGGTGACCGCCCTGCTGCGCGTGGGTGCGGCCCTTGAGGCGAAATCCGAGCATCCCCTCGCCCATGCCATCGTCAAGAGCGCTGCCGAGCTTTCCATCGAGCTTCCGAAGGCGACCGATTTCCAATCCACCGCAGGCAAGGGCGCGGAAGCCACCATTGAATCAGAGAGATATCTCATCGGAAGCGAACGGCTGTTTCGCGAGTTGAATGCCTCGGAGATTGAATCCTTGTATCAACTGTCAAAACCCCTGCAGGAAAAGGGCAAGACCTGCGTCTGGCTCGGCCTCCGGAACGGCGACTCCGTTAGATCGCTTGCCGTGCTGGTCATGGCCGACACCATCCGCCCCGCCGCCCGCCACCTGGCGGAAGACCTGCATCGCCTCGGAGTGAAGAAAGTCGTCATGCTAACAGGTGACCAGCGGCTCGTCGCCGAAGCCATCGCCCGGGAAGCCAAGGTGGACGAGGTCTTCGCCGAGCTGCTTCCCGAGGACAAGCTCAACGTCATCCGCGAGCTGAAAAAGGAAGGCACCGTGATGATGATCGGCGACGGCGTGAACGATGCCCCCGCCCTTGCCATCTCCGACATCGGCGTGGCCATGGGAGCCGCCGGCACCGACGTCGCCATGGAAACCGCCGACATCGTCCTGATGGGTGACCGGTTGGAAAACATCGAGATCCTGCTCAACCACGCCAGTAGAGCGAGACGCGTGCTGCTTCAAAACCTCATCTTCGCCAGCAGTGTCATCGTCGTGCTTATCGTCGCGGCATTGGGATTCGCACTCGCCTTGCCACTGGGAGTCGTCGGCCACGAAGGCAGCACGGTTCTTGTCTGCCTCAATGGCTTGCGCCTTTTGATGGTAACCCGGTCCTCCAATGGCTGAACCATCAAAAGACGACTTCGGACCAATTCGCCTTTTCGTTAGATGTCCGGTCGTTTCGCTGGCCGGTTCTTCTTTGTTTACTTGATGGAGACAACAATGGTCTTCGAATTCACAGCTCCAGATTGATTGCTGACTCTTACCCAGTACTTCACCTTGGCCTTGAGAGGAGGAGTGATGAATTTACTGGAATTGGCCCCTTTGACTGGCTTTATGGTATTTCCTGAAGATCCCTTGTACCACTGATAATTGAGGGTTCCACCTTGGGCTTTGACCCTGAGTTTCGCCTTCGTTCCCATAACAGCGGAAACTGAAAAGGGTTGGGATAGAATCGAAGGAGGAATGACCGCCCCCGCGACGCTGATGGTGAAAGAATTTGAATACACGTTCCCCTTGTTTCCCGAGCCTTCCCAAGCCTTGATCGTGATCGGGAAATTTCCTGTCTCGTTAGGGACTCCGGTGATGGAATCGGTCGTGCTACCCGTCGAATTCGTATGGCTTAGGCCGCCTGGCAGGGAGCCGATGATTTGCCAACTCTTCGGAGCGGACTCGGTGCCGGTGATCTGAAAGACGAATGACAGCTTCGCCCCCACCGCAGTGGGCACGGTGGTGGAGTTCGCATTCGGGAGAAGTTGTTTGAGCGTGGTGGCACCTGCCACGGAATCGTAGGCACCGAGACCGGCAATGGTGGCGACGGTCCATGCGGTGATTTCGCCCAAACCCGCACCACTGACGATGCGCGCCTCGGGAAACAGCATTTGGACGATCGGCGAACGCTGGAAAAGCAGGAGAACGGAGCCGAGTCGGGAAGATAAGATGCGGCTCTTCACGGGAGATGGTAGGAAGCGGTTCATGGTTTTGAGGAATTTGAATTTTGATCAGTTGCAGCCGCAGCCACCCCCACCCACGCCGCCTCCGCCGGAGGTCGCCTCACGGGAAAAGTAGGCGTGTTCCGTCATCGCCTTCTGGAGCGGGTCCAGGCTTCGGGACATGACGGGTCTTGCGAGGGTTTCGCGCTCGTAGGGTTTCACCCGGACAAGCTGCGGGGCGCACGCTCCGACGGACAGGAGCGGCATGATGAGGCTGAAGGAGCTAAACAGGAATTTCATCTTCTCGTTAGATAGGGATGCTATTTTTCGGCGAGCAGTGCATCGATCTCGGTGACGTATTCCGCCTCAGTCTTCGCACCGCGGAATCCGGAGTGGACGTAGCGGATCACCCCCTTGCGGTCGGCGATGTAACTGGTGGGCATGGAAGGAGGATTCATGGTCCCGGCGACTTTGTGCGCCGAGTCATGCACAATTGAAAATTTGGCACCCATCTTCCCTGCGAACTGTTTGTATTTCCCGGCATCCTGATCCACACCGACGCCAATGATCACGAGACCCTTGGAGGCGTATTTTTCATGAAGACGGTTGAGCGCGGGAAACGACGCCTTGCAGGGTCCGCACCATGAAGCCCAGAAATCCACGAGGACGACCTTTCCCGAGGTGCTGGGTAAACTTGCTCCAGGCAGGAGCTTGGCGAGTTTCGGCAGTGCCTGGCCCGGCTCTGCGGCTGTGGCTGATAGCGCGCTGAATGCGGTAACAAGGGCGATGGCAATGCTTGGGATTTTCATGGGACGTGTTGTTTTTTGATGGGTAATCAGGCTGCCTTGACGAGCCATTTGCCGAAAGAACGACTTCCTTCGATGCCGGACCCGGACTGGGCGCAAACCTCCACACCGCAGGCGAGCGATGCGAGATGGAGCCCCTCGCGGGGGCCAAGGACAAAGACGGCGGTGCTGTAAACCCCGGCTTCGAGGCAGGAAGGAGCAAGGACGGTCACGGCGCGCATGCCGTTCGCCACCGGCCATCCGCTCCGGGGATCGAGGATGTGGCCATAGCGCACACCATCATGGATAAAGAAGCGGGCATAATCGCCGGAAGCGGAAACCGCCAGATCGTTTACCGCCAAACCACCCCAGCATTTTCCGGGATGGCATCCGTCCTCGATCCCGATGTGCCAGAACGGGTGATTGCCATTGCCGCCGAGAGCGAAAATGTCACGCCCGAGATCGATGAGGGCATCCTTGATTCCGCTCTGGCGAGCCATGCGTGTTAGGTAATCCACCGCGTATTCCTTGCCGAATCCGCCGAAATCAAGCCCCATGCCGGCCAGCGGAAGCCTGACAGCACCCGGACGCGTCTGAACCTTGTCCCAACCCGTTAGATCGAGCGCTGTCTTGATCTCGTATTTTTCAGGCACTTTCTCGTGAACCTTTTTCCAGTCCCAAAGTTGTTGGAGCGGCAGCAATGTGGGGTCAAGGATGCCATGGGTGCGACGGTGGAGATCGTCCGCGAGGCGCAGCATGTGTTCCATCTCATCGTCCACCATCACCCACTCGCCTCCGGCTGCGCGGTTCACCCGGGATATGACGGAGTCCGGCCTGAAGCGGGAGAACTTGGCCTCAAAACCGCCAATCCATCCGAGCGCCGCTGCGGCGAATTCCAACGCGCCCCGCTCGTCGTCCAGCCTGAACTGGATCGTGCAGTTCGTTCCAAGCGCCTTGAACTCCAGCCGCCGGATGCCGCGGGCGTCCGCTTCGAGTGCAGGTGATTCCTTTAAAGTTTCCATAACCCGAATCTGCTAGAACCGTGCGCTCACGCCAAAGGTCCAGATGTCCGCACTCGGATAGGCGGGCCCCGGAGATTGTTCCGAACCACTTCCTGTTCCGTTCATCACGTAACGTTCGTAGGCGGCTGAGGCAGCGAACGTCTCGTTGAATTGATACATGAACCGCAAGCCACCGCTGACTGCGTCGAACGAAGACAGCCGGTAGTCCGCCGAGTAGTTGGGCTTGCTGCCGTTGGGATTCGGGGACGGCGTTCCGGTCACCACCCCGTCGATGGTGTTTACAAAGAAATCCGCCTCGTTCTGCCGATAGTAACGGAAAAACGGGATCACCATCAGATGCGATCCGACCTCTTGCCGCCACTCGATTCCGAGCGTCTGGGAGAAGATTCCGAAGTCGTCGTGGGAGAGCCTCAGCGTGGCATCCAGAGCGCCGGATGCCTTCTCGATATAACGGGTTCCCTCGAACTGGAGCACCTGGCGAAAGCGCGAGTCCGGGCGGTTCTCCGGATAGATGTTCACCACCGGAATCTGGATCGTTCCACCGGCCCCGTCCGGGATTTCCGTAATGTCGGTTCGCTGAACGATCTTGTAGCGATCATTTAGATAACCTTCCGCATACCCGAGGGTCAGGTTGGCGGTGGCAACCGTGTTCTTGTCCACGATCTGGGTGACCCCGGTGAAGAAATCATAACTGTCTTTGGGGCGATAGTTGCCGAATGTATCAAGGACCGAATCATTCAGGTAATTGATGCCCGAGTTAATCGTCGTATTCTTCTGGTTCAGCTCCCAAACGTCACTCAGGGCGATGCCGCGTGAGATATAGTCATTCTCGCTGCTGTGCGCGACTTCCAACTCCACCCGATGATCGCCGAACTGTCTGGAAAGCGCGCCGAGGATTCCGGTGCGGATGTCATCCACGTCAGAGAGAAACGGCTGCGCGCTTCCCGGCAATGCTCCTGTGGGTGAGGAGCCGGTGATGGCGTCGTTGAGCCATTGAAAGCGAAATGAAGTCTCGTCGTTGAAATCGACACTGCCCCGGATGTAGTGCGACTCCACGCGGATCCGGTCGTCATCCTCTTGGTAGAGCTGGTAGCTGTAATTGTATTCCTGATGCGGAATTTCCGCCGGAGCCCGGATCCCGGGACAGACAAGCGAGGCAAGGAGAATCGGACGGCGCGGAGACATGTCGGCAAGGCGATTGGACATGAAACGGAACCAACCGTTTCCCTAGGCGATGGAACATGTGGACAATCCCTGTTTTAATCAACTCCTTAAAAGTAAACGATTGGTTACTTTTCGCGGGCGTCCAACGCAATCAATCCTCAGGCACGTAAGGAAAGTGAAACGCGCTCAGCGCCGCCACTTCTGGGAGGCACGGCCCTTGTTCTTCTTCACGACGGAACCTTTCATGGAGATCGTCACCGGAGCGGTGGCTTCCACGGTTTTCGCCGTCTTTTTCACGACTTTCTTGGCTGCCTTCTTCACTACCGGCTTGGCCGCCTTCCTCACCTTCGGGACAAGCAGGGTCTTGCCGGTCATTTCCTTGGGCTGTTTCACTCCCAGCATCTCCAGCAAAGTCGGCGCGACATCGGCGAGGATGCCGTCACGGACGGTGAAATCTTCCGCATCGTTGGCGACATAGACGAGGTGGACGAGATTGGTGGTGTGCGCGGTGTTAGGCGAGCCGTCGGCGTTGCGCATGAACTCGCAGTTGCCATGGTCCGCGGTGATGAGGAGCTTGCCGCCGAGCTTGAGGGTCGCGTCCACGATCTTCTTCACGTCGGCGTCGATGACCTGACACGCCTTGATGGCGGCTTCGACCACTCCGGTGTGGCCGACCATGTCGGGGTTGGCGAAATTCAGGATGACCATGTCGTAGTCCTTGAGCTGGGCGAGAACGGTATCCGTCACTTGCCCCGCGCTCATCTCCGGCTTGAAATCATAGGTCGGCACATCCTTGGGCGATGGGATGATGAAACGGTCCTCGCCGTCGTAGGCGACTTCCTCGCCGCCGTTGAAGAAATACGTGACGTGCGGATATTTCTCAGTTTCGGCGATCCGCATCTGTTTCTTGCCTGCGGCGGCGACGGTTTCTCCGAGGGTCATCGGCAGCGTCTGCGAGGCGAAGATTTCCGGACAGCCATACTTTTCATCATACTGGGTGAGTGTGACGAAATTCACCTTCGGCGTGACCTCGCGGTCGAAGCCGTCGAAGTCCGGATAGAGAAACGCTTCTGATAGCTCACGGGCGCGGTCGGCACGGAAATTGAAGAACAGGACGGTGTCGCCATCCCGGACGCGCTGCGTGTCGGGTGCCGTGAAAATCAGCGGCGGCATGAACTCGTCCGTCTTGTCGAGGCGATAGAAATCAGCAACCGCCTCGCTCGCGAGGACATCGCGCTTCCCGCCTTTTCCTAACACGATGGCATCCCAGGCGAGTTTCACCCGGTCCCAGCGCTTGTCGCGGTCCATCGCGAAATAGCGCCCGATCACCGTGGCGACGTGGGCACCGCACTTGGCGGCCTCGTCCTCCACCTTGGAAAGGTATCCTTGGCCACCGGTGGGCGAGGTGTCTCGACCGTCGGTGATCGCATGAATGAAGATGTCCTCGACGCCCGCTTCCTTCGCCAGGTTCACCATGGCGATGAGCTGGTCCTGATGGCTGTGTACGCCACCGTCGGAAACGAGTCCGATGAAATGCAGACGGCCGGACTTGGCCTTTTCCATCGTTTCCACGAACACCGGGTTTGTCGCCAGGGTCCCCTCTTCGATGGCCTTGTTGATGCGGGTGAGATCCTGATAGACGATGCGTCCCGCACCGAGATTGAGGTGACCGACCTCGGAATTCCCCATTTGTCCTGCAGGCAGGCCGACATCCATTCCCGAGGCACTGATGAAGCCCTTGGGATACTGCGCGAGCATCACGTCATGAAACGGGGTTTTCGCGAGCAGGGTGGCGTTGCCGTCCTTCTCGGCGGTCTTCTTTCCGCCGGGGTTCACACCCCAGCCGTCGCGAATGATGAGCACTACTGGTTTCTTGGCCATGACGAGGCCGATTTACTGCCAACGCCCCCCACCCGCAAGCCTCGAAAGGCATTTGTCCGCGGCCACGGAGCTGGAAGGGATTCTTTGGTCTATCAGGAAATTTCCACCTCGGCCTTGTCCAGCACCGCTGCCAGCACCTCGGCAGCGATGGGTGTGGCTTCGTGCAGCAACACGATATCCCCTTGTCCGAGATCTGGCAGAATGCGTGCCAGCACTTTGCGCGGGTCCTTCTCAACCGCGTCGTAGCCACGGCGGTTCCACGCCATGATTTCCAGTCCGAGGGCGCTGGCGATCGGATGGGTGAAGAGGTTCCGGTGTCCGACAGGCGCGCGGAAGAGCCGGGGCCTTTTGCCGGTGATGTCCGCGATGATCTGCTGGCAAGCGCCGATCTCGTGGCGGGTCCGCCATGGCCCGGCACACCAGAAGGAGGCCTGCGGATGGGTTAGAGTGTGATTGCCAATTTCATGCCCCCGGCGGATGACCTCACGGGCAAGCGCGGGATGGGCCCGGACCTTTTCCCCGATCATGAAGAAAATCGCCCTGGTCCCGTGCTTGTCCAACAGATCAAGAAGGATCGGCGTGTCGTGAGGATCCGGACCGTCGTCAATGGTGATGAGGATTTCCCCGCCGCCGATGGTCCGATAGACCGGCCCCAGCCACTGGCAACCGGGATTGAGGATGGCCCAACAGATGACGGCCGCGACGAGGGCGGCGCAGGCGACACCCCACGGCCAACCGAAATGGCAGCCTAGCAGGATGGCCGTGGCATGGAGGACGATGAAAACAAGAATCCGCCAGATGATGCCAGGCAAGCCGGACCAACGCATGGTGGCCTGCCAGGCGAGCACGAACGAGGCGATGAAATTCATGATGCCGATGCCGATCCAAACGCAGGCTAACAGGCCAGCGGCACCGGACGCATGCCGCTGCCAGACGGCCCACAGGAAGCATGCCACGGAAGAGATCCACCATTGCCAGGCCTGGGATTTGCAAGCCATGGCGAAGGGCAGGACGTTCAACGCGAGGAAGGTGGCCGGAAAGGCTAACAACCAACCGGTGCCGGTGCCCAGGCGGCTGGTCAACGGGCCGGCGATGGCGACCAGCAGGGTCAGGGGCATGAGAACGGAGAGCGCCCGGTATTCCCCGAGGTGCATCCCCCGTGATTCGGAACACTCGCGGGCGTCGGCGCTGATCTTCGTTTCCCCCGCCCCACCGAAGACCCGGAAGAGGGCGGAAACGGCGCGGTTGTCGTTAGAGGCGTTCATGGGTTTGAAAGGTGGCGACAGGAATGTCGCCGCTCCTTATTCCCACTCGATGCTGGCGGGAGGCTTGGTGGAAATGTCGTAGAGGACGCGATTGATGCCCTTGACGTCATTGAGGATGCGGTGGCTGGTCTCGCGCAGGATGATGGGCGGGAGTTCGACCCAGTCGGCGGTCATGGCGTCTTCGGAAACCACGGCGCGGAGCGTGATGGCCCACTCGTAGCTGCGTTCGTCGCCTTTGACTCCGACGGTTTTCACCGGGATGAGGCCGGCATAGGCCTGCCAGACCTTGTCGTACCAGCCGTGCTCCTTGAGCTTGCCGATGAAGATGGCATCGCACTCGCGGATGATTTCCAAGCGCTCCCGGGTGACGACGCCCGGACATCTAACCGCGAGGCCGGGACCGGGGAACGGGTGGCGCTGGAGGATGTCGTGGGCGATGCCTAACGAAGCACCGAGTTCACGGACCTCGTCCTTGAAGAGCTCGGCGAGCGGCTCGAGGACCTTGCCCTGGGCCTGAAGTTCGAGGATGCGGGCGACGCGGTTATGGTGGGTCTTGATCTTGGAGGCTTTCGATTTCGCGTTGGACGCGCTTTCGATGACGTCCGGATAGAGCGTGCCTTGGGCAAGCATTTCGGCATCGCCGACGGTATCCCAGAAGACGTCGATGAAGAGGTTGCCGATGATCTCGCGCTTTTTCTCGGGATCGTCCACGCCTTCGAGCGCCTTGAGAAATCGCTCCGCGCAATCGACCGTTTCGATGGGGACGCCCATGCGGTGGAAGTTGTTGCGGACTTCCTCACCCTCGTTTTTGCGCATGAGTCCGTGATCGACGAAGATGGCTCTAACATTGGCACCGGCTTCGTGAAGAAGGACGGCCAGAACCGTGCTATCCACACCGCCGGAGACGCCGCAGACGATCTGCTTGTTGCCGATCTTCTCGCGGATGCCGGCGATGATCTCGCGCTTGAAATCGTCGATGCGGAAGGGCAGGAGGTCCTTGGCCTGGAGCAGGAAATTGTGAAGGATGCGCAGGCCCTCGTGGCTGTGCGTGACTTCCGGGTGGAACTGGATGCCGAAGAAGAGGTCGTTCCACTGCATGGAAACGGGAGTGCCGTGCTGGTTGGTCGCGATGACCTTGGAACCTTCTGGCAGGTTTTTCACGGTATCCGAGTGGCTCATCCAGACTTGGGACTTTTCGGAGATGCCTTCATACAAGCCCTTGCTCTCCGTGGGGAACAAGTTGGCGGGACCGTACTCCCGGCGGTCGCTCTTCTCAACGCTGCCGCCGAACTTGATGTTGAGCAACTGCATGCCATAGCAGACACCGAGGACGGGCACGTTGAATTTCTTCAGTTCCTCGAAATCCAGATCCGGGGCGTCGGGCTCGCTGGTACTCTTGGGACCGCCTGATAGAATGATGGCTCCAGGATTTCCGATGTGAGGAAAATCCTCAATGGCGTAGAGTTTCGCAAAGAAGCCCAGCTCGCGGACACGGCGGACGATGAGCTGGGTGTATTGCGAACCGAAGTCGAGAACGGCGACGTGGTGGGAATCGTGCATGGATGTAAGAATTGAAGATAACCGCAAAGGCGCGGAGGTCGCAAAGGGATCGCGAAGGAAAGATTGAAATAGATCAGTTTAGAATTCATGAAAATTGAAGAATTCATCCGCTCCTCCGCGTTTCGATTCAATTTTCATCTTTCTTGGCTACCTTCGCGACCTTTGCGCCTTTGCGGTTCAGATTTCTAGCTGAGCGGCTGATAGTTGGTGGGTTCCTCGGTCATGACGACGTCATGGACGTGGCTCTCACGGAGACCACCGGCCGTGACGCGGACAAATTCCGCGCGTTCGCGCAGTTCGGTGAGATTTGCGGCACCGACGTAGCCCATGCCGGACTTGAGGCCGCCCATGAGTTGGAAAATGACGTCGGACAGCGGTCCCTTGTACGGGACGCGGCCTTCGACTCCTTCCGCGACAAGTTTTCCGGAGCTGTTCTGGCCGTAGCGGTCGCCCGCGCCTTTTTGCATGGCTCCGATGGACCCCATGCCGCGGTAGGTCTTGAAGCGGCGGCCCTGCGACTGCACCGTTTGACCAGGGCTTTCGCGGGTGCCTGCAAGAAGCGAGCCGAGCATGACGAGATCGGCACCGGCGGCGATGGCCTTGACGATGTCGCCTGAGTAACGGATGCCGCCGTCCGCGATGACTTTGACACCTGCCTCGCGGCAAACTCTGGCGACGTTGCGGATGGCGGTGAACTGCGGCATGCCGACGCCGGAGATGACGCGGGTGGTGCAGATGGATCCGGGACCGACGCCGACTTTCACGGCATTTGCTCCGGCACTCACGAGATCCCGGGCACCTTGCTCGGTGACGACATTTCCGGCGACGACCGGAACATCGGAAAGCGATCGAAGTTTTCCGATGACCTCCATGACGTGGCGGGTGTGGCCGGTGGCGGCATCGATGAAAAGCGCGTCGGCTCCGGCGTCGATGAGGACGCGACCGCGGTCGATGCAATCCGGCCCCACGCCGACGGCGGCACCACAACGGAGCTGGCCGTTGTCGTCCTTGGCGGCGTTGGTGAAAGTGATGCGTTTCTCGATGTCCGAGCCGGTGATGAGTCCGACGAGGCGGCCATCCGAATCGACGAGGGGCAATTTCTCGATCCGGTTCTTATAGAGAATGCGGCGGGCTTCCTCGAGGCCGGTGTTGGCCGGAGCGGTGATCAGCTTTTCGCGCGGAGTCATTACATCGGCGACCTTGGCGTCCACCCGGTCCAGGTAGCGGACGTCGCGGCCCGTGACCATGCCTTCGAGGCGACCCTCGGCATCAATGACGGGAAATCCGGAGAAGCCCGCTTTGGCCATGACGCTGCGGACGTGCTCGACGGTGTCCTCCTTGCGAACGGTGTGGGGCTTCTGGATGACGGCGTTTTCCGAGCGTTTCACCCGGGAAACCATCGAAGCCTGCTCGTCGATGGGGCAGGCCCGGTGGATCACCCCCATCCCGCCCTCGCGGGCCAAAGCGATCGCAAGATCGTGCTCTGAAACCGTGTCCATCGCCGCCGAAAGGACCGGAAGAAACAATGGAATCCCCGCAGTGACATGCGTGGAAAGATCCGCTTCACCCGGCAAAACCGAGCTCAAAGCCGGCACCAGAAGCACATCGTCAAATGAAAGTCCGAGAGAAATCTCTGCCATGGCGGAGTCAATAGAAGCGGATTTCCACCCGCAAGCCCGAATGCTGGAACGGGCGAATTTTTCATCCGGATACGGGTCGCCCGGTTCAGACCGCATTTTTCGAATTCCCTAACCAAATGCATGTTTATAAAGATCGGGAGGTTATTTACGGAAGTTAACGGCTCAATCTAACATCCTGATACGACGCGGAAAACGATTTCCAATACGAGGAACCAACCCACCAATTTAGTTTCCGGAATTTTCATTCCAGTTACTGCAAGTCACTCACAGCGAACACCAACACTCCATCAACACGGAACTGGACTCACCAAATCAAAAAGAACAACAAAAGCCAAAAGTATTTATAAAATCTGGTTAAATATTAGAACCACCGAACCAACAAAGTTTATCTTGGCAGGACCAATTTCTCGGACCTGAGTCTCGCAGTTGATTTTAAAGCATTCCTCCCCGTGCCATCCACTCCGCCCCCATGAAAACAACCCAAATACTTGCGTCCGCGATTGCAGCACTTGCTTGTGCTTCCACAATCCAAGCCGCATCGATCATCGGTTCGATCAATTTCTCATCGGCCGCCGGTGGCTACGTCACGCTTCAGGATTCGAACGGCTTCGCAACCAACAACCTTGCGGCTGCGACCGGGGTGAAGTCCTGGAATTTTTCCGAAACGAATGCCGATTCCGGGTCATTTCTCAGTGTTCCGGGCGGCCAGTCGGTTTCTTTCAACCCATCTTGGGACTTCTCCACAGCCGCTCCGATCAACCCGCTGTGGACCATCACCGGCGGTAACAATTTCTCATTCAAACTGTTATCTTCGACAATCCTGCTGAGGAACAGCAACTTCCTGTTTGTCTCGTCAACCGGGATCCTCTCCAGCCCGAACTTTGCCGACACTCCGGCGACTTGGTCCTTTTCCACCCAAGGCGGTGCGAAGGATGGCAAATTCGGCTGGTCGTCAGTGGCCACCGCAGTGCCGGAACCCGGAACGCCAGCGATTCTTTGCGTGATATTGTCTGGAGCCTGCCTCGTGCGCCGCAGGAAAACCATCTGACCCCCTGCTTTCTGAAATACACCCCATCCCCCCCATAAACATGAAATCACCTCTCCCCATCACCTTGGGCCTTGCTGCCCTTCTTGCATCCAGCTCGTCGATCCATGCCGCGTCCATTGATGGCTCAATCAATTTTTCCTCCGGCGGTAGCGGCGGAGTCACAATTCAGGGAGCAGGAGATCTCTCGACCGCCACAGGGGTCTTTTCCTGGCTAAGTCCGGAAGTGGATCTCGGCAACGGTTCGTTTGTCGGTATCGTCGGCGGCACCCCGGTCGCGCTGCTAGAACCCTGGGTTTTTAGCACACCTTCATCGGTGATCCCGCTGTGGACCATTTCAGGTCCGGATAACTTCAGTTTTTACCTGACATCCGCGGTCGTCACCCAAGTTCCAAACTTTCTTGGAGTCGTCGGAAGTGGATTTCTGACCGGCACAAACTTCACCCAGACCGCGGCCACCTGGCGATTCACGAGCGTAGGCCCCGATGCCGGCAATGGTGTTTACAACTGGTCCTCGACCACGACCTCTGTCCCGGATCCCGGAACGACCCTTTTCCTTCTGGGCGGATCCCTTGTTGGAGTGTTCGGTCTCCGGCGCAAGTTCGGCAGAAGTTGATCATTCCTTTCTATCAAAATCCCAGGCACCCAAGTTGCCGGAATTGGTCTCGTGATCATTGCTGAAGAAACCTGGTTGGAAAGCGAACGCCATGGCTGCCCGGTCCAACACCCTGATCCCGTCGTCCAAACCCGCGTGGCGGACATTCAGACTGCTCAGGGTTCCGGGAGTTTCAGGTGATCGGCTTTCTTGAAAAACAGCTTCAGGTCACCTTGGCAATCGACGAGCAGCTTCTCGAAGGCCGGCATTTGCTGGAAATAGAGATCCAACGAAACAATGTGGCCGTTGTTCAGGTCTTCTTCCAGCCATGATTCCAGGCCGTGCCCGCCCCAGCGGAGGCGGAGTTCGCGGAACTGGTCGCGAAGGTCTTCCAGAATCTCCGCTTTCCGGGCGCGCATCACGGCGGCGGGCTGGCCGGATGCGTAGAGTTTCCCAAGATTCGCCCGGGCGATCTCGACTTCCTGATAGAACTCGCGCCGCCTGACCAACCGTCCCTGATATTTCCTCAGGTCTGCGGTGCGGCCATGAAATCCCAGCCACCGCTTCACGCCCTCCTCGGCCACGAAATTGGCGAGCGACTCATTGAAAACCGTGTCACCCCGATGGAACACCTTGCGATGGGTGAGTTCGTGGAAAATCGTTTCCGCCAGATCGATGTCCGGGTAATCGACGAAGGTGTTCAGGACCGGATCGTGAAACCATCCGAGCGTCGAGTAGGCATCCACCCCGCCGATGTAAACGTCGTAGCCATCTTCGCGGAGTTGGTTCGCGAACGCGGTGGTGTCCTCCTCGTGGAAATAGCCTCGATAGTCCATCTCGCCGATGGCGGGATAGAACCAGGTCTTCGGTTCGAGGGAAAATTCCGGGGCCGCGTAGAGCACCCAAACGACATGCTTGCGCCCGAGATCCGCATAGCGCCCGTAGCTTTCATTTCCCGGGAGCAAAAGATGCTGGCTCGCGAAACGGCGGATTTCCTCCACCGACTCGAGCTGGCGGACCAAACCAGGCGGGCTGGCGGCATCCGCCATGACCACCCTGTTAGGCCGGCTTTTCGCCAGAATCTCGAATTGCCCGCCAACCGCCTGTCCGTAGAAATGAAGGGTCTGGCAAGAGGTCAAGGCCGCCAGCATGGCCGCCATGGGAAATAGGAACTTCGGAAGTCGTCGCATCGGGTGAATGCCGCTAGACTCGCGCAATTTCCGCAAGTCACAAGAAGGGAAGGAATCTGCCCCTGCATTTCCACTTTCCCCGCCGGGTTGATTTCCCTAAGCCTTGGCAGACATGAGCAAAATCGTTCTCTTATTTTCAGGACAGGGTGCCCAAAAGGTGGGCATGGGCAAGGATTGGGTGGAAACTTCCGCCACCGCCCGCGAAATGGCCGTGCAGGCCGACAAGGCACTCGGATTTTCCATCTCGGACATCATGTTCGAAGGACCGGCCGAAGAACTGACCAAGACCTCGCGCTGCCAGCCGGCCCTCTACCTTCACGGATTGATGGCTCTTGCATTGATCCGCGAGCGCCTGCCGGATTTCGAACCGGTTGCCGCCGCCGGACTCTCCCTGGGCGAATTCACCGCGCATGCCGCCGCCGGCAGCTTTTCCTTTGAGGACGGCCTGCGCCTTGTTGCCCGCCGTGGCGAATTCATGGAAGAAGCCTGCGAAGCGACCGGAGGCACCATGGCCGCGCTCATCGGCGGTGAGGAAGAACAAGTGCGCGCACTCGCCAACGCTGCCGATGTGGATGTCGCCAATTTGAATGCGCCGGGACAGATCGTTCTATCAGGAGCCGTCGCGGGAATCGACTCCGCCATCGCCCAAGCGAAGGACTTCGGCATCCGCCGCGCGATCAAGCTGAATGTCGCCGGTGCCTATCACTCGCGGCTTATGCAAAGCGCGCAGGACCAGCTCGCCGCCGAACTCGCCAATATTTCCATCCTGTCCCCTTCCCTGCCCGTCGTTTGCAATTTCGGCGCGTCCGTTGTTTCCACCCCTGACGAGATCCGCAGCATGTTGGAAAAGCAGGTTACCGGCTCAGTCCGCTGGACGGAATCCATCCAGGCACTCATCGCCATGGGCCACCGGACTTTTCTCGAACTCGGTCCCGGCAAGGTCCTCGCGGGCCTCGTTTCCAAGATCGACAAGGACACCGTTGTCCACTCGGTGGAAGACCAATCTAGCCTCAAGGACGCCATCGAAGCACTCGCCTGAGCGACCCGTTTTTCCACTGGCGGGGAAGCCTGCGGAAACGTATTCCTGCCCCGTGAAGCAATACCGGCCAGATGTTGACCGCGCCAAGTGGCTCTACTCGATACGCCAATCCCGCGCATGGGTGAAACGCAACCAAGACCGGCCCGAAGGCAGTTCACGCGTCGCCCAAGGCCTCAAGCCCATCCCCGCGCCTTGGCCGCGAATCAACGCGTCATCCTGCTCGGTCCCTCTCGCCGATGAGACCGCCGCCCTCCACATGCTCGGTCGTTTCCTCATTCCGAACGTGGCGCAAGCCGCACTCCACCACCCGTCTGTCTCCGTGCGCGGCCTCGGCATGCGCTTCCTTCACGAACTGGCCGACGATGGAAACCCGCTCGCGGCGGAAATTCTCCGCTCCCTCCCGTAAAACGCGCACTTTCTCCAACCGCGCCACGCCATCCCCAAAAAAGTCCAAGGAGGTCAAAAAAAGAGATTGCGCTGCCGGAACCCGGTCAATAGCTTCCCGCACCCGAGCGGGACATGGAGCGGTAGCTCAGTTGGTTAGAGCGCCAGCCTGTCACGTTGGAGGTCGCGGGTTCGAGTCCCGTCCGCTCCGCCATCCCCGTCTCGGTAAATCAACCCCGCCTGCAAAGGCGGGGTTTTTCTTTGGAGGTGGAATGAGTGCTCATTTTCCCGATGCGTTTTTCAAAGCCATCTTCTCCGAGCCGGAGCATGCCACCGCGTTTTTTCAAAAGCCACCTCCCGCCGGCCATTGCTTCCCGGATCGCCTAGCCGTCGCTCGCGGTCATTCCGACCTCGTTCGTCATGTCCAGCCTCAGATATCCTGACCCACCAACGAGAACGATGGGAGAAGGCACGAGGAAACACGCTGAACCTTGCCGGGGGTCGGTTGAGAATTGGAGGT
>Ga0163144_10009285_pt1 | contig 21140 bp, 16 predicted proteins | sample OliLak19BULKMAT1_FD_123175 | JGI IMG/M metagenome (GOLD analysis project Ga0163144, IMG submission 123175) | Freshwater microbial mat bacterial communities from Lake Vanda, McMurdo Dry Valleys, Antarctica - Oligotrophic Lake LV.19.BULKMAT1 | ecosystem: Environmental > Aquatic > Freshwater >... | reverse complement strand
GACACTGATCTGTCACCCGCCGACCGCGCGCGAGCGGTGTCTCGTCTCTTCCCGGATCGGCGCTGGTCACTTGATGCGCTGGTCCTCACACCCGCGGAACTGGCGGCGCGCCGCTCTCCGGCCTCGGTTCTCGCCGCGATTGAACGCGGCGGCAGGGTGCTGTATGTCAAGTAATGGCGATGCCGATGCCTGGATGGCCAAGGCGGGCATCGGCATCAACTTGGCCTCGGCTTGGCTGAGTGTCGCGTGCCGCAGCCATCCCTTTAAAGTTGCGAAATTATTCGGCGCGCCTCGCAGATGACGTGCGGGCCGATCTTAAAGCGCTTCGGTTGGCTGGTAACTATGAAATGGGGTGGCACCGGCTTTGCGAAAGGCTGGGTAAGTGATCTCATTAACACCCCGATCGGACGAGTCTGCGCCACTGGTTGCTACGCCCACCCTTCCACAGGTATTAAGCATTGAGCTTCCTGTGGTCGTCCGGCTGGGGGAGCGGCTGATCTCCATTCGCGAGTTTATGGCGTTACTGCCGGGCTCGATCCTTGAACTGGAGAAGAAGGCCGACTTGGAGCTTGACCTGCTGATTAACAATAAGTTAATCGGTTATGGCCTGCCGGTGAAGGTTGGGGAAAACTTTGGGGTGCGATTAACCTATGTAGGCGATGTGCGGGCGCGCATTGAGGCGATGGCGGATGGGTCTGAGTGCGACCAGGCGTAGTTTGCTGCGCGTGGGGTGGCTCGCAAGCCGCGTGATTGCCACTGAGTTCAAGATTTCGCGCCGGGAGGGCGCTGTCATGACGGTGCTGTGGCGTGGCCGAGGTGATAGAGGGGCGGGTGCTGAGCTTTGCGTGATGGTTGGAGGGAGGTGGACAGAGCCGCGGGCGATGTGATCCACCTACCTTCTACGGACGAAAAGTGCTGCGGTTGTGCCGCGGCCGATAGGACACCCCCCTGATGCCCAGAGATATCCCGGTTGGGAATGGCGATTTACTTGTTACGTTCGATAAGACCTACCGGGTGCGGGATATTTACTATCCTCATGTGGGGCGGTATAACCACACCGACGGGCACGTGCAGCGGTTTGGGGTGTGGGTGGATGGCCTGTTTGCGTGGATTGAGGAGCTGGGATGGGAACGCACGCTGAAGTACGTCGAAGGGACGTTGGTTACTGACGTAACTCTTCGCAACAAGCACCTTCAACTTGAGATCGTTTGTAATGATGCGGTGGATTTCCATCACCCGGTGTACTTACGTCGGAGCGTGGTGCGGGATTTGTCGGGCAAGGACCGGGATGTTCGTCTGCTGATGCACTGGGATTTGAGCGTGAAGGGCACGCCGGTGGGGGACACAGCTAATTATGATCCCAGCACGAGCAGCGTGGTGGTGTATAAGGATGATTCGTACTTTCTGTTCAACGCTTCGGATGATAACAAAGCGGGGCTGGACAACTGGTCCATCGGCACCAAGCGGGTTCGCGGGGCGGAGGGGACGTGGCGCGATGCTGAGGATGGCATATTGGGGCGCAACGCCATCAGCCAGGGGTCGGTGGATACCACCATCGGGGTGAATGTGCAGGTTCCGGCGAACGGAACGGCCAAAGTTACAACGTGGCTGGTGTGCGGCAAGAGTTACAAAGATGTGAAGGCGATACATAGTCGGCTGACGGAGATCGGGCCGGATCGGATGATTGAGCGGACGGCGGCGTATTGGAAGTTGTGGGCGCGTAAAGACCCGGTACACGGGGGCGACCTGCCGGCGACGGTGGCGGACCTGTTCATAAGAAGCCAGTTGGTGCTGCGAACGCAGATTGATAATGGTGGGGCGATCATCGCCGCGAACGACAGCGATATCACGCAGTTTGGGGGGGACCACTATTCGTACTGCTGGCCGCGTGATGGTGCGCTGGTGACTTACAGCCTGATTCTTCTGGGGCAGAGCGAACTATCGCGGGCGTTTTTCCGATTTTGTTTGCGGGTGATTCACCCCGAGGGTTATTTTTTACATAAGTACACGCCGGCGGGGGAGATGGCGAGCAGTTGGCACCCGTGGATTATTGAGGGCCAGCGGGTGATGCCCATCCAGCAGGATGAGACCGCGCTGGTGCTGTGGTCGCTGCGGAAGCATTTCGAGCGGTTTCGCGATGTTGAGTTTATCAAGCCGATGTATACACCGATGGTGCTGCGTCCGGCGCAATGGTTACTTTCGTACCGCGATCAGAATGGCCTTCCTAACCAGAGCTGGGACCTGTGGGAAGAGCGGCGGGCGGTTCACTTGTTTTCAGTGTGCGCCACGATCGGTGCGCTACGGGCGGCCGCGGCGTTTGCGACGGACTTTGGCGATTACGATCACGCGACCAGCTTCCGGGAGGGTGCGGACCAGATGCTGCGGGCGATGCGCAAGCATATGTGGAACGCGGCTGAGGGAAGGTTCGCTCGAAACGTAATTCCTACGAAGAGCGGTTACCGGCTGGATATGACGGCGGACGCGGCGAACTACGCGGTGTTTGCGTTTACGGGGATGGATGTGGACGATGAGATGATCACCTCGGAGATGAGCAACGCGCGGGAACGATTGGCGGTGAAGACGGGGGTGGGGGGTTATGCGCGGTACGAGCGAGATTATTATCATCAGATCGAGCGTGAGAAGGTTTCGCAGGTGCCGGGGAACCCGTGGGTGATCTGTTCGTTGTGGCGTGCGCAGTATGTGATTGCGCGGGCGAAGAATGTAAGCGAGCTGAAAGAGGCGGTTGAGTTGCTGGAGTGGTGTGTGTGGCGGAGCGAGAAGAGCGGGGTGCTGGCGGAGCAGTTTCACCCGTACACGGGCGAGGCGATCAGCGTGAGCCCGCTGACGTGGAGCCACGCGACGTTTGTGATTGTCGTGATGGAGTACTTGGCGAAGCTGAAGGTGCTGCAGGGGCGCGAGGCGAGCGAGTATGGGGGGTGAGTGAGGATCGGGCCGGGTGCGCGGGCGCGTGCCGGTGGTTTGGGCACGTGCTGTCTCTAAGTTGTGGGGCTAGGTGCTATGGCCAAGTGCGATGGCCGATTAAAAAACCGGGCCGCGTGGCCCGGTGAAACTTACAAGTTAATACAACCTAGGTGCTGATCGCTTAAGTACTGATGGAATACGGGCCGTCCCGTGTTCGATAAGCGGTGGGTTAGCAGCCGCCCGCACCCCAGAAAACGAAGAAGGCTTCGACATCGGTGCCATCCACGCCGCCGCTCTGATCAACATCGGCGCAGGGGGCGGAGGCTGACCAGTCGTTGAAGAAGGCTTCGACGTCACTTCCATCTACGCCGCCGCTGAGATCATAATCGGCTGCGCAGGCGGGGCAAGCGCTGCCAGCATCTACTTCGAAGATGTAAACGATGCGGTTAGCGAAGTCGCTGATGGCGAGGCGGCCGCTGATGCCGTCCCAGGAGAAATCGTAAGTACCGCCCGCGTTGGCGGGGTTGAAAGGCGCCCCGTTGGCGTCAATGAAGTTGATCGGCACGGATGCGCCGTCGAGGTCGGCTCCTTTGATCCACTCGGCCAGACCCGTGCCACCGATGCCGAACTGGTTATAAATTACGGTATCACCGGAGGATGCGCCCCACAAGATTTCGACACGTTGGAGAATAGCGAAGGGGGTGCTGGCGCAGCCTGCGTTGACGGCACACGAGAGCACGACGTGGCTCGCGAGGCCGTTGTCGGCATTGCGGCGACCGATGATGACATCGTTATCAGCGCGGGCGGCGAGGTTGCCGTTGCGCGGATCGATGGCGATGTCACGCCAAAGGGTGCCGCTGACCGTGACGGCGTTGGTGCCGGGGGTGTTGATGATGGGGGCGGTGGGGTTGTTATTAGCGTCAACCGAGTTGCCATCGTAAATGCGTCCAGCAATGACGCTGAGGCCGGACATGTCGCCACTGACTCTGTCGGCGATAAGCACGCCGAAAGGGCCCTTGGCTTGCACGGAGCCGGGATACCCGGAGAAATCAAGCAAGGAGACAACAGGAGCCGCGGCGGTCATCGGGTCGAGGTCAACGTCGAAGCCAGCGCCGCTGAAACCGTAATCGAACGCCGGGCCGGCGCCCCCGCGGGGAGAGGTGCCAGCGGGCGAGGTGGTAACGAGAATGGGGTTTAACTGAGTATCAACGTCATAACGCTTGAACGCGCCCGCAACGCCGATGGAGCCTGCATCGTAGCTAAGAACGAGGCCAGCTTGGGCCGAGCCATAATCGTACTGCAGGCCGTAAAAGCCGCGGTTGTTGGGAAGCACAACCTGCGAACTGGGGACGGCGCGGAATGCGCGAGTGCCGAAGATCTGTTCAATTTTGACCATCTGGCCGGTTGCGGCGACGGGATCAACTGAAGCATTGCTGCGAAATCCGGCGACGAAGAGATTGTCGCCTACGAGCGAGATGACGCTGGCGTTGTTGCCAACGTAAAAGGCCGGTGCGTTCACGCTGTCGCAGAGCACGGCGACATCTTGCGTAGAGACTAATCGCAAGGTTAAATCGGCGTTCGCGAGGCTGCAGGCACTCGCACAGACGGCCGCGGCGGCCACAAGTTGAATTGCGTTCTTCATAATCAACACTCCCATACACACATTTGGCTCTAAAGCCCGGAAGAGGTCACCGCCGTTGACAACACCGTAACGGGGTGGCTCAGAGCCAATGCGTATAGGTTATATAAGTAGGGCTGCTGCGCCTAGCACAAATTGATCAAAATATGAAACCGTTTCAGAACGGGCAGATAACTCTCGTATTTTCTAGTCGGCGGGATCGGCGGCGACTAGTTTGTAAGGATTTTACTTGGTTATCAGACAGGGAGTGAAGTGGCTTAGGGGCGCGTAAGCAGGTCTGCCGGTTCAATTGCGCGCAGGTTGGTCTCGATGGTTGCTGCGTCTAATGCATCGATTGTGCCGTCGCGGTTTACATCGATCGGGGTGCGGCGCTGGGCGTAGAGGTCGTCGATGCGGAATCGGCCGTTGCGGTCGGCGTCCAAGTCGGGGGAGAGAATGACGGTGAGGAGGCCGTGGAGTAGAACCTGATCGGAGTAATCGACATCGCCATCACCGTCGAGGTCGTAGAGGTGTTGGACGCCAACGACGGGCGCGGTTGCGCCAAAGCAGGCGCGGAGGGCATCAAGGTCGCGTTGGTCAACCACGCCATCATCACCGAAGCGGAACGCCGCGAAGACGCGGCTGAATAATGTTACATCTGCGGCGTTGATGATAGAGTCGGCGTTGAGGTCATACTTGCGATTGCCAGCGTTGACGGCGATGGGGGTGCCGGTGTAGGTAGCGTTGAGGAGGGCGCGATCGCGGGAATCAACATAACCATCGACGTTGTAATCGCCGGGTTGGGGGGTCGCGGTGTTGACTGTCCAGTTATACATCTGGAAGCGCTTGGCGGCATCGGAGAGTGCGGTCGCATCAAAGAAGACAAAGGATTCGATTCCGACGGACTTGATCGCGTTGAGTTGATCCTGGACGCTGGGGTGAGTTGACGTTCCGGTAATTGCCAGCCCGGCGACGACCCTTTTACCCGCGGCGAAGGTCTTAGCGAGGTTGATATCAACTAAAATTGAAGAAGTCGTGCTGCCGTAGGCCATCGGTATGAGGGTTTCCACGTAGTCGTTGGTGGCCCAGGTGTACCAATCTTGGCATTTGGTAAGCTGAGATGAGTTACTCATGGCACTGGCGAACATCGCGGCGGAGAAGTCGATGCCGGTGTTAACGCCGTTGATCCCCTGATGCATCTGGTTCGCGGCTTGCGAAATGCCGGACCGGCGTGCCGCGAGAAACCGAGTCCAGTGGGTGTCGGCGGGGGTATCAGCTGCGGTGATGGGGTCAACGTTGTAGAGGGATTGAAAGTCGGTTCGGGCCCAGGCTTCGTAACCCCAAGGGGCTGTGAAGGAGTCGCTAGTGTTATTATCGAGGGGGAAGCGGTGGTAATCGGTTTGAATTCCCCAAAGCCCGGTGTAGCCGGCGAGTTCGGCGAAGTAAGCCCGCATGCGGGCCTGGACGCCGGGGTTGGCGAGATTGGCGAAGACTTGGCCCGCTGTGCCATCACCGCCGAAGCCACCGGTGGCGACGTTCAGCGCGCGGAATTCGGGGTTTGCGGTGAAGAGGTACTGGCCGGCTGAGGTATACTGCCAGTAAGCACTCTCGCACCAGGCGTGGAGCCGAATGTTATATCTGGCGGCGGCGCGGATGGCTTGATCAAGGTAATCAAAGGCGAAGCGGGCGTTGAAGACACCGGCGCGGCCGGTGGAAAGCCCCCAATAGAGAGTTTCGAGATAAAGGTCTTGAACACCGGACTGCGCGCACAAGTTTAGCTGGGTTTCGAGGGCGGCGATTGTGCTGGGGGGGCGGAGCCACACGCCGCGGATGGGGCGGGGAGCGAGCACAGCGGGCGCGGGAGTTACTCTGATTCCCAAGTGGTTTGCGACGGGTCGGAAGAAGCCATCGCTGGGGCGATTTACGGTGGTGGGCCCGCCCGCGACAGGTTGGTATACGAAAGAAGTGGAACCGCCACCATCGAGATTGAGTGCGCGGTGGGCCCCGCGTTCGATCATGAAGTCGCCGAGTTCGGCGAGGGTCATGCCAATGCTCCAGTTGGTCTGCCGGCCGTCGATTACGACAATATATAACTGAGTGCCAGCCTGGTTCAGGCCGACGGCCGTTCGCGGGTTACGGTTGAGGGGATCGACACGGGCAGTTGCGCCGGTGTTGACACCGTCGGTTACGACTAGGGAACCGGGAAACGAATCGGTGGTGCTCGGACCAACCCCGGCGATGGCATCGCGGACGTCGAGGAGGCCGGTCGCAGCGATGTTGCCGATTTGCGCCAGGCAGTTGTTACGAAAAACGATAGCTGGGTCGGAGGCTCCGTTGAAAGTTCGCACGGGCGAGACGAGTACTCCGTCGGTTATGGAGAGGCCGATGATGTCGGCGGTGCCGCCTGCCAGAGTTGAGAAGAAGTTCGCGTTGACAGCCAGAGTTACCCCTGTGGATGTCCGCCAGGCATCTGTGGCGATGAGGTTAGCTTCGGCGGCGGAGCCTTGCGGAAGGGGCGAGGTAACGACGACTTCAACTCGAGGATTGCAGAGATCAACGACGGCGACATAGCCGCGCACCCTGCCCGCGGCGAGCGTTCGATCAATGGGCTGAACGCGCAGCGGCTCGGCGTGGGCGATGAATGTGAGAACGAGGCATGAAGCCACGGCGAACGTGCGGGGAGCCTTAGATCGGGTTGCGGGCATGGGCACAGTTTATCGCGGGTGGCGAGCCCGGGAGACAAGTTATAGCACCTTAGGAAGGAATATATTTGTTAGTGACGAGCAGCGTAAGGGATGAGGCCGGGTGCAGAACAGCTGGAGTGGTCGCCGGGTGCGCGAAATGAGTGTGATAGTTTTGCGTGGCAACACGGGCGGGCGGAAGGGTGTTGCGGCTTGCGAGTTGGGAGCGGGGGTGGGGCAAGTTAAGTTAAACTGGGTCAGACCTGTGGCAGACTAACGACCCGGGTAGATCTGGCCATTGATAATGGTTGCGGTGCAGTGGGTCGTATACTCAAATGGATCGCCATCGAATACGGCGACGTCGCCGTCTAGGCCAATCCGTAAGGAGCCGACCCGGTCGTCGATCTTAAATAACTTCGCGGGCTGGGTGGTGATGGTGGCGAGGGCTTGCTCGAAGGTGCAGCCGTTGGCCGCAGCGATGGCGGCCTCAAAGAGAACGACGCGGGTCTTGGGGACGTAGACTTCAAACCCGCTCTGCATACTTACGTTAATGCCAGCGTTGATGAGTTTGCCGCAGGTTTCAAGGCTCATGTTTTGCATCTCACCGAACATGCGGAACATGGTGGGGTGGATAATGACCGGGGTGCCCGCGGCTTTGAGCTCGGGGATCATCAGGTAACTCTCGCTCGCGCTGTCGAGAATTAAGTCAAACTCAAACTCCTTGGCGAGCCGGAGTGCGCTGGCGATGTCCTGCGCGTTGTTGGCGGTGACCATCAGCGGCACCTGTTTTTTGAGGACACGGACGAGCGTCTCGGTGCGAAGGTTTCTCGCGGGGGGGGTCTTCTGCTCGGATTCGGGTGATCCGGGGAGCGGGACTTGGCCGCCTTTTTTGTCGTACTCGCGCGCGGCGGTCAGTTCCTCTCGCAGCATGGCGACCATTTTGGCGCGGGTGCCGGGCGCGGCGTTGCCTGCGCGCTGGCCCCAAGGCCCGAGAGTGGCGGCGACGGTTGCGGTCTCAACGAGCACGTTCTGATCGATGGTGCCGGGTGCGGTTTTGACGATGCAAGTTTGGCCGGAAATTAACTCGCCCGGCGCGTGGCCAGTATGGATTGTTGTCACGCCCAGAGAACGGACCCACGCGACCAGGGGATCGTTCGGATTGTAAGCATCTATGGCACGTAGCTCGGGCTGGACGGGGGCGGAACGTTCGAGCTGGTCCTGATCTTGCCGCTGATTAAGGATACCGGAGACGCCCACTGTGCCGCGAGCGTCGATGAGACCGGGGGTAGCGACGGCCCCGGTGATGAGCTTGTACCCTTGCGGAACTGGCGTGGAAGCGGCGGGGCCGATGGCAGCGATTTTGCCATCGGTAATTATGATTACACCGTCGAGGAGCGGGGCCTGACCGGGTGTGGTCATCGTGTAAATTGTCTTAGCCTTAATAGCGACTTGAGCGTTGGTAAGCGAGCAACTTAACAGGAGCGGTGCGATCAGTAGGGCTGAGTACAGGGAGGAGGCAAGGGGGCGGAAAAGTTGTTTCATCATAAAGCGTGTGCTCAAGAGGGGTGCGTTGTAGGGGCGGAACGAGGGTGAAGGAGAGGACTATTTAGTTTACGATCAATCGCGCGAGGGGCTAGTTGTTGGAACGAAGATAGCCGAGCCCGCTTGTGGCCTGTTCCTCGCAGCACATGTATGGCTTGAGCGGGTTGCCCGCGCCGTAACCGCCCACAGCGTACAGATAATCTTCCTTGATCGAACGGTCGAAGACTTTTGTTCCATCAACCCAGGTCTGCTCAACCTTGGTGTAGACACTGAGAGGATCGCCCGAAAGTACGATAAAGTCTGCATCCTTGCCGACTTCTAGAGAACCTACGCGGGGCTCAAGGTCAAGAATCTTGGCCCCTTCGATGGTGAGGGCACGCAGCGCGCCCGCTCTGGTCATTCCAGCGCGCACGGCCAAGGCGGCGGAACGCAAGAAGAGCCGGGAATCTGTGATCCAGTCGTCGGTGTGAAACGCGACCGCGACGCCTGCTTTTTCCAATGTCGCTCCGGTTTCCCACTGCAGTTCCGCCGCTTCCAGCTTGCCGCCGGGGCTGTCAATTACAATCACGGAGCAGGGGATTTTCGCTGCGGCGATTTCGGGGGCGACCTTCCAGGCTTCACTTACATGGTGGAGCACGACACGGAAGCCGAACTCTTTCTGTAACCGCAGGACCGTCATAATATCGTCCGCCCGGTGGGTATGGTGATGCACAACCCGCTTATGATCGAGAACCTCGACCATGGCTTCGAGGGCGAGGTCGCGGGGCGGGGCTTTATCGGGCGCGTCCTTGGCCGCGGTCAGCTTTGCCTTATATTCAATAGCGCGAATGAACTGCTCGCGCACCAGCGCGGCTGATTTGGCGCGAGTTCCCGGGAAGGGCGCGGGGCCTTGGCTGTTCGTGCCGTTAGCCATTTTCATGCCGCCCATGGGGTTGCCCTGATCATCCGTAATGAACAACCGATCAATGCTGCTATTGCGGACGGGGCCGGCGGGGCTGTCCACAATCAGCCGCAACTTAACATAAACGGTCTGTCCGCTCATGAGGTGGCCGCTGCCGGGCATAATGTTTAGGGTGGTGAGCCCACCCGAGACCGCGCGACGGAATCCGGCATCAAAGGGATTAATGGCGTCGTAAACTCGGATGCTGGGCTGGATGGGCGCCGACCCATCAGCCCCGTTTACCCCGCCTACGTGGCTATGAGTATCGACAAGCCCGGGCATCAGGATTTTGCCTGCGGCGTCCACCTTTACAGCGAGGTCCGGGATCGGGGTTGAATCAGCGGGTCCGACTGCGGTGATCTTGCCATCTCGAATAATTAAGGTTCCGTTTTCAATTTCATCGCCCACCACCGGGATAATCCGGGCGTTGATGAAAGCGGTAGTTTGTGGAAGTGGCGCGGCGAGGTTGAGCGGTTGCTCCACAGCGATTACTGGTGAGGGTGCAGCAGGTATCGATGCCGGGGGTGCCTGAGGTGCGGTAACTTGGCCGATTGCGAGGCCGCCTCCGAGGGTCAGCAGGAGCACTCCGAGCCAGGGTCGTTTGAAAGTAGAAGGCGGGTGTGCGATCAAGTCTGTTTTGTTCAGCATTTCGGGTTGAGGATACGCACGGTGTGGCGTACAGCGAACAACCTGTGGCAGCCCGATCACCTTCGCTTGGGGTCGCTTGGGGTCACTTGGGGTCGCTGGGTCTGGAGCATTGACCGCCGACGCGCTGTGATATCGCTGCTGGTCTGAGAAGGAGGGGTAATTGGGCTGCAGAGTCTCGCGCGGGCACTAGATTGCGGTACCGCCGCGTTCCCCGGTGCGGATGCGGATGCAATCTTCGAGGGGAAGGATGAAGATTTTACCGTCGCCCACGCCGCCGCTGGCATCTGCGGTTCGGCCGCCGCGGATGATGGCTTGGACGGCGGGCTCGCAGTAGGCGTCGTTGATTCCGAGTGTAATCTTAAGTCTTTCGATGAGGCGGGGCCGTACGCGCTGTCCGCGGTAGATTTCGACCTCGCCCTCTTCGCGGCCATGCCCTTCGACTGCCTCGACGGTGATGCGGTAGTTGTCGCCCTCGTTGAGAACCTGCTGGAGTTGGTTCTGGACCGCCTCAAGACATTCGGGACGGATAATGGCGATGATGAGCTTCATAAAATTAACTTAGTTTGGGAATGGTGGCTGGCGGAGGGGAGTGGAGTTGAGTGGCGGAATGAGAGCACGGGGCGATGGCGTCTTGGCCTGCGAGTCAAGTTCTATTACGAGTTGACGCCGCTGTGGTAGCCTCGCTCGCCGTGGGTTGCGATATCCAGGCCATCGCGCTCGTGTTCGTCGCTGGCGCGCAGGCCGATGGTTGCCTTGAGTATGAGCGCGATCACGAGCGTTCCGATGCAGGCGTACGCGATCCCGACCCCTGCCCCGATGGCCTGCTTATAAAGTTGGCTAAAGCCCCCGCCGTTGGTGAGCCCAAGGACCGGGGTAAAGCAGAGCACGCCGGTGAGAAGCGCGCCCAGCAGTCCTCCGACCCCGTGGACGCCGAAGGCATCGAGCGTGTCATCGTAACCGAACTTGGATTTCAGTTGCACGGCCTGGTAACAGACGAGGCTCGCGAGTGACCCGATCAGCAGCGCCGAGAGGGGTGAGACGTGACCCGCGCTGGGGGTGATCGCAACCAATCCGGCGATGATTCCCGATGCCAAACCCAAGCTGGTGGGCCGCTTTTGGTGGGCCCATTCGATGAGCATCCAGACGAGGGCGGCAGCGGCGGCGGCGGTCTGGGTGGTTGTGAAGGCGAGACCCGCGGAATAACCTGCGACGGGAAACTCAACTGCGACCGCGCTGCCGGCGTTGAAGCCAAACCAGCCGAACCACAGCAGGCCCGCCCCCAGAAGTGTTAAGGTTAAGTTATGTGGGAGGGCCGTCGCGACGCCCGGGCGATAGTCGCGCCGTGGGCCGACGAGCAGCGCGAGCACGAGGGCGGAAAAGCCCGCGGAGATGTGAACGACGGTGCCGCCCGCGAAATCGAGCACGCCCATCTTGTAGAGCCAGCCACCTTCCGCCCACACCCAGTGGGCCAGCGGGCAATAGACGAAAGTAGCCCAGAGGAAAATGAACCAGATGTAACTACTAAACTTCATCCGCTCTGCGATGGCACCGCTGATCAGCGCGGTTGTTATTATCGCGAACTTACCTTGGAACATCACGAAGACTAGCTCGGGGATGCCCTTGTTGCCCAGCAAGGTGTGCGGATCAATGCCGTGCAAGCCGATGGCGTGCGGGCTCCAACCGATCCAGCCACCGATACTTTTGCCAAAGGCCAGGGCGTATCCAATTACGATCCACTGGACTCCGATGACGGCCATCGCAACAAAACTATGCATCATGGTGGTAAGCACACTCTTGCGTCGGACCAGGCCCCCGTAGAAGAGAGCCAGCCCGGGGACCATGAGGAGCACCATGGCGCTACTCACGAGCATCCATGCGGTGCTGCCAGCGTCAATGGTCTGCAGTTGCGTAGCAGGCTGGGTAGCGGCCTCAACCACTTGACCAACGTCAGTGGATGGAGCGACCTGAGCGGACGCGGCGTGGGTCGCGGCGATCATGACATCCTGAAGCGATTCCGTTGTGAGCATATGTGGATCTCCTAACGGGATGGCAGCATAGCGGCCATCAGGTCTGAATCAAGCGGGGGCGCATGATGTAACACCGTGTAACGCATTCAGAGTTGCGATTTATGTTGGAGAACGAGACTTGGCCAGGGCCATGCAGCTAGTTTGGTCTAGCGACTGAAACTTCTGGGATCGGCTCAGTATGGGAGAAGACCCGCCGCCGCATCGAGAACCGGCGAGTACCGCGAGATCCTTTCTTAACGTGAGCCGCATCGCGGCTTTTCTTACGGATGCCTGGGGGCTCCAGTGGGGATATTGACGTACCTCTGGCGGGTTGTTTCCGTGTGGGCAATGGGTGTCGAACAGGCGTACACTAAGCTCCCCCCAAAAGCCTCCGAAAGTCGGAGATGGGTCCATGTTTGGATGAAGGAGGGGACCAGTTTCAGCGCCGGGCTGAGCTAGGGGAGATTTCACTACTCCGGCTGCAAGGCGGCGTCACCGAGCGTGATCGTCGTCGAACGAAGGTAAGGAACAGGCACATGAGCGAGACCCCGCAGAACGAACAACGTCAGATCCAACTCCGCATCGACGAGAGCAAAATGGGCACGACGTACGCGAATACCATCCGTACTTCGACCACCCAAGATGAAGTCGTTCTCGACTTCGGCATGAACTTGCCGGTTCCCGGGCAGAACAACGAGCCGGTGCTTGTGTTCGCAGTGGGCAGCCGCGTTGTGCTCAACTGGGCCGGTGCCAAGCGTTTGGCGATCAGCCTGGGCCAAGTGGTCCGCCAGTATGAAGAGCGTGCGGGCGAGATCAACCTTGGTCCCCGCCAGAGTGGGGCGGGCGGCCCCCGCCTCTCCACCTAAGCCGAATTTGCGAGACCGAGTAGGCCCGGCTGCTTTTAATGCGGAGCTGGGCGCACTCTAAACGAAGAACTAAAGGCAAATGCCTTAAGAATAACGCCGGGTAATGCCCGGCGTTATTCATTGGTGAGACCAGTGGTTTGCGGTTTTCGCTTCGGGGAAGATCGTCGAGTGCCGCTCTGTGGTGCCGCGGCGGATGTTCTTAATTTAGCTCATCCCAGGTGGAAAGATCAATCGCTGCGCGCCCGGCGGTGTTGGAGCTCTGCCAGGGGAAGCGGGGCCTTGGCCAGGTTGAGCGTCGTCTCAGCGCATCGTGCCGCATAATCGTAAGCTGGAGCACGCCTTCTTGAATTGCGGAGGCCGAGAGGGGCAGTCGGAACGACCAGGATTGTGGGGCGAGCGTCACTTTGAGCTGTCGTTGTGGACCCTCGGCTGCTTCGGGGAGATTCATCTGTTGGACGCTGCCCGAGCGAGCGACACGGTAGGCGATCGTAACACCAGCGCTTGGCCCCAGAAAAATATCCACGTATTCATCCTCAGGGCGAGAAGTTAATTTATGTTGATCAGGAACGAAGCGACAGGTAACAATAGCTTCCCATCCCGCCGTTCCATCCTCCTGAGCATCAATATCCGGGCCAGCCCCGGGCGCGACGCGGACGATCCGAGCGGTGGTCTCCCAGCCCGTTGGCACGCGTGATAAAAGACCGTACTGCCAAGATTCAAGGCTGAGGTCGGGCGCGAAGCCGAAGCAATTAAAGCCGGGTGGCGTGGCCTGAAAGAGCGTGGTGCGGACCGGTACATCGGCGGTCAAACGTCCGAGCTTCACGGCGGCCGAGGTAAGTTCGCGGACTTGGGCGGGATTGAGCGTGAGGGTTTGAACCGGGATAACAACACTTTCAGAGGGTGCAACGGGCGTAACTTCGAGTTGGGTAGTCGCTGCATCGCTGGGCGGTGCGTAGGCCGCCCATACCGTCTCTGGGCGGTCGGTCATATTTGAAACTCCGATGAAGACGATCGGCGAGGGGCGAGGTTCGGCCCGTTTGGTGAGCCGTGCCGCATCGACCTGGTCTGCTGAGGTCAGAGTTTTGTTATCTTCAGCGATGCCGCTCTTAAGTGATGCCGCGTCGGGCTTTGTTTTGACGGTAGAGAGTGTTCCGCCGTCGTCCCACACCCAGATAGCGCCTTGCTGTTGCTCGCGGAGCCATTGATAGGCGCGGGCGGGTAAGTCGCCGCGACGCATGCTGGGGTCAAGCAGGTCGGTAAGGAGGCGTTCAAGGGCGTCCTGATCCGTGGGCCAGGCGGGTACCCAGACATGGGCTTTGTCTTCACCGGGCAACTTCATGACGGCGCAGAGCCTGGCCTTTACTTGTGCCGCGAGCGGCGCTTCAACTTGCGCCAGACGGGCCAACGCGAGTCGCCAGCGGTGTTCCACCTGCATCGCCATGGCCTCGACAATCGGATCGGCGTAGGGGCTCACGCCACGTGAGGGGTCGGGCTTTGCTAAAGCCAGCCCATCAATTAACAACCGTACGCGCCAGCGTTCAAGGGGCGATTGTGCGACGGCCCGGAGGGTGCGAATGAGTTGTGTATCGTTGGAGGCTGCCGCGGGCAGCATCGGAGGCCAGTTGACTTGGGTTGGGGGAAGAATGGTGTCGGGATCGACAAGCCACTGCACGTTGGCAGGCTTTTCATCGATCCAGAGCGAAGGGCCAGCGGCATCGCGGGGAATTTCGATCGCGGCGATACGGAGCGAGGGCTGCGTAAGTGATGACTGATCGATCGAGCTTGAAGCCCAGGCACCAATGGGGGGAGCGTTACTTATATTCATCCAGCGTATGAACGCGGAATCAGGGTTGGCATCCGGGGGAAGTGGCGAAGTTGTTGTGACTGCATAGGTGCGTGCGCCGAGCGCACGACCGTCGGAGAGACGGGCTGATCGAATCGCAAGCGGATCTGGCGTCTTCGCGAAGTAATTTGGTGGCGCGCGGTCTTCAGTCCGGGGTGCCTGGCTTCCAAGCACAAGCATTAGAGGGCGGCCTGGAATGGCGTCGATGCGGCCGAAAGAGCCGGGTTCAACCGCGGCGGCGTAAGCAGCTAATGCTTGGGCGTCAGTGCGTGCGACCTGGGGTTCAAGCCCGAACGGAGTATCTGGGACCTTCTTCGCGGAACAGGCTCCCAGGCCTGCAAGGGCAATGAGGAACGCGCCTGCGCGGCGAGTGGGGCGCTTCACGCGGCCTCCCGCGGCAGCGTTTGAATGAGTGAAGTTACGATGGAATCGGCCGTCACGCCCTGCGCGTGTGCCTCGAAGTTAAGTATCAGGCGGTGACGGAGGGCGGCGAGCGCGACTGATTTAATATCGTCGGTGGCTACTGCCGCGCGACCATCGAGCAGTGCGCGGCACTTACCCGCGAGAATTAAGGTTTGGGCGGCACGGGGAGAAGCACCCAGCCGCACGAACTTATCTACTTGCGGAGTTGCGAACGAGGGCCCGGTGGTATCGGCTGGGGTTGGGTGAGTCGCCAGCACCATGCGCACTGCGTAGTCCTGGATGCTGGGGGCGACCGCAACTAATCGTGCCAGGCGCTGATGGCCGCGCAATGCCTCTGCCGAGATTGCAGGAGAGACCTCGCTGGAATCCGACCCCGTGGTTCGATTTAGAATCTCGCTCATCTCTGCGCGGTTTGGGGCGCGGCTAATTAGTTTGAAGAAGAAGCGGTCTAGCTGAGCCTCGGGTAACGGATAAGTCCCCTCCTGCTCGATGGGGTTCTGCGTCGCCAGAACCATGAATGGATCGGGCAGCATATGGCTCGTACCCCCGACTGTAACACTGCGTTCCTGCATCGCCTCTAGCAGGGCCGACTGGGTCTTGGGAGTGGCGCGATTAATTTCATCTGCGAGCACGATCTGAGCAAAGATCGGGCCGCGTTGAAATGTGAATGCTCGCTCCTTGCGTCCATCGTCGAGCTCGCGTTCAGCGACGATCGTCGTGCCGGTGATGTCTGCGGGCATCAGATCCGGGGTAAACTGGACGCGGCCAAAGCTAAGTGAAACGGCCCGTGCCAGCGTGCGAACGAGAAGCGTCTTTCCGATCCCTGGCACACCCTCGAGCAATACGTGGCCGCCCACGAACAGACAGATCAGAACCTGATCAACGATGTCGCGCTGGCCGACAACCACTCGACCGATCTGGGCTTGAACGGCGGCGAAATCGTCGCGGAATCGTTTCGCCGCGGCGAGCAACTCTTGAGGTGAGGGGATTTCAGGTTGAGCGAGTGCCATGGACCACTAAAGTAGGGGAGATTCGGCGGGGGTGCGATTGATTGCGGCATGATTGGTTGCGCTAGGGGCGTGATTTTCGTGGATGACAATCGTCACCAGACCGCTCCGGGCGGCATCGGTAAAGGTTCGTCGGGCTTGGTCTAACTTCCAGCCCGCCAATGTGGTTCTATAGTGACCATCGCATTACTGATACAGGTTAAGATTTATATTGAAGGGAGCCGAGCGCATGGAACTCGCGATTGTTGGTCTTGGAAAAATGGGCGGAAACATGGCAGAACGGCTTATTCGTGCGGGGCACAGCGTGCTGGGAATCGACCCCTCGCCTGCGGCGGTGGAGCGAATTCGTTCGCTGGGCGGCAAGACGGCGGCCTCGGCCACCGCGGCGACCGGTTTGATGACTGGTCCTAAGCATGTCTGGCTGATGATCCCTGCTGGAAAGCCTGTGGATGGTGAGATCGCGGCGTTGCTGCCCGCGCTCACCAAGGGCGATTGCATCATCGACGGCGGCAATAGTAACTATAAAGACTCGCAGCGCCGTGCCCGGGAACTCGGGGAGCGCGGCATTCACTTCGTCGATTGCGGAACATCTGGTGGGGTCTGGGGGCTGAACAACGGATACTCGATGATGATCGGGGGCACCAAGGAAGCGGTAGAGAGGCTGCGGCCGATTTTTGAATCGCTTGCGCCTAGTAAGACGGAGGGCTGGGGGCACGTGGGGCCCAGCGGGGCCGGGCACTTCACGAAGATGATTCATAACGGAATTGAGTACGGCATGATGCAGGCCTTCGCGGAGGGATTCGCGATTATGCATAAGAAGACCGAGTTAAATCTAGACTTGGCGCAGGTGGCGCAAGTCTGGCAGGTGGGCTCGGTTGTGCGCTCCTGGCTGCTCGATCTTACGGCCGAGGCGTTGAAGGCCGATCAGACATTGGAGTCCATCAAGCCCTACGTAAGTGACAGCGGTGAGGGGCGTTGGACGGTGCTGGAAGCCATGGACCTGGACGTCGCGGCACCTGTCATCACGCTCAGCTTGCAAGCCCGCTTACGTTCACGCGATAGCGAGAGCTATTCGGATCGGATGTTGGCGGTGATGCGAAACGCCTTCGGGGGTCACAGCATGCAGAGCAAAGCCGGGCCCGGCCATTAAGTTACGCTGCCGATCGCAACGCGGTAAACTTCCCACCCCGCCCTTGAGTTAAAAACATGTCTACTAAACTGGAACGTCATGTGCTTGTGGTGTTCGGCGCCACCGGCGATCTCGCTCACCGCAAGGTGCTGCCATCTCTCTTTGATCTTGCGAGTCACGGCTCGGCGAAGGGCAAGACCGTTGTACTAGGCGTGGCGCGGGCCGGGCTGGATGATAACCAGTTCCGCGCCTTACTTCGTGAGTCACTGCTGAAGAATAAGGCAGACCCGGCGGTCGCGGACGAGTGGTTGAATAAGTATGTTTACTTTCAATCGCTGGGCGCGGCCGACGCTCCGGCGTATGCTCGACTGCGCGAACGGATCGAAACTTTAGAGCAAGCTAATAATCTGGGCCAGCATCGAATTTATTATCTGGCGCTTCCGGTCGCGGCTTTCCCCACCACCATCGAAGGCTTGGCGGGCGCGGGGCTTCATTCCAGCAAGGGCTGGACTCGACTAGTTATCGAAAAACCGTTCGGTAATGATCTCGCATCCGCCCAATCGCTCAACGCGGTGATACACACATCATTCACCGAGGAGCAGGTGTATCGATTAGATCATTATCTGGGCAAGGAGATGGTGCAGAATTTGCTCGCGTTCCGGTTCGGCAATGCGCTCTTTGAACCCATCTGGAACCGCGACCGCGTGAAGCAGGTTGAAATTACAGTGGCCGAGGAGCTGGGCGTCGAAGCGCGCGGCTCGTTCTACGAGAAGGTGGGGGCGGTACGTGACATCATGCAGAACCACATGATGCAATTGTTATGTTTGACGGCGATGGAACCGCCATCCCTGCTTGACGGTAACTCGGTCGCGAACGAAAAAGTCAAAGTGCTCGAGGCGATGTCGCCTATTGATCCGGCCCGGACGGTGCTGGGCCAGTACAGCACGGGGGAGCTTCACAGCAAATCGTTAAAAGGTTATCGTCAGGAAGCGGGCGTCTCGCCCGAGAGCATCACCGAGACGTACGCCGCCACCGTGGTCTCTATCAACAACTGGCGATGGCACGGTGTGCCTTTCTTTCTGCGCACCGGCAAGCGGCTTCCGAGCAAGGCCTCTCGCATCGTCGTAACATTTCATCAACCCCCCGCCGCACTGTTTAACCCTTATGTTGTATGCGGCTTGGCGTGCAACCGCCTTGAAATTACGTTGCAGCCTAATGAGGGTTTCAATCTGGCATTTGTAACAAAGGTTCCCGGCGAAGGGATGCACCTTGCCACTCAGGAGATGCGCTTCCGCTACGCCGACGCCTTCGGCCCGCTCCCTGAAGCCTACCACACGCTGATGCTCGATGTGATCCGCGGCGACCACACCCTGTTCGTGCGCAACGATGAAGTTGAAGGTTCGTGGAAACTCTTCGCACCGCTGCTAGACCATCTGCCCCCGCTCAGTTTTTATCCAGCGGGATCGTGGGGACCGTCAAAGACCGATGAGTTATTGGCTGCGGAGCACGCGTGCTGGACTGATCTGTAGCCGTTTGAGACCCCAATTTTGAACGGCCCGGTGGCGGGAGTGGAAAAAGGGTGGGCGCATGCCGCTGCCGCTGCCGCTTGGTAGAGCCCGATGACCGCCGGACTGGGAGACCCTAACAGCACTACAATCTGAGGATCAAGCACATAGCGGATTTTGGCCCGCCAGCTTCACGACGAGAGCACCCAACTGGAACACAACTATGTCCACAATGACCGACTCGCTCACAAAGTTTAATTGGCAGCCTCAGCCTGCGGCACAAGCCGTTCTCGACTCCATCATCTTGGATTTCCTCGCCGCGTGCCCGCAAGCTGCGGTGCTGGCCAAGCGGATGAAAGAGGAAACCGGAACACGTTTTAAGGATTGGATCGACTTTATTCAACTGCCCAAGTCAAGCGGGCTTGAAGCGAAGATGAGGGAAGTGGGCTACTCGCTTGATCCTCAGGCCGGTGCGGCACAATGTTATTTTCATCACGGCGCCATGTTTCCGCATGTGCTCTTTGTTGCTGGGGGGCCGTTGGTCGTAGCGATCAAGGTGGATTGCGTGGCCGACTTCGTGGCAAGCTGGGGATTGCACGATGTGAAGATTGTCGGTGAACCACTCTCGCAGTTCCGATTGGCAACCGTGTTCAGCAGCCCCGGCGCGGAGTTGGCAGTGGTCGAGCGCCACGGTTATCGTGGATTTGTGCCCGCACCAATCGATGCTAACAAGGGCATCGCATCACTACGGCATCTGGAGGCGTTCCGAACTCGCAACCGTGATCTGCCGGACGATCACGCGGGATATGCGCACGCGATGAAACTCTTTGACGCCGCGGCGGCGGAGGTTGGGCGAGATTGGGCCGCGGATCTCTTCTTCTGGTCTGAGCGTGAGTTTTGGCAGCGTCGCAATCGTGCGGCCCAGGTACAAAAAGCCCGGCAAGATAAGCTAGGACTCGGTTGGGCCAATCACGATCATCACACGTATCGGTGTTCGCGCGCGACTTTCAAGGAGCACGTTGCGCTCTTTGAGAAGATGGGTTTCCACTGTCGCGAGAGCTTTTATGCCGGGGCTGAGGCCGGGTGGGGTGCCCAAGTGATGGAGGCGCCGGTCGGCGGATTCACTACATTTAATGATGTGGACATGAGCCCCGAGGAACTGCTCGGTGATTTTTCCCACGAGGGGTTCAGCCAAGATTCCGGTAAGTTGGGGACCGTGGGTATCTGGTGCGAGCTCCACGGGCAGGCACTGTTGCAGGCGGGAATGCACCACCTTGAGTGTCAGTTTGACCATCACGCTCTGGTAGAGCAGCTTGACCGCGAAGCGGCGATCAAGACGATGGCTCCGTTCACGACATTTCCTTACTTGCGGCAGGCGTTTACGCACGGCGAACAGTGGGCCATCAAGCCCGAGCGGGCTAATAAGCTGCTCACGGCGGGCCTGATTACCGCCGAGCAGTGCGAGCGGTTTATAAAAGACGGGGCGCTCGGCTCGCACATGGAGAACCTGGAACGTAACGATGGATTCAAAGGTTTCAACCAGCAGGGCGTTAGCGACATTATCGCCAGGACCGATCCTCGCCGTCGGCCCCTAGCAGCCGGGGCTCATTGAGAGTTACGTTGTAGCGCCGTGGTGTGCGAGATGCCGCCCGCGAATTGTTGCAGCTGGCCCTTGTGTAGCTAGCTGTGGCGACCGCGCGGTTTCACGGGGCTGCATTCAGTTGTAATAGTTACGGTCGACTACTCCTCGTCGCTGCGGAGCTTCGCGACTACCGAGAGATCTTCTAAAGTTGAGGTATCTTGGGTGATCTTGGTCACGCCGCACGCTACATCGCGCAGCAGCCTGCGCATGATTTTGCCCGAGCGGGTTTTGGGAAGCGCTTCCGCGAACCGGATTACTTCCGGGCGGGCGAGTGCGCCCACTTCGCGGGCGACATGGGCGGCCAGTTCGGCTTTCAGCGCATCGCCGGGCGTCTGGCCCGGGTTGTCTGTGAACCACTTGCCTTTGAG
>Ga0163144_10009283_pt1 | contig 21143 bp, 11 predicted proteins | sample OliLak19BULKMAT1_FD_123175 | JGI IMG/M metagenome (GOLD analysis project Ga0163144, IMG submission 123175) | Freshwater microbial mat bacterial communities from Lake Vanda, McMurdo Dry Valleys, Antarctica - Oligotrophic Lake LV.19.BULKMAT1 | ecosystem: Environmental > Aquatic > Freshwater >... | reverse complement strand
CGGCAAACATGGGACGCAGCCGGCTACACGCTGCTGATGATAGTGGCCCACATTAGTTTGACACGCCTGCATGGGTTTCGCAAGTCTGAGTCACGACCGGAGTTACTCATCGTGGGCGATCGCGAAGAGATCAACAAATCATCGCTGGACCTTGCGGAAAGAACGAATAGGCCGGACGGCGTCGATTCAATCACTAACGGAAGGTGATGTCTTCGATGTTACTTAACCCGCGACCGCAGTCGCCCGACGTTATGGCCAAAACGAAGTCCATGACAAGGATAGTTTGAACATGAACTCATCTGATTCAACACCCCGAGGCAACGAGTTCGATCCGCGCTTCCCCAATAGTCCTTGTTTTGGCTTTTTTCAACAGGACAACGCCCGATGCCGTCAGCGAATGAACTTGAGGTTCAGCGCCGGCCGAATCTCGGGAAGTGGAAGCGACCCATGCTCACGATTCACGATTGCAGGCACGTCTGACACAGCGTCCGGTCTCGTGCGCGTGACCAAAAGTTACTTCACGCACCAAGTTTCCTACGACGGCACCGCCGAGCACGGCGGCGATGGCATCCCCGGGACATGGTCAATTCGGGCCGTGCGGGTACGCTCCCCAATACCGGGCTTTTCCACCTTTGGCAAGACCAGTTGGCCATGCAGGACACTCAGTCGCTGCAGAAGGAAGAACCGTTATCTGTCTCGTTTCTGGCGCTCCAAGCTCACAGCCAGCCAAGGCGGAGTTAACACCACGACTCGCTTATGGCTTGATATACTGTGTTACTGTGAACCGAATCATAATGGTCGAGATGTTACAGGAGCCGAACGATGACGCCCGAGACAGTTTTGAAGATCCACGCCCAGTCGGTGCCCGAATGGCTGGCCAGTTGGAAAGCTGTAGACGGGTTTCCAAGAACCGATTTTCTGGCGTCCAGAGTGGTCATCTATCCCGGGAGCGGCAGCGACGGCCACGCTTTCCGCACGTTCGGCGCTTCCCACGCTGCTCACTGCTTCATCCATCCGGACTACGGAGTGTCACGAGAGACACTGCTGGGTTGGCTGGAACCGGAGAGCCCGGACCGCCTCAAAGGGTATCGAACAGCCGCTCATGTGGATTTGACACTGCAGGATCTCACTCCTTATGGCTGGAGCCCGCCAGAATTCCTGAGCGTGTCCGAGATGAGGCGGATCGCTGAACTTGAAGAGCGGTGGTTGAGGGATGTCAAACCCTACGGCTTATTCGTCGTATTCGATCGCGAGACGCATCTGGACGATGACCATGGCCCGGCTCGACTCGCGGCTCTTTTTCTTGCGGCCAACGCGCAGATCACCTATCACTCCTTGTTCTGCCAGCGTGGAGCTTCGGCACCATTCGGCATGATTCTCCAAGATCACGGTTTCGGCGGCAACTACGACCCTTTCGGTACGGGCGGTTTGCTCCACAAGGTCGCTGTTCATGCACGCTCATTCCCTCGGTTCATACTCGGCGAGACAGCTTGGCCCGAATACGAGCGGGTGACCGACGAACCGTCGGTTGGCGGCGGGAACGGCAACATGCGGTTCTTGTTCGAACGCAAAGCAAACCCGGGATCATCATTTGATCGAACAAGACTTGACGACGAGACTGAGGAACACTACCGCTCGCGACCCGAGGGCACGTGAGGGCAAACCTAGAGCCACCACCTCCGAACTTGAACCTGATCTGTTTACCCACTTCGCACTGTGCGCCCGATGACGCGAGATTGCGCGAGGATTTCAAAACCGTGGTCTTAGGACGCGTCAGGTCATGACCGCTGGCCTTTGAATTGACCCCGAACCGAGAGCACGTCGCCGAGAGGATTAGAATCGCCAAACCATGCGGGTTGTGCGGGGTTCTGGCCAACCCGACTCGGCGGTGAAAAAGCACTGTCTTTGGACCAAACGACCGCGCCGTGGGGTGAGACATTCTTGACGATGAGCACACCCTCCAAGTGGCCGACCACGTGACTAGGGCTCACTACGACCTCAAACTTGATTCTAAATCAATGCACTGCTCCGTCCGCGCTAATCCCCTGTATCGTTCCGGATGGCATGTGCAGATGATCAGCTGCAGGGACCTACCAGCCGACGCGAGAATGTCGAGCAACCGCTGCATCCGCTGGTCGTCGGTGTGCACCAAGCCATCATCGATCATGACTGGCAACGACTGTCGCTCCGACAGAACCTGTGCCAGAGCCAGACGGACCACTAGGCCAAATTGTTCGCTTTCACCGCCGCTCAACGTGCCAAACGAGTCTTCGCCTACACCCGGCCGCGCAAAGCGAACGATGTTGAAGTCATCATCGAGTTCAACGGAGGTGCCTGGGTGAAGACTTTGAAGGAGCGGCAGTAACCGCCGCATCAGCGGTTCTCGAAAAGCTTGCTGCGTCTGTGACCGCGAGTCCACCAACGTCTTGTTGAGCAATGCGAGTGCTCTCGCGTATCGCTCCTGCTGATCTAAGACCCTCCGGGCAACTGCTGAAGCCGCTTCCGCGTCTCCGAGTCTTTCGTGCATCCCCGCTAGATCGCCGGAGGTCAGCTGACCCTCAAGCCGATCACGCTCCGAAAGCTTGGCTGCGCGCTGTCGCTGAGCTTCGGCAAGGCCCGCGACGCAGCGGGCATGCGATCGTTGGGAGTTCTCTGGATTCTCGGCGGCGAGTGCCGACGTGGCGGCGTCCAACGCCCCTTGCCGCATTATCGACGTTTCCGCGTGTAAGACTCGCACCTCCTCAAGCCGCTCGTCGTTTCCAACGTTCGTCACCGATGATGCCAACCGAGACGTCATCGCTTGTAGCTGAATGTTGGCTTGAGAAGCGGCGGACCTCGACGCAACCACCGCGGAGTCCAGTCCCCGTTCGGCCCGGTCGTGCGCTTGCGATGACCGCTCCGCATCCTGAACCCTCGTGGCCGCAGTCGCTACGCCTTGGCGAGCCTGGGCCAGCCGAGTTTCGAACGACGCACCGACTTGGGAGATAGCGTGAGATCGTGTCCCCCCAACATCTTGGATCTCCGCTTCGAGACGCTGCACGGTACCCCGAGCCACCGCCGCTCGATGTTCGAGTGCTTGTACTCCCCCGCCGGCGACCTGGGACAGAACGGCTTGTGCAGTGTCGGCGTCCGCTTTCAATTTGCCCCGTGTATTCTCTCTCGCTTCCGCATCCGCGAGGCTTTTGGCCCCTGCTTTCCGGAGTTTGGCTGACAGAGACGCATTGGCAATCCGAACACGGTTGTCCATCGCGCCAAGGTCAGCTCCTCCAGGAACGACCTCGATTTCCGCGAGCTCTCCGATGACAAACGGCGTCGCCCGGGCTACTGCACGCTCCGTCGTTTCACCCGCTCGCATGCTCACAGAAATTTCGTCACCTACGCGTACCGCAACATCCCCAAGTGCTTTGACACGCACGCGAGCGGCCGCTGCCTCTAATGCGGCACGCTGCACCTCGGCCTCTGAGTGAAGACGACGCAGTTCAACCACATCGGAATGATTCACGCCGAGCCGTTCGAGTTCTTCATTCGCCGAAGTGATGGCGAGTTGTTGCGCAGTAGCTGTCTCCAACTGCGTGGTCACTTCATGAAGCTGATCGCGAGCCGCTGTAACGTCGCGCTCCAACTCCAGTCGTCGCAGCTCCGCTCGACCTTGATCGTCGGCTGCCCGAGCGACCACGAGGGAATTATCGAACTGTGCGCGAGTGAACCGGTGACTGTCAAGCGATATTTGCCCCCGCTCGGCAAGCGTCTGATGGTTGGATACTGCGATGATCGCCTGTCGCACATCCTCGCGAAGTTGTCTGCGGTCGGCGGACCGGATGTTCGCTGCGTTAGACTCTGCCTTCGCGAGTCTCAGCGCCGACTCCGTACGTCCCATCGCCGAGCTTAGATCGGCCACTCTGCGGACTCGTTCCTCGGCCGAGGTCAGCACGCCCTGGAGATTCGGAATCTCTGCGTCGAGCCGTTCCAGATCGCCGCTAACGCATGCGTAGCTTGTGAGAGCGGCTATGTGAGCCTCCTCTCGGACTCGAAGCGCCGACAGCGTCTCGTCCGCTTTATCTAGATCCCGTTTGGCATCCGCGTACGGGTAGCCGGCCGCAAGTGTGAGCCGTCCTCCACCGGTGTAGTAGCGGTTGTACTGCCCTTGCACACGCTCATACACGCGAGCTGCGTCCGGTCCTCCCAAGGCCACTCCGGTTTCGGCTTCAAGGAGGTCCCGCAGCGTCTCCCGCGTGTCGGTGTTGATCTTGTGACTTGGATCGGTTGCCGACGTCCCTTGTTCCACCCAGATGAGCGGCAAGACTCCGCACAACTCATCCCCTGGAGCGCCGCGTCCGGCTGGCCGCACGCCCATGATTTCGTAGAACGCGTCATCCGCCTCCGTCCCTTGAAGCTGCCTGAAGCCCCCCGAAACTTCGCGAAGGGCCAGCGTAGTAGACCCGGCTTGACCGCCGAAGCGTTTGGTGATGGTCAAGCTCCGCGTCGCGTCTTCCAAGACGAGCGTCACCTCAGGGGTGCCCCCGCCGTAAGGTACGAATCTTTCTCGAGTCCCGCCGGTAATTTTGCTCCGCAATGTCATGACGGCATGGACTGCACGCATCAGTGTGCTCTTGCCGATTCGATTCGGCCCGCTAATGACGTTTACGCCCGACCCCAAATCGACGGACAACGGTCCGCGGAGTACCCCAAAGTTCTCGATTTTGATTTTGCGAATGATCATGCCACGCCCCCTGCTGCAATCCCATGTAGCATTTGTAGAGCCAAAGCCGCATCTCCCGCTTGCACGGTCGCACCACCGGCAATAGCTGCAAGACGGTCAGCAGCGGTCTTCACCGGCCCAGCCGTCGCGATAGCGGCGAGTTCCTCGGCAGTAGCGGCCGTGCGAATTTCGCCTTCCCTTTTCAATAGCAGAAAGAGGTTGCCCCATTGAGTAAGGAGTGTGTCCAGCCGGCCGCTACCCTCAAAGGACAGTGCCCCGTCTAAAGTGAGCCGTACCAGCGTGTTAGTCGGCGACTCGACACCGCCAACCCATTCACTCAAGACTGTGACATCCTCGTCCGAGTGCACCGTCGCCTCGTGCTCCACCCATCGAGTGTGGGCGACCCGGACCTTCTCGACCCTGGGGACTGCGCCGGAACCGTCTAACTCCACCAAGAGGACATTGCCGGGATCGTTGTTCTTGAATCGGTCCGGCTCTGGAGTGCCGCTGTACCACGCACGATCGTGTACTTGCAGCGTGCCGTGCCAATCTCCGAGCGCGAGATAATCCAGCCCGGCGACCGATACGCGGTTTGCATCGATCAGGTTGGTCGCGCCCTCTTCCTCCCGGGCGAAGTCGATGACTGCCCCGTGCGCTAAGCCAATGCGGACGCCATTCGGCACAACATCACGCCCAAAGTCGTTGGTCAGGTGCTCCGTAGTATCGCGAAGTGTGTGCCGGCTGAGCAGCGGGCACGGAAGCACGACAGCGGAACCGTTGAGCAGCGGCACCGGATCTTGGCTAAGAAGAACCCTCACACGATCGCCGCAAGCAGCACGGAAGCTGGCCCTTTTGAACACCGCGTCTGCATCGCCGCCTGGGTCGTGGTTCCCCGGAATGACCAGAACGGGCAAACCGATCGCTGAGAGATGGTGGGCCGCGGTCGTGATGGTTCTATCGTCCACCGTGTGCGCATCGAACAGATCTCCTGCGATGAGCACAAACTGTGCTTGACGGTGGCGGGCGACACGACCAATGGCCTGCACGACATCGAGACGGTACTCTCGCAGCCGTGCTCCACGATCGCCGGATACGTCGCGAAAAGCCCTCCCAAGCTGAAGATCCGCGGTATGAAGGAATCGGATCATGATGTCCTCGGACGATTGGCTGCTTTCACGAGGTCAAAGCGGGTAGGAAAGCAAAATGCCTCCCGTCTGGAAAAGTGTACGAACCGAGATCAGCCCGCCGCAAGCGACATCAATCACTAGACTGCCTGTCAACTTCAGATGGCGGCAACTCGATGCTGGCCAAGGAGACGCGCAAGCCAGAGAGGCACGAGGGCGGCGTCTGTGTGCTAGAGTAGTTGATGTCAAGGTAGCGGCTGAAGAGAGGCTGTAGAACCTGTTCGCTTTGCAGAGTAGACGTCAGACGATTGACAACGATCATTAGACACCGGTCTTCAGCAGATTCATTAGTGGATCAATGTCGAGGACCTGCCTCGAAGCGTACGCGACCAACGAATGCTATGCCACAAAAACTGTCAACAACTGCTAAACTCCGTCCATGGCGAGAGCAGCCGCAGCCCGGAAGCACCCCGTTTTACCCGAAGACATGACGATCGATGACCTCGAAGTATTCCTCTTGGTTTCCAAGTCGTCACTCGGCAAGCTCCCCCAGAATGGGTGAATCCCGGGCAAGAAGGTCGGACGCCACTGGCGGTTTTACAAGAATGCGGTAGAGGCTTGGCACAAGGGACCCGAGCTCACGGCGGAAACAGAGGTGAGTGTTGGTCCTAATCGTGGTCTTCATCGCAGGCCATCTCAGCAAGTGGTGTTGTTCACGAGGACGACGCCTCTTCTGGAAAGGCTGGGAGCGGATCAGCCGGCAAACTTTCTGCAAGTTACATAATAGCTAACGTTTCTTCTTTTATGAAGTCGACTTAACCAATGCAAGAAACCGGGCTGATGGAGCGGGAGACGAGGCCCCTCTCCCGCTCCAAACCTCACCCTCTACCCCCCCAGCTGTTGAGAAGGAGAAGAGTTCGGAAGGATCAAATCTAGGCGGATTTGGTGTTGAACTCTTAGGAGCGATGGCTCGGAGATTTCCAGTTGGTCGCCGGCACGGCACAAGCAGCCCGATCGCTGGTCGGACCGTTAAGCCCAGCGAGTTCATCGGAGAGTGCCGCCGGCGACAACGGCACCCGGAGTTCATCTAGCACCTCTAGACCGTCGACGCGGGTGTCAGGGCGACCGAACGCCAAAGGCCCGGAGGCCCACATTGTGATGGACTACTGCGCCAAGAACGAAACGCCTTCGGTGAAGCGTCGACTTAAGAAATACTCTGAACATCATCTGCAAGTCACGCCAACCGGCGCCGTTTGCCCCAATAAAGTTGAACACGGTTGCGCGGACCTGACCGAGAAGCAACTCCACCGCTGCGTGTTCACTAATGTCCCGTCGCTGGGAATCGCCGAGCTAGACCATATCGACGTTCGCAACGACTATGCCAAGCCTGTCGCCCAGACCGCTGATGCCGATTCCATCCGCAGACGCATCGTCAAGAATGGTGCGGTAATGGCAAACTGCGGAGAGTAGGACTAGATGTCGTTAACCGCTTAATGGTGCAAAAACCAAAGCGGTGGGAGGAACGGTGTTCCCGGGTCATCGAAGAAACATACCGTTACGCCGTTCACTCTGACCCTGCGACCATAGGAGGTTCCTTGACAGATAAGAAAGTAACTGGGCTTCTCGCCTGGTACGGCCAACACGCTCGTCCGATTCTGTCAGCGCACGCTCCCGCCGAGCGGCTCGAGTTTTTCGACAGGGAACAAGCCGCTCTTGGCCAAATCGCAAACTCGGCACCGGAAGAGTTTCCGATCTGCTTTCTTGGAAACTCCGGTGTCGGAAAAAGCACGCTGATTAACGCTTTGGCTGGTGGCATTCAGAACATCGTTCCTGCTGGAGGTGTTGGTCCCCTTACTGCTCAAGCACTTACAGTGCGATATGAGACCAAGCCGCGGCTGATCGTAAAGTACCACCCACTCAAGAATTTATGGCGGCATATCACGGCGCTGGAATGGGGCTATGCCGCCGAACTGAAGGCGAGAAACGGAACAGCCGTCCCGGTGCCACCGGATGACGCCTTGCCCATCGATGACGAGGAACTGGCGGACATCCAGCAATCCGCTTTGGAGAACGCTTCGCCCACTCAACAGCAAGAACTGCGCAAGGCCGCTTGCCTCATGGTTTCCGGCAGTCAGGATGGCGAGATCGATGTCCCGTACTTGGTCGACTCACTCCGCCAAGCCGCAGGGAAGCCTCGGGTGCATCGAACGGAGTTGCGGGAAGCTGACCGCCATCGAGTCGATGGACTCAAGGCTGCACTTGCACGTGCAAAGAACGCCGAGCCTTACGTGATGCAGTCTGCCGACAAAGCTGAGTTCGCAACGGTCCTTCGAGACCACGCATCGGGATTCCTTGCCCCGATGATTGAGGAACTGACTGTTTGTTGGGACAGTTCCCTTCTCCGCAACGGGCTTTCGCTTGTGGACCTTCCCGGAGTCGGCATCGCCGGAGATATTTATCGCGAGATCACGCGGCGGTGGATCCGTGACAAGGCTCAGGGGGTCGTTCTAGTCGTGGATTCACGCGGAGTAACCGAGGCCGTCGCGGATCTCCTTAGAAAGAGCGAGTTTTTGAATCGTCTGCTTTACTCAGCCGACGACCCAACGAAAGACCCGGTACTGATCGTCGCTGTTACAAAGATCGACGACATCGCGTCGAGCAGGTATGAGACTGATAAATCTCGGAAGAAGTGGCAGCACTTTGCCGAGGTGTGCGCCGAGTGTATACCGAAGATCAGCAATCAGATCCGCGAGCAACTCACGGCCGTCTGGGCTTCTGAGCATCAAACATTGGATGATGTGCAGACTCAGGTCGTTGCGAACATCTTGGCGTCTCTTCAGGTCTACCCGGTATCCTCGGTTCAATATCGAAAGATCCTCGCGCAAGACGAGGATGACAAGTCGTTTTTGGTGGAGCAAAGCCAGAGCAACGTTCCGCAAATGGCTGATGCGCTTGCGTCGCTCGCTCGTCATCGTCTTGTGCTTCAGGATGACCGCGTTCAACGGAAAGCGACTGAGTTCTTCGATCGCGTATTTTCACTTCTCAAGGTCATTGATGCGCAGTGGAGAAATGACGAGCGAGCACAGGAAGAAGCAGAGCAGCTCCGGGGAGAGCTTGAAAGTTTTCTCGAACCGCTGCGGAAAGAGTTCCATATTCGGCAGGGCCAGTACGGGGCCTTCTTGAAGAAGGCGATTCCGCAGCGGATCAAAGACCTCGTCGAACAGGCCAGTTGGCAGTCCCAGAAAGAGATCAACAACTACCTCGGCCGCCTCGGGGCGGCGCACTGGGGTACGTTGCGAGCTTCGGTGCGGCGTGGTGGACGTTATTCCGGAGCATCGGAGATCGACTTGCCAAGAGAGTTCGCGCTGCGATTCGAGGAGCCAATCGCGGCGGCATGGACTAAAAAAATCCTTCGAGACATCCGTTCAGAAACGAAGGAGTATGCTGGGGACTGTGCGGCGATGGTCGAACGCGTCGTTCACTGGGCCCGCCAACAGGGCGCTCGTGTTAAAGGAGAGCTTTTAGAAGCACTTGTTGACGCGGTGCGTGCTGACGCCAAACACCTAGAGGCTGTCGGGCGGGAGATGGTCGACGAACTTCGTGAAGAGGCACGTGTCCAACTGATCGAGGCGATCGAGGAGCCGATTCGAGAGGGTTGTAGGCGATTCGTCACCCGAAACGCCGACAGTGGTCGGGGCGTTAAACAGCGGATTCTTGGACTTTATGAAGAGCTTGCAGAAGAAGTTGGGCAGGTTGCTTGCGAACCAGCAACTAGAATTTTGACGAAACTGTTCCGCGATGTTGAGAAGGAAATTCTCGCCACCATGGCAGGGCACTCAGACCCTATTACCGAAGCGGCAGATCGCATCGTATCATCGCAAGAGGAGTTCCTTCGTCGGAGCGATAGCCAGCGTAGGAAGAGCGTACTTGCCGCCGTCAAAGTGAGTTTCGAAAGCATCCCAGAGGCTTTCACGATTCGGGTGACGACATGATCCCACCTAAACTGATCCTTCAGCGAGACGGAACCCAGTGGCCGGCAGCAGTCTTGTACGAGCGGGAAGAATGGGGCCTTGGTGTCATCGACATAGTTAACCCGCCGCGTCGGCTGTGGTCTGACGAGACCCCCCCGATGCCCATAGTCGAGCCAGGGATCGATGCGCGGCGGATCAAGGCATGCTCCACACCCGCACAGCTCTTGTCGTCGCTCCCCGATTCCGATAGCTGGCAGGCGCAGTCACGTCGCACGCTCGCCCGTCTTCATGCGTGGTTTTTGATTGCTGAGGACCCCCAGAGGCGGCTTGACGCCAGAGAAGTGGAAACGCTTGCCCACCAAGTGAGCTTGGTGCGGCACATTCTTGAGTCAGACAGACTCTCCAGAGTGCTGATCGCCGATGAAGTTGGACTCGGCAAGACGGTAGAAGTCGGTTTGCTTCTTCAAGAGTTGCTTGACGCCAAGCCTGGTTTAAGAGTCCTTTACCTGGCTCCCGCACGTCTTGTTTCGAATGTGCGGGCTGAGTTCGAGCGGCTGGGGCTTCACTTTCGACAGTGGACCGCGAGCGAGAGCGACGCTCGCCTGACTGACCCCAGGATTATCGCCAGCATTCACCGTGCGGTTCATGGCGAGAACACTCGGAAGCTTCTGAGCGTTCCCGCTTGGGACATTATTGTGGTTGATGAATGCCATCACCTCTCGGCGTGGGAGCCCGGCGCTGGTGACCCGCGCGCGGCCTTTAAACTGGTACGCGACCTTATCGCAGGCCAGCCTGCCGATAGCCGCGTAATCTTTCTAAGCGGCACGCCGCACCAGGGGAATCCGACCAGATTTGAGAACTTATTGAGTCTACTCCGCCGCGATGGGGAGTCGGAAGAGGCGCTTGCGGGTCGAGTGATCTATCGAACTAAGGACGATGTCCGCGATTGGCATGGCGACCCTCTGTTTCCGGCCCGGCAGGTGAATGAGCCTGTCGTTGTCGATCTCGGCCCTCGACATCGAGCCTGGATTACCCAAATCCATGACTACTTTCGACCTCCGAACGAATCTGCCGGTTTAGGGCAGGCACGCCAGCGAGCGGCTGGCTGGCGGTGCATGCAGGCACTCCAGTGGGCGGCCTCCAGTCCACTGGCCGGTCTTGGGTATCTCGTACGTCAAGCGCTGCGTGCAGGATGGGATCTACGCCAGCGCGGGTTTCGTGACGCTTTGGAGACACTTCGCCCATATCGACTTGGACGTGAGGATGAGCCGGTTGATGGGCTCTTCGAACGGATGCGACGTGAGCTAGACCGTCAAAGAGATGACCAGGACGTTGAGGATATTGAAGACGGCGAGGAGAGTGGGGGCGCTAACGCGGATGAAAGATTGCGGGCTCTGTTGATAGAGGGCACGGACATCGTCCGGACTTGCGGGGACGAGAAGTGGGAGGTCATCACACGCAAGCTCCTTGCCCCAGCAGGGCGCGAGAAGGTTGTGCTATTTGCCCAACCGGTGGAAACCGTGACGGGCTTGGTGCGTTTCTTGGCACGCACAACCGGCTCGATGCCCGCCATGATCGTCGGAGGGCAAAGTGATGAAGAGCGGCGGAGGCAGGTCAACTCCTTTCGGCGGGCCGATGGTCCACAGTTTCTGGTGTCCTCCCGTGCCGGAGGTGAAGGCATAAACCTTCAGGTTGCACGGCGACTTGTGCACGTTGATGTGCCGTGGAATCCGATGGATATGGAGCAGCGAGTTGGTCGTGTACACCGCTTTGGCTCACGTCAGACAATCATTGTTGACACACTCGTCGTAAAGGACAGCCGAGAAGCAGATGCTTACCGGATTGCAAGAGAGAAGCTACGCCGCGTTGCGAGCGCGATGGTTGAACCGGAGCGATTTGAAGCGACCTTCGCGAGGGTCATGTGTCTTGTCCCGCCTGACGCATTACAGTCGGTTTTGATAAATCAGCCTACCGCACCATTCTCAGCGGCTGAGCAAGACCGGATCGCTGTAATGGTTCAGGAAGGCTTCCAAGTCTGGCGGCAGTTCCACGCCCGGTTTGGAAAGCAGCAAGCGGTAATCCGCGATCAAGAACCAGGACTCGCTGAGTGGGCTGACGTGGCCAGCTTTTTGGAATCTCACGCGAAAGCTGAACCGTTGCCGGGCTTTTCAGCGCAGCGGTTTAGGTTTATCAACGATGGCATTTGTCCGGTTGAGGAGGTTGCATCGGTGGTGAAGCTTTCTGATGGTCTGCCCTATGCGCTCGGCGACTTCGGTGGACTGCCGGTCACAAACCAGAGTGGAACTCAAGCACGAACCATTGGCTTGAACCGCAAACCTGTCTCGGATGTGCTTCGGCGAGTTGTGTTTCCGGACTTGCCGACCGGCGCTGCGTATGTCAGGTGGAACGCCACGTGCGAACGTCCGGCGAGTCTGGCCGCACTGCCGGCGGTGGTATTGGGGTTCCTTCGCCAAACGATCCGGCCAGATTCACAAGCCGGCTGGGCTGAGCACGGGATGTCGCTCCACTATTACGCGTTAACCTCCGGTTCCGATTCGCCTGTACAGTTTGCTGGCGGGGATCGCCAACTGCTTGTCCGAGGTTTAGTGCGAGCTTCCATTCGAGCGAAGCCGGAGTCCGCCGAATGGATGCTCGAAGCCGCCGTTCGCTCTGAGACAGCGATTGCCCATGAGTTGCGGCGCCCGACCGACTCGGAGCTTTCCAAAGGCATCCGTCACGCGGTCACTCCGATGCTTTCCGTGGTGATCACCGAGTAGAGTCGCAGGCATATTCACGCATTCAGGCGACTCTGATCCTTGGTTGTGGAGCGATCATTTCGTCGCGCCGGCTGCTTGCCGGTGCTCGGGTCACCATCGAATCCAAAAACAAATCTAGCCGCGGACGGTTAGTCCGCGGCTCGATGTATACGTGTGTTGCACTCATCCAACCGTCGTTTGTCAGCACCCTCGGACGAACGCGGCTAGGAATGCATCGAGGTCTTCGGGGCCAACGACGCCGTTGGGGTTGTAGAGGATGTCGAGAGAATCGCTGGCGACATCCGCCAGCGAGACATTCTCGGAGATGAACGCCGCGATAAAGGCATCGAGGTCTTCGGCACCGACAAAGCCGTTGGGATTGCGCAGCTCGTCGAGGCTGTCGCTGGCGATATCCGCGATGCACACCTGCATGCTGAATACGCCCCAGTAAATATCGAACTTGCCCTTTTTGATCGCGGTGAAGTTACGAACAACACCAGCGACGTCGGTGATGGAGAAGTCCAGCGGCAGGTTGGTGGCCGCGGAACTGTCGATGGCGTTGCCCACGTTGTCGAGCACCGGCATTGGCTGAGCAAACTCGGCCGACGAATCGGGCATGTTCGACGCGAGGTTGCGATCAGAGATGGCGACAAAGTAACTGCCGCCGCCGAAGTTGCTGCGGAGGGCAGCGTGCTGAGAGCCGGGCGAAAGCAGCCCGCGGTCATCGCTTTGAGCATCCAACACGGGCACGCCGCTGGTGGTAAATACCATGATCTCGGTGTCGGTGTTGTGGCCGCGGCCCGCAGTGGCGATCGATAGCAGGCCACCGGAAAACTTGCCGAGCACTACAGGCGTGATGGGTTCGGTCTTGAGTGTAACGCTATAGGCATCGGTCGTGGCCGGGGTGCCGGAGACCGTGTAGTAGATCTCGGAGGATTGACCAAAGTTGTACCACTGGTTGTAGTGGAGGCCGGTAATCGGCGGGGCAACGGTTTGCACCACGACGTCGCTGGCTGGGATTACCGCGCCATTGGCCTGCGACTTGCCACGGATCGAAGTTGTAAAGGCGTCGGTGCCGGGGGTGGTCAGCTGGAGACGGTTGCGGTAGATGCCGGCGGGCAGAGCGGCCGGCGAGAGGACGTGGTAGTCGATTGAGTTTGGACCTTGCCCGATCGAAGCGCCGGTCGTTGAGCCGGTGATCGTGTCGCGATAGGTCATCGCAAGAGCCGAGCTGGCGCTCACCTTTGAGCTGTTGGGCTCGAGCTCGTTGAAGATGCGTGCCGGCGGGGGCTGAGTAGCGTTAGGGTCGCCGCCGTTACCCAGCAGCGAGCCAAAGCACGGGTCGGCGATCCAACGGAGATCTTGGCCGGCGACGCTGGTGACGAGCTCAAGGTCGCGGTCGTTGATGCGTCCATCGCCGTTAAAGTCAGCACGAACCAAGTATTCGACGCTCGGGTTCACTGTTGAGCCGATGAGAGTTAATACGTTGTTGACATCGAGATAGTCAACGACGCTGTTACCTGAGACATCGCCCGGCAAGATCGAGAAGTTAAGGCGAGTTTGCCCGGTGAGGAAGCGGCCGTAGATATCGGTGACGCCGACGAGGTTGAGGCAGTAACGGGCCTTGGCGGGCAAGGGGGAAATGAAGCTTAAGGTGCCGCTGCGACCGTCTGGGCTGAGGCCTGTTGAGATTGCAAACGCGGAAAGGTCGAGAAGCTGGCCGTCGAGCGAACGGCCGGACAATGAGACACTTCGCGGCACAAAGGTGGCGGGGTTCAGGGGCTGGGTGGCGGTGAAACTGATGGATGTTGGGCCGCTCACGCGGGAATCGGCGTGGCCCTGGCCAAGAGGGATATCGATTGAAGCTTGGCCGACACCGGACGGCGCGGTGGCGTTCCAGCCGCTGACTTGCGATGGCAGGACCGGTGCGTCGATATAGGAAACCGTGTAGAGACCCGGCCCGCCCTTGTCGAAGATATGAATACGCGAGCGGTAGATGACTTGGAAACCAGCTGGCCTAAATATGCGGTCGGTTTGATAGGCGTTGTCGCCAGCGAGGATGACGCGACCGTCTGATCGGCGAACCTCACGGAGTAGGCGGTTTCCTGCAAAGGGCGAATCAAAGACGATGTAACGCCATGCATCGCTGGCCGGGCCGGCATTGACCATCGCGGTAGACGTGCCAGTAATCTGAACCGACGGCGAAGTCACGGTAGTGACCGGGGACACCGTTCCGTCGCTTTGATGGAGGCGGTCGGGAAGGTCAGCCAAGGCCGGATCTGACGGCACTTCAGCGGGGTCATCGGCGCCGCTAAGTTCGTTGGTGAGGAAGTCGGGGACGTTGTCGGCACCCAGTTCTTGACTTTTGACAGAGTGGATGAGTTCAAAGATCTGCGGATAGCCGTCCTCAATAAGGGAAGGGACGATGCCGCCGAACTGATCGAGGTGCTGGTATCGCGCGGAGTAGTTCGTGAAGCGACCTTGGAGCGACGAGGTTAACAAGTAGCGGGCCACGCGAGTTTGAGACGGGCCGATGTTACCAAGGTTCACCGTCAGCGACGGTGTGACGGCCTGATCACCGACCTGGGTGCCATTGAGCTGGAAGTTAATGAGCAGATCGCGGTCATTCCATTTGATTTCGGGCTGCGCGGTCGTGATTCGAACATTGTTCGCCACACCTGCCCCGACGTTTGACATCATCAGGCCGACGGCGAACGGCCGGGCGGGCTCGACTGCCGGAGTGAAAGGATCATCGCTGTAGACGTACTTCTCCCAGAAGTACTTGACGCGAAGGCGCGGATTCGGGAACACGGTCAGGCGAGCTGGCTCCATTGGGATCGTCAGCGTGCTGCCATTGACGGTGTATTGAAGCGTGCCGCCGAACGAGTAGAGGAGTGGGCTGGATGGCGCGGCATCATCGCGCGGAACGATGAGCCAGGTAGCCGACCCTTGGCCGCCTTGCGACAGGGCCCCGTTACCACCCACATCACCAAGACCGGAGACTTCCGGCAAGCCGATCGCAAAGCTGTCATTGCGGAGCGTCCCGGTTGGGTCACGAATGTCAAGGACAACCCCGAGGCCTGTGAGAGGCCCGGAGCCGTCGTTGCGCACGGTGAGAGTAGCGCGGAAGGCGGAGCGGCTGATGACGGCCTCTTGTTCAAGTTGGATACCGACACGGGCACATAGAGTGGACTGAGCATGGCAAACTCTTCCCGAATAGAGGCAGAATGCAAGGACACAATAGAGCAAGATGCTTTGAATAACACGGACAGAATAAACTAACGACATTGTGCTTCTCCCAAACCCTGCTCCACTGCACTTTTAATTGCATTACTTACTTCTGATGACCCTCTCACACTACAGTGATCCGTGTTTGGCACTACTACGCCCGTAACCCCAACTATCTCAAATCCGCGAGAAAGAGAGCCGTAGCAGAGCTCGATTGCCCCGTTAGGCCCGCACGCGTTAGTCGCATTTGCTGATCGCACGTTCTGGATCCGCGCTAAATTAGCAGAACTGGGTCGTGCTACAAAGCAAAGGCGTTGGTCTAACCCGGGCGTGCATCTTCCAGAGCCGTCTGGTTCGGAACCGCCCGGCGGCAATGAATCTGAGCAGCCCTCAATTGTCGCACAAGCAATAAATGCGATGGGAAGCGTGCAGAGAGGGTTAGATTGATTTAACGCGTTTATTGCTGTTGAACGGTTGATCCCATCGATGACAACGATTTGGCGAACATTTTCTAATCCGACCGGATTCAGCGCGGCTTCAGCACCCCAACTTTCGCCGATGGTCACTACTACTGGGTTAATCAAACAACATCCGTTTGCACGATTACTTTCCGTAATGCTTAAGATTTTATCAATTGCAAGTTGACGTGCAGGCTGTGGACACCGTGATGCAGAGATATCAAATGTTCGAACGCCTCTTGCAGAAAACAAACTCAGAAGTAATGCCATTTGTCCTGTACCCGAGATGCTCGGCGATTCTGAACCACATCCGCCCCCAAAGTAGAACACTACAACTTTAATGCAATCGGCACAGCCTTGTTGAACCGGCGCACTGTTTACACCCCGAACGATCGCTTGGCCTTGTTCTCCACCACCACCCCCACCACCCCCACCACCTCCACCTTCTCCACCGTTAGTAGGGAATATTCCTGTCGGCGATCCACATGGCTGCAACCTGAACGCGACACGATTTTCAAAGACCTCATCTTGCCGACAGCGAACCACGTACCTCGATAGCGCGGTCGGTGGCACGCATCCAGGTCCAGAAGTGCAAGTGGAACATGGAGGTCGGCGCTGAATTACCGCTGGCACGACGATGGACGCCCCGGGCCCAAGCTGACCGATGTCACCATTGATGGATGTGATGATCCAATCGGCTGAACTGTCCACCAACAGCATCACTTGTTCGGCACGAACAAGGCCGCGGTTTGTGAGGGTGAAGTTAATCTGATGGGGTTGCCCGTCCGCGAAATCGTCAAGATCGATGACACGCGGCTCGATGTCAACGACCGGAAATGGAACGTTGGTCTCGAATGTCGCCTCCAAGATGAATCGGTAACGATCTTCAATGGAGATCGGATCGACTCGCCATGTGTAACTCACCGCGTTGAACGAGAGGAACGCGAATATCTGCTGTGTCTGGCCGGAGCGGATGGATACGACCCGGCGAAACGGCACATGGCGATCAGCAGAGACCTCAAGGGTGTAGTCGCCTTCAGGGATCTCGTCGAAGCGGGCAAAACCATCGTTGGCTGTCAGGCCCGACGCGATCACTACATTTGCTGGCGTGAGCAGGCGTGCGAAAGCGCCTCGCAACGGCGGCAAAGGATCACTTCCCGTAAGCTGATAGAACGTCAGCTCGTTCTCGGCACGCACGAGCACACTGCCCACCGAGTTGCTGAAGGCCGCGAAATTGAATGGCACCAACAGTTGGCGGCCGGAGTAGTTCAGCACGAGTTGGCCGGGATAGGTCGGGTCGGCTGTCAACAGGTCACGTCCTGCGGTGAGTGTCAGAACAACATTTGACTGCTGCCCGGGCTCAAGAGACTGCATCGTCGGCGGTGTTGAGAGCTGCAGCCAATACGCGCTGGGTACCAGCACCTGAATTGGCCCGGTCGGCTGGCCGCCATTGTTGACGATCGTGAACTCGACATTGGTCTGCACCAGCGGCGCTCCCGGTGGTGCAACGAGCATGGCCGAGCGGACGGGCAACGCCTGAGTGACCTGTAGCATCGCATCCGGCGGGGAGATAATTGTTGCCGCGGTAGTCGTCGTCGAGCCGCTCTGGGCAGTTGAGAAGGTCAGTTGCACGGTGCCTGAGGCCGACGCGGTGCCCGAAGGAGCGGAGAAGGTGACGGATACGAAGCGGGTCTGCTGACCCAGAAGTGGGCTGCTATTAAGGATTGGCGTGACTGAAAGCCCACCGGGGGCACCGCTAATCCCCACGGAAAGACCAGTGAGCGGGGCATCGCCGACGTTGGTCACGTCAATCGTGCGGATGATTGCCGGTGCACCGGGCACAATGCGCGGCACATCGAGCGTTCGCGTTGAGCGAAGGCCATGGAGTGTAAACGTGGTTCGCGGATTCGGATCGATCGCTGCCGGGGGGCCCGCGAGAACCACGTAAAAACCCGCCTCAGAGGGAATAAGTTGCAGCGGTATCTCAAACGTTCCTTGCGGACCCGTCAGGACAGAGCCCGCGGTCGGGTAAAGCCGCGTCGTGCCCCGGACAGCGACGGAGATTGCTACCGGCACGCCGCTGAGTGTGGTGCTGGTGCCGGCCACGGTGGCTACGCCGCGGATGACGATGGCGGAGCCCGCGAGCCCCTCAGAGAACAGGGAGCCCGACGGCGTCTCTGCGCGGGCGGTCACGGTATATGTCGCAGCGCGGAAGTTGGTGCTGCTGCAGCGGCGGTTGTCGGCTTCGCCACCATCAAGCCCTTCGTTTACCTGATCGCCACTGTCGGTATCGACGCAGACGAAATACTGATCGGGAAGTTGCGGGAGCGTGATCGCCGCCGATGCTTCGTAGATTCCATCTGCGGCGAGATCGGCAGTGCGGGTGATGACGGCGAGCGATAACTCTGGGCCGCTGTTGGAGGCCGAGCGAGCCACGACACGGTCGAGCCAGGGGCCGCGAGCGGACTGGATACCAGCATTTCGCACTTGCCACGAGACCACTGCGCTGGAGCCGATAAGACCGTCGGAGGGAGGCGTGACGGCCACGACGGCCAGGTTGGGTCTGCCAGGCTGAGTTACGGTGATGTTTCCGGCGGTGGCGGCCTGGTTGTTGGATTCGTTGGATTCAACGATGGTGCTGGTGACATCGGCACGGACCAGCACGGCGAAACTGCCGCGGATGCGATCGGGGATGGTGAATGTGTCGGTGCGTGGCTGGGGCTGATTGACCGGTAGAGGCGAGGCCTCAAAGTACGAGCCGAGGATGTACGATGCGCCGGTGGATGCATCGATCAGGGAGACGGTTTCTAGGAAGGTGCCACCTGTGGTAGCCTGGCCGACGTTGGTGGTGCTCCACGAGACGGTCAGAGGCTCACCCGCCAATCGAGTGGAGGGCGATGCGGTGACACCCGAGGCAATGAGGTCGGGCCGGAAAATCACTGAATCGGACGGGCCGATTCCGCAATTATCGTCCTCGTTTGATTCGACAACATTGCCAGCAACATCGACGCACACGACGATGCGATAGCGGGTGCCGGAAGTTGGTACTGGAATTGTGCGAGTTCGGGTGGCAGAGACAGCGCCGGGCTGCAAGGTCTCAGAAGCGGGGACAACAAAGGTTCCGATCTGGGTGTCGCCGCCGATAGCTGAGTCGTTTGAGATTAAGATGTGCTCGGTCCAGGGGCCGGTCGTGGTCACCGCGTTGACGGCGTTGCGGACCGACCATGAGATTTCGACGGGCGAGCCGGGAAGGCCGCTGCTGGGTACTGACACCGACGCGACCTGCAAGTTGGGCAGGTTTGGGCGGTTGAGACGTACGAGGGATGAGACTCGCTCGTTGTTGCCCTCGCGCTGTTCGCGGACCGCGCCGCCCAAGTCGGTGCGGACGACGAAGAGGTAGTCACCCGCCGGCAGATCATTGCGGATCGGCGCGGTGACGCTGATGATGTTGGAGTAGGTTCCAGCGACGGCCAAGGAACTAATCGGAGATGCTTGGGCCCGCAGGGGAATCAGTTCGCCACCGGTGGCTCGCTTGAGGAAGATGCCGTCGCTCCACGTGCCGACCGCGGCCTGATTGCCAGCATTGCGAACAAACGCCGTGACGTTGAACGGTTGCCCGAACGTTCCCTGTGCGGACTCGGTTTGTATTTGGTCGAGCACAAGATCAGGGCCAGGCGGGAGCGTCAGCACAATGGGCATGGCGCTCGACAACGAATTGTCGGACTCGCCGCCTGCGATGAGTTCAGCGATGACACCATTCGCATCGGTCGTCATTTCGAAGAAGCACGCGCCCTCAAGATCTGATGGCAGCGTGATGAGCCTCGTTGCCGAATACTCGGCGTTTGGAGCAAGCGGCGTCGAGTGGGCGAAATCGCCCAAGAGTCTCGATTCGCCAGTCGAGAGACTCATGATGCGGATGCTGTCGGTCCAAACTCCGGTGGCAGTGAGCGTTCCGGTGTTTCGAACCCGCCACGTCACGCTCACGCCGTCACCTGCTTGTGCTGAGACTGGGCCGTCAATCTGGGCCGCGAAGAGGTTGACGAACGGAGTCGCGGACATCGTGAGCGTTCCGCTTGAGAGCACGTTGTTGCTCGTGTTGGCCTCCCGGGGCGAGCCGTTGGCCGGATCGCCAGTGCGAAGCAGGACTCGATAGGTGCCCTGCAGCTCGTAGCGAACCGGGGTCGAGAAGATCACACCGGTTCGGGCGTATGTACCGGCAGCCGCGAGTGGCGACTGCCCGGGGACCGATGGGCTCAGTGGGATGTCGTCGGCGTTGCCGTAGAGCGTATCGATCGACAAGACGGCCGAATCTGACCAAGCACCGATCGCAGCGACTTGGCCGGGATTGTTTACGGTCCAAGAAACGACCATCGGCTGACCGAACTGCCCACTTGCGGGCGCTGACACGGCCGTTACGGCCAGGTCTGGGGTTTGAGTAGGGATCATCGCCATGGGGCCGCTGGCGGAGTCGTTGTTGCCCGCGTTGATTTCTGCGACGATGGATGGATCGTCTGCGCGAACGATGAGGTACCGCGTTCCTGTCGAGAGGAAGTCTTCGGGCAGTTGAATATCGATATCACGAGAGTACGTTGCACCTGCCCCGAGGGTTGACGGCGAGAGCGCGCTGCCAAGTATGATGTCTTCGGCGCTGTATTGGGTATCACGAGAGAGGTACACACGATCAGACCACGGGCCGCTGGCGGGAACCGGGCCAGTGTTTGCGCAGGTCCATTGGACCCGGATGGTGGCACCGAAGCGGGCTGAGGCGGGCCCGGTGACCGCTGATGTGAGGAGGTCGGGAAGGCCCAGAGTGAAGGTGGTCGACGCTGTGGCGATCGCACCTGAGGAGTCACGGACGTTGAGCCAAAGAGTTGTGCTACCGGCATTGGTCAGTGCAAGCAACTGGT
>Ga0163144_10009281_pt1 | contig 21147 bp, 18 predicted proteins | sample OliLak19BULKMAT1_FD_123175 | JGI IMG/M metagenome (GOLD analysis project Ga0163144, IMG submission 123175) | Freshwater microbial mat bacterial communities from Lake Vanda, McMurdo Dry Valleys, Antarctica - Oligotrophic Lake LV.19.BULKMAT1 | ecosystem: Environmental > Aquatic > Freshwater >... | reverse complement strand
TGATCGGGTGGTTCGGCGTCCGCGGCATCGGCTCGATCTACTACCTGGCCTACGCGATCAACCACGGTCTGGAAGCGGATCTTGCCCGCATCCTGACGGCGCTGACGCTGTCCACGGTCGTCATATCGATCATCGTCCACGGTGTCTCGGTGACGCCGCTCATGGCTCTGTACAACCGCTCCAGGAGCCGGATACGTTCGTAGGAGGACGACGACAGCCGGACGGCGCCGCGGCCGGCTTCGGCGTTCCCCGCCAACGCTTTAGACTCCGACCGACTGTCGGGGCGCGAGATAGTTATCGCCTGCTTCGATCATTGCATCGAACGGTGGAGGCTCGAGCCATGGCAACCCGCGTGATCTGGAAAGGGGCGATCAGCTTCGGACTGGTGCATGTTCCCGTCGCGGTCCATTCCGCGTCGAAGGAGGCCGACATCGACTTCGACTGGCTCGACAAGCGCTCGATGGACCCCGTCGGGTACAAGCGCATCAACAAGCGGACCGGCAGGGAGATCGAGCACGAGCACATCGTCAAGGGCGTCAAGGTCGAGGAAGGCGGCTATGTGATCCTGAGCGAGGCGGAGATCAAGGCCGCATATCCGCAGTCAACCCAGACCATCGAGATCGAGGCATTCGTCCGCGCCGCCGAGATTTCCTTCGTCTATCTCGAGCGGCCCTACTATCTCGAGCCGATCGGCAAGGGCGCCAAGGTCTACGCGCTGCTGCGCGAGGCGATGCTGAAGGAGGGCGTCATCGGAATCGCCCGCGCGGTGATGCACACCAAGGAACATCTGGCCGCGCTGATTCCGACCGGTCCCGCGTTGATTCTCGACACGCTGCGATGGCACGACGAGATTCTCGACTGGAACGATCTGACGCTGCCGGCCGCGGGCAAAGCGGCGGCCAGTCTCGAGGAAGCCGAACTGAAGATGGCCTCGCAACTGGTCGCCGACATGACGCGGCCGTGGCAGCCCGGGGAGTACGCGGATCAGTTCACGGATGCTGTTCGCGCCCTGGTCAGGAAGCGCGCCGACTCGGGCAAGACCGAGACCGTCGAACCGGTCGAGTCCGACACCGAATCGTCGTCGCCCAGCAATGTCGTGGACTTGACCGCGCTCCTGAAGAAGAGCCTCGGCACTCGCAAGACGGGGGCTGCGGCCCGAAGCGACGCGGCGGACAAGAAACCGGCGAAGAAGTCGGTGCCGCGCAAGCGCGCCTGAATCGGATGCGCTGATCGAGACGTACAAGTTCGAAAACGGTGCTGACCGGACCAGGCGTTGCCCGGGTCGCAGCCGCGAAGGCCACAGCTGCTGCTACTGGATCAGTCCGTTCTTCAGCGCGTAGTAGGTGAGATCGCTATTCGATGCCAGGTTCATCTTTTCCATCACGCGGGTGCGATAGGTGCTCACCGTCTTGACGCTGAGCGACAGGCTCTCGGCCATGTGACCGATGGTTTCGCCTTTCGCCAGCCGCAGGAACACTTGGAATTCGCGGTCGGATAGTTGCTCGTGCGGTGGCTTCGACGCGGTCGGATCGACGCCGGAGGCGAGCAGCTCGGCGACCGTGCTGGAGATGTACTTGCGGCCCCGATACACCGTACGGATGGCCTTGATGATTTCCTCGGGCTCGCATTCCTTGTTGAGGTAGCCGCTCGCACCCTGCTTCAGCAGCGTGGTCGCGTAGTGCGTCTCGGGGAATCCGGAAAGGATCAGGATCGGCAGGTCGGGCGCCCGTGCCCTGATCGCGGCCAATGCGTCGACGCCGCTCTGATCCGGCATCGACAAGTCCATCAGCAGTACGTCGACATCCCCTTGCCGGACCAGATCGAGGGCTTCACGGCCATTCGAAGCCTCGCCGGTGACGCGCAGGTCGACCTGTTCGGCGAAGTACTGCCGCAGGCCCGCGCGCACGATGGCATGGTCGTCGACGATCGCGATACGAATCATTGTGTACGGCTCCAGACAGCGACATGCCGGTCGAGTGTAGTAGAAAGCGATGCCGGTGACCATTGCTGTAGCTTCGCCCGCAGGCCGTGTGGCCGCTCCGACACCGATCGCGCGGCCCGCAATCCGTCGCGCGGTGCGCGTGTCAGGTTCGTCCTACAGGTCATCGGCCCACAGTCCCACGCTGCGCCTCGCCACGCGCCTACAGTCGGTGCGGCTGCGGATCTCTACTCTTCGTGCATCGGCGCCAGTCATATCGTCCCGATCGTCCAGGAGTCCGCCGCAATGCTGTATTACGCCATCGTCTTTTTCGTCATAGCGCTCGTCGCGGCCTTGTTAGGTTTCGGCGGGATCGCCGCCAGTGCGGTGGGCATCGCGAAGATCCTGAGTCTGATCTTCATCGTGCTGGCGCTCGGCAGCCTGATTTTCGGTCTGCTGAAACGGAACTGATTGGCGCCGGCACCCCCCAACCATCGACCAAGAGAGAGGCCTGCATCATGACGACTACCAATACCGCTTCCAGTTTCGCCGACCAGGCCGCCCAGGGCGCCGAAAATGCGATCCGCAACACCCAACGAGCTGCCGACGGAGCGCTCGACCGCCTGTCGGATGGTGTCGCCGGAGTTCGCGCTCAGGTCGCGCCGCAGATCGATCGCGTGACCGGCGAGGCCGAGGACCTGGCCAGGCGCGGGCTGAAGGCTGTGCGGGAGCGCTCCGAGCAATTGCGCACCCAGGCGCTGCGTACGTGGGACGGCACCATCGACTATATCAAGGACGAGCCGGTCAAGGCGGTGCTGATCGCCGCCGCCGCCGGTGCCGCCCTCGTGGCAATCATCTCCGTGCTGAATCGTTCGAACGGCGCGCGCCACTGACCCGCTGACCGGCGTCCATCATGTTCCGTTCGCTGTTCCGTCTCGCCACGAGCCAACCGCACCTGCTTGCCGACCATGTCGAGGCATACGCGGAGCTGGTCGCGAGCGAGGTCGGAACAGTAGCGGGGCGCTGGAAGAGCCGTGTCTTCCTCCTGCTCGTGGGGTACGGCAGCCTTGCGGTCGCCGTGCTGCTCGGGGCGATCGCGCTGATGTTGTGGGCGGTCGTGCCGACCGACTCGATGAACCAGCCCTGGGTACTGGTGGCAGTGCCGCTGGTCCCCGCTGTCGTAGGAATCGGAGCCGCCATGAGGGCCTCGGGAGCAGTTACCGAAGATCCCTTTTCCACGCTGCGGCGGCAATGGGCTGCCGATGTCGCGATGCTGCGGGAGGCAGCCGACTCATGAGCGCCGTGCTGCCGGATACCGCACAGATACGCGCTGACTCGGCGAGCACGCCGCAGCGGGCGCAGGCGGCGCTGCCCGCAACCGATCGGCTGTCGATCAACCGCGAACGCATCCGCCGTTTCCTGCACGGACCGGAGCCAGGGAAATCAGACAGCCCGGACGCGCCCGATGCGCCGCGGCGATGGTTAGATGCGTTGCGTGATCATCCGATCGCTGGGACGATTGTCGATACGGTCTGTGATTGGTGGATCCACCACCCGCTGTCCGGGGTTACGCGGATGGCGGGATCCGCCGCCCGCAGTGCCGTGCAACCTCTGGCCGACCGCTATCCGCTGGCCCTGGTCGGGGCGGCGCTCGTGACCGGAGCGGTGCTCGTCTGGACGCGCCCCTGGCGCTGGATCCTGCGTCCTGCGCTGCTGGCCGGTATTGCGACAAAACTGGCAGCGCGCGCCCTTTCCAGGATGCCTGCGGCCAGCATGATCGACGTACTCACGGCAGTGCTCGCTCAGAAGGCGGACAAGCCGCGCGAGCGAGAACGCAGCAAAGCCCGCGGCTGAACTGTTTCTATACCTATCCGTCGAGTAAGCGGGATTCCTCCCTCCCCCCGGCTTTCACCTGGCTCGACGGATTTTGCGGCACGCCTGGCGTGCCGTTTTTTCTTCGACTGCCCATTGTCCATAGGACGACTCTTACACCATCCCTTCCGCTGGACTGACAGACCGCACGCCGGCACGCGCCCAAACTGGAATCACCCGAACGAACTCAGGAGCGCACCCATGAAGCACGTCGATAGCCCCTTCACCGCCCTCCCCGAGCTCTCGCTGCTGCGGGAACATATGCGGCGCTGCGCGCACGCGCGGAGCCCGCTGCACCCTCTACATTGCGCGGCCGAGGCGATCGACGCCTTCCTCGCGCCCCGGTTCGTGACCACGCTTGCGCTGACCCTGGTAATAATCGCGGGCGCCTCGCTGGCGCTCTGACCCATGGCGGTCGCCAGGCTGCGGCAGCTGATACCCGGCGCCGCGCCCGGGACGCTCGCGCTGCTCGATCGGACGCGGGGAGTGCTCGAGGCGCCCATTCGCGCCGAGATTTTCGGCGTGCTCCGCTTCCAGCAGCACGGCCGCAGTCTCGGTGACTCGCACGCCCAGGTCGACAAGCGCCGTTCGAGCACCTTCTTCCCCCGCGTCCGCGACAACATCGCGATGTTGCGCGAGGCACATCATTACATTGGGCAGCAGGAGCGGACCGGGCATCACCTGAGCCCTGCGGGTGAGTGGCTGCTCGACAATTTTCACATCGTGGGTGCGCAGCTGAAGGAGATTCACGATGGTCTCCCCTATCGCTATTTCCGTGACCTGCCGGTGCTGGTCGGGGTTCACCTGGCCGGGCTACCGAGGCTCTACGGCGTCGCGTGGGCTTTTGTCGCCCATACCGACAGCGCGTTCGACGAGAATCTTCTCGTAGCCTATCTCGACGCCTACCAGCAGAGCCGGGAATTGACCTTCGGCGAACTGTGGGCCCTGCCCACGACGCTGAGGGTGGTATTGGTCGAGAATCTCCGGCGCCTGGCGGAACGCGTGGCGGCCGCCAAGGCCGCGCGTGAAGTCGCGAATCTGTGGTGCAATCGGCTCGCGTTGGAACCGGACGCAGATCCCCAGCCTCTCTACCGGCAACTCGAAGCGCGCGGCATCGCACGCGCGTTCGCACTGCAGCTCGCGCAACGTCTGGATCATCCGACCGCGCTGACGTTCGCACCCGCGGATGGGCGCCTGCGGCAATGGCTCGCGGGGGTGCTGCCCGACGTCGCGGGCTCGCAGGCGCTGCAGCAGACCGAGGAAGCCGCCGACAATCTCAGCGTCAGCAACGCCATCACGTCGCTGCGCCTGCTCGGCGATGCCGACTGGCGCGAGGTGATCGGACGCACCAGCGCACTGATGCGCCGGATGCAGGAGTCGTCCGCCTACGCCGCGGAACGCGACGATACCCAGGACGCAACCTTGCACGCAATCGAGCGCGTGGCAAGGCGCTCGGGCGCGAGTGAACTGGCGGTAGCTCAGGCGCTGTTGCAGTTGATCCAGTCGGCTGCGCCACGTATCGAATCCGGGTTGGCCGTGCAGTCCCCGCGCTACTGGCTGAGCGGTCCGGGGTGCCCCCAGCTGTGCCGCACCCTCGGCCTGCGCGCGCCGGTGATGCCGGCCTGGGTGGTTCGACTGCGGCACCAACTAGCGATGCCGGCCTACCTGGCGACGCTGGCGCTCGGCAGCATCGGGTTGACGGCGTGGTGCCTGGCGCACCATCGGATCGACCCTGCCGCAACCCCGCTCGCATTGGCGCTGCTCGCGCTGCTGGTGGCAGTACCGGCCTCCGAGGCCGTCATCGCCTTCGTGAATCGATTGATCAGTGAGTCGGCCCACCCGCGTCGGCTGCCGCGGCTCGCATTGATCGACGGCATTCCGCCGGAGCACCGTGTGATGGTGGTCGTGCCCACGCTGCTCACCGGTGGCGCGGCGGTGCATGCGCTCACCGGCCAGCTCGAGCGACACCATCTCGCCAATCCGGAGCGGCATGCGCAATTCGCGCTGCTCAGCGACTATGCCGATGCCGCCGCGGCGCAGGTCGACACCGATGCCTCGCTACTCGAATTGGCGGCGGCAGATCTGCGACAGCTCAATCGGCGCTACCCGGTGGAGGCCGGTGCACCAGCGCGCTTCCTGCTGCTGCATCGCGAACGCCGCTTCAGCCAGACCGAGCAGCGCTGGATCGGCTGGGAGCGCAAGCGCGGCAAACTCGAGCAGTTGCTGGGCTTCCTTCTGGACCCTGCAGTTGCGCCATTCATCGACCAGGGCGAGCTCTCGCGACCGGCCCCGGGCACGCCGTACGTCGTCACGCTCGACAGCGATACACGGTTGCCGCCGGGCAGCCTGCGGGAACTGGTCGGCGTTGCCGCGCATCCGCTGAACCAGCCGCACCTGGATCCGCAACGGCGCCGCGTGACGGCAGGCTACGGCATCCTTCAGCCGCGCGTGGTGACTCCATTGCCGCGGCCGGAAGCGCTCACGCCGTTCCATTGGCTGTTCGCCGGACAATGCGGCCTTGACCCCTACAGCACCGCCAGTTCCGAGGTCTATCAGGACCTGTTCGGTGAAGGTACCTTCACCGGCAAGGGCCTGCTCCATGTGCAGGCGATGCACGCGATGCTCGCGGGCCGGCTTCCCGAGGGACTGGTGCTGAGCCACGATCTGCTCGAAGGCTCGATCGCCCGCTGCGGCGGCGTCAGCGACATCGTGCTGATCGAGGAAGCACCGATGCATCCCGACGTCGCGGCATCGCGGGTGCATCGCTGGACCCGCGGCGACTGGCAGTTGCTGCCGCTGCTCGCGCGCGCGGGCAGCTACGGCATCAGCATCATCAACCGGTGGAAGATGCTCGACAATCTGCGCCGCTCGCTCGTCGCGCCCGTGTCGCTCGTGTTGCTCGCGATGGCGCTGGCCGGCTGGGGCATCAAGCCGGTTGCCGCGCTGCTGCTGATCGGCGCGGCCTACGGTGCCGGACCTCTGCTCGGAGCGATCGCGGGCATGGCGCCGAGCCGGGATGGAATCGCGTTGCGGCATTTCTACCGGTACGCACTCGCCGACCTCGCTCGCGCCATCGGCAGCACGCTGTGGCAGTTGGGTCAGTTGTTGCAACATGCGTTGCTGGCCGTGGATGCGATCGGGCGCGCGTGCTATCGCATGGCCGTGAGCCGGCGCGGGCTGCTCCAATGGACCACGGCCGCCGCCGCACAGTCGAACGCCGGCACGAACCTGGGTTCCATCGCGCGCCAGCATGTGCGTGAGCCGGTAGCCGGCGGCGTATTGCTGGTTGCCCTGCTCGCCGCCGGTTCGCCCACCCCCGTGTTGGCCTGCCTGCTCTGCCTGGTCTGGGCCGCCGCACCGGTCTCGACCTGGTGGGCCAGCCGGCCGCGACGCGCGAATGGCGAATCGACGCTCGGTACGATCGATCGGCATTACCTGCTCGATGTTGCGCGTGATACCTGGCGGCTGTTCGAGCACGGCGTGGGCCCCGAAGATCACGACCTGCCTCCGGACAACGTTCAGATCGTGCCGCGCACCCTGGTCGCGCATCGCACCTCGCCCACCAACATCGGGTTCTATCTCGTCGCCACGGCTTGCGCCCACCGCTTCGGCTGGATCGGAACCAACGATCTCATCGCGCGTTGCGAGCGCACCCTCGCGTCTCTCGGCCGACTCGAACGCCACCGTGGTCACTTCCTCAACTGGTACGACACGACGTCGTTGCAGACCCTGTCCCCCGCTTACGTCTCGACCGTGGACAGCGGCAACCTGTGCGGCTGCCTGGTCGCGATGGCTCAGGCATGCGAGGAGCTCGCGGTCGCGCCGTTCGCCGGCGATGCTGCGCCGCCCGCACTCGCGGCATCACGCCGTCGCCTGACGGAACACGCCGCGCAACTCGAAGCGCTGGCGCCGCGCGGCGCGATCGATGCCTTTCTCTCGATTGCGGATCCACTGGCCCGCATGCGCTCCGATCCCGGCGCCTTCGAGGCGGCGTTGCTGAATGCGAGCGCCGAGCTGCCGTCGTGGGCGCTCGATCCGGCCACGGGCGCCGACGAGGAGATAGAGGACACCACGCCGCCGACGCAGGTTGTGCGCCTGGTGCGCGACCATCTCTCCACATTGCGCTCCCTGGCGCTCGATCTGGAGGGCAACCCGGCCGAGGCGAACCGCCGCCTGCTAGCCCTGGCCGCCACCTGCCGTCTTATCGCCGAGGAGGCGGACTTCGGTTTCCTGTTCAACCAGCGAAGACGCCTGTTCCACATCGGCTACCGCGCCGCCGAAGGGCAACTCGACACCAGCTTCTACGACCTGCTGGCGTCCGAATCCCGGCTCGCGAGCCTGTGGGCGATCGCCAAGGCGGACGTGCCGGTCGCGCACTGGAGTGCCCTCGGACGGCCGTATTTCTCCGACGGCAGCCGGGCCGGCCTGCGTTCATGGTCGGGATCGATGTTCGAGTACCTGATGCCCACGCTGCTGCTCGATGAGCCGCACGGAAGCGCCCTGGCGCGCGCAGGGCAGACCGCGCTCCGCGCCCAGATCGATTTCGGGCACGAACGCGGTGTGCCCTGGGGAATCTCGGAATCGGCCTATGCCGCAAGCGACCATACCCTGGCCTATCAATATGCGCCCCAGGGCGTTCCGCGGCTGGCGCTGCGCCGCACGCCGGCCGACGAGCTCGTCATCGCGCCGTACGCCACGGCCCTCGCCGCCCTCGTCGCGCCGGCAGCCGCCGTCGACAATCTGCGCCGCCTCCAAGCGCTGCATGCGCGCGACTCGGCAGGGTTCATCGAAGCCCTCGATTACACGCGCGAGCGGCAAGCCGGCAAGGCGCCCAACATGCGCGTTGCAACCTTCATGGCCCACCACCAGGGTATGACGATCGTGGCTCTGGCCGACGCGCTGCTCGATGCGGCACCGCGCCGTTGGGCGATGGCCGAGCCGCGGCTGCAGGCGGTCGCTTCGCTGCTGCAGGAACGCGTACCGCGCGAAGTATCGCTGCTGGTCGAACCCCCGCCGGCACCGGGCACGGGCGATCGGCGTCATTCCTTGCCCGGACTGTGGCGCAAGATCGTGCCGGGCACAGCGGCGCTGGAGCCGACACACCTGCTCTCCAACGGTCATTACAGCGTTGCGCTTCGGGCCAATGGCGCCGGCTGGAGCCGCTTCGGCCAGGAGTTCGTCACGCGCTGGCGGGACGATGCCCTGCGCGATGCGTACGGCAGCTTCTTCTACCTGCGGCGGGCGCCGCAGGATGCACCGGTGTCGCTGACCCAGCACCCGGCGCCGGATCCGTCCGCCCACTACGAAGCCGCATTCCACAGCGACCGGGTCTGCCTCGAAGCCCGGTGGCCCGACCTGCAGACGCAATGCCTCGTCTGGGTAAGTCCCGAGGACGACATCGAACTGCGCCAGATCGAGCTGCTCAACCGGACCGGGCTTCCGATCGATGTCGAATTGATGTCGGCGTTCGAAGTCTCCCTCGCCGACGCACGCGCCGATGAAGCGCACCCGGCCTTCGCCAACCTGTTCGTGCGCGCAGACTGGGACGCGGGGGACCGCGCACTCTACCTGGAGCGCAAGCCGCGGCTCGCGACCGAGCAGGGCCTGCACGCGGTGCACTTCATCGCCAACGCCGATCGTCACGTCGTGTCCGTCCAGGTGCAGGCCGATCGCGCCCGCTGGCTCGGCCGGCAACGCGACGCGGCCCATCCTCTGGCACGCTACGACGCAGCACCGGCGGCGGGCGTGGACGCCGTGACCGGGCTCGACCCGATCGCTGCATTGTCGCTCCACTTGCGGCTGCCGGCGCATGGCACCGCGCGCTTCAGCGTCGCTACCGCCGCCGCACGTACCCGCGCCACGCTGGAGGCGCTGGTCGACAAGTATCGGCAGCGCTCGATCGTGGATCGATCGTCGCTGATGTCGGCCACGCTCGCCGGCATCCGGCTGCGCGAACTGCGCATCAGTGCCACCAACCTCGTGGCGATCCAGACGCTCTCGACCACGCTCGCATTGCTGCTGTCGCGCCCGCCGCCTGCGACCCGCAGTCCCGGGTTCGATCGACGCGTCTTGTGGCGCTTCGGTATCTCCGGCGACCGCCCGATCATCGTCGTGAACGCCGCAACCGTGCAAGGCATCGGACTGTTGCGGGCGCTGGTGCAGGCCCTGAAACTCTGGACCTGGGGCGGCCTCGCGTGTGATCTGGTCGTGCTCAACGGCGAGCCCGCTTCCTACCTGATGCCGCTCAATCACGAACTCGCACCGATCCGCGAACGGTTTGCCAACGACACCGATGCGTCGCTTCCGGCGGCGCGTGTGAGTGCGCTCCATGTCCTTGGCGCTGCCGACATATCGCTCGACGAACGTGCGACGCTCGATGGCCTCGCACGGGTCCATCTGAATTCGGACGGGCGTCCATTGGCGCAGCACGTGCAGGATCTCGTGGATTGGCACGCCGCGGCGCGCGACCAGCGCAGGGAGCACGCCGCAGCACCGTTGACTTCGCCAACGCCCGGGGACGCCGAGCGCGTCGCGGAGGGTGAATTCAGCGGCAACGCCGCGGGCTTTCATTTCGAGGTCGACGCGTCGCGCAGACCGGCGCGGCCATGGGTCAACATCCTCGCCAACCCGGGCTTCGGCGCCCAGGTATCGGAGTCCGGCGCAGGCTATACGTGGGCGGGCAACAGCCGTCTGCACCAGCTCACGCCCTGGTCCAACGACCCTGTCACCGACCAGGCCGGCGAGTTGTTTCTCCTGCAGGACATGCGTACCCGGCAAGTGTGGAATGTCGCCGCCGGCGCGGGCGCGGCGGCCACCGTGTATCGCATCGAACACGAGCAGGGCTCGACCACGATCCGGCACGTTCGCAAGGATGTGGAAGTGGACGTGACCTGGTGCGTGGACGACGAACACCCGGTCAAACAGATCCATGTCCATCTCGTCAACCGCAGCGCGCGCCCGCAGAGCCTGCGCGTGGTCGCCTTGGTCGAATGGATGATGGGCACGACGCGCTCCGACCGCCAGTCGCTGGGCACCGATTGCGACCAACGCGGCGCGGCTCATCAGTCGATCGACCCGCCGGTGCTCATCGCCACGCAGCGCGACGGACAGGCAGGCTTCGGCGGTGCCACGGCCTTCCTGGCATTGCACCGGGCCGGTGACGACGATGTCGATTCGACCGAATGGACCTGCGACCGGCGCGAATTCTTCGACGCGCGCGGTCGTTCGGTGCTGCCCGATCGCCTGGGCGAGCGCGCAGGCGCCGGACTCGACCCCTGTGCTGCCCTATCCACCGTGCTGAATATCGCACGTGGCGATTCGACCGGATGTACCTTTCTGCTCGGTCACGCGCAGTCAATCGAAGCAGCCTATTCGCTGGCCCGCAAGGCGCTCGCCATCGAACCCATGACGCGGCAGCGCAAAGTCCGCGCACACTGGGACGCTCTGCTGGGCGCCGTGTCGGTGCGCACACCGGACCCGTTGTTCGACGCCCTGGTCAACCGCTGGCTGCTGTACCAGACGATCGCGTGCCGCTTATGGGCACGCGCCGGGTTCTACCAGGCCGGGGGCGCGTTCGGTTTCCGTGACCAGTTGCAGGACGCCATGGCGCTCGCTGTCACGGCCCCCGCCATGCTGCGCAGCCAGTTGCTGCTGGCTGCATCGCGCCAGTTCCCCGAGGGCGACGTGCAGCATTGGTGGCACGAGCCGACCGGAGCCGGCGTGAGAACGCATTTTTCCGACGATCTGCTGTGGCTACCCCATGCCGCCGTGCACTACCTCGAGTACACCACGGACGAGAGCGTGCTCGACGAGGTCGTCCCGTTCCTCGACGGCGACCCGGTGCCACCCGACGCCGAGGATGCGTACTTCGTGCCGCGCATCAGCGTGAGGAGCGCCACGCTCTACGAGCATTGTGCACGCAGCATCGACCGGAGCCTGAAGGTGGGGGTCCACGGCTTGCCGTTGATGGGCACGGGCGACTGGAACGACGGCATGAATCGCGTCGGACACGAGGGTCGGGGCGAATCGGTGTGGCTCGGCTGGTTCCTGTGCCGGTTGGTCTCAGACTTCGCGCCCCTGGCCGAGCGTCGAGACGATCTTGCCCGCGCGAACCGCTGGCGCGACGCCTCGCGTGGCTGGCGCGAAGCGTTGGGTCGCGCCGCGTGGGACGGCGACTGGTTCCTGCGTGCTTTCTTCGACGACGGGTCGGCCCTCGGATCGAAGCACAACGCAGAATGCCGCATCGATCTGATCGCTCAGGCGTGGTCGGTGCTTTCCGGTGCAGCGCCGCGACCGCGGCAGCAAACCGCCATGAAAGCGGTGGAACGGTTGCTCGTCGACCCGGACGCCGGGCTGGTGCGGTTGCTCGACCCGCCACTGGTGCACGCCGTTCCCAGTGCCGGGTACATCCAGGCCTATCCGGCCGGCGTGCGGGAGAACGGTGGTCAGTATTCCCATGCCGGTGTCTGGGCCCTGATGGCGCACACCTCGCTAGGCCACGCCGATGCAGCCTGGCGCATGTTCGAGATGTTGAGCCCGGCGCACCGATCGCACGATCCGAAGCGGCGCACGGCCTACGAGTTGGAACCCTACGTCATGGCGGGCGACGTCTACTCGCAGCCTCCCTATGCCGGTCGGGGCGGATGGAGCTGGTACACCGGAGCGGCCGCGTGGATGCATCGCGCCGCGATCGAATCGATCGTGGGGCTCGAGGTGAACGGCGAGCGCGTCCGGCTCCGGCCGCATCTGCCCTCTCATTGGCCGCATGTCACGATCACCGTGCGTCGCGACCGGAGAATTCACGAGTTCATCGTCTGCGCCGACAGCGCCGGGACGGCCCTCGAGGCGGCGCTGGCACGCGGTGCAAGGCGCCTGGGCGTCGGTGCGTGGCTGTCCCTGTCCGACGCTCCGGCGACGAGCCTGCACGTAGTGATCGTGTCCACCGAAGCGCGCGCCGACAACGAAGGTTTCGAACGCGCTGCCGAGCAGATGCTCTGAAGCACGCACGATGCGGCGCTGTCCTACAAGGCGAATCGCCGCATTCCTATGCCTGCGCGATCGCGCTATCCGTAAAGTAACCCCAACGACAGCGCCGCGGCGCAAAGGAGAAGCTACATGTTGAAGTGGGCCCTCATTTTCGCAGTCATCGCCGGCATTGCCGGTCTCCTGGGATTTTCCGGAATCGCGGCCGGAGCCGCCACCATAGCGAAGGTTTTATTCGTGGTGTTTCTCGTGCTGTTCCTGGCGTTTCTCGGTTTGTCTCTGCTAGGCATCAATCTCATCAGCAATCGCTAGTCGACGACCTACAGGAGCGCAACACATGAGCCACACGGATCCCACCAATGTAACGCCACTGCCGGATGGAGCACCGGCGAGCTTCGTACTCGACATGAAGTCGATCGAAGCGGCCAAACAGAGCCTGGACGAAGGTGCGGTGACACCGGGCTATGGCCCGTACCGCGAGAGCATCGTCAAGCTGCTCAATGACGCGCTTGCAACCGAACTGGTCTGCGTGCTGCGCTACAAACGACATCACTTCACTGCGCACGGCCTCGCATCGCCCCGGATCGCCGAAGAATTCATGGTGCATGCGAACGAAGAAACCGTTCACGGTGACCGGCTCGCCGAGCGCATCGTGCAATTGGGCGGCGAACCCGACTTCGCCCCCGACAGCCTGACCCGGAGAAGCCATGCCGACTACGACGAGTCGCTGGATCTGAAGGGCATGGTCCGCGCGAACCTCAAAGCCGAGCGCGTCGCGGTGGAAACCTACCGCCAGATGATCGCGTTGCTCGGCAACATGGATCCGACGACCCGGCGCCTGCTCGAAGACATCCTGGGCGATGAAGAAGAGCACGCCGAGGAACTCAGGGACCTGCTGGATGAATGATTTCCCCCGCTGTACCCGACCCACACCACCAAGGAGCAATGTCATGTACCTGCGCACCCTTCTGGCCGCCATCCTGGCTGGCTCCACGCTGATCGCCCTGCCCGGCTGTGCCGTGCACCGCGGCCAGGAAACCGTCGGCGCCTATGTCGACGACAGCGCCATCACCACGTCGGTGAAGGCCAGGTTCGTCGAGAACAAAGCGGTCGATGCGTCCTCCATCAGCGTCGAGACGCTGAACGGAACGGTGATGCTGTCCGGCTTTGCGAAGAACGAGACCGAGAAGAAAACGGCTGAATCGATCGCGCGCGAAGTCAAGGGCGTCAAATCAGTCAAGAACGCCATCGAGGTGCGCAGCTGAACGCTGCGGCGCTTCGGATAACCCTTCAAACCCACAACTCGAGGAGACCAAAATGAACTGGGACCGCATTCAAGGCAACTGGAAGCAAATCACGGGCAAGGCCAAGGAGCAATGGGGCAAGCTGACCGATGACGATTTCGACGTCATCGCCGGCCACCGCGACCAGCTCGCAGGCAAGATCCAGGAACGCTACGGCATCGCGAAGGACGAGGCGGAGCGCCAGGTCAGCGATTGGGAACGCCGTGCGGAAGACAGCTGGTTGGTGCGGAAGGACCAGGACCGCGTCTGACGGTTCCTGTCGCTCCGACGCGGGCACGGCGAGTGGGCCAGATGTTCACGGACGAACCTCTGGCCCTCTTGCATGCAATCGAGCCGCTCGACGGCGGCGCCGCGGTGGGGGCAATCGAGCCGCTCGACGGCGCCGCCGCGGCCGCGTCGTTGAACCCACGGCCGCGTTCCAGTGCGGCCGCGACCACGCTGGCGACACTGGCGTGCATTGCCGCGCTCTGGTGGGGACAGCGCTTCCTCGTTCCGGTCGTCGCCGGTTTGATGCTGGCGATGGTGCTGGGGCCAACGGTGGTTCGCGGAGCAAGCGCCCTGCACAATCTCCTGGTCGCGACGGTGCTCGCGCTGGTCCTGTTCGTCGTCACGCTGGCGGGCGCCGCATACGCTTTCGGCGGCCAGCTTCTGCGGGTGGCCGACCGCGTTCCCGAGATGATTTCGCTCGCGGCGAACAATCTCGGCGAAAACCCGATGGCAGGGGATTCGTTGTTCACGCGCGTACGCGACGCGTTGCGGGATCTCGATCGCGTTGTCAGCCCCCTCACAGGCGCGCGGGCGAAGTCGAACGCTCCGGCGCGACCCGGATCACAGACCACCGGTACCCGACCAGGCCAGGCGGCAACGCGGGGGGCGGTCGGCGCGCCGGAACCGACCCCCATATCCGATGGAGCGACGTTGGCGCTCAAGGAAACCGCCATGACCGGTTCCAGCGTCCTGCTGAAATTCGCGATCGATCTGACGATCATCCTCTTCGTCGCGTTCTTCGTGCTCGCGGGCGGCCCGGCACTGTCACATCGCTTTCTCGATCAATGGGGCGGCAATCCCCAGTCGCGGGTGCAGGCCGGACAGGCACTGCGTGAATGCGCGCGCCAGGTACGCGTATACATCGGCGTCCTCCTGGTGACCAACGTCACCTTCGGACTGCTCGTGTGGGGGCTGTTCGCACTGGTCGGACTGCCTGATTCGGCCGGTTGGGGCGTGGCTGCGGGAGTGCTGCATGTGGTGCCGTATCTCGGCATCGCGGTGCTGACCGGCCTCGGTGCCGCCGAGAGCTATCTCGCGCACGGCACGTGGGGATCGGCACTGGGCATGGCGATCGTGCTGGTACTGATCTCCACGCTCGTCGGCACGCTCGTCACTGCCTGGTTGCAAAGCCGTGCAGCGAAGATGAACGCCGCGGCGGTATTCATCGGCCTCGTGTTCTGGGGCGCGCTCTGGGGCGCGTGGGGTCTGTTCCTCGGTCCGGCGCTGGTGGTCGTCTTCAAGGTGATCGCCGAACACACCCGCTCGGGCCAACGCATGGCCCGGCTGCTGCAAGGCTGAAAGCGCCGTGTTGCTCGCGCGCAGTGTCTCCGTGTGGCGCGCCTGCCGGGCAGCGCTGGATCGCTTCACCGACGCGCACGGCATGAGCCACGGCGCTGCCGTGGCGTTCTACGCCGCCTTTTCGATCGCACCGATGCTCGTGGTCGTGACGATGGTCATGGTGTGGCTGCTGGGCGATCAGACCGCACAGGCGGCGCTGCTCGAAGCGCTGGCCCAAATCATCGGCCCGCGGGAAACGACGACGATCGCAGAGGTCATGTCCCGGGCACCCGCCGCCTCGCTCAATCCGGACGACGTGTCGACCGGCTCCTGGGTCGCGCTCGGCATCACGCTGGTCGGCACGACGGGCGTGTTCGTCGAATTGCGTGCCGCCCTGCAAGACATGCTGGGCGAGCGCGAGCAACCGTTCAACTGGTGGCGCCTGTTGCATGTGCGGTTGCTCGCAATCGGCGTGGTGCTCGGCAGCGGATTCCTGCTGTCGATCGCGATGGTGGCGCAGACGGCCGCGTTGGTCGCCCTGCGCTGGTTGACGCACACCTATCCTTTGCTCGCTCCTCTGCTTGCCGGCGTGGAGTTCGCCTGGTCGTTCGCCGTCATCACGGTCCTGTTCGCCGCGCTGATGCGTTGGCTGCCCGATGGCCGGATGCGCTGGCGCCAGGCCCTGGGAGGTGCGGCAGTGGCAGCCCTGTTATTCATGCTCGGCCGCTATCTGATCAGTCTGTACATCGCGACCACGGCAACTCAGTCGGCACTGGGCGCTGCCGGCTCTTTCGCCGCGCTGCTGGTCTGGGTCTACTGGTCGAGCCAGATCTTTCTGCTCGGCGCAGCATTCGCGGTCGAATTGTCAGGCGCTCCACGCAAAGGGGACCTGCAGGCAGAGCGCCAGGAATCGTTGCAACCCGCGCACGGAATCGACCGTGCTCGCGGGGAGCCCCTCGCTGCCGGGCGGGCAGACCTATAGGCGACAGGAACGTGCGACGGATCAGTTCTTGATGCGCCGATAGACCCGGTCCATCTCCGGCGCCTTGTCGGTATCGACCAGGCCTCGCTTCACATCGCGATATGCCTGCTCGACGGTCTTGCTGGCGGCCGTCCCCCGCGGTTCGGGAGCTTCGTCGCGATCATGCGGAAGTTTCAGCGGGCCGGGCTCCGCAGTCACCGCTTCCTTGGACGGGTGCGGACGCTCGCCGGTCTGCTTCCCCGCATTCGGCCTTGTCGGTACCGGATTTCGTTTCATGACGTTCCTTCGATGCGGCTCAAAGCAGCCTGGGAGATGGATTGTGAGCGCCGGCACACGATCGAAAAGTCGGCGGCTCGCTTGCCCACTTGTCAGCGGCTCATCCTGCCGGACGTAGGAAGGAGCCGACAGAAACCCGAATCGCAAGCGAAGCCGCTCGGCGTATAGCGCTTTGTCTTACACGCGAATACGACTGCGTCGGACTGCGACGGCGACACTGAACGAATAGATTTCGTCCTGCGCTGATTGCCCCGGCGATCCCGACCGAATCTCGAAAGGACCCAACCATGAAAACCCGTTCACCCTATCTGGTCACCGCCCTTGCAGCGCTGATCGTCGGCGGGCTGACCGCTTGCAACGATTCGAACAAGACCGCTGGCCAGAAGCTCGACTCCGCCGTTGCTACCACCGATCAGAAGGCGGCGGAGATCAAGTCCGACATGAAGCAGGACGCGGCCGAGGCCAAGGCCGACATGAAGGAGGACGCAGCCGAGGCCAAGTCCGACATGAAGGAAACGACAGCGGAGGCAAAAGAGTCGATCAAGGAAGGTGCAGCCGACGTCAAGGACGCCGCCAAACAGGCGACCTCCAGTGCGAAGAAAAACGTAGGCGACGCCACGATCACGACCGCCGTCAACTTTGCGCTTGCGAAAGACAAGAATCTGAGCGCCCTGAAGATCGATGTCGATACGACCGGCGGACACGTGGCGTTGATCGGCACAGCACCCGATGCAGCCGCCAAGGATCGCGCGACGCAGCTCGCCTCGGCGGTCGACGGCGTCGTATCGGTGGACAACCGGCTGACGGTTCGCTGAGCCGCTCGTTTCGATCAGCGGCACGACCCCCTGCGCGGCAACTCGACGCTCGAGTTGCCGCGCCAGTGGCGTTGAAGGAAAAAGCGGCAGCTGGAAACACGAAGCACACGAAGCACACGAAGAACACGAGGAAACGCGCAGCAAGACAGCTGCGATGGCTCCGCGCCGATTTCTGTGACGGCCTTCGTATTCTTCGCGTTTCCTTTTCTTCGTGTTCTTCGTGTCGACGATTTTCCTTACCGGACACGACCTACCGCGGTGCGGTCGCGCTGCGTGACCCGACGCGCGATGCAGCGATTCGCGATCTATGCGTGGCCTTGTGGTTCATCCTCCTACACGCGGATCAGACATGCACCGATGACTACGTGCCTCGCGGAGGAACAGTCTGCCATTGCGTTCAACGAAGCCGAATCGACGGGATTGGCTCCTTCCCTCAGGCCGCGACCGTCAACTGGATTCGCAGATCGTTTGCACCTCATCGGAGACGCCACTTGCGCAGCGTCGCAGGCCGCGTTCATGCAATCTCAATCAACGGAGGCTTTCATGATGAACAAAGCAAAATTTCTCGCGATTGCTGCAACCGCAGCGCTGGCCCACGGTACTGCGTTCGCAGCCGATACCCCGAACGATGCGTCGAGCGCAGCGAAGCGCAATGGTGATGCTCTGCAAGACACGCCGTCGATCGCCGGCAGCTCTAAGGATGACTCGGCTTCGGCGCCCACCGGCGGACAGTCCACGGGGCAAGCGCCTTCGGCCGTGGGCAAGACGACCGGAGAAGGACAAACGGGCGTGACTGCCCCCAATGATTCGCAGACGGCGCAATCGGGTCAGCCCGGCACCAAGCCGGGTACTGCGCTTTCGGGCGGACAGGCAACGGGTCAGGCGGCCGCGACTGCCGGCAAGACGTCGGGCGAAGGTCAGACGGGCGCGAGCGCCAAGTCGGAGAAGTCGGATCAAGCGAGCCAAGCCGCCAGCGACTCCACAGGTTCCGATCCGACCTCCGGCCAGGCCACCGGACAGGCCGCTGCTTCCGCAGGCAAGACGACGGGCCAAGGCCAGACCGGCGCGAGCGCAAATTCCGGGCAATCGGATGAGACTTCCCAATCGGCCAGCGACTCCTCAGGGTCCACTTCCACCCCCGGCCAGGCCACCGGACAAGCCGCTGCTTCTGCGGGCAAGACGACGGGCCAAGGCCAGACCGGTGCGAAGGGGACCGATTCGCAAACCACCCAATCGAGCCGGACCGAGCCCCAGGAGGGCGAGCGTGACTATCAGGCCGAGCGCCCGAAGAAAGCCGGCAGCGACGAGGCCGAGGGCATGAAGAAAGCCGGCAGCGACGCTTCGAAGAGCGAAAGCAACACGAAGAAATAACTTGTTCGTTTGCTGAGCCACAAGGGCCGGTACAAGCACCGGCCCTTGTGGCTTTTTGCATGGCGAGACCCTGACACACGCTCGAGCCTTCAAGTAGGAACCTGCCTACCCGGATTTGGGGCTGGCACCGACGGCGCAACTGCGCGGCCGAGTGCGACACTTCGCAACAACACGCGAGGTCAGCTCTGCGGTGGACATGATCGATCTTATCCAATGGCCTGCAATGCTCGTCACGGTGGCGGCGTCCTGGTACGTCGCCTCGTCGAGAAAAGGCCGGCGCAACGCCGGCTTCCTGCTGTTTTTCGCCAGCAATCTGCTATGGGCGATCTGGGCAGTCCACGCACATGCATATGCGTTGGTCGTTCTGCAAGCCTGTCTCGCGATCATGAATGTGCGAGGCGCGAAGAAGACCGATGTGACCGATCAGTCGCGACCCGTGGCAGTCGAAATGCCCGCGAAAGCGGATTGATCGTCCTCGAAACAGCGCACGCCCTGCCGCGTTCAAGCCAGCGGCGAGTTCACAAACCACCACTCAACGACACGCCCGCCCGATCGAAAGGAACCGTCATGCCATCCAGGAAGAAATCCGCATCCAACGTTCGCGCAGGTTCGCGCCCAGCCAGTGTCGGCGACCGCGCCACTGGCATCGGACCGATCCCGCCGGAGTTCCCCGGTATCGATGCATTGGCGCAGATGAAGGCGGCCACGCAGGCGCTTGTCTCCGCGATCGCCTACAACGTCAACAAGCCGCTCGAGCACGGGCTGAAGAACGCGGTCTCGCCTCCGGTCGGCGCAACTGCCGAACTGCCTTCGTCCGCCATCACGGCGAGCACATTGACCGAAGCCAACGTCTCCGAGAAGACCGGTGACGCGAATGCTGCAGCCGCGAACACGAGCTTCGGGGGGCTCGAGCGCGTTCGATCCGAAGCAACGGGCCAACGCCTGACGACCAACCAGGGCGTGGCCATCGGCGACAACCAGAATTCGCTGAAGGCGGGGCTGCGCGGCCCGGCTTTGCTCGAAGACTTCATCCTGCGCGAGAAGATCACCCATTTCGATCACGAGCGAATTCCCGAGCGCATCGTGCACGCGCGAGGATCGGCCGCTCACGGCTTTTTCGAAGCCTATGAAGCGCTGCCGCAGTTCACCCGCGCTGCGCCGTTCTCCGAGGCAGGCAAGATCACGCCGGTATTCGTGCGCTTCTCCACGGTCGCGGGTGAACGTGGATCGGTCGACACCGCGCGGGACATCCGCGGCTTCGCAGTCAAGTTCTATTCCGACGAAGGCAACTGGGATCTGGTAGGCAACAACATTCCGGTGTTCTTCATCCAGGACGCGATGAAGTTTCCCGACCTGGTGCATGCCGTCAAGCCCGAGCCGCATAACGGCATGCCGCAGGCCGCGTCGGCGCACGACACGTTCTGGGATTTCGTCTCGCTCATGCCGGAGTCGACCCACGTGCTGATGTGGGCCATGTCGGATCGCGGCATTCCGCGCAGCTATCGGATGATGCAGGGCTTCGGCGTGCACACCTACCGGCTGGTCAGCGAGCGCGGTGAATCGCATTTCGTGAAGTTCCACTGGAAACCCAAGCTGGGAACGCATTCGCTGGTCTGGGACGAAGCAGCCAAGATCCAGGGGGCCGACAGCGACTTCCACCGCCGCGACCTCTGGGACGCGATCGAGGCGGGCGAATACCCGGAGTGGGAGCTGGGGCTGCAGATTTTCACCGAAGCGCAGGCCGAGAACTTCAGCTTCGACGTGCTCGACGCCACCAAGATCGTCCCTGAGGAACTGGTACCGGTGCGGCCGGTGGGGCGGATGGTGCTGAACCGCAATCCCGACAACTTCTTCGCCGAGACCGAACAGGTCGCATTCTGCGTAGCCCACGTCGTGCCCGGCATCGATTTCAGCAATGATCCACTGCTTGCCGGCCGGATCCATTCGTACATCGACACCCAGATCTCCCGTCTCGGCGGACCCAACTTCCACGAGATCCCGATCAACGCGCCGCTCGCGCCGGTGCACAACAATCAGCGCGACGGATTGCATCGCCAGACGCTGCACCGCGGGCGGGTCGCG
>Ga0163144_10009280_pt1 | contig 21148 bp, 15 predicted proteins | sample OliLak19BULKMAT1_FD_123175 | JGI IMG/M metagenome (GOLD analysis project Ga0163144, IMG submission 123175) | Freshwater microbial mat bacterial communities from Lake Vanda, McMurdo Dry Valleys, Antarctica - Oligotrophic Lake LV.19.BULKMAT1 | ecosystem: Environmental > Aquatic > Freshwater >... | reverse complement strand
TGGTCTTTGCCGACGGTTCCAGACACCGCCTGAAGTCACCCACCCGGAAGCTTACGCATCCGGCTCGCCATTGTCGGCGTTCCACCTCACCGCGCTTCGGCGTCCACCTTTACGCAGCGAAAGCCCAAGTGATTCGTCGCGGTCGACGATTCACCTTTGCCGCGGGTGCCCAGCATGTAGCGGGTGCAGTATTGGTCCGTGCAGAGATACGATCCGCCGCGATGCACGTGTTTGGCCTGGTCGGGCTCGGAAGGATCGAGACTCGACAGGGGGCCGGTGGGATTTCTGGCGACTTTGCCTGCCTCATGGAGAGCCGCATAATAATCCGCGCGATACCAATCGGAACACCACTCCCAAACGTTGCCCGCCATGTCGCACAGCCCGAATTCGTTCGGCGGAAATTTTGCGACGGGGGCCAAACCGGCGAATCCGTCTTCGGCCGTGTCCTTCAAGGGAAATTCACCTTGCCAGATATTCGCCTGCCACTTGCCGCCGGGCTTCAGCTCGTCTCCCCAAGAATAGAGCTGGCCCGCCTGCCCGCCGCGCGAGGCGAACTCCCATTCGGCTTCGGTCGGCAACCGCTTGCCGGCCCATTTGGCGTAGGCCTGCGCGTCCTCGAACGCGATTTGCACGACCGGGTAATGGTCCTTGCCCTGGATGCTGCTCTTGGGCCCCGTGGGATGCCGCCAGTCTGCTCCCTGCACGTAGTCCCACCATTGAAAGTGATTGTCCAATCGCACCGCGCCCGGGGGCGGCGTGAACACGACCGAACCCGCGACCAGTTTTTCGGGCGGGGCACCGGGAAAGTCCTCGGCCTTGGGCTTGCGCTCGGCGACGGTCACGTAAGCGGTGGCCTTTGCGAACTCGGCGAACTGCGCGTTCGTGACTTCGGTGCGATCCATCCAGAAACCATCGACATAGACGCGGCAAATCGGCCGAGCGTCTCGCATACCGTCGGGTCCGCCGCAGGGCATGGCGCGAGGATCGTCGCAGCCCATCGAGAACTCGCCGCCAGGAATCCAGACCATGCCGGCCGGGGCCTTGCCTGGCGGTTTTCTCGTATTGGCCTGCGTGGGGGCAAAACCTTGTGCCGGGGCCTTGGTGCTCGCGGATGCCTCGGAAGTCCCTGGGAGCGGGGATTTGACTGCAATTCGCCGTTGCACCATTCCCCAAACGGTCATGCCTCCCCAGACGACGGCAGCCGTCACTAGTAATAATGTCAGCAGCCTGAGCCCCTGGATCCAGGCGGGCGGTCCCGCCAAGTCGGCTGCTTGCGGCTGCGTGCGGTTGTTCGATCCCATGATTCGGTGGCTCAGGTTGATTCTTGATGCCCCATTTCTTCACACGCTCTGACAATTAGATCTCGTTCAAATACTCAAAAGCGCGTGCCGGCAATTTTGAACAGGAAGCGGAACTGGCCGACCCCCCGGTTCCTACCTATTCAACCATCGTACCTTGAACGCTCAGTTTACCTGAGGCGCTGGTGCATGGATGCGGGTTCCTCCAACAGAATCCCTTTGTGCCACAACTCCGAGGCAGCCCCCATCTGCGGCCAAATCCCCCAAGCGCTGGCCAAGATTTCAACAGCCCGCCTGCCGTCCAAAACGCCAAATGTCCTGGGAAATCTAGTTTCCTACGCCGTTCTCGCCGGCTACTCTGGGGCGTGTCAAGGTTTTTGCCTTCCAATTTTCAGGCATGACCCGGATTACCCTTATGTATGGATCACGTGAACGGCCTGTTACAGACTGATTTGCCATCGGCGGCAAGTTTGCCATCGGCGGCAGGGCCTGCGGCGGGTGCGGGTGGGGGATCTCAAAGGGGACGGGCTCAACGGGGACGGGCTCGACAGCGACGGGCTCGACAGCGACGGGCTCAACGGGGACAAGCGACGATCGAAACGGCGGCAGGCCATCCGACGGAACGCGACACGAGCCCTTTGGCCGACGCACGTTCGTTTGCGGACAAGGCTAATTCCTCCGCGGACGCAACGGAGCAGTTTCTCAAGCTGTTCCTGGAACACGAACGGCATCTCTACGCCTTCATCGTTTGCATCCTGCCCAGCCTGGCCGACGCCGACGATGTCCTGCAGGAAACCAGCCTGATCCTGTGGAAGAAGATCGACGAGTTTCAGCCGGGCACCGACTTTCTTGCCTGGGCCTGCCGCATTGCCCAATATCGGGTGCTTCAGTTCTACGAGAAGCAAGGCCGGTCGCGGCTGCACTTCGATGAGAAAGCGCTCGAAGCGATCGCCGCCGAGACCATCGAGCGCGGTCCCGTACTCGAAGCTCGGCACCAAGCCCTGGCGCGCTGTCTCGAAACGCTCAAGCAGCGCGACCTCGACCTGCTCCAGCGCCGATATACCGACGACAGCACCCCGCAGCAGATCGCGACCCAGGTTGGACGTTCGATCGACGCCGTTTACAAAGCCCTTTCACGCATCCACGACTCGTTGATGCAGTGCATTCAGCGCAAGCTGGCCCGGGAGTAGGATTAGTGGATTCGCGTGCCCGACTATCGGCGGAACTTCGCACCCTGCAAGATGCGGTGCTGGACGGGTCTTTGGACCCTGTGCAACAGGCTCGGTTACGAGAGTTGCTGGTCGGCGATGCCGAATTTCGCCGGGCCTACGTGGACCACATGTCGACCGTCGCGGGCATCCGTCATTACCTGGCACGGCAGGGTAAAGCGGAACGGGGTTCGATCACGTCGCGGCCTGGGGGAGCGCCGCCCTTGACGACCGCGCGGATTGACTCGACGCCCGCGGTTATCGCTCCGTTGGGACCAGACCCCTCGGCGATGGCTTCTTCCACGGTAAAGCCGTCCACTGCAAAACGCTCTACACACACTGAAAATCCACGGCCTCCCGCATCGCAGGGCTTGATCGGTTTTTTTGGCAGCGCCGTGGAAGGCCTGCCACGGTTCGGCAATTTCGCCTTGCATCCGATATCGCTGGTTTCGATCGTCGCATTGGGATCGCTTGGGGCATTCATGATCTTGTCTCCGTCGGCGCAAGATTCCGATCGCGCAAATGCCCCTCGCTCCATCGCAGTGCCAAGCGATGAGAGTGCGACGGTCGGCGACCCTGCGCTGCGCGCCGGGCAAGACACTTTCGTGGCCCGCATTGTGAAAGTATCGCCCGACGTCAGGTGGGGTGAGCCCAGCATCCCCAAGGATTTCTGCTTGCGCGCCCGGCCTGGAGACAAGCTCAACGTCGTGGTGGGGCTCGTCGAGATCGAGTTCTTCTCGGGCGCCAAGATCATCCTCCACGGACCGTCGGTATTCACGCCCACCGGACCCATGGCGGGGCGGCTTGAATCGGGGCGGCTGACGGGAGAGGTTTCCAACGGGAACTTCCGCCTGATGACGCCGACGGCGGAAGTCATCGACTTGGGCACCGAGTTCGGAGTGGTCGCCGACGCCACGGTGGGAACCGATGTCGTCGTGTTCAATGGCCGAGTCAAGGTCGTTTCGAAGCCCGACAAGTCGGGCCCTGAAGAAGTGTTGGATATGACCGAAGGCATGGCTGCGCGTTTTCGCTCGAACGGCACGACGGAATTCGGCGTGAAGACCGAGGCAGGCCAGTTCGTCCGCGACGTGGCCCCGGCAGTATCGCCAGACCGTGCGACGATGGACCGCGATGAAGTCTGCCTGATCGACATCTTGAGCGGAGGCGACGGACTGGGGAACGGCTTGGCGGGCGCCGTCGATCCTTGCTCGGGACTGAGAGACTACGGCGAACGCGGCCGAAAGTTAGCCGACTTTTTGCGCTGGGGGGACGGAGCGTTTCACGAGGTGCCGTGGCATCCGATGATCGACGGAGTGTTCGTACCCTCGGCCGGCGACCGAACCGTGCAGATCGATTCGCTGGGACACCGAGTCCACTTGCCGGCGAACTGCGGCGCGACTTACGGATCGATCTGGGCTCGTCGTCGCGAGAGCGCGCTGGTGCCCGATGTCGATATCGACAACGACTTTTGGGGGTCGCGAACCTTGCGGGGAATCGTCGAGCGCCTGATGTTCGCGCGGCGAGGTTTGGTCGGCATTCATGCCAACGCAGGCATGACCTTCGACTTGCGAACGCTACGGATGGTGCATCGTCGATCGCCCCTGGAATTCCGCGCCACGGTCGTCAATGCCGAGAACTCGCGGGATTGGTCGCCCAGCGAAATGCCCGAGTACAAGCGGACGGTCGACTTTCGCGTGTTCGTCGATGGTGTGCTGCGGTTCGCACGGCTGGGCTTTCGCAGGGAGGACGGAGACGGGCAGTTTGCCGTCGCGCTGTCGCCCAACGATCGGTTCCTGACGGTCGTTATCACCGACGACGGGAACTTGGACTTCGATCACGTCTTGCTTGTCGACCCGGTCATCTTGCTCGACAAGCAGTAATGGGATACGGCCAGTAATGGGATACGGGCAGTAATGCAATACGGAATGGCGACGTTCGCGTCGCCCGCATGGACTTGGAAGCGCTTTGTGTCTGGGACGCAACATTATTCTTACGAGGTGCCGCAATGAAAGCCTGCATTGGAAATCCACTCACTCGGTGTCGCCACAGCAATTCAGTCGTCGCCTACCTCGCCGCGGTCGGCGTCGTACTGACCACGAACATACTTTTGCCAAATCGCGCGTCGGCTCAACTGCTGGTCGATTCCACCAATTCCGCGATCGGCGCCTCGTCTTCGCTGCCCGACGCGGCCCATTTCCAGAATACTTCGCCTAACACCTTCTCGAACGTCTACGTGGGCTACGGCGCCAACGGCACGGGCTACATGGACAACACCAGCGATCTCACGACCGACGGAGCACCCGTCGGGGGGCCCTACGACACCACCGGCAACTGGGGGTTGGGCGTAGGCGAATTCTCTGGCGGAGAAGGATTCTTCGTGAACTCGGGAGCGGGCACGATCAACGCCGCCCAGATTCGCATCGGCGACGCGTTCGGCGGCGCGCCGGCCACCGGCGAGTTTTATCAACGGAGCACCGGCGCGGTGACAACGGACGTCATGACCGTCGGCAACGCTGGTGGCACAGGCAAGCTTGTGGTGATTGGAACCGGCGCGATCACGGTCAACAGCCAATTCTACGTGGGAACGTATGGCGGCGCGCTCATATCCGATGGGACATTGGTTCAGCAGGGCGGTGCCCTCACGCTTGGCATCGCAGGACAAGAGTATACGGATGAACGCGGATACCAAGAGCTTTTCATCGGTGCTTTAGACGCGAACAGTACAGGGCACTACGACCTGCAAGCGGGTACGCTCACGGTCAACGGCTGGCTCAATGTTGGACGCGATGGCGGCACGGCGGTTTTCACGCACAAGGGAACACTCACCACGACGCAAGAATTGCGCGTTGGCGTCAGCTACGGCGGCGCCGTTTCAACTGGCTCGTTCGTTCAGTCAGGCGCCGGAAGCAACGTGACTGTCGCCGCGGTCGGGGCAGAATCGGAATTGTATTTGGGCTACGGCACAGGTGGGGATGGCCACTACGATCTGCAAGCCGGCACGTTGACGGTCAATGGTTGGTCCAATCTCGGTCGCGATGGCGGCACGGCAACCTTCGACAACAAGGGTACGTTCATCACGACGCAAGAGCTCCGCGTGGGCACGGATTACAGCGTCGGCAGCGTTTCGGGCGGAACCGCCACATTACACAATTTCGCGGGCGGCATCGTTGAGGCCGGACAAATCTTTATTGCCGATGCAGGCGCCAGCAGCATCGGCACGGTGACCATGGATGGCGGAACGATCTCCACGAGCGGTTGGCTCTCCATTGGTCGATACGGAACGGGCACGATGGTCCAAAACGGCGGCGAGATTTTCGTGAAGACCACGAACACCGGCTCCAGTGCATTTGGCACCGGTCAAGTGGCGGGCAGCAATGGTAAGTTCACCCAGAACCACGGCTCGATCACGGTCATCAACGATTGGTTCGTTTCCGGCGTGGAAGGGACCGGAACCGCGGAGATTCTGAATGACTCGACAGTCCTCGCCCAGGTTTTAGCGGCAGGACAATACGCCGGCAGTGACGGCACCATCACCGTGAACAACCCCAGTGGGAGCATCACGCTTGCAAGTCTTGACTTCGCGATGTATCCCGCGATTGTCCCGGTTGCCTTGACCGGTTGGGTGTACGCCGGACTCGATCCGGGCTCGAAAGGCACAATCAATCTGGTGGCTGGTTCGATTACCGCGGGCGATTGGACCGAAATCGGTTTGAGCGGCGAGGGCACTCTGGATGTTAGCGGCGGTAGTTTTAGCACCGGCGACAATTTCCGCATCGGATCGTACGACGGCGGGGTGGGCGTGGTTAATATCCATGCGGGCGGAACCGTAACCGTCGTCGGCAACGATCCGGCGTTCACCGGAAACCTCATTGTCGCCGGCAGCGGCAGCGGCACATTGAACGTGAGCGGCGGCTTGCTTGACCTCGTGGTCGGCGACACCGGAACCAGCAAGTCGGCGTCACAGAGCATCGCCGACGCGGGTGATCTCAGCCAGGCCAGAGACGGCAATTTGGTCATCGGTTTGGCCACCAGCTTGGTCGCGGGGACCGGCCTCGTCAACCAGACCGGCGGAACGATCAACGTCGCGGCCAACGTATCCGTCGGCAGCGTTGCCGTAATTCCATTAGACCCGGGCCCTGGAGATACGATGGTCGGGGGTAAGGGTACCTTGACGATCTCGGGCGGCGCCATGAAGGTGGGAGTGACTTCACCAACCGGTGGCGATTTGGTGATCGGCTCCGTGGCGGGCGCAATCGGCACTGTTAACTTACAAGGCGGATCGCTCGACGTCTCCAAGGGCACAGGCAAGATTGGAGCCGCACTGGGCACCGCGGCCTTTAACTTCACCGGCGGAACCCTCCGCGTGAGGGAGTTCAATACGCCCGTTTTCGGCGGCAACCTGGTCGGCCTGACGCAGAACGGCGCGACCAGCGTGCTCGACGTGACAGGTAACGACACGACGATTACTGGCACGTACACGCTGACCGCTGGCACGGCGTCCGTGGGCGCCACTCGGGTGCTCAGCGTGACCGGCAATACCCAGGCCAACGGCACGTTCAGCACGCAGATCACCGGCACGAACATCGGCAAGATGGCCATCACCGGTGGTCTGACGCTGGGCGCGACCAGCGTTTTGGACATTCAGGGCAATTTGGCCACGGCCATTACCCACGTGATCGCCACGTATAATCCTGGCTCGCTGGTGGGCATGTTCGGCAATGCCCTCGACGCCACGTCGAACGGTTACAACGTCATCTACGAGAACAGCCAGATCATCCTCGATGAGCTGGACGGCGACGCCAACCACGACGGTGTGGTCAACATCTTCGACATCAACCTCGTGTCGGCGAATTGGAACCCCGCGGGTCCTGTCGGCGCGTTCGCCCCGGGCAACATCAACCACGACACCGTGGTGAACATCTTCGACATCAACCAGATCTCGTCGAACTGGGCCCATGTGGCCACCAACGGCGGCGTGGCCCACGCCCAAGCGGTGCCCGAACCGGCAACGCTGGGGTTGGCCATCCTGGGCCTGGCCGGCCTGTTGTTCGCGGCCCGACGCAACAAGTTGAAGTCTTAAGCGGATTGCAAACTGCGACGCGTTCCGCCGAGTCATTCACCGTGACTCGGCGGGACGCCGCTCGCCTGGCTGGCTGCGGTGCGACCTAGGGGTTGTATCGGGCGCGATTCTGTCGCGCTCGAATTTCAGCGGGATACGTGTCGGATGGATGATCGACGCGGCTTTACCTTGGTCGAATTGTTGGTCGTGATCGCGATCATCGGGATTCTGATCGCGCTATTGCTGCCCGCGGTTCAAGCCGCGCGGGAATCCGCGCGTCGAACGCAGTGCGCCAACAACCTCAAACAATGGGGTTTGGCGATGCACAACTACCATGGCACGTACAACACGCTGCCCTACGGGACGATCTCGGACGGCAACACAGGAACTGGCGGCCCCGACCGAAAGACGTTCGTAATTGGGCTGTGGCCATTCCTGGAAAATCAAAACGTCGCGAATTTGTACGACAGGAATCTGCCCTTTTGGAACATTGCAAATCGTCCTGCCGTGATGAGTCAGATCGCCATGTACTATTGCCCTTCGGACCGGGGACCGGCGATGTGGCGCGGCGACGGCTATACCCGCGCTCGCGTGAACTATGTCGTGAACTTTGGCAGCGCCAGCTTTTTTCAGAACAAGGCCATTGCCGGCGTTTCGTATGTACCTTCGCCCTTTGGAGATTACCCCCAGGGTAAACACCCTCCAACCTGGTACAGCCAAATCACTGACGGCCTGAGCAACACCATGCTGATGTCGGAAGTTATGCTCGCGTTGAACGACGAAGATTTTGACGTTCGCGGTGACGTAATCAACAACCATCCCGGCGCGGCGATCTACATGACGTACAACACGCCCAATGCAGGCGTCGATACGATGCTTTGCCAAGGAATGGACCGGAACTATCCTGCGCCCTGCACCGACCTGGGGGGCGGCGTCGACGCGGTCGTGAGCGCACGCAGCAAGCACACCGGCGGAGTCAACGTCATGCTGGCCGACGGCTCGGTGCGCTTCGTCGCCGATTCTGTCGCCATAGCCTACTGGCGCGCGTTGGGTTCGATGTCGGGCGGCGAGACAATTGGGGAGTAGCGTGCATGTCGTCCCCGCGCTCGATCTGTCACAAGGCTCGGCACGATCGTCCGTCGTCACGATTCATGGGGCCACTCGCGGCCACCCTCTTGCTCGCGGTTCTCGGTTGTGGCCAAAAGAACAATCTTCACCCGGTCTCAGGCGCCGTGAGCGTCGACGGAGCGCCGCTCGAGGACGGATCGATAAGTTTCGCTCCGCTCGATGGACAAGGTCCAACCGCCGGCACGACGATCCGCGGCGGCCAGTACCGGGTCGAAACGCCACTCGGCAAGAAGCGCGTGACGATCGAGGCGTACCGCGACGCCGCCACCAAGCGGAACGACAGCTACCCCGGCATGGCCGACCGGCCGACGAAGGTCCAGTTCTTGCCGGCTCGTTACAACAGCGAGTCCACATTGGACGCCGACATTTCTGCGAGCGACGAACCGGTCAATTTCGATCTGCGCAGCAAGTAGATCGCCGCGAACCTAGCGCGGGCTTCGCCCGAGCAACCCAAGTGAACCGTGGGTAGTACGAGTGACGTTGCCGACCGAGGCGATCCGTGCGACTCCGGCGCACGCGGACGCGGATGTGCGCCAGCGCTCAAATAAGATGTGCGCCAGCAATCAAATAATCTGCCGGATCGGCTCCACGTGCTCGACGCCCACCAGCTTCTGGTCGAGCCCGCCGTAGAAGTACGAGAGCTTGTTCGGATCGAAGCCGAGCTGGTGCAGGATTGTGGCGTGCAGGTGCTTGACGTGGAAGGGATTTTCCACCGCGGCCGAACCCAATTCGTCGGTCTCGCCCACGTGCTGGCCCCCTTTGATGCCGCCGCCGGCCATCCACATGGTGAAGCCATAGGCGTTGTGGTCGCGGCCGGTGCCTTTGGCGTACTCGGCGGTCGGCTGGCGGCCGAACTCGCCCCCCCACACGACGAGCGTCTCGTCGAGCAGGCCACGCTGTTTCAGATCGGTCAGCAGCGCGGAAATCGGCTGATCGGTGTTGCCCGCGTGAAAACTGTGGTTCGTGAACAGGTCGCCGTGCGCGTCCCAGTTCTCGTCGTTGTGCGATCCGCCCGAGTATAGTTGCACGAAGCGCACTCCGCGTTCCACCAGCCGTCGGGCCAGCAAGCAGCGCTTGCCGAAACCTCGCGTGCGGTCCTTGTCGAGTCCGTACAACGACAGTGTGGCCGCCGTCTCGTCGCCCAGATCAATCGCCTCGGGCGCGTGCTGCTGCATCTTGTAGGCCAGCTCGTAGCTGGCAATGCGAGCGGCCAGATCGGTATTGTCGATATGCCGCGCCAGGTGGTCGCTGTTGGCTTCGTGCAACGTGTCCAGCAGCTCGCGCTCGATCGCGCGCGTCATTCCCTCGGGCGGGGCCAGATCGAGCACGGGCGCTCCCTTGGATCGCAACAGCGTGGCCTGATAAGTGGCCGGCATGTAGCCGCTCGACCAGTTCTTGGCGCCGCTGATGGGCCCCCCGCTGGGCTCGAGCATCACGACAAATCCCGGCAGGTTTTCGCTGACGCTTCCCAAGCCGTAGTTGACCCACGAGCCCAATGCAGGGCTGCCGCTAAGGATGCGGCCCGAGTTCATCTGCAACAGGGCCGAGCCGTGAATCGGCGAATCGGCCGTCATCGATTGAATGAAGGCAATGTCGTCCACGTGCCCGCTAAGATGCGGAAACAGGTCCGACACCCATTTGCCCGATTGGCCGTACTGCTTGAAGTTCCACTTCGGCCCGACGACGCGGCCTTCATTCTTCGAGCCGCCGCGTCCTTTCGTTTTGACGGGGATCGTCTGGCCGTCCAATTTGTACAACAGCGGCTTGTAGTCGAAGGTGTCGACGTGGCTGGGGCCGCCGTACATGAACAGAAAGATCACGCTCTTGGCTTTCGGCGCAAAGTGCGGGGCCTTGGGCGACAGCGGATTCATGAACGCGCTCGCGCCGTCGGCGGCGACACACTGCCTACCCAGAAATCCATCGCGGTCTAGCAGCGCCGTCAGCGCGACCGAGGCAAATGCGCCGCCGGCCTGCCACAGAAACTCGCGTCGCGTGCGGCGGCAGAACGTGCCTTTGGGCTTGTCATCGTGCGCCATGGTCTAATCCAGGTGGGGCTTATTCCAAATAGACGAGCTCGTTGAGATTCAGCACCGTCAGGCAAAACAGCTCGAGCGACTTGTCGGCAGACAGGCCGTGCTCGGTCTGAAGCGATTTGATCAACGTCAGCCCACGGTCGACTTCGCGCGGATCGGCCGATCGAGCCAGCGCGAGCCGCAATGCCCGTTGGATCTGCCCCTCGAGATTGCCGGGCGCTTCGCTCTTGATTCGTTTGGCCAGCGCCGCGGCTTGCTGGTGGGCGAAATCGCCGTTGAGCATGGCCAGGGCCTGCGTCGGTTGCGTGGTCGAGAAACGCACCGCGCAACTGCTGTCGGTGTCGCAAACGTCGAACTCGGCTAACAGCGGAACAACCAACGAACGCTTGGCATGGATGTAAATGCTCCGCCGGCATTGCTCCTCGTAGGGAGACTTCTCCCAGCCGCTGCCCGGCATGGATTGCGTCTGGAGCACCTCTTGCGACAACTTAGGGTAGATGCCGTGCCCGAACATCTTCAAATTCAACTGGCCGCTGACCGCCAGCATCGAATCGCGAACTTCCTCGGCGCCCAGCCGCCGCATATCGAATCGCCAGAAATGATCATTCGCGGGATCTTCGGCCAGTGCCTTGGAGTTTCCCTCGCTCGACATGCGATACGCGCTCGAGATAACAATGAGCCTGTGCAGCGGCTTGAGCCGCCAGCCACCTTCCACGAGCTGCGCGGCCAGCCAATCGAGCAACTCGGGATCCGTGGGCGGCGTGCCGAGGCTGCCGAAGTTGCTCGACGAACGAACCAATCCCCGGCCAAAGTGGTGCTGCCAGACGCGGTTGGCGATCACCCGTGCGGTGAGCGGGTTGGTGGGCGATGCGATCCAGTCGGCCAATGCCTTACGTCGACCCGAGCTGGTGGCATCCGCGGACCGTGGGGCGATCGATGGCCGACCGCCTCCCAATGCCGTGAGGAATGCCGGCTCGACTTCCGTGCCGGGTACGTGCGGGTTGCCCCGATTCAAAACAAACGACTTCGGCGGCTCTTTGAGACACCGTCCGATGCCAAGGACGGTGTCGCGCGGCGGCAGCTTCGTCGCGTCGACTTCTGCAAGTTGCTGCTTGAGTTGCACATACTCGCTCCACGCACCTTCACTAAGACATGCCTTGAGTTTTTCGCGCAGCACCTTATCGCGTTCTTTGCCTTCGGTCGCCCGCTGATCCTCGGCCGACATCTTGACGATGCCGGCTTGTTCGATGGGCGCCATCTTTTGCCGGACGGCCGCTCGACGTTCGGCCAACTGCCGATGCTGCGAGGCGACTTCTGGCGGCGATAGGTCGGTCTGGCTGCCTTGCGTGTTATAGCGATCGATCTCGGTGAAGAACGCCACGAGGCGGTAATAATCGGCCTGGGGAATGGGATCGAGCTTGTGATCGTGGCACCGCGCACAGTTGACGGTCAGTCCCAGGAACACCTGGCTCGTCGTGGCCACGATGTCGTCCAGCTCGTCGTAGCGGGCCTGCAACACGTCGGCCGGTTCGTCGTCCCAAAGGCCCAGCCGATAGTAGCCCGTGGCTGTGAGCGTGTCGGTCGACTTCTCCGGCAGCTCGTCGCCGGCCAACTGCTCGCGGACGAACTGGTCGTAGGGCTTGTCGTCGTTGAACGAGCGGATCACGTAGTCTCGATACCGCCAGGCATTGGGCTTCACGGCGTCGCGCTCGAAGCTGTTGGTATCGGCATAGCGGACCAGGTCGAGCCAGTGCCGCCCCCAACGCTCGCCATACTGGGGCGATTGCAGCAGCCGATCCACGGTTTGTTCGTAGACATCGCTGGACTTATCCGCGAGAAATGCGTCGACGTCGTCCGGCGTCGGCGGCAATCCGGTCAGGTCGTAGTAGACTCGCCGCAACAGCGCGACCGGCGCCGCCGGCTTCGCGGGCTCTAAACCATGCGCGGACAACTGGCTGAGGATGAATGCGTCGATCCCGCTGCGAAGCCATGCTGCGTTCTTTACTGGAGGCAGCGGCTGACAGCGAACCGGCTCGAAGGCCCAGTGGTTCTGCCACGTCGCCCCTTCGCTGACCCAGCGAAGTAGGATGGCGATCTGCTCGGGCGTGAGCGGCTTTCCTTCGGGGGGCATGCGCAGGTCGGCATCGGTCGAAGCGATCCGTTCGAGCAGCAGGCTCTCCTCGGGCTTGCGGGGAACGATCGCTCGAGAGCCCGACTCCAATTCGGCCAACGCGGCGTCTCGGTTGCTGAGGCGCAACCCACCTTTCGCCTGATCGGGCCCGTGGCAGCGGTAGCATCGCTGGGCAAGGATGGGCTGGACGTCGCGGCGGAAATCGACCGGGGCTGGCGACGGGGACGACGTCTCGCCGGCCGTTGCCGTCCGCTCGAACATCCCGAGCAGGGCGATTCCGAAAAACAACACCCCCGCAAACAGCTCCAGTGCGTTCCGATCTCGCAGCTTCCAATTCATAAGCGGGACAGGGTCGGTTTCAGGGCAAGAGAGCAAATCGCGGGCAGGCGGACGGGCAGCATCCAGTATACACAATTCCAAGGTAAAACTCTCCAGTTTGCCTTTCCAATGCCCGACGGTTCGCGGATTCGTGTGTGGCGATAAAACGCGGTTACAATGCCTCAAAACGCCACTAAAAAAGGATCTCTATGAGATTGCCCCGCTGCATAATCTTGGCCGCCTTGTCCGCTTTCGCCGGCACGCCGGCTCTGGCGCAACATCGACTCATCACCCAAGGCAACGACAAGCTCGCCGTCGTGGGGCGCGACGGCAACGCCGAATGGCAGATTCCGTGGGGCGGAATTCACGACATCCACATGCTGCCCAACGGAAACATCCTCGTGCAGCAGGGTGCGGCAAGAATCGTCGAGATCGACCGCGCCACGCACAGTGTGGTGTGGACGTACGACTCTGCCACGTCGAATGGAAACGCGGGCAAGGCGGTCGAAGTTCATTCGTTGCAGCCGCTCGGCGAAGGTCGCGTCATGATCGCCGAGAGCGGTCCAGCGCGGATCATCGAAGTTGACCGTGCAGGCAAATTACTGCGAGAAATCAAGCTGAAAGTCGAACATCCCCACCCGCACACCGATACGCGTTTGGCTCGCAAGCTAACCAGCGGCAACTACCTCGTCTGCCACGAGGGAGACGGGACCGTGCGCGAGTACGATCCGCAGGGAAAAGTGACCTGGGAATACACCGTTCCGCTGTTCGGCAAATCGAGAAAAGAAGGCCACGGCCCCGAAGCCTTTGGCAACAAGTGTTTTGCGGCGGTCCGGCTACCCAACGGCAATACGCTCATCAGCACGGGAAATGGCCACGGCGTGCTGGAAGTCACGGCGACGAAGGAAATCGTCTGGAAGCTCCAACAATCGGACCTGCCGGAAATCACCTTGGCCTGGGTCACGACGCTCGAAGTGCTGCCCAACGGGCACTATACAATCGGTAATTGCCACGCTGGGCCAGGGCAGCCGCTGGTGATCGAGCTCGCTCCGAAGACCAAGAAGGTCGTCTGGACGTTCGACCAGTACGGGGCCTTTGGCAATTCCGTCTCCAACTCCCAGATTCTCGACGCCGGGGAAGGCGTTCTTCGCTGAAGGCGTCGTAGGTCCCGGCCGCCGGACGGGACCTGAACTCGATGTTCGCGCTGCGTTCAGGACTCGCTTTTTAGGGCGAGTGACCGATTGAAAGCGTCCCGTGGTTTGACCTCTTTGGCCGACGCCGCGCTTCGTCGCCGCACAAGGTCCCGCCCGGCGGTCGGGACCTACTTGGCGCCCCAGGTCGCGCATCTCTATTTGACCACAGGGTTTGCGTCGCTCATGCGGCGACGAGACAAGTGTGGCCGTACTCTTGGCCGCGTACTCGTTCACCTCCAGCCGCCAGAATCTTTAGTCTCTTGGCCAAGATTCTTAAGCGCAGGGCGAAGAAATCCGTGCAGCGGCAATTGCAGCCATTGCCGACGGGATTTCACACAAACGGCGCGTCAGTTGTTCAAAACACGTGAAAGGGAGGGTGTTCTCATGATTAAGAAGGCAATTCTAGTGACCGCGGGCGTGTGCCTCGTGGGGCTGGTCTTCTTCGGCCGCGACGCCTTAAGCTACTTCCGCACGTCGGCAGGGTGGGTTAAGGAATCGGTCCGTGGCAGCGTTCCGATGGATTTCGAGATCGATCGTGCCCGCCGCATGGTTAAGGAGCTGGTCCCCGACATTCGCAAGAACATGCACGTCATCGCCAAGGAAGAGGTCGAAGTCGAGAACCTCAAGAAGCAGATCGCCCATACTGAAGCGCGTCTCGAAAAGGACAAGGGCGAGCTGGTGCGACTGAAGACCGACCTGGGCACCGGCAACAACGTGTTCCAGTACGCCGGCCGCTCGTACTCGGCCAATCAGGTCAAGGTTGACCTGGCCAATCGCTTCGAGCGTTACAAGACCAACGACGCCACGTTGGCCAGCCTGCGCGAGATTCAGAATGCCCGCGAGCGCAGCCTGGCGGCGGCCCGCGAACAACTCGAAGGCATGCTGGCCGCCAAGCGGAAGCTGGAAGTCGATGTCGAGCATCTCGAAGCCCGCATGAAGATGGTCGAGGCCGCGCAGACCACCAGCGACTGCACCTTCGACGACAGTCGCCTGAGCCGCGTCAAGGAGTTGATCGCCGATCTGCGGACTCGGCTCGACGTGGCCGAACGGCTGACCACGGCCGAGGGCGCATTCCGGGGCGAGATCCCGCTGTCGGACGATGCGGCGGCGCCGGCAAACATCGTCGACGAGGTGACCGAGTACCTGCACCTCGATCCGGCCCATCAGGTGGCCGAGGTTGCCGCTGGGCCGGCTGCCAAGTAGCGGAAGGCGTCGCGGATCGCATCTTAGGTGGCACGCCCTGCGTGACGCAGGGCGTGCCACGACTGGAAACGACGCAATTGGCGTACTCGGTCGGGGGGCGGGCATCTTGCCCGCCATTCCGGTGTGAGCTTCGACTGACGGGCGGGACGCCCGTCCCCCAACGGTTCGGGAGAGTCTTCTCATGTTCCAGCCCTGGCGACTCAAGCTGCGTGAAGCCGAAGAGGCCCTGCGCAGCGGCCGATTGGAAGAGGCCGGCCGCTTGCTGCGCACCGAGGGGCTGAACGAGTTTCTGCCCGGCAAGCGACTCATGGAAAAAGTGGCCGTGCAGATTGCCGAACGAGCCGAGCGCCGCGTTGCCGTGGGGCAGACCTTGGATGGCTGGCGCGACCTGGAAACGGCAGCCCAATTCGGGGCCAACGCTAGCCTGGTCGATGGTCTACGGCAGCGGTTCGTCCAGCAAGGACTGTCCGAAGTCGAAGCCTATTTGTCCGCGGGCGATCCCCAGGCGGCGGCCGAGCGGTTGGCCCACGTCGAATGTCAGCACGCCAGCAGCCGAGACGTCCGCCTGCTCAAAGAGACAACGGCCCGCGTCTTGGCCGCGCAAACACACTGCCATCGCGGAGAGTTCGCCGAAGGCGAGTTGGACTTGACGGCAGCCATCGCTTTGCGGCCCGATCTGAAGGTCCTGGACGAGCTGCGTAAAGCGTGTAGGGTAAAGGCCGAGACGAGTAGTCGTCTCGCCGGAAAACTCCACGGCGCCATGACTAAAGCCGACTGGACCGCGGCCCTCACGCATGCCGAAGCATTGCAAGAGCTTTGTCCGGACCATCCCGTGGCCGCGGTGGCACGTCGCCAGGCTTGGGCCGCGGTCGGTACGAACCTGACGGATCGAAACGCAAACGGACGAGGCACGTTCGCTGCGCGGCAGAATCTAGCGATTGCCTCCCCGCGAGTCCATGGAATGAATCAACCAATTGACGGCAATCCGCGCGACAGTAACGCTCGCGACAGTGACACCGGCGCAAGTCAGCCCAGCGGTCCTCGCTTTCTGCTGTGGGTCGATGGCGTCGGCGGTTACCTGGTCTGCCAGGGCGATGAAATCGCGCTGGGGCAACCAGTCCCGGGCGGAAATGTCGACGTGCCGATCCTGGCCGATGTCTCGCGCCGCCACGCCTTCATTCGCCGCGATGCCGAAAGTTACCTGATCGAGCCGCGGCGCGACGTACGCGTGAATGGCAAAGCCATCAACACACTAACGCTCTTGTCCGACGGCAACCTGATCGAGTTGGGCGACGGCATGCGGTTGCGATTTCGGTTGCCGCATCCGCTGAGCCGTACCGCGCGATTGGAGTTCGTCAGTCATCACCGCACGCAGCCTTCGACCGACGGAGTGCTGCTGATGGCCGAGTCGTGCGTGCTGGGGCCCGGGTCGCGGAGTCACATTGTCTGCCCAAACTGGCCGGCCGACGTGGTCCTCTTTTCGCAGGGCAACCAATTGCACTGCCGCACGTCGGGCCGCTTCCAGATCGACGGGGTCGAAGTCGACGGACGAGGGCCGATTGGCAGGTCGTCGCAGGTTGTCGGGGAAGATTTTTCCATGAGTCTCGAAGAAGTTTGATCAGATCAAAGGGGTCGGAAAACAGCAGAAGCGGCACAACAGAGTCAATACCTAGGAACCACACCAGCGGCAAACTGACTAAGATGGCTGGATGGACCGATTGAGCGTGGGCGGCGTTTTTTGTCGCCCAGCCGCCCGATGCGAACCAGCCTGGCAAACTTGCCGCGGCACGCTCGACACGAGTGGACAAATGAACGAGCCAATGGCTACTTTAGAAGTAGTAAGTGAGGATCCGATGGACCTGCATGCCACGCAACCGCAGAACGCGCCCGGACCGCGCGGCGGGTCGGCTAAGTTTACCTATCCTAGCGGCTCGCGGCCCCTGGAAGGGTACACGATCAAGCGCGGGGTCGGGCAAGGCGGTTTCGGCGAGGTCTATTACGCCACGAGCGACGCCGGCAAGGAAGTCGCCATCAAGCTCATTCGCCGCAATCTCGACGTCGAGCTGCGCGGCGTCACGCAGTGCATCAATCTGAAGCATCCCAGCCTGCTCGCGCTCTACGACATCAAACAGGACGACCGCGGCGATAGCTGGGTCGTCATGGAGTACGTGGCCGGCGAGAGCCTCGAAGACGTGCTGGCCGCACATCCCAATGGCTTGCCGGTCGACGAGGCGCTGACCTGGTTCCACGGCATCGCCGTCGGCGTGGCCTATTTGCACGACCGGGGCATCGTCCACCGCGATCTGAAGCCGGGCAACATCTTCAACGACGAAGGCCAGGTAAAGATCGGCGACTACGGTCTGTCGAAGTTCATCTCCGCCAGCCGTCGCAGCGGGCAGACCGAAAGCGTCGGCACCGTCCATTACATGGCGCCCGAGATTGCCAACGGCCGCTACGGCAAGGAAATCGACATCTACGCCCTGGGCGTGATCCTGTACGAGTTCCTCACGGGCCACGTGCCCTTCGAGGGCGAAAGCGTGGGCGAGGTGTTGATGAAGCACCTGACGGCCGAGCCGGATTTGACCCCCTTGGCAGAGCCCTTTCGCACGGCCGTCGCGCGGACGCTGAACAAGGACCCCAACCAACGGGTTCACTCCGTAGCCGAGTTGCTGTCGCTGCTGCCGGCGCCAAGAAATCCAATGCTGCGCATCTCGCAGCGACGCGAACCCGTGGAAGTTGAAGTCGCGATTGTGCACTCCGACGCCGCTGGACACGCACAGGTCGCCGGGATCGCCCCACTCCTGCCCACGGTCGCGCAAGTCATGCCGACGTCACCCGCCGCCAAAGGGCCGGCGAGCGACGAAGAGCCGATCTGGAAGGCTATGCGCGAGGCTTGGGAGCAGCTCCGCGACGGCTACAAGCGTTCCAACTTCAACACGCCCACGAAAGTAGTGCTATGGGTCGTGGGAATTTGGTTCCTGTTGCATTCCGCGTTTTCATGGGTCCCGACGCTCATCTTCGGCGCGTTGACCTACGGTGCCTACCGCGTGGTGAGATGGTTTGTGCTTTCCAAGGCCGGACCGGCATCGCCCGAAGTTGCCCGACGAGCGGCGCCGCAAGCGCGGCCAGTACAAGCAACTCCAGTCGCAGCGGCCGCAGCGGCCGTGGCACAACCGCAAGCCGCCGTCGCTGCAGGACCACGGCCGGCTCCACGCCGCAGCCACATCCGCCGCAGCCAGCGCGACAAAGCGATGCCCGCATTGCCGCTCAAGAGCGGCCGCGAGCTCGTGACGGAGTTGTTCGGCTCGCTGCTCTTGTCTTCCGCCGTGTCGCTCGCCGCGTGCGTGATCATGATCATCATTCAAGGCGAAACCAAGCCCGAGCAGTTTGCCTGGCTGGCGCTGGTCAGCACGGCCGGAGCGTGGGCCATCTTGATTCCGGCGAAGTTCTGGGAAGGTACGCGGGGAGATCCCGTGGTCCGACGCGTCGTGCTGATGACGATGGGTCTGTTCGTCGGCCTATTTGCCTGGGGAACCGCGCAAATGCTGATGGTGAATGTTCCCCCCGTGGCGCCAAGTTCGATGAGTCCCTTCAAGAACGGCGAGCTGAATTTCAGCGGATTCTACGATAGCATCGACGGTCAACCGACCTTGCGGCTCTACGTAGCCTACTTTGGGCTGCTGTTTTTGATTGTGCGCTGGTGGCGCCAAGCCGACCCGCTCCGCACGAGCCGGCTGAGCATTTGGTTTGCCTTGGTTTGCGTTTTTTGGGCGGGCATGTTGAGTCTGGTGCCGCCGTTCAAGGATTTTCCGCCCTCGTGGGGAATGATCCTGGCGGCCAATACGTCGATTGCCGTGCAGTTGGGTAGCCCTTGGCTCGACCCGCGCCGCCGCACGACGCGACCCGCGGCAGCCGCTGCCTAAATGAGGGGGGAGTTGCCATGTTGAGCGTTTGGGAAATTGCCGCACTGGTGGTCGCCGCCTGGTTCCTACTGCGCGTCACCCGCGGTCACAAATGTGGAGGTAAACGGGGCTTCGCGCGATTTGCGCTCGTCGTCGGCGCGATCGTGCTTGGCTGGATGGTGCTCTCGGGCTATCGGCACGATCAACGCAGGGCTGTCATGGTCCAAAACCTACCGGCCCGTCGCGACGGTCAACGAACGGTTCGCTTTGGATCGGCCCCCCCGAACAGCGACTTTGCCCGCATCGACGCCGACGATCTGAAGCAATACCGCGCGCAGGTATCGCGCCGAGCGCGGTTGTCGTCCGCGAGCGAGGCCGAGGCCAGCGAGCCTGAGCCTGTCGCGCCTGAATCGAAGAAAGCAGAGTCCCCCCCGCCGGTGCCCGCGTTGCCGGCTGAGAAGCCTGAGACGCCAGCTTCCGCAGCACCGCCCCCAACCCCAGCCGTCCCGCCCCCCTCCGCACCTGCGGCGACGCCAACACCCACCAAGACGGCCAAAACGGTCAAAGTCCAGTTTCAGGCAGGTCCGCTAAGGGTGGAAATGGACACCGACGAGGAATCGGGGCTGCCGTCGTCGGAGGAACTTACGCGGGCCGCCACCAGCGTTGCTGCCCAGGCCACGGTGGAAGGCGTGAAGTACTTAACGCGGGCCTCGGCCGACGCCGCCAAGAGAACGGCCGCGCGGCTTACATCCACATCAAAGAAGGCTGTCGTCAAACCGGCGGTCACAAAGAATAGTCCGGACAAGAACACGACGGCGACGAATCCGACCGCGACGACGCCCGAAGCCGTGCCCGCTGCCGAGGTCGCAGGCGCCTATTCCACTGCTGGCGGCGTTTCGTCCAGCGCGGGCAATCCGTCGTACGTGGCGCAATCGACTTCCACTTCATCGCCGCTGGAGAGATCGTATCCGACCGCCGCATCGGCCGTGGATAGCTCCGACTTGCAAGCCGCGCGATTGGCGGCGCAGCGACCTGCTTGGGTCGACCAACCGTTGGGAAAGCAAGGATCCGTGTACCGCACCCGAATTGCCGTCGGTCCTTACAAGACTCGGCAAGAGTGCGACCGGGAGATTGTCAAAGAGGCGTTGCAGGCGGCCCGGTCGGTGATCGATCGACAAGTCGGCAGCAGCAACCAGATTTCGGACCGCAGCTTGCAGCCCTACTTGTTCTCGCCGCGGATCCTCAAGGAAGAATGGGAAGAGCACAAGGAGTCGGACACAGCAGCCGTGGGGGAGATGATCTATCTGCATGCCTTGCTGGAATTCGACGAACGGTCCTGGCGCGAACTGGCCCGCATGCAGCACGAGCGAGAAATTACTCAGCGGTTGGAAAAAGTCGGCGTCGGCGCGGGTCTGCTGCTGGCACTGGTGGGAACCGCGTTCGGCTACCTGAAGGTCGACACGATTACCCGCGGCTACTACACGCGCCGCTTGCAGTTGGCCGCCGGGGCAGTGATACTAGGCATTGCCGCGGTGGTTGTGGCACTGGTGCGTTAGTTCAACTTTCGCACTTTTTGCTAGCAGGGTTGCATTGGTTTTCGCGATTCTACGCCGCGAGGGCGAGGGTTTGCTCCAGCAGCGCGAGGAGTTTTTGACTACCTGGGCCCGTGGGCGCC